>VFQN01000037.1_pt1 | contig 291825 bp, 296 predicted proteins | sample 3512371 | NCBI WGS metagenome assembly VFQN01 (sample SAMN10412370, study PRJNA504923) | tailings metagenome | isolation source: Replicate 2 from Balatoc abandoned mine | place: Philippines: Itogon, Benguet | collected 2017-08-28 | reverse complement strand
GGCGCAGGGCCCCCGTTCCCGGGTGACCGGGGGCGGGTCGGCGCGCGGGAGCACGGGGTAGTCGACGCCAAGCGGGTGATCGCGTGGGTGCGCGAGCACCCGGGGGAGCTCGGCGCGGACCGGGACCGGATCGTGGTCGCGGGCAGCTCGGCCGGGGCGCACCTCGCGACCATGGCGGCCCTGTCCCCGCACGAGCCGGGCTTCCGGCCGGGGTTCGAGGACGCCGACACCTCGGTGGCCGCCGCGGTGGGGCTGTACGGCTACTACGGGCCGCGCGAGGACCGCCTCGCCTGCCGCTCGTCGCCGGCCGGCTGGGCGGGCCCCGGCGCCCCGCCGGTGCTGTTGCTGCACGGGGACGCGGACACGGTCGTCCCCGTGGAGTCGGCCCGGCTCCTCGCCGCCCGGCTCGCGGCCGTGGCGCGCGCACCGGTCGTGCTCGCCGAGCTGCCGGGGGCACCGCACGGGTTCGACATGTTCCGCTCGCCGCGATGCGTCGCGGTGGTCGACGCCGTCGAGGCGTTCGCGGCGGAGGCGGTCGAGGCCCGCTGAGCCCGGGTCGCGCACGCACCGCCCGGCGACCACGGGCCGTGACGTCCTCGGCGCGATGAGGGCGCAGGTGGGTGCCCTCCGGCGCGGCGGACCGGCCTACCGTCGGGCGGGATGCCCACGGTCGCCCCCGCGCCGCCCGGTCTGCGGCTGGCGCCCCACATCGTGGTGGCGAGCGCGTGCCTCGGGCTCGTCCTGCCCCTGCGGATGGGGATCCCCGTCGGGGCCGCCGCCCTCCTGTGCGCGGGCGCGGGCGCGGGGGCCCTCGTCGCCGCCCGCAGGGCGCGACCGGCTGTCGCGCTCGCCCTGCTCGCGGCCGCGGCGCTCCTCGCGGGCGCCGCCTGGGGGTCGGTGAGGATCGCCCGCACCGTGGCGCCGGCGCTCGATCTGCCCGCCGCCGTCGCCGGCACCGTGGTGGTGGACACGCCGCCGGTGCGCGATGCGCGCGGGGGTCGCCGCGCGCGCGCCGTGGCCGAGGCGCTCGACGGGCCGGGAGGGCCCGTGCCGCGCGGCGCCCGGCTGCTGCTCGAGCTGCCGGGCGACGACCCGCCGGCGGTCGGCACGCGGCTGCGGGTGACGGGGACGCTGCGCCCGGCGGTGTCCTCGGCGTCGCCGGAGTGGTGGCGCCGCTGGCTGGCACGTCAGGGGATCTCGGGACGGCTGCGTCCGGCGACCGCGGTGGCGCAGGGTCGGCGCGGCGGCCCGGCGGGCGTGCGCGATCGCTGGCGGGCGTGGGCCGCGGCGTCGGCCGGGGCGGGTCTGTCGGGCGACCCGCGGGCGCTGGTGCGCGGGATGGCGCTCGGCGGCGGCTCGGAGCTCTCGCCGGAGGCCCAGGAGGCGTTCCGCGACGCGGGCGTCTGGCACCTGCTGGCCGTCTCGGGTCAGAACGTCACGGTGGTGGCGATCGCCACCCTCGCGCTGCTCGTCGGGCTGGGCGTGCGGCGTCGCCCGGCGGTCGCCGGCGCGGCGCTGGTGATGACGGCGTACTGCCTGGCCTGCGACGGCGGGGCGTCGGTGGGCCGGGCGGGGCTGGTGGGCGCCCTCGGCCTCGCGTCCGAGCTGCGCTCGGCCCCGCGGGAGCGCTGGCACATGCTGCTGGTGGGGCTGGCGATCCTCCTGGCGCACCAGCCGCGTGCGATCGCCGACCCCGGCCTGCAGCTGTCCTTCGCCGCCGTCGCCGGGCTGTTCACGCTCACGCCCCCGCTGGCGGCGTGGATGCGCGGCTGGCTGCCGGGTCGCGTCGCCGACCTGGCGGCGACGGCGGCCGCGGCCTCCCTGGCGACGGCCCCGGTCGTCGTCGCCCACTTCGGCCGCCTGTCGCTTGCGGGGCTGCTGGTGAACGTCGTCGCGGTCCCGCTGGCCGCCCCGATCGTGGTGCTCGCGCTGGCCGGCGTCGTCGCGGGGGCGGCCCTGCCGGCGGCCGGGGTCGCGGCCGCGATGGCGGCCGGCGCGGGGGCGTGGGCCCTGCTGCTGCTGGCGCGGATAGCGGCGGCGGTGCCCGGTGCGGCGGTCGACCTGCCCCTCGGCGTGGCCCCGGCGCTGGCCGTCGTCGCCTGCGCGCTCGCGGGTCTCGCACAGCTCCTGCGCCCGGGGGCCGTCGGCCCGCGCGAGGCGTCCCGGCGATGGGGGAGGCCCGCGGCGGCCCTCCTGGCGGCCGCCCTGCTCGCGGGATGGGCGCTCTCGCGGCCGCCGGCCCCGGAGCCGTGGCCCGCGCGCCCCGCCGTCACCGTGCTCGACGTCGGCCAGGGCGACGCGATCCTGCTGCGCAGCCCCGAGGGGGCGGCGGTGCTGGTGGACGCGGGCCCGCCGGGTGCGCCGCCCGCGGTGGTGCGACGCCTGCGCGCGCTGGGGGTGGCGCGCCTGGACGCGCTGGTGCTGACGCACGACTCGCTCGACCACGTCGGGGGGGCGCCGGAGGTGATCGCCCGCCTGCGAGTGGGCCGGCTGCTGATGCCCCCCGAGCCGGCCGACGGCTGGGCGCCCCCGGCCCGCGCCGCGGCCGCGTCCGCCGCGCGCGAGGGCGTGCCCGTGGGCGTCGTCCGCGCGGGCGACCGGCTGGCGACCGGCGCCTGGGCGATCGACGTCCTCTCGCCGGCCGGCGCGCGCCCCGTCGGCGCCGACCCCAACCCCTGGAGCCTCGTCGCCCGCGCCCGCGCGGGCGGGCTCACGGCGCTGCTCACCGGCGACGCCGAGAGCGACGCCCTCGCCCGCCTGCCGGTGGCCGCGGTGGACGTCCTGAAGGTCTCCCACCACGGCTCCGAGGACCCGGGCGCGGGACCGGTGCTGGCGCGCCTGCGGCCCCGCGTCGCGGTGATCTCGTCGGGCGCCGGCAACCCCTTCGGCCATCCGCGCGCGCCCACGCTGCGGGCGCTGGCGCAGGTGGGGACGACCACCTGGAGGACCGACACGGCCGGTGACGTCACGGTGACGGAGGACCGTGACGCCCTGTCGGTGCGGGGCGCCCGGTGAGTTGCGCCCGCGGCAGCGGGTAACCTGGCCGGTCGATGGCACCCGAGCCCCTCAAGCCCGCCTACGTCATCTGGGGCGAGGACCGCGCCACGATCGATCGCGCCGTCGCCCGCCTGGTGGCGCGCGTCGAGCGCGAGGGCGGCATGCCGCCGGATCGCGTGCGCGCCGACGAGACGCCCGGCGAGGAGGTGGTGGCGCTCTGCGAGGCGCTCTCGTTCTCCGGCCTGCGCCTGGTGCTGGTGGAGGGCGCCGACGCGTGGAAGGCGGCGGACGCGGCGCCGCTGCTGCCCTACCTGGAGGCGCCGAACGCCGGGACCTGCCTCGCCCTGGTGGCCGCCTCGGCGCTGACGCCCAAGCTGCACGCGGCCGTCGCGACGCTCGGCGGGGAGCTGCGCTACGGCCCCGACCCCAAGGCGAAGCGGGCCGATCGCGCCAAGTGGCTCGCGGAGCACTTCCGCGACGAGGTGCGGCGGGCCGGGGGGCAGGTGACGCCCGCGATCGCCCGCTCGGTGGTCGACCGCGTGGTGGTCGACCGCGCCGACGCCCGTAAGGGCGGGGTCGCGCCTATGGAGCTCGCCCGCGAGGCCGAGAAGCTCGCGGCCTACGCCGACGGCGAGCCCGTGGGCGCCGAGATGGTCGAGGCCCTCGTGCCGCGCCACCCGGACGCGAAGGTCTACGAGCTGGCGGACGCGATCGTGGGCGCCGACGCCGCCCGCACCTACGACCTGCTCCAGGACCTCGCGACGGGCGAGGAGCCGGTCGCCCCGATCCTGGTGCAGGTGCAGCTCACCAACCGGTTCCGGACGCTCGCGCTCGCGCAGGCGCTGGGCCCGGACGCCTCGCCGGACGCGGTCGGCGCCGCCACCGGCGTGCGCGGCTACCCGGCGCGGATCCTGGCCGAGCAGGCGCGGGCGCTGCCGCCCGGCGCCGCGCAGCGCGCGGTCGCGCGGCTGGCGGCCCTGGAGCTCGACCTACGGGTCTCGACGCTCCGCGAGCTCGGGCGCAGCGCCCGCGACGGCGAGCGCCTGGTGCTCGAGACCGCGGCGCGGGACCTGCTCGCCCTGGCGCGCGGCGGCGTGCCGGCGCCGGGCGGGTCCTAGGCCGTGCTCCCCGAGGCGATGCGGGCCACGCGGCCCTTCTTGCGCGCGGCGTTGTTGCGGTGAATCACGCCCTCGGCGGCGGCGCGGTCGATGAGGTGCTCCAGCTCGCGCGCGCGCGCGCTCACCTGGTCGGCGTCGCCGCTCTCGCTGGCGTCGTCCAGCCGGCGGAACAGCGTCTTGATGGTGGAGCGGTACCTCAGGTTGCGGTCGCGCTGCTCCAGCGAGCGGCGGTTGCGCTTCTTCTGCTGCTTGATGTTCGCCACGCGGGCGGTCCTCCAGGGATCGGTCGGCGGTGCATGGTAGCGACCCGGCGGGGGCACGGCCACCCGTGAGCGGTCGGGCGAGCGAATCGGCGCGACGCGGGGCCCTCGGCCGCTCGACGGCGGTCTTCGCCCTCTGGACCGGCGTGAGCCGCGTCGCGGGCCTCGTGCGCGAGATCGCCGCGGCCGCGATCTTCGGCACCTCGGGTCAGATCAGCGCGTTCGTCGTGGCGTTCAACGTCCCCAACCTGCTGCGCAGCCTGGTGGCCGACTCGGCCCTCTCGGCGGCCTTCGTGCCGGTGTTCACCGAGCTCGAGGAGCAGGGGCGCACGAAGGACGCCCAGCGCCTCGCCGGGGCGTTCATCGGGCTGATCACGGTGGCTCTCGGGCTGGTGAGCGTGCTGGCGATCGTGACGGCGCCGTGGGTGATGCCGCTGTTCGCGCCGGGGCTCGACGACGCGCTCGTGGACGACGCCGTCCTGATGGCCCAGATCATGTTCCCGATCGTCGTGCTGCTGGGCCTGACCGGGCTCGTCTCGGCGATCCTCCAGGCCGCCGGGCGGTTCGGGCCCACGGCGTTCGCGCCGGTGCTCTGGAACGTGGTGATCATCGCCCTGCTCGTCGGCGTCACGCCGCTGGTGGCGCAGGACGACCGCATCACGGTCTACGCGGTCGCGATCGTCATCGGGACGCTGGTCCAGCTCCTCTACCTGGTGCCCTCGCTGCGCGGCCTCGGCCCCTTCCCGCTGTCGCTCGGGCTCTCGAGCCCGCGCGTGCGCCGCGTCATCGTCCTGATGCTGCCGGTCACGCTCGGCCTGGGGCTGATCAACGTCAACCTCACGATCGACACCGTCTTCGCCACCCTGGTGAGCGAGGAGGCCCCACGGGCGATCGATGCCGCGTTCCGCCTCTACCTGCTGCCGCAGGGCGTGTTCAGCGTGGCGATCGCCACCGTCCTGTTCCCGACCATCGCGCGGCTGTCGGCCCGCGCGGACCACGTCGGCATGCGCAGCACCATCGCGAGCGGCCTGCGGCAGATCTTCTTCATGCTGCTGCCGGCCTCGGCCTTCCTGCTCGTGCTGGCCGAGCCGGTGACGCGACTCGTGTTCCAGCGGGGCGAGTTCGGGCCGCAGAGCACCGCGCTCACCTCCGAGGCGCTCGTCTTCTTCGCGATCGGCCTGGCCTTCAACGGCGCCAGCCTGCTCGTCATCCGGGCCTTCTTCAGCATGCAGATGCCCTGGCTGCCCACGAAGGTGGCCGCGCTCGGCGTGGCCATCAACGTCGCCCTCAACGCCGCGCTGTACCAGCCGCTCGGGGTCGGGGGCATCCCGCTCGCCACCTCCATCACCAGCATCGTCACGTTCCTGGTGCTGCTGCGGCTGCTCGACCGCGAGCTCGGCGGCCTGCACGGCGCCTGGCTGCTCGACGGCGTGCTGCGCAGCCTGGCGGCGGCAGGTGTCTCGGTGCTGCTGGCCTGGGCCTCCTGGCGGGTGCTCGACGACGCGCTCGGCCGCTCGCTCGGGGCGCAGATCGTGAGCATGGGGGTGGCGGTGGCCGCCGCGACGGCGGGCGTCCTCGCGGCCGCGCAGGCCCTGGAGATGCCGGAGCTGCGGGCGCTGTCCCGGCTCAGGCGGCCGCTACAGTAGATCGCGTGGATCAGCCCCATATCCGGAACTTCTGCATCATCGCGCACATCGACCACGGCAAGTCGACGCTGGCGGACCGCATCCTCCAGTCGACCGGCGCCGTCGCCGAGCGCGACATGCGCAGCCAGGTGCTCGACTCGATGGACCTCGAGCGCGAGCGCGGGATCACGATCAAGGCGCAGGCCGTGCGCGTGCACTACACGGCGCGCGACGGCGAGACCTACCAGCTCAACCTGATCGACACCCCCGGGCACGTCGACTTCTCCTACGAGGTGTCGCGCAGCCTGGCCGCGTGCGAGGGCGCGCTGCTCGTGGTGGACGCCAGCCAGGGGATCGAGGCCCAGACGCTCGCCAACACCTACCTGGCAATCGAGGGCGACCTCGAGGTCATCCCGGTGCTCAACAAGATCGACCTCCCCGCCGCCGACCCCGAGCTGCACGGCCGCGCCGTCGCCGACCTGATCGGCGACGATCCCGACAACGTGCTGCGCATCTCCGCCAAGACGGGGGAGGGGGTGGCCGAGGTGCTCGAGGCGGTCGTCGAGCGGGTGCCGCCCCCGGCCGGCGACCCGGCCGCGCCGGCCCGCGCCCTGATCTTCGACTCGGTCTACGACCAGTACCGCGGGGTCGTGGCCTTCGTGCGCGTGGTCGACGGCGCGTTCTCCCAGGGCGACCGCCTCAAGGCGATGCAGACCGGACTGGTGGTGGACGCCGAGGAGATCGGGGTGATGTCGCCGGGGATGACGCCCACCGGGGGCCTCGGCGCGGGGGAGACCGGCTACCTGGTCACCGGCCTCAAGAGCCTCGGCGACCTGCGGGTCGGCGACACCCTGACGGTCGCGGCCCGGCCCGCCGAGGAGGCGCTCCCCGGGTACCGCGAGGTCAAGCCGATGGTCTTCTGCGGCCTCTTCCCGGTCGACGCGGACGACTACCCCGACCTGCGCGACGCCCTCGAGAAGCTCTCGCTCAACGACGCCTCGCTGCGGTGGGAGCCCGAGAGCTCGCAGGCCCTCGGCTTCGGCTTCCGCTGCGGGTTCCTCGGCCTGCTGCACATGGACATCGTGCGCGAGCGCCTCGAGCGCGAGTACGACCTGGAGCTGCTCGCCACGACCCCGAACGTCGAGTACATGGTCACCACCACCGGCGGGGAGCGCCGGCCGGTCCGCTCGCCCGTCGAGCTGCCCCCGGTCACGAGCATCGAGAGCGTCGAGGAGCCGTTCGTGCGCTGCACGATCCTCGTCCCGAAGGAGGGCGTGGGAGCCGTCATGGGGCTCTGCCAGGACCGCCGGGGCGTGTTCGTGACGATGGAGCCGATCGAGAACCGCCAGCAGATCGTCTACGACCTGCCGCTCGCCGAGATCGTCCTCGACTTCTACGACCAGCTGAAGAGCCGCACGCGCGGCTACGCCTCGCTCGACTACGAGGTCGTGGGCTACCGCGAGAGCCCGCTGGTGAAGCTCGACATCCTGCTCGCCGGCGAGCCGGTCGACGCCCTCTCGATGATCGTGCACCGCGACCACGCGTACACACGCGGCAAGGCCCTCGTCGAGCGGCTGCACAAGACGATCCCCCGCCAGCTCTTCGAGGTCCCGATCCAGGCCGCGATCGGCGGCAAGATCCTCGCGCGCGAGACGGTCAAGGCCCGCCGCAAGGACGTGCTCGCCAAGTGCTACGGCGGGGACATCAGCCGCAAGCGCAAGCTCCTGGAGCGCCAGAAGGAGGGGAAGAAGCGCATGAAGCAGGTCGGCTCCGTCGAGGTGCCGCAGGAGGCGTTCCTGTCCGTGCTCCAGATCGGCGACGAGTCGCGCAACGGGAGATGACGCCGTGAGCGGCGTGCGCCACCTCTACGCCCACCTGCCCTTCTGCTCGGCCCGCTGCGGGTACTGCGCCTTCGTCGTGCACGTCGGCGCGCTCGATCGCCGCGACGCCTACCTCGACGCCCTCCTCGCCGAGATCGACCGCGAGGCACCGGCCCTCGGGCCGCTCGAGACCGTGTACCTCGGGGGCGGCACCCCGACGCTGATGCGCCCGCGCCGGCTCGCCCGCCTCATGGACCGGCTCGGGCCGACGCTCGCGCCGGGCGCCGAGGTGAGCATCGAGTGCAACCCGGAGACGGTCGACCGCCGGGCCCTCGCCGACCTGCGCGCGATGGGCGTCACCCGGCTCTCGCTCGGCGTCCAGTCGTTCCGGCCGCACCTGCTGCGGGCACTCGACCGGCAGGCGACGGCCGCGCAGGCGCGCGACGTCGTGGGGTGCGCCCGGGCCGCGGGGTTCGCGGACCTCTCGATCGACCTGATCTTCGGCATCCCGGGGCAGACGCCGGCCGACCTGGAGGCCGACCTGGCCGACGCGCTCGCGCTCGCGCCGGACCACGTCTCCTGGTACGAGCTCGAGATCAAGCCGGGCTCCGCCCTTGCGCGGGCCGGCACCGAGCCGGTCGACGAGGACGCCGGCGCGGATGCCTACGCCCGGATCGTGGACGGGCTCGAGGCGGCGGGCTACCGCTGGTACGAGACGGCCAACTTCGCCCGCCCCGGGCACGAGTGCCGCCACTCGCTCGCCTACTGGGGCGCCGCCGACTACCTCGGCGTGGGGGTGGGCGCGGTCAGCACGGTCGCGGGCCGCCGGCGCCGCAACGCGCCGGGCCTGGAGGCCTACGTCGCCGCGCTCGCCGAGGGGCGCGAGCCGCCTCGCACCGCGGAGGGGCTCGACGACGACGCCCGCCGCCGGGAGCGCTGGATGCTCGGCCTGCGGCTCGAGGAGGGCCTGCGCATGGACTGGGCCGGGCCTCCCGACCACCCGGCCGCCCTGCCGCGGCTCGAGGCCGCCGGCCTGCTCGTCCGCGACGGGGAGGTGCTGTCGCTGACCCGCCGCGGCCGCTTCGTCCAGAACGCGATCCTCCACGAGCTGATGGAGTACGCGTGAGCGGCGCGGACGAGGTCGTGCCCGCCGTCGGCGGCGGCGACCCGGAGCGCCTCACCCCGCGGCAGGAGACGATCCTGCGCACGGTGGTGGAGGAGCACATCGCCACCGGCGCCCCCGTCGGCAGCAAGAACATCGCGGGCCGGGAGGGCATCGACTTCGCCTCGTCGACCGTGCGCTACGAGCTCGCCCGCCTGGAGGAGCTCGGCCACCTCGACCACCCTCACACCTCCGCCGGCCGCGTGCCCACCGATCGGGGCTACCGCTACTACGTGGACACCCTGCTGACGCGCGACCCGCCGGCCCAGCCGCCGGCGCAGGTCCGCTCGGCCCTCGACCTCACCGAGATGCGCCGCGAGGTCGACGCCGCCCTGTCGCGGCTGGCGGACGTCGTCGCGCAGGTGACCAACCTCCTCGGCATCGTGACCGCGCCGGCGCCCCAGGCGTCCACCGTGCGCCACGTGGAGGTGCTGCCGCTCCAGCCGCAGGTGGTGATGGTGGTCGTGATCACCTCGACGGGGGCGGTCACCAAGCGGGTGTTCGCCTTCGAGTCGGCGGTCGACCCGGGCCTCTGCGAGTGGGCGGGCGCCTTCCTCAACGAGCGCCTGACCGGCGTCAATGTGGGCTCCCGGCTCATCGAGGGCCGGCTCGAGGACCCCTCGCTCGGGGTGCGCGAGCGCGCGTTCCTCGACGTGCTGCTCCCGGCGATCGCCGACCTCGACCCCGGTGTGGAGGAGAGCATCTTCATCGGCGGGCGCGCGCGCTTCCTCTCCGAGCAGCGGCACCTCGACCTGATGGCCATCGACGCGCTGATGGAGAGCCTCGAGGAGCGCTACACGCTGCTCGCCATGCTGCGCGGGGCCCTCAGCCGCAACCAGGTGTACCTTCGGATCGGTACCGAGCTGCCCGATCAGAGCCTCGCCGGGCTCAGTATGGTGGCGGCCAACTACGGGGTGGCGCGCCGCAATCTCGGCACGGTCTCGCTCATCGGGCCGACGCGGATGGACTACCGCCTGGCGATGGCGACCGTGCGCGAGGCGGCACAGCTCCTCTCGCGTTACGTGGAGGGCGTCTATGAGTGACGACGACGGGCGGGCGATCGACGACCGCTTCGAGATCCTGGAGGTCTGGCGCCGGCCGCTGCGCGGCGACGCGTCGGCCGCCGTGCGCGTGCTGGCGAAGGTGGAGGCCGGCGCCTACGGGCCCGAGGAGTACGCGGTCGGCGTGTCCACCCGCCCCGACGCCCAGCTGTCGCCGCTGCTCGACGAGGCCGACCTGTTCACGGGCCTGTCCTTCGCCGAGGCGCACTGGGTCGCCGCCGTGCTGGCGAGCGCCGCCGACCGGGTCGAGGACGCCGAGAGCCTGCTCTTCGACCTGCGGGTTCCGGTCGACCTGGCCTGGCGCGAGGTCGACCTCGCGTCGGAGGTGATCGAGCCGGGCGGCCTGCGCTCGGCGCCGCTCGTGCCGTGGGAGCCGGACGCGGAGTCGACGACCCCCGGGCGCTACGCGATCGCCACCTACACGCTGGACTGCGGCCACCAGGCCGTGGAGCTGCTGCGGCAGGACCCCGACGCGGCGCCCTTCTGGGTGGAGGACGGCGCGGTCGACCACCTCGTGGCCCGCGACGCCCGCAGCCTCACCCGGCTGCTGCACGGCGCGGCCAACCTCGAGGAGGCCCAGTCGCTGATCGAGGCCGCGCAGGCCAACCTGGCGCGCCACCCCGACGAGGACGAGGACGACGACGACGACCGTGCCTGAGCGGCTCCGGCGGCGCGACGTCGTCCTCGACCGGCTGAGCTGGGTGCTCGGCCACCTGATCGTCCTCCCCCTCCTGAAGCTGCCGCCGCTGCGGATGCGCCGGCGCGGCCAGGAGCACGTGCCGGCCGAGGGCCCGGTGCTGATCGTGTGCAACCACGTCTCGGTGTGCGATCCGATCGTGCTGACCGCGGCGGCGCGTCACCGGCGCGTGTCGTCGATGGCCAAGGCCGAGCTGTTCGCCAACCCGCTGGTCTCCTACGTCCTGCGCCTCCAGCGGGCCTTCCCGATCCGCCGGGGGGCGGGCGACGTGGCGGCGATCCGCCACGCGCTCTCCATCCTCGAGGGGGGCGGGTGCCTGGCGATGTTCCCCGAGGGGCACGTCAGCCGCACCGGTCACATGCGCCGCGGACACCCGGGGGCGGGCTTCTTCGCGCAGCGACCCGGGGTCACCGTGGTCCCCGCCGTCTGCTGGGACACGCAGCTCTTCCGCGGGCCGGTGCGCGTGGTCCTCGGTCCGCCGATCGACATGACCGGCCTCACCGGCACCTCCCGCAAGGCGCGCAACCGGGAGGCGACGGACCGCATCATGACGGTCCTCTGCCGCATGGCGATCGAGGCCGGCGCCCCGCTGCAGGATCCGCCGGTCGGGCCGATCCGGCCGAAGGACCTCAGGCGCGGCCTCGTGGACCCGGAGCCGATCGCGATGGCGGACGCCGAACCCGCCCCTCGCTGAGCGCACCACCCCGGACGTCCCGCGGGGTCTCCCGGCTGCATCGCATCGCGACGCGTCGTCCTCGACCTCGGCGGGAGGACACCGCCATCGCCGAGGATCTGCCTCGCCTCGCGGGCGATTCGCTCGGGAGACCCATACGGCACCTCCGGGGCGGCACACCAGGTCAAGCGCCACCCCGGCCGGCCCGATGACGAGGGGGTGGGGGAGCGGACCCCCCTGCTACCCTCCGGGCGGACTCGATGACGCGCGACTACTACGAGATCCTCGGCGTCTCCCGCGACGCGGACGAGGCGGAGATCAAGAAGGCCTTCCGCCGAAGGGCGCGGGAGCTGCACCCCGACGTCAACCCGGATCCGGGTGCCGAGGCGCAGTTCAAGGAGGCCGCCCAGGCCTACGAGGCCCTCTCGAACCCCGAGACGCGCGAGCTGTACGACCGCTACGGCCACGAGGGCCTGCGCGGGCGGCCCTCGCAGGCCGACATGGGCGACTTCGGCTCCTTCCAGGACCTCTTCGACGCCTTCTTCGGCGGTGACGTCTTCGGGCGCCGCGGCGGGCGCGCGGGCGGGGACGACGTCGCGGTCGCCGTCCAGCTGACCTTCGCGGAGTCGGCGGCCGGCGTCTCCCGCACGATCGAGTACGGCGTCATCGGGGCCTGCGCCACCTGCGACGGCCTCGGCGCCGCGCCGGGCAGCCACATGGTCCGCTGCGCGACCTGCGGCGGCCAGGGCCAGATCCGCCAGGTCGCCCGCGGCCCGTTCGGCCAGTTCCTGCGGACCCAGGTGTGCGGCGACTGCCAGGGCGCGGGCGAGCGCCCGGCCGAGCCCTGCGCCGACTGCTCGGGCAGCGGCCGCACGCCGACCGTGCTGACGATCACGGTCGACGTCCCCGCGGGCATCGCCAACGGCCAGCGCATCCGCATCCCCGGCCGCGGGGCGGCGGGCGAGCGCGGCGGCCCCGCCGGCGACCTCTACGTGCAGGTCCAGGTGGCCGAGGACGAGCGCTTCCGGCGGGAGGGCCTCGACGTCGTCACGCGGGTGGCCGTGCCGGTCACCGATGCGATGACCGGCGCCACCGTCACCGTCCCGACGGTCGACGGCGAGGCGCACGTCGATCTGCGCCCGGGCACCCAGCCCAACGACGAGTACGTCCTGCGCGGCAAGGGCTTCCCGGCCCTGTCGGGGCGCGGGCGCGGCGACCAGCGGGTGGTCGTCGAGGTCCGCGTGCCCCGGGTGCAGGGCGAGGAGGCCAGGAAGGCCGTCGAGCGGCTCGCCGAGACCCTCGACGCGCGCAGCTACCGCGAGGACGAGGGCTTCTTCGACCGCCTCAAGCACGCCTTCCGCTAGGGCCCAGGCGCCGGCGCTCGACCGGCTGACGCTGCTGGTGGCGCCCGCGTACGCCGAGGTGGCGGCGGCCGAGGCGGCGGCGCTGCTCGGCTGCGGCTGGCGGGAGGACGCCGCGCCGGACGGGCGCGCCCGGCTCGACTTCTGGGTGCCGGCCGGCGGAGCCGACCCGCGACCCGTGCTGGCGGCCCTCGGGCGCCTCGGCATCGCGGCCGACGCCGCGGTGGAGGCGGAGGACCCCGGCTGGGCCGACGCGATGGCGCGCTTCCACCGCCCGGTCGAGATCGCCGGCCGGCTGCTGGTGCGCCCGCCGTGGGAGCCGCCCCGCCCGGGGCTGCTCGACGTCGAGGTCGATCCCGGGATGGCCTTCGGCACCGCGCAGCACGCGACCACACGGGCCTGCCTCACGCTGCTCTGCGGGCTGCCGGCCGGCGGCCCGCTGCTCGACGCCGGATGCGGCTCCGGGGTCCTGTCCGTCGCGGCGCGGCGCCTCGGGTTCGACCCGGTGGGCGCGATCGACAACGACCCCCTGAGCGTCGCCGCGACCGTCGCCAACGCCCGCGCCAACGGCGTCGCGCTGACCGTCGCGCGCCGCACCATCGGCGCCGACCGTCTCCCGGAGGCGCCCGTCGTGCTCGCCAACCTGACGGCGACGGTCCTGCGGATGCTCGCCGGCGTCGTCCCGCCGGGCCCCCGGGTGCTGATCGCGTCGGGCATGCGCCCCGCGGAGGTGGCGGGCGTCGCGGCGGCGTTCGCCCCGCTCGGCCTGCGGCCGGTGCGGGAGATCGTGGAGGACGACTGGGCGACCGTCCTCCTGGAGCGCCCGTGAGGCACGTCTTCCGTTATCTGGTCCCGGGAACGCCAGGCCCCGGCGACGAGCTCGCGCTGGCCGCCGACGACGCCCGGCACCTCGCGCGGGTCGTGCGCCGGCGCACGGGCGACGAGGTGGAGGTGATCGGTGCCGACGGCGTCGTGTGGCCGGCCGTCGTCGTGGCCACCGCGCCGGAGGTCCGCGTGCGCATCGACGCCGCCGCGCCCCGGCCGCGGCCCGCCGCCGTGCGCGTGACGCTCCACCAGGGGCTGATCGAGTGGGGCCGCATGGACACCGTCGTCGAGAAGGCCGTCGAGCTCGGGGCGGCCGAGGTGGTGGTCTTCACGTCGTCGCGTGCGCGCCGGGTGCCCGACGCCGCGGCCTGGGAGCGGCGGCGCGAGCGCCTCGAGCGGGTCGCCGCCGCGGCCGCCCGCCAGTGCGGGCGCGCACCCGTGCCGGCGGTGCGGGGGCTGGTACCGTTCGATGCCATCACGGACGGGCTGGAGGGGGAGGGCTTCCTGATCGACCCACGAGGCGACGCGGCGCTGCGGGCCGCCTCCGGCGCGCCGTCGGAGCCGGTGGCGCTCGTGGTCGGCCCGGAGGCGGGCTTCTCGGACGACGAGGTCGCCGCGGCGCGTGCCGCGGGGCTGGCGGTGCGGCACCTGGGCCCGACGGTCCTTCGTGCCGAGACGGCGGCGGTGGCCGCCCTCGCCCTCGTGGCGTCGGCGGCCTGGGACGCGGCGCCGTGACCGATCCGTCCTGCCTCTTCTGCCGCATCGTGGCGGGCGCCATCCCGGCCGCGGTCGCCGCGCGCGACGACGACTTCCTGGCCTTCGCCGACGTCGCGCCGAAGGCGCCCGTCCACATGCTCGTGATCCCCGTGCGGCACGTGCCCTCGATCGCCGGCGTCGCCGGGCTCGACGAGCGCGAGCGCGCCGCGATGCCGCTGTTCATCGCGCGGGTGGCGTCCGAGGCCGGGCTCGACGGGACCGGCTACCGCGTGACCACGAACCACGGGCCGGACGCCCGGCAGAGCGTGTTCCATCTCCACTGGCACGTCATGGGCGGAGGACCACTATCCGAGAGCATGTGAGCGCCTCCGACGAGGTCGTCCGCACGATCGAGCTGGACGACCGGGTGGCCGTCGAGCTGGCGGGCGAGCACGACCGCGTGCTGCGGGCCCTGGAGGAGCGCCTGGCGCTCGAGATCAGCCTGCGGGGGAACCGCCTGACGCTGGCCGGCGAGGAGGCGCGGGTCGGCGCCGCCGCCGACGTCGTCGCCGAGCTCGCCGCGCTGGTGGGCCTGGGCCGGCCGATCGGGCCGGGGACCATCGACACGATCGCCGACGCCGTCGAGGGCGCGGAGCCCGTCGGGCCGATGCTCGACGACGTGGTGTGGCGCAACGGCCGCTTCCTCGTCACCCCGCGCACCGGCGGCCAGAAGCGCTACGTGGACGCCGTCCGCACGCACACGGTCACCTTCGGCATCGGCCCGGCGGGGACGGGCAAGACGTACCTCGCCGTGGCGATCGCGACCGCCGCGCTGATGCGGCGCGAGGTCGCCCGGATCATCCTCACCCGCCCCGCCGTGGAGGCGGGCGAGCGCCTCGGCTTCCTGCCCGGCGACCTCGCCGCCAAGGTCGACCCCTACCTGCGGCCGCTGTTCGACGCCCTCTACGACATGCTCGACGCCGAGCGCGTGGAGGGCCTGCTGGAGCGCGGCCAGGTGGAGGTGGCCCCGCTGGCGTTCATGCGCGGCCGCTCCCTCAACGACAGCTTCATCATCCTGGACGAGGCGCAGAACACGACGCCGGAGCAGATGAAGATGTTCCTGACGCGCCTCGGGTACGGGTCGCGGATGGTCGTCAACGGCGACATCACCCAGGTCGACCTCCCGTCGGCCCAGCGTTCGGGGCTCGTGAGCGCGACCGAGGTGCTCGAGGGGGTGGAGGACATCGCCTTCGTGCGGCTCGACCGCCGCGACGTGGTGCGCCACCGGCTGGTGCAGCGGATCGTCGACGCGTACGGGGCCGCGGGGGACGGCGAGGGGTGATCGAGGTCGAGGCCCGGGGCGGGGAGGCCGACACGGCGCCGCTCGCGGCGCGCCTGAGGTGGGCCTGCGAGCGCCTCGGCGTGGCGCGCGCCAGCGTCGGCCTGATGGTGGTCGGGCCGCAGGAGATGGCCCGCATCAACGGCGAGCACCGGGGGAAGCCCGAGCCGACCGACGTGCTGGCCTTCCCGGTCGACGGGCCCGAGCTGGCCGGCTGGCCCGACGACGGGCCGCCCCCCGAGCTCGGCGACATCGTGATCTGCCCGGAGGCGGCGACCGACCCGCTCGAGACGCTCGTCGTGCACGGCCTGCTGCACCTGCTGGGCCACGACCACGAGGTCGACGACGGCGAGATGCTCGCGCTCCAGGACCGCCTGATGGCCGAGGCGCGCGGGGCGTGACCACCTCACAGACCCCGCCGCCCCCCGAGACGACGCCCGGGCGCGAGTCCGGCGGCGGGCGCCTCGGCACGCTGCTGCGGCGGGCCTCGCACACCAGCCTGCCGCGCCAGGGGTCCCTGCGCTGGTCCTTCAACTGGGCCTTCGAGGGCATCGTCTACGTGCTCCGCACGCAGCGGAACATGCAGATCCACGCCGCCGCCGCGGTGGTCGTGCTGGTGCTCGGCCTGCTGCTCGACTTCTCGCGCCTGCAGCTCGCGCTGGTGCTCGGCGCGATCAGCCTCGTGCTCGTCGCCGAGATGATGAACACGGCGATCGAGGCGGCGATCGACGCCGTCGTCACCACCTACCACCCGCTGGTGAAGATCGCGAAGGACGTCGCGGCCGGCGCCGTGCTGGTGGCGACGGTCAACGCGCTGGCGATCGCGTACTTCGTCTTCTACGACCGCCTGACCGACCCGGGGCGCGATCTGCTCGTGGGGGTGCGGCGCTCGCCGACCCACCTGGTGGTGGTCGCGATGATCGTGACCGTGATCGCGGTGATCGCGATCAAGGCGTGGACCGGGCGCGGGACCCCGCTGCGCGGCGGCCTGCCGTCGGGCCACGCGGCCGCGGCCTTCGCCGCCTGGGCGGCCGTGACGATCATCGCCGAGCCGCTGCGGCACGCGGTGCTGGTCTCGACGCTGGCGTTCCTGATGGCGCTCCTCGTGGCCCAGTCGCGTGTCGAGGCCGGCATCCACTCCGTCGTCGAGACCGTGGCGGGCGCCGTGCTGGGCACCGCGGTCGCGATCGTGATCTTCCAGCTCTGGGGATGACCGGCTACCGCTCGGGCCTGGTCGCCCTCGCCGGGCGCCCCAACGTCGGCAAGTCGACCCTGGCGAACGCCCTCGCGGGCAGCCGGGTGGCGGCCGTGTCGCCCCGGCCCCAGACCACGCGCCGCCGCATCACCGCGGTGGTCCACGGCGCGGGCTGGCAGGCCGTGCTTCTCGACCTGCCGGGCTTCCAGCGCCCCGCCGACGGCCTCACCGCGCGCATGCAGGCGACGGTCGACCAGAGCCTCGCCGACTGCGACGCCGCGCTGTTCGTGCTCAACGCCGCCGAGCCCGTGGGCGGCGGCGACCGCTTCATCGCCGAGCGCCTGCGCGCCTCCCGGCTGCCGGTCATCACGGTGCTCAACCAGATCGACCGCCTGGACGCCGACGAGACGGCGGCCGCCATCGCGCGCGTGGCCCCGCTGGTCGACTTCCTCGAGCTGCACCCGGTCAGCGCGAAGCAGGGGAGGGGGATCGAGGCCCTCCGCGCCGACCTGCCGACGCTCCTCACCGAGGGCCCGCGCTACTTCCCGGAGGGGATGGCGACCGACCAGACCGACGAGGAGCTGGCCGCGGAGCTGATCCGCGAGGCCGCCCTGCTGCGCCTGCGCCAGGAGATCCCCCATGCGCTCGCGGTCGACGTGCAGGAGATCGAGCCGGCCCGCCACGGGATCGTCGTGCGCGCCGGGATCGTCGTGGAGACCGAGTCCCAGAAGGGGATCGTCGTCGGTCGTGGCGGCGGCATGATCCGCGACATCGGCTCCTCCGCGCGCTCGGCCCTCGGGCGCCTCTGGGGCACGGAGGTCCACCTCGACCTCACCGTGCGCGTGCGTCGCCGGTGGCGCGACGACGAGTCGATGCTCACCCGGCTCGGCCTGTGACGACCGTCCCGGCCACGCGGCCGGGACGGTCTGTAAGGTACCCCTAATGCGCGATGTGCGGATCAACGAGAGCGAGCCGTCCTTCCCGGCATACGGCGCCCGCGCGCGGCTGTGGGGCCGCTTCGAACGCGATCTGCAGGCGTGGCTCGCGACGCCCGAGGGCCGCTTCGCGGCCTGGCGGGCGCAGGTCGCCGTGCCGCCCGCGCCCGAGCCGCCGGACGCCCCCGCCTGATCACGGCGCCCGGGGGCCCGCTGCGGTAGCGTGACCCCGATGACGACGCGCCGCCGGCGCGAGCCCTTCCCGGACCTCGCCGACGAGATCCTCTACCCGCGCTTCGACGCGGCGAAGCTCGCGTGGCTCGCCACGCTCGGCGAGCGCCGCTCGTTCGCGCCCGGCGAGGTGCTCTACGAGCAGGGCCTGCGCGATCAGCCCTTCTTCGTGATCGAACGCGGCCTCGTCGAGTTCGTCGACCGCATGCCGGGCAAGGAGTACGCGATCGCCCGGGCCGACGGCGGCACCTTCATCGGGGACATCGCGACCTTCACGGGCGAGCCGGCGATGGCCCGGGCGGAGGCCGTCGAGCCGACCGACACGATCGCCTTCGACCGCCCGGCCCTGCGCGCCATGCTCGCGGGCAAGCCCGAGCTCGGCGAGGTGGTCCTCGCCGCGCTCCTCGCCCGCCGCGAGTGGCACGAGAGCGGTGGCCACGGGGTCATGCGCCTGATCGCCGAGCGGGGATCGCGGCGCGCGTTCGAGGTGCGTGACCTCCTCGAGCGCAACCTCCTGCCGCTGCGCTTCATCGACGTCCGGTCCGACCCGCACGCGGCGGCGATGCTGGAGTGGCTCGGGCTGACGCCGGCCGACACGCCCGTCCTGATCCGCACCGACCGCGTCCTGCGCAACCCCTCCGCCGCCCAGGTGGCGCGCGAGCTGGGGCTGAGGGCGGAGGTCGACGGCGAGCGCTTCGACCTGGTGGTCCTGGGCGCCGGGCCGGCCGGCCTCGCGGCGGCGGTCTACGGCGGCTCCGAGGGCCTGCGCACCCTCGTCACCGAGGCCTGGGCCCCGGGAGGCCAGGCGGGCACCAGCAGCCGCATCGAGAACTACCTGGGCTTCCCGAGCGGGGTGTCCGGCGCCGAGCTCACCCGGGCCGCCACCCTCCAGGCGCGCCGCTTCGACGCCGTCATCTCCAGCTTCCACCGCGCGGTCGAGATCACCGACGGCCCGGAGGGCCTCGTGCGCGTCGACCTCGACGACGGCCAGCACGTGCTCGCCCGGGCGCTGGTGATGGCGACCGGGGCGCGCTGGCGCGAGCTCGCCGTGCCGGGGGTCGAGCGCTACCGGGGCGCCGGGCTGTACCACGCGGCGATGCCCGCCGACGCCGACCGCTACGCGGATCTCGACGTCGTGGTGGTCGGGGGCGGCAACTCCGCCGGCCAGGCCGCCGTGCACATGTCGCGTCAGGCCCGCAGCGTGCGGGTCGTGGTGCGCGGAACGGGCCTCTCGTCGACCATGTCCCGCTACCTCGTGGACCGGGTGGAGCGGAACCCGCGGATCGAGGTGCTCACCCGCACCGAGGTGACGGCCGTCCACGGGGCCCGCTCGGTGGAGGCCGTCACGCTGCGCGACGGCGCCGGCGACGAGCGGCGCGTCCCGGTCGCGGCGGTGTTCGTGATGATCGGCGCCGAGCCGTGCACCGAGGCCGCCACCGGGATCCTCGGCCTGGACGCCGCGGGCTACGTGCTCTGCGGCGCCGGGGCGGCGGGGTGCGACGGGCGCCTGAGCTGGCCGCTGCCCGACCGGGCACCGCACCTGCTGGAGACGGTGCGTCCCGGCGTCTTCGCCGCGGGCGACGTGCGGTCGGGCGCCTCCAACCGGGTCGCGGGCGCGGTGGGCGACGGCGCCCTCGCCGTCCGCTTCGTGCACGAGGTGCTCACGGCCTGAGCCTGAGCGGGCCGTCGCGCGGGCGTCAGGCCGCGGAGGCCCCCCGGCAGCGCGCGCAGAGGCCGCGGATGACCACCTGCGCCTCGTCGGGCGCGAAGCCCGCGACCCGGGCGGCGTCGATCAGCGCGGCGTGGTCGACCGCGCCGTCGACGTCCGCGATCGCGCCGCATGCGCGGCAGACCAGGTGGTGATGCTCGTCGGTGCGCGGGTCGTAGACCGCGGTTCCCGACTCGGTGGCCACCCGCCGCACGAGCCCGAGGTCCTCCAGCAGGTCGAGCGTGGCGTACACGGTCGGAAGCGAGACGCCGGGCATCCGGGCCGCGACCGTCGAGAACACCTCCTCGGCCGTCGCGTGCCGTCCCAGCTCGCGGACGGCGGCGGCGATCGCGAGGCGCTGCGGGGTGACCCGCATGCCGCGGCCGCGGAGGGCGTCGAGCAGCGGGTCCGGGACGGTCGTGGCCATGGGCGGATGATAGCGCAAGCGGAAGGCTCGCCTAACAGGGACGTTGTTCTAAATGACTTGCTATAGTTGCCGTGTCGATCCGATGACCCCACGGGAGGAGCACGAGATGGCCACGACCAGCAGGGTCGCCGCCGGCATCCTGTCCGACGCCCAGGCGGGCAAGCGCGAGGAGATCCTCGGGCTGCTGACGCGCGCGTACTGGATGGAGATGGAGACCGTCATGAGCTACCTGGCGAACGCCGAGAACCTGGACGGGATCCGGGCCTCGGAGATCGCCGAGGCGCTGTCGGCGGACGTCGAGGAGGAGCTCGGGCACGCCCGCCGCTTCGCCGCGCGCATCAAGGAGCTGTACGGCACCCCGCCCGGCTCCGCCGACTTCGATCCCGAGCAGTCCTACCTCCAGCCCCTCGGGGACGGCGCGGACGTGGTGCCGGTGATCGAGGGCGTGATCACCGCCGAGAAGGGCGCCATCGAGCACTACCTGCGCATCATCGAGGCCTGCGACGGCGTCGACTGGGCGACGCAGGACATGGTGATCGAGATCCTGCGCGACGAGGAGGCGCACCTGCGCACCTTCGAGCGGTACCTGCGCGAGTACTCCTAGCCCACGCGGCCTAGTCGAGGAAGCGGGACAGCCGGCGGTCGCGGTACACGCGGCCGCCGGTCTGGCACGCCGGGCAGTAGACGAGGTCGTACTCGCTGAAGGCGACGTGCTCGAGTCGCGTGCCGCACCGCAGGCAGGGCTCGCCGTGGTGCCCGTGGACCGCCGTCACGCGGGCCTCGCGGTTGGGGAGGTCGTCGGTGATGCGCTCCCGGGCCCGGTCGAGCGCCTGCGTCAGCACCGCGTCGGCCGCGCCGGCCAGGCGCGCGAGCGCCTCCTCGCCGAGCGACGACGCCCGGGCGAACGGCGCGAGCCGCGCCGCCCACATGATGTCGCTGGCGTAGGCCCGTCCGATGCCGGCCACCCGGCGCCCGTCGCGCAGGGCCGTGTGCAGCAGGCCGGGGCCCGCCATCGCGGCGCCCCAGCCCTCGGGGCCGAGGCCGATCGGCTCCGGTCCCAGCCGGGTCAGGGGGCGGTGCGCCGCCAGCCCCGCCGCGTCGAGGACGTGGGCCGACGCGCGGCGCCGCGTGGAGAGCTCGCGCAGCCGCAGCACGCGGCCGTCGCCGATGCCGAGGTCGAGGGCCGCCGTGCGTCCCGGCCGGCCCTGCGGCTCGGCGGCGACGCCCAGGCGGCCGGCCTGCATCAGGTGGATGACCAGGTGGAGGTCGCCCTCGACGCGGACGCCGAGGATCTTGCCGCGCCGCCACACCTCGGCGATCTCGCGCCCCACGAGGTCGGTCAGCGGCGGGGCCGCGGTCTTGAGGGTCGCCGGCGCGTGGGCGCGGGCGCTCGTGACGCGCCGGCCGCCCAGCGCGGCGGTGAGGCCCTCGGCGAGCGCCTGGAGCTCGGGCAGTTCAGGCACGGGGCGCCGCTATACTCGCCCGGATGAGCGGTTCGCCACGTCCCGCGCGCTCCTGATGCGGGCCGAGGACCTCACCAAGACCCTGGACCTCACCGTCGTCGACCCCGCGACGACGCCCGAGGACATCGAGCGGCACTGCGCCGAGGCGCGTGACCTCCACGTGGCCGCAGTCTGCTCGCACCCCCGGTACGTGCCGTTGATGGCCGACCTGCTGCGGGGCTGCGACGTCAAGACCTGCGCGCTGATCGACTTCCCGGGTGGCGCGTCCTCCACCGCCGAGCGGGCGCAGGAGGCCGACCGGGCGGTCGCCGAGGGTGCCGACGAGCTCGACGTGGTCATGAACTACGGGGCGATGCTCCGGGGTGACTTCACGGGCGTGCGCGACGACCTCCTGCGCGTGGTCCGCGCGGTGCGGGGGCGGGCCGCCAACGACGCGCGCGGCGACGTGCTCGTCAAGGTGATCATCGAGGCGCCGCTGATGAACGACAAGGTGAAGAGGCTCGCCTGCAAGATCGTCCACGACGCGGGCGCGGACTTCGCCAAGACCTGCACGGGGGTCGAGACGCGCGCCACGGTGCACGACGTCGAGCTGATGCGCGACGCGCTGCCGGAGGCCGTCGGGGTCTACGCCTGCGGCGGCATCGACACGCTCGCGTCGGTGCAGGCCATGATCGGCGCGGGTGCGGCCCGCGTCGGCACGCCGGCGGCCGTGGCGGTGCTGGCCGAGCTGGCCGCGGCCAACGGCGAGGCGTCGTGAGCGGCGCGGGGGCGCGGGCCGGGGACCTCCTCGAGCGGGTCCGCTTCACCGCGGACGGGCTGGTCCCGGCGATCGTCCAGGACGCCGGCGACGGCCGGGTGCTGACGCTCGCCTGGATGAACCGCGAGTCGCTCGAGCGCACGCTCGAGCGCGAGGAGACGTGGTTCTGGAGCCGCTCGCGCGGCGAGCTGTGGCACAAGGGCGCCACCAGCGGCAACACCCAGCGGGTGATCTCGGTGTCGCTCGACTGCGACGGCGACGCGCTGCTCGTGCGGGTGGAGCAGACCGGCGTCGCCTGCCACACGGGCGCGGCGACCTGCTTCCACGACCCTCTGGCGGGCGACGCCGCGGCCGCGCCCTTCGCAGCGGTCGCGGATCTCGAGCGGACCGTCGCCGACCGGGCGGAGGCGGCCGACGCGGAGGCCTCGTACACCGCGCGGCTCCTGGCCAAGGGGATCGACACGGTCTGCAAGAAGGTGGGGGAGGAGGCGACCGAGGTCGTCGTCGCCGCCAAGGGCCGCGAGCACGGCCAGGTCGTCTACGAGAGCGCCGACCTGCTGTACCACCTGGCGGTGCTGTGGCGGGCGTCCGGCGTCACCTTCGACGAGGTGGCCGCCGAGTTGGCCTCGCGCCGGGGGCCGGCGTGACCCGGCTGCGCCTGGAGGTGCCGGCGCGGCGCGGCGGGCAGCTCGAGGTGGTGCCCGACATCGAGCGGGTGCGCGCGCTCGCCTCCGAGCACGGCCAGGTGCCGCTGCTGCACACCTACATCGCCGACTGCGAGACCCCGGTCAGCGCCTACCTCAAGCTGCGCGACGGCGGCCCGGCGTTCCTCCTGGAGTCGGTCGAGCAGGGGCGCCTCGGCCGCTACTCGATGATCGGCGTGAGGCCGCAGGCCGTGATCCGCGGCGCCGGCGGCGCCCTGACCCTGACCGACGACGCCGGGGTCTCCCGGGAGCTCGACGCCTCCGATCCCTTCGGCGCGGTCGAGGACGTCGTGCGCGACACGGGCATGGCCCCCTCGCCCGAGCCGCTCGCGTTCTGGGGCGGCGCCGTCGGCTACTTCGGCTACGACCTGGTGCGCACCGTGGAGAGGCTCCCCGGCCGGCCGCCGGACGACCTCGGCGTCCCCGACCTGGTGGCCCTCGTGACCGGCCCCGTCGTGGTCTTCGACCACCTGCGCCGCGCGCTGACGATCGTCGCGCCGTGCCGCCCGGGCCCCGACGGCGACGTGGAGAGCGCCTACTGGCGCACTGTCGCGACGGTCGCCGACCTCAAGGGCCGCCTCGCCGGACCGGTGCCGCGCCCGGCCGACCGCGACGGGGAGCCCGTGCTCGGGCCGGTCACGAGCAACGTGGCCCGCGAGGACTTCGAGGCGGCCGTCGAGCGGGCGCGCGAGTACATCTTCGCCGGGGACGCCTTCCAGGTGGTGCCGTCGCAGCGGTTCTCGGCGCCGATGACCCTCGACCCCTTCGCGGTCTACCGCGGCCTGCGCACGGTCAACCCGTCGCCGTACATGTTCTTCCTGGAGACGCCCGACGTGACGCTCGTCGGCTCCTCGCCCGAGATGCTGGTCAAGGTCGAGGGTGGCACGGTCGAGATGCACCCGATCGCGGGGAGCCGGCCCCGCGGGGCGACGGAGGAGGAGGATGACCGGCTGGCCGCCGAGCTCCTCGCCGACCCCAAGGAGCGGGCCGAGCACGTGATGCTCGTCGACCTCGGGCGCAACGACCTCGGCCGGGTGTCCGAGATCGGCACGGTGCGCGTGACCGACCTGATGGACGTGCGCCGCTACAGCCACGTGATGCACATCGAGAGCTCGGTGGTCGGGCGGCTCGCGCCGGGCCGGCGCGCCTCGGACGCGCTGCGCGCGACCTTCCCGGCCGGCACGCTCTCGGGGGCGCCCAAGGTGCGGGCGATGGAGATCATCGACGAGCTCGAGCCGACGACCCGGGGCCCCTACGGCGGGGCCGTGGGCTGGCTCGGCTGGGACGGCGACCTCGACACCTGCATCACGATCCGCACGATCGTCTGCCGCGACGGGATGGCCCACGTCCAGGCCGGCGCCGGCATCGTCGCCGACTCGGTGCCGGCCACCGAGTACGAGGAGACGCAGAACAAGGCGGCGGCCCTGTTCCGGGCGATCGAGGTCGCGGCCGCCCAGACGGACTGGTGATGCGGCCGCCCGCGCCCGGACGCGAGGGGAGGCCCCGGTGACCCCGCCGGCCGCCCGCGTCGTCCTGATCGACAACTACGACAGCTTCACCTACAACCTCGTCCAGTACCTGGGCGAGCTCGGCGCCGAGGTGCTCGTGCACCGGCACGACGCCATCGACGTCGCCGGCGTCGCCGCGCTCGATCCGACGCACCTGGTCGTGTCGCCGGGGCCGAAGACGCCCGACGAGGCGGGGATCTCCGTCGACGCCATCCGCGAGCTCGCGGGGCGCGTGCCGATCCTCGGCGTCTGCCTCGGCCACCAGGCCATCGGGCAGGCCTTCGGCGGCGCCGTCGTGCGCGGCCGCGAGCCGGTGCACGGCAAGACCAGCGAGATCCACCACGACGGGCGCACGGTCTTCGCGGGCCTGGCGAACCCGATGGTCGCGACCCGGTACCACTCGCTGGTCGTCGAGCCGGCCACCGCGCCCGACCTCGAGGTCACCGCCCGCTGCGACGGCGACGTGGTGATGGGCCTGCGCCACCGCGGGCTGCCCGTCGAGGGCGTGCAGTTCCACCCCGAGTCGATCCTCACCGGGGAGGGGCGCGCGCTGCTGGCGAACTTCCTCGCACTCACCGCCTGACCCCCGGCTCCCCAGCTAGCATCCCGCCGTGCCCACCGAGGTGATCTCCGACGCGATCGACCGGCTCCTCGCCGGCGAGGACCTCGGCCGCGAGCGCGCGTCCGCGGCCCTCGACGCGATCATGTCCGGTGAGGCGGGCGACGCCCAGACGGCCGGATTCCTGATCGCGCTGCGGGCGAAGGGGGAGACGGCCGAGGAGCTGGCCGGCCTCGCGGCCACGGTGCGGGCGCACGCCCAGCCCGTCACCCCGCCGGCGGGCCCCTTCATCGACACCTGCGGCACCGGCGGCGGGCGCTCGACGTTCAACATCTCGACCGCCTCGACCTTCGTCGTCGCCGGCGCCGGGGTCGCCGTGGCCAAGCACGGCAACCGCTCGGCGACCTCCCGCTGTGGCAGCGCCGACGTGCTCGAGGCGCTCGGCGCCCGCATCGACCTCGACCCCGACGCCGTCTCGCGCTGCCTGGAGGAGACCGGCCTCGGCTTCATGTTCGCGCCGGCGCACCACCCGGCGTTCAAGCACATCGTCCCCGTGCGGCGCGCGCTCGGGGTGCGCACGATCTTCAACCTGCTCGGGCCGCTGACCAACCCGGCCGGCGCGCCGCGTCAGCTGATCGGCGTCGCGGACCCCGCGTTCCTCGAGCGCATGGGTCGCGCGCTGGAGCTCCTCGGCATCGAGCGGGCCATGCTCGTCCACGGGCGCGACGGCATGGACGAGGTCTCGACCGGCGCCCCCACCGACACCGTCGAGGTGGGCGGCGGCCCCGTAACGGCCGGCGTGATCGACCCCGCGGCCCTCGGTTTCGCGCCGCCGTCCGACGGTGAGATCGCCGGCGGCGACCCGGCGCACAACGCCGAGGTGCTGCGCGCGGTGCTGGGGCGCGCGCACGGCCCGGCACGCGATGTGGTCGTGCTGAACGCGGCCGCGGCGCTGTGGCTGGCCGGGCGCGCCGAGGGGATCGAGGACGCGGTCCCGCTCGCGGAGGCCTCCATCGACGAGGGCGCGGCGCACGAGCGCCTGGACGCCTTCGTGGCGGCGACCCGCCGGCTCGGCGGGTCCGCGTAGGCTTCTACGGGTGGCGACCTTCCTCGAGACGGTGGTCGAGCGGACCCAGGCCGACCTGGTGGCGCGGAAGCGGGCGGTGCCCGCCGACGTCCTCCGGGAGCGGATCGGCCCCGCGCGGCGCGGGCGTCCCTTCTCGGAGGCGCTGATCGACGAGGGCATCTCCCTGATCGCCGAGATGAAGCGCGCCAGCCCGTCGAAGGGGCCGATCCGGCCCGACGCCACGGTCGCGGAGGTCGTCGCGGCCTACCAGCGCGCCGGCGCGCGGGCGGTCTCGGTGCTCACCGAGCCCGAGTGGTTCAAGGGCAGCCTCGACGACCTGGCGGCGGCGCGGGCGGCCTGCGACCTGCCGCTGCTGCGCAAGGACTTCGTGGTCGACGAGTACCAGCTCCTCGAGGCCAGGGCCGCCGGCGCCGACGCCGTGCTCCTGATCGTCGCGGCGCTCGACGAGCGGCGCCTGTCCGAGCTGATCGGGGCCGCGTCGGACCTCGGCATGGACAGCCTCGTCGAGGTGCACGACGAGGAGGAGGTCGAGACCGCGGTCGAGGCCGGGGCGGAGGTCATCGGCGTCAACAACCGCGACCTCCACAGCCTCGAGGTCGACCTCGACACCACCTTCCGCCTGCTCTCCGACGTCCCCGCCGGGACGGTCGTGGTCGCCGAGTCGGGGATCTCCCGGCGCGAGGACGTGGAGCGGCTCGAGACCGCGGGCGTGGACGCGATCCTCGTCGGCGAGGCCCTGATGACGTCGGCCGACCCCGTGCGGGCGGTGCGCGAGCTCCTCGGCTGACCCGTGGCGCCGGCGTCGCCGCGCCTGGGGTGGGCCGTCGCGACCCTCGGGCTGCGCCCGGGCGCCCGTGTGCTGGAGATCGGCTGCGGCCACGGGGTCGCGGCCGGGCTCGCCGCGGCGGCGGTGGGCCCGGCGGGGCACGTGCTCGCCATCGACCGCTCGCCCGTGATGGCCGACGCCGCCCGGCGGCGCAACGAGGCCGCCGTCGCGGCCGGCGTGGTGCGGGTGCTCGCCGTCGCCCTGGAGGACGCCGAGCTGCCCCCGGCGGCGGTCGACCGGGCGCTCGCCGTGCACGTCGACCTGGTGCGCGGCGACGGCTCCCCGGGCCTCGGGCGGGTCCGGGACTCCCTGGCCCCGGGCGGCCGGCTACACCTGGTCATGCACCCGCCCGTACCCGGCGGCGTCGAGGACTTCGTCGCGCGGGCCGCCGCCGTGCTCCCGGGCCACGGCCTGCGGGTGCGGGAGGTCCTGCGCCGGCGCATCGGCGCCTCCGAGGCCGTGTGCGTGGTCGCCGACGCGGCGCCGGCCTCAAGCCCACCCCCCGCGGGGCCGATGCGCAGCGCGTGAGCGTCGAGGCGGCATCCGGCCTTGCGGCGACCCTCGCCCGCATCCGGGAGATCACGGGCAGCGTGGCGCCGGCCGCGGCGGCCCCCGCGGCCGCGGGGGCCGGGTTCGCCGCCGCGCTGGACGGCGCGATGGGCGGCGCGGGGACGACGGGGGCCCCGGCGGTCACCGCCGCCGCGCCCGCGGCGGCCACCACGCTCGCCGCGCCCGCGGGTTCGTCGCCGGTCACCGGGGCCCAGCTCGACGCCTGGATGGCGTCCAAGAACCCCGGCGCGCCCCTCGTGGGCCTCGGCGACGTGTTCGTCCGCGAGGGGGTCGCCAACGGCATCGACCCGCGCGCCCTGGTCGCCATCGCGCGCGCGGAGAGCTCGCTCGGCTCCGACCCCGGCGCCCGCGCCCGCAACAACGCCTTCGGCTGGGGTCCGCACCACACGTTCGCGAGCTGGGAGGAGAACATCGCGACCGTCGCCCGCGGCCTGCGCACCGGCTACCTGGACGACGGCCTGGTCACGCTCGCGCAGATCCAGCAGCGGTACGCGCCGCTCGGGGTGGCGAACGACCCGACCAACCTCAACTCCAACTGGCTGCGCAACACCACCCTGCTCTACGGCGAGCTGGGCGGCGACCCGGCGGGCTCCGTCGCCCTGAGGTAGCCGCGGGACCCCCTCCGGCAGGGCTGCGGCCGGGTGGGGCGAAGATGGAGCGGTGCGCCGACGCCGCCGATACGAGGTCGTGGTGGAGGGGGTCTCCGGGCACGCGGCGTCCCAGCGCAGCGTGATCGGCGAGCACCGCTCCGAGGCCGACGCCCGGGAGGCCGCGGCGCATGAGCGGGCCCGCCTCGAGGTCATCCACGGCGATGGCGCCGATGCGTGGCGCATCGTGGTCGTGCGTGACGGCGAGGTGCTCCACGAGGAGCGGCCCCGGGGGCGCGAGGCGCCGGCGCGGGAGCCCGAGGCCGCCGAGGAGGCGCCGGCCGGACCGCAGGAGTGGCCGGACATGGAGATGAGCGGCCCGGTGCCCGAGTGGGTGATCAGCCGCGTCGAGGACTCGATCGCGCGCCGCCGCGACCGCGAGCGCGGCGCGGACGACGAGGAGACGCCCAGGGACTAGCGACCGATCGGTCGCGCCGATCGGCCGCCCCCCGCAGGCCGACCGTCCCGGTGCTCCGCGCCGCCGCCCGCTACCCTGGACGGCGTGGACGATCCCGGCAGCGATCAGAGCGGGGCCCCCGAGGGGGGCGGCGACCGGCGGCGCCTGGTCGCGGCGGTCGTGGGCGGCGTCGTGGTGCTCGGCGTGATCGCCCTCCTTGTCGTCGGGCTCGTCAACAAGGACAGCCTCGGGACGTCCATCCAGGACGCGCTTGCCGCGGGCGACCGCCCGGAGGCGCCGGCGCTGACGCTGCCGGTGCTGGTGGCCGCCGACGGGATCGGCCCCGAGGGCGCCGAGGTGTCGCTCGAGGACCTGCGCGGCCGGACCGTGGTGCTGAACTTCTGGGCGTCCTGGTGCGAGCCGTGCAAGGTCGAGGCGCCGGTCCTCGAGGCGGTCGCCGAGCGCTACCGGGAGGACGGCGACGTGGTGGTCCTCGGCGTCGACGTCCAGGACCTGCGCGAGAAGGCGCTGGAGTTCGTGCGCGAGACCGGCGTCACGTACCCGACGCTGCGTGACGGTGGCGACGACGCGATGAACGCGTACCAGGTGCCGGCGCTCCCGGAGACCTTCGTGATCGACCCCGAGGGCCGCATCGCCCTGAAGATCCGGGGGATCGTGCAGGAGGAGGCGCAGCTCACGACGGCGATCGACCAGGTGCGCCGGGGCCCGGCATGATCCTGGATCCAGGATGATCCGCCGGGTCGCGATCGTGCTGCTGGTCCTGATGGCCGCGCTGCCGGCGACGGCGCTCGGCCTGACGGTCAACGACGTGGCCCGCGAGGTGCGCTGCCCGACCTGCAACACGCCCCTCGACGTCTCGAGCGCCCCCGTCGCGCTCGACATGAAGGAGTACATCGCCGCGCGCATCGACGCCGGGTGGGACAAGGACCGCATCATCGACGGCCTCGTCGGCGAGTTCGGCGAGGGCATCCTGGCCACGCCGCCGAAGTCCGGCTTCGACCTCGTCGCCTGGATCGTGCCGGCGCTCGTGGTCGCCCTCGGCCTGGCGGCGATCCCGGTCATCGCCCGCGTCTGGTCGCGGCAGAGCCCCGCGGGGCCGCCGCCCCCCGAGGCGACCCCGGAGGAGCGGCAGCGCCTGGACGAGGAGCTGCGCCGCCTGGGCTGAGGCTCCCGGCGCCGCGGCCCCGGCGTCCGGCCGGCTTCACTTCGCCCCCCGGCAGGCCGATGTACCTCCCGAGCGACGGCGGGAGGCCATCGAAGTTGTCCGCATGGAGGCGGGGTCCCTGGAGCGTCGTCAGCCCGGCGCGGCTGGCGGAGATCGTGGAGCGCATGGCGGCCGAGCGCCGCCCGGAGCGCGTGGTCCCGGCGACCCTCGACGCGGCTCTCGCCGCCACCGGCGCCCGGGGCGGCCGGGTGCTGGCACCGGGTTCGGACGCCGTCCTCGCCGCGGAGGGTGCCGCCCCCCGCGGGGCGTGCGTCGGCGCGGAGCTGCCGGGTCGCGAGGGCCCCCTCGGGCGGGTCGAGGTCTGGGGCGTCGGGGACGAGGCCGAGGCCGAGGCGGCCCTGCGGCTGATCGCGACGGTCGGTGCCCGCGCGCTCGAGAACCTCTCGCTCCAGCGCGAGAACGCCGACGGCCGGGCGCGGGCGCGCCGCCTGGGCGCCGCGGCGGGCGCGGTGCGCGCCGCGTCCGATCCCCGCGAGGCCGTCGAGCGGGTGCTCGCCGAGGCCCGGGCCCTGGTGGGCGCACCGGCGGCGCTGCTGCTCGCGGCCGGCTCGCCCGCCCCCGAGGTGGCGGCATACGACGGCATCGAGCCCCAGGGGGCCGATGTGCTGGGCGCCCTGGTGCCGCCGCCGGTCCACGAGGTGCTCACCTCCGGCGCACCCTGGGCGGGCCGGCTGGGGGTCGGGGCGCTCGCCGGGCGCGGGCTCACCCACGGCACCCTCGTGCCGGTGGGGCAGGCGGCCGGGCTGGGCGTGCTCGCCGTGCTGGGCGACGACGCCGTGACCGACGTGGAGGACGTCACGTCCCTCGCCGAGCTGGCCGGCCACGCGGCCTCCGCCCTCGCGCTCTCGGTGCTCCAGCAGGAGCTGCGCGAGCTGGGGGCGGTCGACCCGCTGACGCGGTTCTTCAACTCGCGCTACTTCCACGGGCGCCTCGACCAGGAGTGCCAGCGCGCCCTGCGCGCCGGGGTCGCGGTGAGCGTCGCGATCATCGGCCTGGACGGCCTGGACGCCCTGCGCCTCGAGGGCCGGCACGCGGCCGCCGAGGCTGCGGTGGAGGCGCTGGCGCTCCACGTGGCCGATCGCCTGCGCGCGATGGACGTGGGGTGCCGCCTGGGCCCCGACGAGCTCGCCGTCATCCTGCCGGAGGTGGAGGGTCTCGACGCCCTCCGCGTCGGGGAGCGCCTGCGCTCCGCCCTGCCGTCGATGGACGGCGTGCCGGGGGGGATGACCCTGTCGGTCGGCGTCGCGAGCTTCCCGGACCAGGCCGGCCGCCCGGAGACCCTCGCCGAGAACGCCCGGCGGGCGCTCGAGTGGGCGCGCGAGCACGGCGGCGACCGCACCTTCCTCTTCCACTCCGACGTCGCGGACATCCTGCGCGAGGAGCAGCGCGACCGCGCGGTCGACGACGAGGCGGTGCTCACCACGGTGGCGGCCATCGCGACCTCGATCGACGCGCGGCACCCGATGACCGTGCACCACTCCGAGAACGTCGGCCGGATCGCGGCCCTGATCGCCGCCGAGCTCGGGCTCGCGCCCGACCGGGTCGAGGACGTGCGGGTCGCCGGCCTGCTGCACGACATCGGCAAGATCGGCGTGAGCGACGACATCGTCGTCGCCGAGCACCCGCTCAGCAACGCCGAGCGGGAGGAGCTGCGCCGCCACCCGGAGATCGGCGAGCGGATGCTCTCCGGCAGCCGCCTGGCGGCCATGGCGCCGTGGGTGCTGCACCACCACGAGCACGTGGACGGGACCGGCTACCCGGCCGGGCTCGCGGGCGACGCCATCCCCCTGGAGGCGCGCATCCTCGCGGTGGCCAACGCGTTCGACCGGGGCACCAGCGGCGGACCGGCGCGCTTCCCGTCCCCGGCGTCCGAGGTGCTCCAGGAGCTCGAGGCCGCCGCCGGCAGCGAGCTCGATCCCGTCGCCGTCGCCGCGCTGCGCGCCCTCGTGGGGCGCGGCGCCGACGTCACCCGGCCCGCCGAGGGAGGGCGAGCATGAGCACGACATCCCCGCCCGCCCACACGGAGGCGCCCGCCCCCGTGACGGCGCGCGTCGTGGCCGAGGCGGCCGACCGCCTCGCCGCCCCGTCGCCCGTCGTCGCCGGCGTGCTGCAGCTCCTCGACGAGGGCACGGCGCCCGTGCGGCTGATCGCCGCCCGCGTGGCCCAGAGTCCGGAGATCTCGGCGCAGGTGCTGCGCCTCGGCAACTCGGCGCTGTTCACGGAGCCCGTCGACACCCTCGACCGCGCCGTGGTGCGCATCGGCGAGCGCACCCTCCGCGGCCTGCTCCTCGCGGCGACCACCTACCGCCTGCTCGAGGGGGCGATGGCCGCCTACGGGTTCCCGCGCCTCTACCTGCTGCGCCACTCGGGCGAGGTCGCCACCATGGCGCAGTCGCTCGCGCGCCGCGGCCCCTCGGCGCTCGGCGCGCAGGTGTACCTGGCGGGCCTGCTCCACGACCTCGGCAAGCCGATCCTGGCCACGATCGCGCAGGACCGGGAGCTCGTGGTCGGCCCGGGCGGGCTCCGGGGGCCCGGCGACGAGCGCGAGCTGTTCGGCACCGACCACACGCGGGTCGGCGGCTGGATCGCCCGGAGGTGGGGCCTGCCGGAGGACGTATGCGCGGCGATGGAGCGCCACCACGATCCCGAGCCGCCGCAGGAGGCCGTCGCGCGACTGGTGTGGCTCGCCGACCTCGCGGTGCACGCCTCGGAGGGCGACGAGGACGCCACCGAGCGCCTGCCCGCCGCCGCCGCCGCCTGCGGTCTCGGCCCGGACGCCCTCGAGACGATGCTCATGTCCTCGCCGGAGACCGAGGCGCCCCGCCGCCCCCCGGGGCTCACCGACCGCGAGGTGCAGGTGCTCCGGATGCTCGCGCGTGGATCCACCGCCAAGCAGGTCGCCCACGAGCTGGGCTGCTCGGCCTCCACCATCCACAACCACCTGCACCACGTCTACCGCAAGCTCGACGTCTCCGGCCAGTCGCAGGCCCTCCTGCTGGCGCGCGAGAAGGGCTGGGTGTAGGCGGGACCCGCCGGGAGAAACCTCGCCCGGCGGTCAAGATGGACCCGCCCCGATTCGATAACCACCTCAGGACGGAAACTCCGAGAGGGGGGACGATGGGGGGACGGCAGGAGCGGGCACGGACGCGCCGCGCGGCGCTCGCCGGCCTCCTCGCCGCGGCGGCGATCGCACCGGCCGCCGCCGGCGGGGCGACCTCGGCCGCCGAGGTCACCGTCATCGCGGGGACGCTGTCCCTCGCGACGTCCGACTTCCAGGGGCAGAGCGCCGTGCTCACCGGCACCGACCAGGTGCTCCAGGCGACCCCCGGCTCCCCCTGGTCGGCGACCGATGCGCGCGGCACCGGCGCCCCCTGGACGGTGGTCGCGTCCGCCACCGACCTGGTGTCGGCCGGAACGCCCGACCGCGTCATCCCGTCGAGCGCCCTTGCGCTGACCACCGGCGCGGTCACGGCCGGCGCCGGGGCCGATCCCGCCGCCGGGATCGCGGGCGCCGGCGGTGTTCCCTTCACCGTCGCGAGCGGCCCGGGCCAGACGGACGTGGCCGTCGTCGCGGCGTCCGGGCCGCACCGGGGCTCGTACACCTTCACCCCGCGCCTCGACATCACGATCCCGGGCTCCGCGCTGGCCTCCTACGTCGGCGCCCCGTACACGACCACGCTGACGGTGACGATCTCGTGATCGCCCGCGCCCTCGTCGGGGCGCTGCTGGTGCTGGCCGCCTGGACGGGCGCCGCGGCGGGCGCCTCCGGGTCGCTCGTCGGCCTGCAGCCGCTGACCCCGGACCAGAGCTGGATCGTCGGGACGGCGGCCCCCGGGGAGGTCGTCCGCGCGGGCGCGGTGCTGATCAACCTCTCCGGGAGGCGCCAGGAGGTGAGCCTCGGCGCGGCCGACGGCATCACGACCGCCGACGGCGTCTTCACGCTCTCCGGCGAGGGCGTGGAGCCCGTCGGCGTCGGCGCGTGGATCGACGCCCCGGCCGGCCGCCTGACCCTCGCCCCCCGCGAGCGCCGCGTCGTGCGATTCCGCATCCGCGTGCCCGCCGACGCGGAGCCCGGCGACCACGCGGGCGGGCTCGTCGTCCAATCGGCCTCGGCGGCCCGCGTGAGCTCCGGCTCGGGCGTCGCCGTGCGGGTCGTCGAGAGGGTCGGGCTGCGCGTCTACCTCACGGTGACCGGGGCCCGCGACGCGACGCTCGCCGTGGAGGGCCTCTCGGCCCGCGCCACCTCGACGGGCGGGCTGCGGGAGGCCGTCGGCCTGCCCGGGCGCGTGGAGATCGACTTCACGGTGCGGCACCTCGGCAACGTGCGGTTCGACGACCTCGCCGGCGTCGTGGAGCTGCGCGCCGGCGGCGACGTGGTGGGGCGTGCCCGCACCGACCTCGGCACCCTGCTGCCGGGAGGCGACCGCCGCGTCGCCCTGGCGATGCCCCTGCCGCGGTGGTCGCCGACGGCCTACGAGGTGTCGGTGCGCCTCGGCGATGCGCCCGGGGCGCTGGCGACGACCCGCCTGCCGGCGGACCCCGCGCGCCCTGTCGCGACGGCGGGCCTGCTGCTCGCGGTCGCGGGCACCGGCCTCTGGAGCCTGAGGCGGCGTGCGGGCTGAGGCGCTCCTGCGGGGGATCCTCGCGCTGGGGCTCGTCGTCGCCGCTCAGCCGGCCGCCGCGGCGACGCCGCGCGCCGCGGTGGAGCTCCTGGGCGGCGGCATCGTCGCCGGGGCGCCGGCCGAGGCGGCGCTCCCCGAGGCGCGGGTCGACGGGGCCCCCGTGACCGTCCGGGCGGTCGTCGGCCCCTTCGTCGTCACCGACACGCGGCCCGCCGCGGCCGGGTGGAGCCTCGTCGTCACGGCGCCGCCCCTCGCCGACGCGCTCGGGCGGCCCCTCGGTGCCGCCCTGGCAGTCGCGCCGCGCCCGCCCTCGGGCGGCGGCCCGGGCATCGTCCCCGGCTCGCCGGGATCGATCGCGGCCCCGCGCGCCATCCTCGTGGCGCCGCCGGGGAGCGGGACCGGGCGCACCGAGGTCGCGCCGCTGCTGTCGGTCACCGTGCCCGCCGACGCCCCGACGGGCGTCCACACCACGACGCTCGTGGTCACCGTCTCGTGAGGCGACGCTCGCGGTGCGCGGCCGCGGTCGCGGCGACTGCGGTCGCCGCCGGATGCTCCGGATGCGCCGGAGATCCCGGGGCCCCGGGCGCTGCGCCGTCGGCGCCCGCCGCGCCCGCGGCGGAGGCGCGGTCGGCGCCGTTCGTGCTCGTCCCCGACGCGCGCGGCGCCGTCGCACGCGTACGGGCCCCGGCCGGCGGCCGCGCCCCGGTCCGGCTGCGGCTCGCCAACGCCTCGGACGCGCCCCGGGTGCTTGCCCTCCACGCCCGGGCACCGTGGCTCGCGGTCGCGCCCTCGGTGCACGTGCCCGCCCGCCAGAGCGTCGCCGTCGAGGCCGTCGTGAGGGTCCCCCCGGACGCGCGTGGCTCCCTGCGCGGGCTGGTCGTGGCGCGGGCCGAGGGAGACGTCACGGCCGCGGTGGCGGTGAGCTACGAGTCGGCCGTGCACGTCGCCGTGGACGTCGGGGCAGCCCCGTGACGAGGAGCGTCGGCGCCGTCGTGGCGCTGCTGGCGCTGTGCCTGGCGCCGTCGGCCCTCGGCTACGGGACGGGCACGACCTACGTCTCCTCGGCCGCGGGCACCCCGCCCGGCGCGTGGGCGTCCGTCCCGTCCGCCGCCGACGCGGACGACGGCGGGGCCGCGGCGACGCTGACCGAGACCGACGCCGGCGGTGTGCCGGCATCACTCCACCCGGCCAACCGCACGTTTGCGACCTCCTCGGCCGGGTGGACGTCGTCGGGCACCAGCGCCGCGCTGTGCGCGGTCTCCTCGGCGCACGATCCCGGTGACGGCGCCCCGGCGGGCTCCCTGCGGACGTCGTACTCGACCCTCCTCAACCTGCTCGGGCTGCTCGCGACCTGCAGCGGCTCATGGACGAGCGACCCGTTCACCTGGACCGGCGGGACGCCGGCGGCGGTGGCGTTCTCGATGGACCGGATGGTGGACGCCGAGGGCCTGCTCGGCGCGGTCGAGGTCAGCTGGCAGGCCCACCTCGTCGACGACACCGTGCCGGGATCGACCCCGCTGGTCTCGGGGACGGCGACGGCGGACTCGGGCTGGACGACCCAGGTGGCCCCCTCCCTCGGCCCGGGTGACCTGGTGCCGGGGCACGTCTACCGCATCCGCATCGAGGTGGGCTTCCGCTCGGCGCTCAGCCTCGTGAGCGGCATCGGGTTCGGGGTGGACGACGTCGTGTTGTCGGTGACGCCCCAGGCCCGGCAGGCCGACGGGGAGATGGTCGTGGGCGGCGTGCCCCGCGGCAGCACCCACACCCTCGAGATCCGCGCCCGCACGACCGGGGAGCCCTTCGACCTCCTGGTATGGGACGGCGCGTCCTGGGCGACGCGCGCCACCGTGCCGGGGACGTCGTACGCCCTCCTGTCGCACGGCCTCACGCCCGCCGAGTGGAACGGCGGCGACGTGCGGGTTCGCATGCGCGCCGCGGGCACCGGGGCCGACGCCGTGGCGGACGTGCTGTCGGTCGACTGGCTGCGGGTGGTCTCGACGGGGGGTATCACCGTGAGCGGGCCGACCTCGGTGGTGCTCCCGTCCGTCGTCATCGACGGCGCCGCGCCCACGGCGAGCACCGGGTCGATGGGGTTCGTCGAGGTCGCCGACGCCGGCGGGTCGGCGTCGGGGTGGACGCTCACCGCCACCGCGACCCGCTGGGCCCTCGACGGCGCCCCGGGGGAGATGCTCCCGGCGGACGCCCTCTCGGCGACGGCGCCCCCACCCTCGAGCCCGGACGGCTCCGACCTGACGGGTATCGCGGCCGGCGCCGGCGGCACCCTGGCCCCGGCCGCGCCCATCACCCTCATGACGGCGGCGCCGGGGCACGGCATCGGGACCTTCCGCACCGACCCGGTCCTGTCGCTCGCCGTGCCGGTCACCGCCCTCCACGGGGTCTACCGATCCGCCATCACGCTCTCCGCCTCCTGAGCGCGGCGCTGGCCGCGGCGGCGTTCGCGACGACCGCGCCGGCGGCCACGGCGACGCGCGTGAGCGTGCCGGTGGTCAACGCCGCCGCGCCCACGGTCTGGTTCGTCGGGATGGCCGACGGCGACCGTCTGACCGCGTGGCGCGAGACCGAGGTGCGCGTGGACGCCGCCGACGCGGACGAGATCGCCCTCGTCGTCGACGGGGTGCCGGCCTGGGACGCGCCGGGGACGTCCCTCGCCGGGCCCTGGACCCCCGAGCCCGGGCGCCATCGCCTGGTGGCGGTCGCCTCGCGCGAGGGCGCCCCCGACGCCCTGGCCGCCATCGAGATCGACGCCGTCCCACCGCCCGGCGCCGCCCCGGTCGCGACCGCGCCGGGCGCGGCCGGGGCGGCGCCGCCCGCGGCGGGTGCGGGGCCGGCCGTCGGCGATGCGCGATCGGCGGCGCGGCCGCCGGGGCGGGCGGAGACGGCACCGTCCGCGCCGCCGCCGTCATCCGCGTCGCCGGACGGGGGTGCGGACGGTGCCGGCGGCGACGGCCGGGACGGCGCGCGAGGGCCCCTGGCGGCCCTGCTGCGGTTCCTCGGCGACCCGGAGCGCATGGCCTGGACCGTGGCCTTCCCGCTGCTGCTGATCCTCGCCGCGGTCGCGTACGCCCTGCTGCAGCGGTTCATCGACGGCGGCCAGAAGCTCGCCTGGCGCGGCCGCGGCCCCGCCGACGACGTGACGATCGAGTTCTGATGCGGGCGCCCCTCCCCGGCGAGTGGTCCCGGATGCCCTGGTACCAGCTCGAGGACCGGCACGCGGGGGTGCTCGCCACGCGGCTCGCCGCGTGCGCCGCCGTGTCCCTCGGAGCGGTGCTCCTGCCCTCGGTGCCGGGCGGCGCGGACGGCGGGCTGGTGGCGCTGCTCTGCGGCCTCGCGGCCGCGCTCCACCTGGTCCTCTGGCGCGCGCCGCAGCGGTGGCCCCGGCGGCTGCGGCTGGCGGTGGACCTCGGGCTGGTGGTGGACGCGGCGTGGGCGGCGGCCCTCGTGGCCGTGGCGGGCGGCTCGCGGGGGCCCGTGGCCGGCCTCTTCCTGCTGGTCGCCCTGTGGGCCGCCCTCGGCTACTCGGCCCGCACCGGGCTGAAGGCGGGGCTGCTCGGCTCGATCGGCTTCCTCGCGCTCGTGTGGGATGACGACGGCCGGCTGTGGAGCACCGCGTCCCTCGGGCGGCTCGCCTTCTTCTGGGGGGCGCTGGCGGCGGCGGTCCTGGGTGCGGCGGCGGGGGAGCGGGAGCTGCGCGTGCGCGCGGAGCGCCTGGCGGTCCTCCACTCCGCGGCCCGCGGACTGCTCGACGCGGCGGGGGCACCCGAGATGGTCACCGTCGCCCGGGATGCGGCCGCGGCGCTCATGCCCGGCTGGCGCGTCGCGGTGACCGGGCCGGCGCGGGGTGACGGGTCGGCCGACCTGCGCCTCGGTCGGGACGGGGCCGACGGCGTCGTCAGGGTCCCGGCGCTCGTCGTGGGGCGACCGGCCGCGACGATCGAGTGCCGTCGCCCGCTGGCCCGCGGGCGACGGCGCCACCGGGTGAGGGCGCGGGAGATCGACGGCCTCGAGACGCTCGCGGCCGGCCTGGGCAGCGCGCTCTGGAGGGCGGCGCTGACGGCGGACATGGAGCGCCGGAGCCTCACGGACGGCCTCACCGGCATCGCCAACCGGCGCGCCTTCGACGCGGAGCTCGCGCGCCGGCTGACCGAGGCGGCCCGGTCGGGGGGCACGGTCGCCCTCTGCCTCCTCGACATCGACCACTTCAAGGCGTTCAACGACACGTTCGGCCATCAGGCGGGCGACGAGGCGATCGCCGCGGTGGCGCGCGTCCTGCGGAGGAACTGCCGCGGCGGCGACGTGCCCGCGCGCTACGGCGGTGAGGAGATGGCGCTCGTCATGCCGGGTGCCGACGAGGCCGAGGCCGTGGCGGCCGCCGAGCGGGTGCGGGCCGCCGTCGCCGCGGCCTCCGCCGGCCCCCGGCCCGTGACGGTGAGCGTCGGCGTGGCCGTGGCCCGCGGCGGGACCCCCGAGGAGCTCCTGGCCGCCGCCGACGCCGCGCTCTACGCGGCCAAGAGGGGCGGCCGCGACCGGGTCGTGGCGGCCGGCGCGCCGGCGACCGCCGCCGTGTGATCTGATGGGACGGTGGCGGCGAGCGGCGTGCGCGTGGGTACGGCCTCCTGGACCGACCCCGAGTTCATCAGGGCGGGCTGGTATCCGCCGGGGGTGAAGGACGACCCCGAGGCCCGGCTGCGGTACTACGCCGAGCGCTTCCCGATGGTCGAGGTCAACGCGAGCTTCTATGCGCTGCCCACCGTCGTGACCACCGAGAGTTGGGCCGAGCGCACGCCGCCCGGGTTCCGGTTCCACGTCAAGGCGCACCAGGTGATCTCGGGGCATCCGTCCGAGCCCGGCCGCCTGCCGCCGCCGCTGCGCGAGCTGCCCTACGAGGCCGACCGGCGCGGGCGCATCCGCCGCCCCGGCCGCGAGCTGCGCGACGCGGTCATCGACGCCCTGCTCGAGGCCTGCGGGCCCCTCGGCGACAAGCTCGGCGCCATCCTGGTGCAGCTGCCGCCGTTCGTCGTGGCCGGCGACGCCCAGCGGCGCGAGATCGCGCGGATCGTCGACCGCCTGCGGCCGGCGCGCGCCGCGGTGGAGTTCCGCCACCGCTCCTGGGCCGAGCCCGAGCAGCGGCGGGCCACCGCCGAGCTGCTCGGCGAGCGCGACGCGGCATGGGTGTGCGTCGACGCGCCGCGCAGCGAGGCGAAGAACCTGATGCCCCCGATCGTGGAGGTCACGAGCCCCGGCCTCGCCTACCTGCGCCTGCACGGCCGCAACGCGGCCACCTGGAACACGGGCCGCACCGTCGCCGAGCGCTTCGACCACGTCTACACCGACGACGAGATGGGGGAGTGGATCGAACCCGTCCTCGACATGGCCGAGCGCGCCCAGGAGGTGGCGGTCGTGTTCAACAACAACGCGCGCGACTACGCCCTCCGGAACGCCGCCCGGTTCACCGAACTGCTCTCCGCTGTCGAGCACTAGGTTCCGACCGGCGTCGGAGCGTCCCCGCCGACCCGCATGGGACGGCGCCCTGTCGGTCGGCGAGAGGAACCCCCCCGGCTCGTCCGGCCGGTTGCGGCCCGCCCGCACCGCGAGTCGAGTAGGTCCAACGGACATGCGCGCTGCGGCGGCCCCTAATCTCGGTGCAGGGGAACGCTTCGTCGCCACGGGGAGGGTGCGATGAGGAGGCTTCGCGATCCATTGGTGGCCGGCGCGCACGTCGTGATCGTCAGGACGGTGCTGCGGAGCGACGGCCGCGTCCTGCGGCCCGGTGCGCACGGGGTGATCGTCCAGGCGGGCGAGCTCTTCCTCGTCGTCCGGCTGCCCGGTGGCGATTCCGTGATGCTCTCCCGCGAGGAGGTGCTGGCCGACGCCCAGGGGCCGTGATCGTCCCCGGGATGCGACCACGCGCGACGCCCGACACCCGCCCGGCCCGGCGTGGCGTCGCGCCGGAGGGGGTACCGCGGTGGTGATGGACGACCCCCGGACGACACCGCGCGAGGACATCGGCCCGGTCGACGACCCCGGCGGCGGGCGCGGGCTCACGCGCCGGCTGGCGGTGGCGCTGCCGATCGCGGCCCTCTGCGGGCTCGTGATCGGGATCCCGGTCGCGATCCTCGTCGGCGAGTGGCGCGTCGCCGTCATGGTCGCGCTGGGCGCGGCGGCGATCACCGGCACGATCCTGGCGGCGATCGAGGATGGCCGCGTCCAGCGCCGTGTCGATCGCTCCCGGCCGCCCGACGACGGCGGGCGGCCGCCGGCGTGACCGGATCCCCGCTTCCGGGCGGGGACGATCAGGAGGCCATGGCGACCTCGCCCACATGCACCTCCGGGGCGCCGGCGGGCAGGTCGCTCAGCTTCGCCGCGATGTCGTCGCGGGCCCGCTGGTCCGAGGCCTCCGCCCCCGCCCGGTCGTCGCAGACCGTGATGGAGGGTCCCGCGGCGGTGACGGGGCACCGCGTGTCCCGCCCCGGCACGCGTCCGGGGCGGGACAGGTGGTGGTCGCTAGCCCGGGAAGGGCTCGGCCACGCGCTCGCCCGGGGTGAAGGCCTCCTCGCCCTCGAGCATCGCCCGGATCTGTGCCCGCAGCTCCGGCGTGTCGGCGTGGCCGTGGACCGAGGCGGCGTGCTCCGCCGCCGCGCGGACCACCTCGTCCTCCTCACCGAGGATCGTCAGGGTGCAGCGCGAGTCGCTCTCGAAGCGGCGGCAGTCCGCCATCATCCGCGTCATCGTCCGTCTCCTGTGGGATCGATCCCCGTCCGGGTGGGCGGGGTACCGTCCTACGCCCGCGTCTCGGCCGGTGTCAACGCCGTGCCGGGCGAGGGGTGATCGGTGGTCGCGATCCGAGACGCGGCGGGTTCCGCCCGCCTATTCGTCCTCGGAGACGTCCACCTCGTCGGCCTCGCCGTAGACGCCCTCGTCCTCCTCGGCCTCGACGGGGAAGGCGTCGTCGAGGATCCGCTGGGTGCCGTCGTCCGGGCCCAGGGAGGCGTTGTCCACGAGCATCGCCTCGGACTGCTCGAAGCCGCCGCCGGAGCCGCCGCCCGACTCGATCACGGGGATCATCGCGGGATCGATCGGCTCGTCCGACTGTGCGCCGTCGACCGAGCGGAAGGCGAAGTCGTCCAGCTCGCGCTCGTCGAGGCCGAGCTGCTCCTCGAGGTCCTCGGCGTCCAGCTCGGAGTAGGGGTCGTCGGGGGGTGGGGTGGTGCCCATCGCGGGACCTCCGTGATGTGGTGGTCGGCGGGGTCGTGCCCGCGTCTCGTGGACGCTATCCCGGCGCGCCCGAGCGGTCGACCGGCGCGCCGGCCTCGGCGGCCATGGACTCGATCAGCACGGCGGTGTCGACGGCCGCGGGGGTGTCGGCGTCGGTCGCGGCGTCGGCCACGAACCACGCCTCGCGGGCGAAGTAGGAGAGGCGGGCCGCCGCGTCGGGGCGGCCCACCGCGTCGCGCGCCTGCGCCTCGAGATAGGCGAGGATCTCGCCGGTCTCGCTGCTCGACCAGCCGCCGCCGCCCGCCGGGTCCCGGCGCCGCGCGAGGACCCACCAGACGATCGCCAGGAACGGGACCTTGATGAACACGAAGGCCGCCGTGACCCAGACCGCGAGCGCCTCGGGGCTCCCGGCCCCGGCGACGAGGAGCGCCACGAACATGCCGAGGGCGAGCACCACGGCCGCCCCGACCGTGACGCCCACCAGCGCGGGCGTGCGCAGGTCGCCGTGGCGGTCGGTGAACGCCAGCGCGAACGGCGATCGCCGCCGGACCGTGGCGCGCGCAGGTGACTCCATGGTCCGAGGCTAGCAACCTCGCCCAGTCTCGCGGCCTTCGGGTGGCGCCCACCCTCGCCGACCGTCCAGTTGTCGTGCCGGGGGGCCGCCGGTAGACGTGATGGCGATGGCAGCCCGTCTCCCGCTCGCCGCCCCGCGCGGGGGCCTCAGCATCTGGCTCGCGGCGGCGGGGATCGCCCTGCTGGCGCCGGTCCCGGCGCTCGGTGGCCCCCTCGACCGCGCCCTCGACCACCTGGCCGCCCGTCAGGACCCCGCGCGCGGCGGGCTCGGCGACGACGCCGGCACGGATCCCGGCTCCACCACCTGGGCCGCCCTGGCCGTGGCCGCGGCCCGCGAGGACCCCGGCGCGTGGAGCGCGGGCGGCCCGAGCCTCCGGGACGCGGTGCTCGCGGCCGGCGACCGCCCCGGGGCGGGCGAGAACGCCCGGCTGGTGGTGGCGCTCGTCGCCCTGGGGCGCGACCCGCGGTCGGCCGGCGGGCGCAACCCGTTGCGCGCGGTGCTCGCGGCGCGCCGGGCCGACGGCAGCATCGGCGGCGACATCTCGACGACGGCCTGGGGGGTGATGGCGCTGACGGCGGCCGGGCTGCGGCCCGGCTCCCGCGTCGTCGCGGCGGCGCGGGCGGCGCTCGAGCGCGCGCAGCGCGCCGACGGGGGCTGGTCCCCCCTCGGCGAGGTCGGGGCGTCGGACCCGATCACGACGGCCGACGCGGTGCAGGCGCTCGTCGCGGCCGGCCACCGCCCGGGGACCTCGCCGGTCCTGCGCCGCGCCCGCGCCCAGCTCCTCGGCGCCCAGAACCCCGACGGCGGCTTCCCGGCGGTCGTGGGCGGCGAGAGCACCGCGCTCACCAGCGCCTGGGTCACCCTGGCCATCCGCGCCCTCGGCGAGCGGCCGAGCCGTCCGCCCTGGGGCTCCCGGTCCGGCGGGCCCCTCGCCCTGATCACCCGCCTCCAGGAGGCCGACGGGGGCGTCCGCAACTCGTCGGCGTCGGCCGGGACCTCCGTGCGGGCGACGACGCAGGCGGCGCTCGCCCTCACCGGCCGCTCGCTGCCGTTCGCGCCCGGACCCCGCATCCGGACGCCCTCGCGCGCCCCGCGGGTCGTGACGCGTGACCCGCTCGGCGGCGGGCGCGTGGGTCGCGAGCTCGTGGCGTGGGTCGAGGACGACCCGGGCGCGACCGGCGTCGACCCGGCCGCGGTGCGCCTGGTCGTACGGGGGCGCGACCTCACCGCCCGGGCCGACGTGACGGGCGCGCGCATCGCGCTGCCGGGGGCGCTGGTGCCCGCCGGCCCCGCGCGGGTGCGGCTGGTCCTCGTCGACCGCGCGGGCAACGCCGCGACCATCAGGTGGAGGGTCGTCGGCGCCGATCGTTGAGGGGTGAACGAGGTTGCGGGCCGGCCGCGGCCTCTGCCACACTCCAGCTGATCACCGACGCACCGAAGGGACGCCCGAATGGTCACGCTCACGCAGGAGGCGAAGGACAAGCTGCGCACCCTGATCGCCGAGGAGCCCGACCCCGGCGCGGGTCTGCGCGTCCAGGTGGTGCCCGGCGGGTGCTCCGGCTTCGAGTACGACCTGTCGCTCGCCACGCCGGCCGAGGGCGACGAGGTGGTCGAAGGCGGCGAGGGCGTGCGGGTGATCGTCGACCGCTTCAGCGTCCCGTACCTCCTCGGGGTCGAGCTCGACTACGAGGAGGGCTTCCAGGGCGCGGGCTTCCTCATCCGCAACCCGAACGCGTCGGCCTCCTGCGGCTGCGGGAAGAGCTTCCAGGCCTGACGGCCGGCTGGCCGCGGGCGGCGTGCGCCGCCCGGCTCAGGAGCCGTAGTCGGCGGTGAGGTAGGTCTCGGAGCAGCCGCCGCCGACGGCGGCGCCCACCCCGGTGACGCGGAACCGCGGGTTGAGCAGGTTGGCGCGGTGCCCGGGGCTCGCCATCCACATCGCCACGATGCGCCGCGCGGCACCGATCTCGCAGCCGGTGGTCATCGCGAGGTTCTCTCCCATGTGACGGTTGCGGGGGAAGCCCTCGGCGACCAGGCGGGTCCAGAAGGGCGACCCGTCGGGGCCGTCGTGGGTGAGCGTCCCGGTGCGCAGCAGGTGGAGGCTCTGCGCGCGGGCGGCCCGCCGCAGGGGCGCCACCGGCCGCAGGGCGGCCCGCCCCCGCGCCACGCGCACGCGGTTCATCTCGGCGAGAAGCGCGCGTCCGATCTGGGCCGGCGTCGCGGCCGCCTCGGCGGCCGGCGGGGGAGGGGCGGCGGTGCCCGCGCCCTGCCCCGTCGCCGGTGCCACCGCCGTCAGGGCGCACGTCAGCAGGACGGCCAGTGCGGCCGGTGGGGTACGGCGGGGCATCCACCCTCCTATCGGCTTACGGCGCCCCCGCCTCAACGGTCCCCGGGCGAGATAGGTTGACCGGATCCGCCGTCCGCGCCCCGACCGGTCCGCACACGTCCACTGGCACCCGCCCCCGGGTGGCGTGCGCGAGCCGGTGTGGCGCTTCGGGCGCGCGCTCCTGGCCGCCACGGCGCCGCGCCTCCTGGGGTTCTCGGTCACCGGGGGGCGGCACGTCCCGCCGACGGGCGGGGTGCTCGTCGTGGTGAACCATCCGGCCGACATCGACCCCGCCGCCCTCGGCCTGGCGTGTGCGCCCCGGCGCGCGCAGTACCTCGCCGCCGAGCGACACTTCCGGCACCGGCCCCTCGCGAGCCTCCTGTTCGCGCTCGGCGCCTTCCCGGTGCGCAGCGGCGGCCGCCCCGACCTGCGGGCGGTGCGGCACGCCCGCGAGCAGCTCGCGCTCGGCCGCCTGGTGGTCGTCTTCCCCGAGGGTGCGGCGAGCTGGGAGCCGCGGCTCGGCGCCTTCCGTCCCGGCGCGGGGCACCTGGCCCTGACACCCGGTGTCACGGTGGTGCCGGCGGCGATCTGGGGGACCCAGGCCGTGCTGCGCGGCTGGCGTCCGGTGGGCCGGGGCCCGGTGCGGGTGCGCTTCGGCGCGCCGGTCGCCGTCCCGGCCGAGGGCCCGGCCGCGCAGCGCGCGGCCGAGGTCACCCGGCGGGTGCGTGCGGCCATCGAGGAGCTGCTCGCCCCGATGACGGGCGTCGCGTGATCGCCCACGCCGCGCCCCCGCCGCCGGTGGTGCTGGCCGCCCCGGTCTCCTACGGACGCGTGACGGTGCGCCTCGGGCCGGGCACGCGACGCGTCGAGGTGCAGTCGGACGGCCGCATCACGCACCGGCGCGCGGTGCCCCCCGGCCCGCGCCGGGTCTCGGTGCCGGTGCCGCCGGGCGTGCGCCCCCTGCGCGTGCGCGCCGTCGGCCCCGGCGGCGCGCGGTGGTCGGCGACCGTCACGGTGCGCGGGCTGCCCGCGTCCGCCCGGCGGGCCGGACGGCTGCCGGGCTTCGTCGAGCCCCGCCTCCAGGCCGACGTCGACCGCCTCGTGGCACGCAGCGGGGCGATCACGGGCGTCTACGTCCAGCACCTCGTCACCGGCTGCGGGGCGAGCCACAACGCCGACGCCCGCTTCCCGGCCGCGAGCACCCTCAAGGCCGCGATCCTCGTCGACGCGGTCCGCCGCGGCCGCGCCCGCGCACTGCGCCCGCTCCTCGACCGGATGGTGCTCGACTCCGACGACGTCGCCGCCAACAACGTCCTGGCCGCGCTCGGCGGGGGGTCGGGGGAGGCGGGGGCGGCGAGCGTGACCGAGACGCTCACGGCCCTCGGCCTGTCCCGGTCGCTGGTGCGCCGTCCGTACATCGTCGAGGACGCCCGCAGGCCGCTCCCGGTGGTCACCACGGCGTCGCCGGCGCTGTTCACGAACTTCATCACCACGCCGGTGGACCTCGCCCGCCTGATGGTCGCGATCCACCGGGGGGCGATCGGGCGCGGGGGCATCGCGCGCCTCGGGATCGCGGCCCGGGCGGCCCGCTCCGAGGTGCTCGCCCGCCTCATCGACACGCGCGATCGCACCAAGCTCGTCGCCGGGGTCCCCGCGTCGGTCCCGGTGGCCCACAAGAGCGGCTACACCGAGGAGGTCAAGCACGACGCCGGGATCCTCTACCTGCGCCGCGGGCCGGTCGTCGCGAGCGTCATGAGCTGGAGCGCGGCAGGCGTGCCCGATCCCGCCGGGAGCCGCCTGGCGGCGTCCGTCGCGGAGGCCGCGCGCCACCGCCTGGGGCGGGGCGGGTCCTGCGACGGCCTGCCCCTGACGCCCGTCCGGGCGGACGGGTAGCGTTCCCGGCGGCCACGACAGGAGGACCGGGATGGCGACGGCGGGCTGGTACGGCGATCCGACGCGCGAGGGTCGGCTGCGCTACTGGGACGGCTCGGCGTGGACGGAGCACGTGAGCGAGGGCGGCGGCACCGCGGCCGACCCCATCACGGGCATCCCGCCGGCCCCGCCGGCCGGGCTCCCCGCCGGTTCCGAGGCCGCGCAGGCGCAGGCGTCCGGCGGCCAGGAGCCGGTCGGCGCCACGCAGGTCACCCCCCGCGTGGAGCCCGCGGCCGGACCCGCCGCCGCGGACCCCTTCGCCCGGCCGTCGGCCGCCGCCCCGGGCGTCGCCGGCGCCCCGTACCCGCCCACGCTGATCGCGCGGATCGGCTTCGTGATCGCCGCCGTCGGCGGCGTGCTGACCGCCGCGTCGGCGGGGTCGACCGCCGTCGACCAGGGCTTCGTCACGATCTCCGTCGCGGGGGGATCGTGGATCGGGGTCGTCGCGGCCGTCCTCTGCCTCGGCGCCGCCGCCGCCCCCTGGCCGTGGGCGCGGGTCGCGGGCGTGACGGCCTCCGGCGCCTTCGCGCTGCTCGTCGCCTTCGCGCTGATCGGCTTCCGCACCTCGGACGACCTGCTGCCGGGCATCGACATCTCGCTCGGGCCGGCCGGGTGGCTGATGCTCGTCGGGTCCATCCTCCTGTTCGTGGGCACGGCCGTCGCACTGGCGCGGTTCCGGGTGCCCGCCGCCGGGCCCGACCCGTCGCGCTCGCCCACCAATGGCAAGGCCGTCCTCTCGATGATCCTCGGCATCGCGGGGGTGCTGATCCCGGTCGCCGCCGCGCCCGCGGTCGGAATCGGCCTCTTCGCGCTCGACGACATCACCGCGAGCGGCGGCACCCTCTCCGGGCGCAACTTCGCACACGCCGGCATCGCCCTGGGCGCCGTCTCGCTGCTCGCGTGGGGCGTCGGCCTCACGCTCGGGATGCTGCTGGCCCAGCCCTGATCCGCCCCCCCGGCCCGCCGCGGCCGGGCGGGGATGAGACTTTCCTCATGGGGGGCGGCCGGCGGCCGCCCCTGTGCCACGATCGGCCGATGCGGCGACTCTGGGAGAGCCTCGGCGAGCGGGGGCCGCTCGTGGTCCTCGGCGGCGTGGTCGTCCTCGGCGTCGTCCTGAGCTTCCTCGTGGGGCGGTGGACCGCCGACAGTTCCCAGATCCCCGACGCAGACCTCCCCGTGGTCCAGGTGCCGATGACGGAGACCGGGCGCGCGCAGCCGCCCCGCCCGGCCACGACCCGGTGGGCCGAGACGCGGGCCCCGACCACCCGGCGGGCCCCCGTCGTCCCCGATCGGGCCCCCGCGGACCCGGCACCGGCGTCGGCGTCCGCTGCCGGGGAGCCCGCCCCCGCGGCGCCCCGGCCGCCGCGCACCCGCGCGCCCGCACCCGCCCCGGCCCCGCCGCGGCCCGCGCCGGCCCCGGTGCGCCCGGATGACGACGGCCGCCGCGACGACGACCCTCCGCCCGCCCCGGTGGACGACGACGATGACGACGACGACTCCGCCAGCGGCGACGCCGACGACACCTGAGTCGCCGCCGCCCGCCCCGGCGCACCCTCCCGCCCGCCGCCGCGGCGGGATCGGCCTGCGCGGGCGCGTGCTCGGCGCCTACGCGCTCCTGCTCGGCCTGGCCCTGGCGCTGACGTCGATCGTCACCTTCCAGCAGGCCGACCAGGCGCAGCAGCGCGCGGTCGACGACGAGCTCAGCGAGGAGGTGCGCGACTTCCAGGCGGCCATCCGTGCCGGCCGCAACGACGGCCTGACGCCCCGCGATGCGATCGCCTCGTATCTCGACGCCTGGCCGACGGCCGACCAGGACACCCTCGTGGTGCGCATCGGCGGCACGGAGCCGCGCTCCGAAGGGCCCCTCGCCGACGATCCGACCCTGCCGGCGCTGCTCGACGGGGTGACCGGCCCCGGGATCTCCGGCGCGCGCACCGGCGCCGGCGACGCGCGCGTCCTGCGGACCCCGATCGTGCTGGGCGACCGCCAGGTGGGCGCCGTGGCCGCGGTCCGCCTCACCCAGGCCGACCGCGACGCCCTGCTCGAGCGCCGCGCCGCCGTGCTGCTCGCGACCGGCCTGGCCTTCCTGCTGGCCTCCGGCATCGCCTGGTTCATCCTCGGCCGGATGCTGCGGCCGGTGAAGGACATGGCGACGACGGCCGACGCCATCGCCCGGGAGGGCGACCTCACCCGCCGCATCCAGGTGTCCTCGCGCTCCGATGAGGTGGGCGACCTGGCCCGCACCTTCAACACGATGCTCGGGCGCCTGGAGGCGGCCTTCACCCGCGAGCAGCGGTTCATCCGCGAGGCCTCGCACGAGCTGCGCACCCCCATCACGATCTGCCGCGGCCACCTGGAGGTGCTGGGCGACGATCCCGATCCCGCCGAGGTACGGGAGGCGATCGACGTGGTCGTCGAGGAGCTCGGGCGCATGGGCCGCATCGTCGAGGACATGACGATGCTCAGCCGGATGGAGGATCCCGGGTTCCTCCGCCACGAGCCGGTGGCGCTGCGCGAGCTGCTGGCCGACGTCGCCCGCTCGATGGAGCCGCTGCTCGGCGGCCGCCTGGAGCTCGGCGAGCCCCCGGCCGGCTCGGTGGTCGACGCCGACCCCCAGCGCCTCACGCAGGCGCTCGTGAACCTGCTGCAGAACGCCGCGCTGCACTCCGACGGGGACGCCCCGGTCGAGCTGCGGGCCGTCCGCCGCCCCGCCGCGTGGCGGCTGGAGGTCGCCGACCACGGGGGCGGCATCCGCCCCGGAGACGAGGAGCGCCTGTTCCGCCCGTTCAACCGCGGCCCCACCCGCAGCCCCGGCTCGGGCCTGGGCCTCGCGATCGTCCGCGGCATCGCGGAGGCCCACGGCGGCGCCGCCGGTGTCGACAACCGCCCCGGAGACGGGGCCACGTTCTGGATCGAGGTCCCCGCATGAAGGTGCTGATCGTCGAGGACGAGGCGCGCATCGCCTCCTTCCTGGTGCGGGGCCTGCGCGCCCAGGGCTACGCGGTCGACCACGTGTCCACGGGGAAGGAGGCGCTGACGGGCGCCCGCGACCCCGAGCTCGACCTGATGATCCTCGACCTCGGGCTGCCCGACATCGACGGCACCGAGGTGCTGCGGCGCCTGCGCGACGGCGGGTCGCGGCTGCCGATCCTCGTGCTGACCGCCCGCGGCGACGTGTCGGACCGCGTGGAGGGGCTCGACCTCGGCGCGGACGACTACCTCACCAAGCCGTTCGCGTTCGACGAGCTGCTCGCACGCATACGCGCGCGGGTGCGCGATCAGGACGGCGGTCCGGCCAACGCCCTGCGCGTCGGGGAGGTGGAGCTCGACATCCCCTCGCGCCGGGTGAACGTGGCCGACGCGCGCCACGACCTGACGGCCCGCGAGTTCGCGCTGCTCCAGGTGTTCCTGCGGCGCCCGGGGCAGGTGCTCACGCGCGAGCAGATCCTGTCGCAGGTCTGGGAGCTCGACTGGGACCCGGGATCGAACGTCGTGGACGTCTACGTCGGCTACCTGCGCAAGAAGGTGGGCGACGCCCGCATCGAGACGGTCCGCGGGGTGGGGTACCGCTTCGTCGGCGACGCCTGAGCCCGCTCCCGCGTCATCGGAACCGGAGAACGGGATGGCGTAGCCGCGGCCGCCGCGCGGCGAGCGTCGCGCGCCAGTCGACGCGGGTCAGCAGCCACAGCGTCCCGGCCACCACGGCGGTCCCGGCGATCACCGACCAGGGCCCGATGGCCGCGCGCAGCCGGTCGGCGATCTGGTCGGCCGCGCCCCCGACCAGCGCGACGCCGATGCCGTAGGTCACGAGGCGCCCGGCGAAGCAGGCCCCGGCCACCAGCAGGCGGTTGATCCGCAGCAGCCCGGCGGCGGTGTAGAGGGCGCCGGCGGGCGGGGGCGAGACGGCCAGCACTGCGGCGACCCCGAAGGTGGTGCGGCGCCCGTGCAGGGCGGCCGCGAGCACGTCCAGGTTCTCGCGCCCGGCGCGCCCGAGCAGCCGGGGCCCGAGCGCGCGGGTCCAGGTGACCAGGATCACCCTCCCGGCGGCCGCCCCGGCCGCCCCGGCGACCACCATCCCGGCGGGGTTCGCGTCGAGCTCGGCCGCCAGATATGCGAGCAGCAGCCACGACGGGGGCATCGGGATGGGCGTCGCCGTGATCGCGGCCACGATCGCCGCGGCGAGCAGGTACTCCATCGCCGCCGAGGCTAGCGCCCCGGCGGCCTGGCGGCTCAGGCGGCGATGAGCACGACGCGCGCCCGCAGGTTCCCGGCGTCCCGGGCGAGCGCCCGGGCCGCCCGCCCGGCGGCCTCGGCATCGCCGGCGGCCTCCCGAGCGGCGCGGGCGGCGCGGGCGGCGGCCCCCGCGTCGGCGCGGGCGATCGCCGCGAGGCGCTCCGCCGCGCCGCCGAGGTCGTCACCGGCCGCCGCCGCTGCGACGGCCGCCCGGGCCGCCCCGAGCGCACGCGCCCCGGCGGCCGCCTCGCCCAGGGCATCCCCGGCCGCCGCGGCGCTCCTCGCGGCGTCCTCCGCCGCCCTCCGGATCCGTGCCACGGCGGCCGACGCCCGGCCGGTCTCGGCGGACAGGTCGCCGACGAGCTCCGCGATCGCGTCGGCGGCGCGGCGGCTCTCGCCGGCCAGCGCGCGCACCTCGCGGGCGACGACCGCGAACCCGTGCCCGGCCGATCCCGCCCGTGCGGCCTCGATCGCCGCGTTGAGGGCCAGGAGGTCGGTCTGCGCGGCCATCGCGGCGACCCGCCCGGCGATCGCGCCGATCGCCTCCTCGCGGGCGCCGAGGCCCGCCACGGCGTCCGCCGTCTCGGATGCCGCCGCGTCGAGCGCGCCCAGCGCGTCCGTCGCGCCGCGGGCGGCCCCGGCGCCGCGGTCCGCCGCGTCGGCGACGACGACGGCCGTCGCGGCCCCGGCTGCGTCCGCGGCGTGGAGCGCGACCGCGGCCTCCCGGGCGGCCGCCAGGGCCCGGCGCGCCTGCGCCGCCCCGGCCGCGAGCTCGCCGGCGGCCCGGGCGCCCTGCTCGAGGGAGTCCGCGGCCCGGGCGGCGCCCGCGCCCGCCGTCGCCGCGGCGTGGGCGGCGCGGTGCGCGTCGCGTTGGAGCAGCGCCGCCGCACGGGCGGCGTCGGCGCCGGCCGCCTGCACCCGCGCCCGCAGCCGGGCGTTCTCGTCGGCGAGGGCCCGCAGGCGGTCCCGCACGGCGGAGGCCGCCGCCGCGGCGAGCCACGCACCGAGGACCAGGACCACCGCGGTGCCGGCGCCGAGCACCGCGCGCGCGTCGTCGGCGGCGGGGGCGAGGGCGCCGGCCGCCGTGGCGACGAGCGCCGCCGCGGCGGGCGGGGCGGCAGCGGCGGCGACGACGAGCCGGTGGGTGGCGCACGGCACGGGCGGTCTCTCCTCGGCGGGGGTGCCGTCTTCCTCGGCAGCGCCGCCCCGGATCCGAGCGCCCCGGCCCTCAGCGCCGTCCGCGGCCGAAGTGCTGGCCCTCGGGCGCGGCGGCCTGGACGCGGGCCATCTCGAGGGCCGCGTCGCCGGCGCGGTCCGGGACCTCGTCGAGCGGCGGCGTGATCCGCTCCATCCGGCTGACGAGCACGTTGACGTTGCGGTCGCGTCGCTCCAGCCGCCCCCAGGCCATCACCAGCGGGTCGGCGCGCACGACGGACCGGTGCCGCTCGTAGACCTCCGGCCGCACGATGCAGTTGACCATGCCCGTCTCGTCCTCCAGCAGCAGGAAGACGATGCCGTGCGCCGTGGCGGGGCGCTGGCGGGCCACGACCAGGCCGGCCACCAGCACGCGCGTCCCGTCGGGCGTGTAGCGCAGGTCGGCGGCCGTCAGCACGCCCGGCGGCAGGCCGGGCCGCACGAGCGTCACCAGGTGCCAGCCGGTGGAGAGCCCGGTGGTCTCGTAGTCGGTGATCGTGCGCTCGACGCGGCCGGCCTCGGGGAGCGGCGGCGGGTCGCCCGCCGGGATCGGCAGCGCGAGCTGCAGCCCTCCGGCGCCGGCGCGGGGGCGCGCGACCACGCCGAGCTCCCAGAGCATCGCCCGGCGCGGGGGGCCGAGGACGTCGCAGGCCCCGGCGCGCACGAGCTGGGCCAGCTGCTCGCGGCGCAGGTCCGACCGCGCGGCGAGGTCGGCGATGTCGCGGAACGGGCCGACGCCGGTGCGCTCGTCCACCAGGCGCCGTGCCGCCTCGTCGCGCACCCCGCGCACGTAGCCCAGGCCGACGCGCACCGCGCCGTCCTCCATCGTGCAGACGGCCTCCGAGCGGGCGATGCAGGGCGGCAGCACGCGCACCCCGCGCCGCTGCGCGTCGCGCACCAGGCTCGCGGGCGGGTAGAAGCCCATCGGCTGGGCGTTCAGCAACGCGGCCAGGAACTCGGCGGGGTAGCGCTGCCGCAGCCAGGCGCTCTGGTAGGCCAGCACCGCGAACGCCGACGAGTGCGCCTTGGGGAAGCCGAAGTTCGAGAAGCCGATCAGCTTGGTGAAGACCAGCCGGATCGTGTCGTCGTCGACGCCGCGCGCGCGGGCGCCGTCGCGGAACTCGCGCCAGAGGGCCACCATCGCCTCGCGGCTGCGCTTGCGGCTCATCGCACGCCGCAGCGCCTCGGCCTGGCCCGGGGAGAAGCCCGCGAGCGCCATGGCCACCTCCAGCACCTGCTCCTGGAACACCACGACGCCGAGCGTCTCGCGCAGCACGTCGGCCAGCAGGGGGTGGTCGTAGGGGGGCTCGAACGCCGGGTCGGCGCGCCGTGCGCGCCGGTGCCGCACGTAGGGGTGCACGGCCCCGCCGCTCACCGGCCCCGGGCGGATCAGCGCCACCTGGATCGTGAGGTCGTCGAGCGTCTCCGGCCGGGTCTGCAGCAGGCTCTGCATCTGGGCGCGGCTCTCGATCTGGAACACGCCGACGGTGTCCGCGTCCTGGATCTCGGCGTAGACCGAGGGGTCGGTGAAGCCGATGCGCGACAGGTCGACCGTCTCGCCACGCGCCCGGGCGATCAGGTCGACGCACTCCTCGACGGCCGAGAGCATCCCCAGCCCGAGCAGGTCGATCTTCACGAACCCGGCGTCGGAGCACGAGTCCTTGTCCCACTGGCAGATCTGCCGGCCGGGGAGGGCCGCGGGCACCACGGGCACCAGCTCCACCAGCGGGCGCGCGCTGACGATCATGCCGCCCGAGTGCTGGGACAGGTGGCGCGGCAGCCCGGCGGCCTCGCGCGCCAGCGCGGCGAGGGCGCGCCAGCGCGGCGACGCCATCCTGGCCTCCCCGTCGGGCAGCCGCAGCATCTCCTCCTCGACCGCGCGCACGGACGACCAGCCGTCGGACAGGCGGGCCAGCCGCTCCAGGTCGGCCTCCGGCAGCGCGAGTGCCTTGCCGAGCTCCCGGATCGCCATCCGGATGCGGAAGGTGGGGAAGGCCGCCACCAGGGCGGCGTGCTCGTGGCCGTAGCGGGCGATCACCTCCTCGATCAGCCGCTCGCGGACGTCGCGGGGGAAGTCGAGGTCGATGTCGGGCACCGAGGCCATGTCGCGGTTCAGGAAGCGGCCGAGGAACAGGTCGTTCGCGACCGGGTCGATGTGCGAGAGGCCGGTCAGGTAGCAGACGATCGAGCCCACCGACGATCCCCGCCCGCGCCCCGGCGGCAGCCAGCGCCGCGCCGAGCCCGCGGGGCGCACCTGGAGGGCCACCTCGCGCGCCAGCTCCAGGATGTCGCGGTGCAGCAGGAAGAAGCCGGCGAGGTCGTGGTGGTCGATCAGCGCGAGCTCCTCCTCCAGTCGCCGCCGCGCGACCTCCCGCCGGCGGGCGTTGGGGTAGCGCGCGCCGAGCTGGTGCACGCAGAGGGCGGTCAGCGCCTGCTGGGCCGTCTCGCCGGGGTGGGAGCCGGCGAAGTCGGGGAAGCGGTAGCCGAGGTCGCGTGTGAGGTCGAACCCGATGCGCTCGGCGATGCGGAGCGTCTGGCGCACGGCCTCGGGGTGCTCGGCGAAGAGCTCCGCCGTCTCGGCCGGCGGCCGCAGCACCGCGTGCCGGTTGCCGCGCCGGACGTCCTCCGAGCCGTCGAGCGTCAGGCGGTTGCCGATCGCCACGAACGCGTCCTGGAGGAATGCGCGCCCGGGCGCGTGGGCGTGCGGGTCGCCCGTCACGACGCAGGGGACCCCGGCGGCCTCGGCGAGCCGCGCCAGGTCGCGCGCCAGGCGGCGGTCGCCCCGGGTGAGGGGGCGCTGGATCTCGACGTGCACGTCGCCGGGGCCGAAGTCGCGCACCAGGCCGCGCACCGCCTCGAGTGCCGCGCGCCGCTCACCGGCGGCCACCAGCCGCGGCACCAGGCCGTGGCGTGCGCAGCCGGTGAGGCACACGAGCCCCTCCGCGTGCGCCCCGATGGCGGCGCGGTCGAGCGCCGGCGGCCGCGCCCGCCGGTCGGGCGGGGGGCGCGTGCCCGCGTGGGCGATCGTGATCAGGCGGCAGAGGTTGGCGTAGCCGCGGGCGTCGGCGGCGAGCAGGGTCAGGTGCGAGCCGTCGGCCAGGGTCAGCTCGGCGCCGGTGATCGGGCGCACCCCGGCCGCCCGCGCCGCGTGGGCGAAGGCCAGCGAGCCGCACAGGCCGTCGTGGTCGGTCAGCGCGAGGGCCGCGTGGCCCATCTCCGCCGCGGCGCCCGCCATCTCCTCGGGCGCCGAGGCGCCGTCGAGGAAGCTGAAGGCCGAGTGCGCGTGGAGCTCGACGTAGGGGACGCCCATGCGAACACATGTTCGCACACGGCGCGCCGCGCGGCGGCCGGGGCGGGCGCCCCCTCGTCGTCACCCGCCCCCGTGTCCGCCCGCGCCCCGTCGCTCCATCGCCCGGTCGTAGTTCATCCGCAGCATCGCGACCACGTCGCGCACGTCCTCCTCGCCGGCGATCCGCCGTGCCGCCAGCCCGGGCGAGTGCGGGAGGGCGGGGTGGGGGACGACCCGCCCCTCGGCCAGCAGCGCCGCCCGCACCGGGCGCGGGAACGCGAAGTGCGCCGCGTGGTCGCCGTGCAGGTGGCCGATCTCCCGCCGTCCCACCACGAACGCCAGCGCGCCGAACGACCCCGCCTCCGCCGTGACCCCCTCCCAGCTCGTCACCTCGGCCGCGATCCTCCCCGCGGCCCCCGTCGCCCGGGTGTCCCTCGTCGTCGTCACCACGTCCTCCTCCGTCGCCGGTGTGTCGTGGCGGGCATGCTGCACCTTCAACCGTGGTTGAGGTCAAGCCCCACCCTCCGCCGGCTCAGGACCAAACGGGCTCAGGACCAAATGGACCTCGGGCTCAGGATCAAATGGACCAAACGGGCTCAGGACCAAATGGACCTCGGGCTCAGGACCAAATGGACCTCGGGCTCAGGACCAAATGGACCTCCTCGTTGACCCGGGCCGGGTGGACCCCGGCGACACCGCCGAAACGGACCCCGGAGCGGCCCCGGGGGACCTACCGCGGCGGGCCGGGCGAGAAGTCGGGGTAGCGCTCGGTCAGCAGGAGCAGGTAGCCGTGGAACTGCTGGTTGAACCGCACCACGAAGGCGGTCAGGTCGCGGAGGCCGAGGGGCTGGCGTCCCGTGAAGAGGATCGCGAACCACGAGAGCACGGCGAGCGCGTAGATCACGTAGCTGAGGGCCTGGGACATGATCGCGGCGGGGATCGCCATGATCACGCGGAAACCGACGATCCAGCGGTTCTGCACCTCGGGCGGCGCCACGGCGAGGTCCACCGGGTAGGGCCGGTCGCCGAGGAAGCCCGGGAACGGATCCGCCATCAGGAGCACGTAGCCGTACACGTGGGTGAGGTAGCGCAGGAACTGCGCCATGAAGCCGTGGAGCGCGTCCGGCACCCGTCCGGTGAAGAGCGCGGCGAACCAGGCGACGATGACCGCGATGCCCACGGCGATGCCCCAGAGGCTCAGCCACACCAGGTGCGGGATGGCGAGGATGATGCGGAAGGCCGTGGTGAGGCGGTTGCGCTCGAGGCCCTCGGCGACGGCGAGGCGGATCGGATGCTCCATGCCGGGCAGGCTATGGTCGCCGCCGCGCCGCGACAAGGGCCGCCACGACGAAGGGGCGCCGGTGCCCGCGGCGCCCCTCCGGATGTGCGCGAGCCCGGGTGCCCGCCGGGCGTCGCTGCGATGTGGTGGGTCCGTCCTGCACCACATCCATCGTCCGGAGGCCGTCGCCCCCGTCGATGCATAGAGAGCGTGCCCAGGCCGTCGAGGTGCGAAACCGCGACGGTCCGCTGGGGACGGACCGGCCCTCCTGGGCCGCGGGCGGGACGGTGTCTAGGCTTGCCGCGCCCGCGTCCGCCCCGGGAGGTCGTCACCGGCATGCGTCTCGTCACCCTGCTCGCGCTCCTGATCGCCCTCGGCGCGCCCGCGGCCGCGCAGGCCGCCCTGCCCTACGTCGCGATCGACCCCGGCCACGGCGGGGGCGACACCGGCGCGACCGGCGTGCTGCCGCCGGGCACGCAGACCGGCCTGGTGCCGCGCGCCGACTCCCAGGGCCGCACCGTGCTCTACGAGAAGGACGTCAACCTCGACATCGCGCTCCGGCTCGACGCCTGGCTGCGGGTCAACGGGGGGCGGACCCTGCTCACCCGCACGCAGGACCTCGCCGGCGGCGACCGCCCCTACACCACCGAGGGCGCCGACCTCCGCGCCCGCACGGACATCGCGAACGAGGCCGGCGTCGACCTCTTCGTCTCGGTCCACAACAACGCGCTCGGCAGCACGACGAGCGGGACGGAGACCTTCCACTACTACTACTCGAGCGCGGCCTCGCGTCAGCTCGCGCAGGACGTGCAGGCCGAGATGGTGGCGGCCCTCGGGCTGCCCGACCGCGGCGTCAAGACGGCCGGCTTCTACGTGCTGCGCAACACCCGGATGCCGGCGATCCTGATCGAGGGCGCCTTCCTGACGAACCCGGCGGAGGCGCTGCTGCTGGCCGACCCGCTGGCGCGCCAGCGGGTCGCCGAGGCCGTGGGCCGCGGCGTCGCGCGCTTCGCCGGCCGCGGGGTGGTCGCGCCCCCCCGGCTGCCCCCGACGATCGGCCCGTGGCGCACGCGCCCCGCGAGCGTCCCGGCGGGCTACCGCCTGGTGAAGACGGGCAGGTCGAACCCCGTGGGGCGCGGGGGCTGGATCGCGGTGGTCGCCGGCTTCACCCGGCCCGCGGGCGAGGTGTCGCTGCCGGCCACGATCGGCCCGTGGCGGACGAAGCCGGGCCGCGTCCCGGCCGGCTACCGCCTGGTCAAGACGGGTAGGTCGAACGCGGTCGGCCGCGGCGGGTGGCTCGCGGTGCTCGCGACGGCCCAGCCCGCCCGGGCGACGGGGGCCGCCGCCCGGAGCTGAGCCGGAGGTGGGCGGCGCGCGCCGGAAGCGCGGCGCGCGCGGTCATGCGTGGACGTGCCACGAGCCGTCCACGTCGTCGCGGTAGGCGAGCAGCACGCGCCCCGGCTCGACCACGAGCTCGTGGTAGTGGCGGTCGACCGGGCGGTCGGTCCACCAGAGGTCCTGCACCCGCCAGTCGTCGCGGATCGCGGTCACGGCGCGCCGCCGCCCCGCCAGCTCGACGGCCCGCGGTGCGCCGCCGGGGTCCGTCTCCACCCGTGCCCGCCGCGGGGCGCCCAGCGCGCGCAGGCTCACGGCTCGAAGGGCGCCAGGGCCCAGCGCCGCTCGGGGAGGCGGGACCATGGCTCCATCTCGACGATCCGCAGCATGGCGGCCTCGCCCTGGGCCGCCCGCACCTGCCGCACCGCCTCGCCGGCGCGTGCCCGGCGCTCCTCGCCCGGCGAGGGGACGGCCGTGAGCTGGTGGCCGCCGAGGGCGCCCGAGGCGTCGCCGCCGATCCACAGCTCGGAGACCGGGGCGGCCACCTCGCCCAGGCGCGGCAGCGTGGCCACCGCCAGGCGGTCGCGATCGGCCGTGGCCTCGCGCAGCACCACCTCGCGCGCCCACGACCCGCCGTCGGCCAGCCGCGCCCGCAGAGACAGCGTGCGCAGCGCCGTCCCACGCCCCGCCGCGACGCCGGCCAGCTCGCCCAGCAGCAGCCGCGCGGCCGCCTCGAGCGCCGGCAGCGCGCCCACCGGCTCGGGGAACGACACGCCGGCGCGCAGGGGCCGGGGAGGGGTGCGCGGGCGCGGGGGGCGCCCCGGCTCGCCGCGGGCGAGGCGCCAGGCCTCGAGCCCCGGGAACCCCAGGCGGTCGAGGGCGGCAGCGCGGGGGAGCGCGGCGACCTGACCCATGGTCCTCAGCCCCAGGTCGTGCAGCGCGGCGACCAGGCGCGGGTCGAGCGGCAGCCGGTCGGCCGGGAGGGGGGAGAGGAACCCCGTCACCTCGTCCTCCGACAGCACCAGCGCCCGTCCGGGTGCGGCCTCGCGCGCCGCCTGGAGCGCGGCGAGCAGCGACGGCGCAGCCCCCACCCGACCCCCGGCGCCCACCGGGAGCGCGGCGCGCACGCGCCGCAGCGCGCCCTCGATCCCCCCGTGCATCCGCAGCGTGCCGGTCACGTCGAAGGCGGCTCCGTCGAGGCCCATCGGCTCGACCGCGAAGCCCTGGGCCTCCAGGCGCTCCAGCATGCGTTCGGCGGCCTCGGCGGCCGCGCCGGGGTCGGCGGCGACGAGGTCGAGGCCGGGGCACCGGGCCAGCGCCTCGCCCACGCGCAGGCCGGGACGGACGCCCTGGGACTCGGCCGCCGGCGTGCAGAGGCCCACGACCTGGGCGGCGCCGGGCTCGGGGCCGAGGGCGACCGGCGCGTCGAGCGGGCGCCGTGCCCGCAGCAGCGCCACGAGCAGGGGGAGGCGGGGGACGTGGACGGCGGCGATCGGCATCGAACACATGTTCGCTCACCGCCCGGACGGCATCAAGGACGGGTGGTCGCGTCCTCCCGGACCGAGGCGTCGACGCGGTGCGCCGCCCGCACCGGGTCGCCCTCCAGCACCTCGGCGCCCAGCGACCGCACGACCTCCTCCGGCACGCCCGGTCCCGCGATCGCCAGGCGGCGCTCGCGTGCCAGGCGCTCGAGCCCGCCGCCCGCGTCCTCGACGTCGAGGGGCCCCATCGCGGCGAGCACCACGAGATCGGGCCGCAGCCGCGCCGCCGCCTCGCGCACCGTGTCCACCGGCGTGTTCGGGCCGAGCATGGTGATGCGCCAGCCGCGCTCGCGCAGGCCCAGGCCGAAGCAGATCAGCCCGAGGTCGTGCAGCTCACCGGGCGGACAGGCCAGCAGCGCCCGGGGCCCCCTGCCGTCGCCCCAGTTGCGGGCGACCGCCATCAGCCGCCCACGGATGATGGCCGTGGCGAAGTGCTCCTGGGCGATCGTCACCTCACCGGCCTCCCAGCGCTCCCCCAGCCCGACGAGGTAGGGCAGCACGCCCTCGGACAGCGCGGTCGAGAGCCCGAAGCCGCCGAGGAGGCGATCCAGGGCCTCGTTCGCCGCGCGCTCGTCGAACGCCTCGAGCGCATCGCCGAGGGCCGCGCGGATTCCGGTGATCGTCGTGTCCGGCACCGGATCCGGCGCGTCCGCGAGGACGGCCTCGACGGCGAGCGCGGTGGGCATGCCGGCGGCACGCCGCTCCACGACCGCGCGCACCCGCTCCTCGTCGGCCCGACCGTACGTGCGGAAGCCGCCCGTCGTCCTCTCGGGGCGCAGGAGCCCGTACCGGCGCTCCCACGCGCGCAGCACCGGCGCGGTGACGCCCGTCCGGCGGGCCAGTTCGCCGATCCGAATGCGCTCGCCGGCTGCGTCCATCCCCGCCAGTATCACGCAGCGCCCCCCGTTGTTCAAATTTCGTCCAACCACTTACCGGGAATGATCGCCACTTAACCGAGCCTTGACCGCCGTTCCCCCCGCCCCTGGCTGTGCTGCTGTTTAGTTTTTGTTCACTGTTGAGCGAGCACCGGAGGGACCGCCATGAGCGACGTGACCCGCAGCTGGCCCGACCTGGCCGAGGGCCTCTACGAGCGCCTCACCGGGCGCGGCACCACGATCTCGTACGAGTTCGCCGACCTCGAGGTCGAGGTCCCGGACCGGACCGGCCCGGACGCGCCCCGCGCGACCTGGCGGCTGAACGGCACCCTCAGCATCCGCACGGCGGAGGCCGCGTCCTGACCCGAGGTCCCGCCATCGTCGCCGGCGACCTGACCGTCACCGGGCCGGGCGTGTCCATCCGGGTGACGGGTGAGGGCGACGGCCCGGTGCGCGTCGTCGTCGGCGGTCCGCTGCGCGTGGGTCCGCGCCGCGCCCGCCGCGTGGCGTCCGCCCTTGCCGCGTCCGGCACCCGTCTCGAGGTCCGCGACGGCCGCGGTCGCGCGCTGGCCGTCGCCGGTCCCGGCGTGCGCTCGCCCATCGGCCGGGCGCTGCTCGGCACGGCGCGCGTGCGGCCCACGGCCCGCGGCCTCGCCGCCGCGATGGGCCGCTCCGCGGCGTCTCCCGTCCCCGACCATCACGGAGGATCCCGATGACCACCCTGCACGCCCGCATCGCGAACCGGAAGGGGAGGGAGGACCTCGCGCGCGGGCTCATACTGCTCGCCGCGTTCGCCTCCTTCGTGCTCTCCGTCACGCTGTGGTTCACGGGCAACGAGCTGGAGGGCGTCTTCGTGGGCATCTGGGTGCCCTCGATCGTGTCGCTCGGCGCGTTCCTGCTGCCCCGGCGGGGGGAGGGGTCGTGAACACGCCCGGGCTCTTCATCATCGGCGCGGTCATCACCCTGATCGTCGCCTCCGCCATCGGCCTGCTCCTCTACGGCGCGATCCTCGACGGGAGGGACGAGCGCCGCGGCGGGGTGGGAGGCCCCGGCACCGACCCCCCCGACCGCTGAGCGGCGGAGGCCCCGGACCGGGTCCGGGGCCTCCGCAACGGTCAACTCGGCCCGTGCGCGGCCGAAGGTCTGCTGATGGGCCATGATCGCGACAACCCCGCGGGCGGGCCGCCGCGCGCCGTGCTGCTCGACGGCGACCGCGCCTCGCGCGCGCTGATCCGCGACCTGCTCGCGCAGGCCGGGTGGCGGGCCGAGCCGTCCGCCGCGGGCCCCGCGGCGCTGCGCGCCCGGGGCATCCCCCCGGCCCGGCTCGTGTTCGCCGACTGGCCGCGACTGGAGCCGCTCTGGCCGGACCTGCTGGCCGCGCGCGAGGGCGGCGACGGCGCCCCCCGGATCGTGGCGCTGGTCGGTGCGGGCGCCGATCACGACGCCCGCGCCGCCCTGGCCGCCGGGGCCGACGACTGCCTGGCGCGGCCTGTCCGCCCCGCCGACCTGGCCGCCCGCCTCGCGATGGCGCACCGCGCCGCCGGCGAGCGCCGCGGGGCCCGTCGCGCCATGGCCGCGGCCCGCAGCGAGCGCGACCGGCTGGCCGCCGTGCTCTCCTGCCTGCCCGACGGCCTCGTGGTCCTGGCCCCCGACCACACCGTCATCGAGGTCAACGACGTCTTCTGCGCGATGACCGGTCTGGAGCACGACGCGCTCGTCGGCCGCCGCGCGCTCTTCCCGGTCTGGCCGGCGGACGCACGGCCCGACCTGCTCGCCGCCCTCGCCGAGTGCGACGCCGGGCGCGTGGCCGAGCGCGACCTGATGCTCCCCCGCGCGGGCGGCGAGCCGTTCCCCGCCATCGTGAGCATGGCCGCGGCGCGCACCTCCGACGGTCGCGCCGGCGCCTACGTGGCGACCGTGAAGGACGTGACCGCCCGCGTCCGCGCCGAACGGGCGCGCGGCGCCATCTCCCGCGTCTCGGCGTCGGTGCGCGCCGGCCTGGAGGCCGACGTGGTCCTCGACCGCATCGCCGGCGAGCTCGCCGGTCTGGCGGGCGACGGCCTCGTGCTGCGCCGCCTGGAGGACGGATCCGTGGTGGTCGCCTCGTCGGCCGGGCTTCCCGAGGGCGCGCCGCCGCCCGCCGGCGCGGCGGCCCTGGACGCCCCCATTCGCGTCGCCGACGAGGTGTGGGGGGCCGTCGCGGCTGCGCCGCCCGCGGGCGGGACGCTGCCCGAGGGGCTCGACGAGGTCCTCGAGGCGATGGCCGAGAGCGCCGCCACGGCCCTGGTGGCCGACCGCGCCCGCGCCCTCCAGGATCCGGGCGCGCCCGGCACGGACCCGGTGACCGGCCTGCCCGACGCCCGCGCCTTCTCGGAGGCGATGGCCCGGGAGGTCGAGCGCGCGCGGCGCCGCGCCGCCCCCGTCTCGCTGGTGCTCATCGACATCGACGGCTTCCGCCGCGTCAACGAGCGCCACGGCCAGCCCGCCGGCGACGCCGTGCTGCGCGAGCTCGCCGACCGGCTCCGTGACCGGGTCCGCACCGACGACATCGTGGGCTGCACCGGCGGCGACGAGCTCGCCTGGCTGCTGCCCGGCACCGGGGAGGGGGCCGCGCACGAGGCGGCGACGCGGCTGCGGCGGGCGCTGGCCGAGCGCCCCTTCGCCGGCGCGGGCCCCCTCACCGTCTCGGTGGGGATCGCCTCGGACGCCACCGCCGACGGCACGGCGGACATGCACCGCCAGGCGGAGGTGGCGCTCCACTGGGCCAAGGTGTCGGGTCGCAACCGGGCCGTCGCCTACAGCTTCGCCGTCGCGGAGGAGGTGTTCGCCCGGCGCGGCGAGGACCGCGCGGAGACGCCGAGCCTGCGCGCGATGCGGGCGCTCGCCTGGGCCGTCGACGCCAAGGACCCGCACACACATCGCCACTCGACACGGGTCGCCGATCTCGCCGTGCGCCTCGCGACGGCGCTCGGGTGGACCGTGACGCGTGCGGCGCAGCTCCGCGAGGCCGGCCTGGTGCACGACGTCGGCAAGATCGCCGTCCCGGACGCCATCCTCTTCAAGCCGGGGGCCCTGTCCGCGCGGGAGCGGCGGGAGATGAGCCGGCACGCGGAGGTGGGCGCCGCGATCGTCGCCGACGTCCTCTCACCGGAGCAGGCCGCCTGGGTGCGCTCCCACCACGAGCGCTGGGACGGCGGCGGCTACCCGGACGGCCTCGCCGGCGACGACATCCCCGAGGAGGCGCGCCTGCTGGCCCTCGCCGACTCGTGGGACGTCATCGTCAGCTCGCGCAGCTACAAACCGGCCCGCGGCATCGCGGAGGCGCTCGCCGAGGTGCGCCGGTGCTCGGGCACGCAGTTCTGGCCGCCGGCCGTCGAGGCGCTGGAGCGCCTGGTGGCGGCCGGCGCGGTCGAGGTGCCCGCCGACCCGGCGCCCGACGCCGCGCTCGCGGAACGGGCGCGGGTCCCCGCCGCCCCGGGGGGCTGACGGCCCGCGCCGGGCCTCAGAGGTCGGCGAGCACGATGTCGAGCAGGCCGCGCCCGGCCGCGTCGAGGCGGTCGGCAGCGTTGGAGAGGTGCCGGTACACCTCGCGCCGCCGCATCGCGATCAGCACCTCGCCGATGGCGCCCTCCACCGCGGCGCGGTCGAACGTGGTGAGCGTCCCGGTGCGGCCGGCGGCGAGGACGTCGGCCACCGCTGCGCGGTAGGCCTTCTCGGCGTCGCGCTCGGCCTTGTGCACCGCGCGGGCGGCCGTGTGGGCGGCGGCCGGGTCCTCCCGCAGGGCCGCGTAGCCGTCGCGCAGGGCGACCCCGCCGACGCGGAGGTGGCCCGCGAGCGCCGCCGTCCAGCGATCGGGCGGGACCTCGAGGATCTCCATCTCGCGCACGGTCGTCTTGGCGTAGTTGAGGACGTCGTCGATGGCGGTGGCGGCCATGTGGATCGCGCCGCGGTCGATGGGGGTCGCGAAGGCGCGCGCCAGCGTGTCGAGGGTGAGGGCGCGCCGCCGGTCGCCCTCCTTCTCCAGCGCGCGCACCCGCAGCCCGTCCTCCTCCGCGCCGTCGCGCGCGTAGTCCTCGAGCGCCTCCAGGGCCTCGACCACGACGGCGCACTGGGACGCGAGCATCGCGTGGAAGTCGGGCACCCGCGGGGCGACGTGACCGGTGAGCGCCGACAGCAGGCGGGCGGCGCGCCCGGTCAGCCCAGGGCCCCGGTCGCCTTCAGCAGGGCGGTCGCCGCCGCCGCCAGCAGTGCCGTGCAGGGGATCGTCAGCAGCCATGCCACAAGGATGGACTTCCCGGTCTCCCAGCGCACGCGTCGCGGACGCTCGGCCGCCCCGACGCCGATGATCGCGGAGCTCATCACCTGGCTCGTCGACACCGGCCCGCCCCATGCCGAGGTCGCCGCCACCACGAGGGCCCCGGTCGCCTGCGCGCCCGCGGCGTGGATCGGCCGCAGGCGGTAGATGCCGAACCCCAGCGTCCGCACGATGCGCCACCCGCCGACCAGCGCGCCGAGCGGCACCGTGGCGGCGCCCAGCACCTGCGCCCAGAGGGGTACCGTGAGCTCGTCGGTGGTGCCGCCCACGAGCAGTGCGAGGGCGATGATGCCCATGCTCTTCTGGGCCTCGTTCGCCCCGTGCGCGAAGGAGAGCGCCGCGACGGCCGGCCACTCGGCCCGGCGCAGGCGCCGGTTCCAGGCCACGCCGCCCGCCCGCAGCGCCCACGCCAGCCCCCGCAGCGCGAGCGCACCCGCCAGGAGGCCGAGGACGGGGGAGACCAGGAGGGCGACGAGCACCTTCGCGACCCCCTCGAGGCGCCCCTCGGCCAGCGCGGCGACGCCCCACACCACGTCGCCGGGCCCGGCGGCCACCAGGGTCGCGCCCACGAGGCCCCCGACCAGGCCGTGCGTCGAGGACGCCGGCAGGCCGAGCCGCCACGTCAGCGCGTTCCAGGCGATCGCGGCCCCCAGCGCCGCGAGGATCGTGCGCAGCGCCGCCGAGGGGTCGAGGCCGCCCAGGTCGACGAACGAGCCGATCGTCGCGGCGACCGCCGTGCCTGCCAGCATCGGCCCGGCGAACCCGAAGACGCACACGATCAGCAGGGCCCCGCGGGGCGACAGCGCGCGCGACGCGATGCCGCTGGCCGTGAGCGTCCCGGCGTCGTGCACGCCGCCGCTCACGGCCCACAGGAGGGCGACGGCCGCCACGATCGCCGTCTCCATCGGTCCCCTGGCCCCCGCCGGGTGCGCTCAGCCGCCGGCCCGGACGTTCCCCCAGGCGTCGTCGTGCACGAGGGTGCGCCAGGGGCGCCGGATCGCGGCGAGGGCGGGCGGCAGCCCCTGGGGGAACTCCTCCGGATACCCCACCGGCGTCAGCAGCGGGACCTCGACCTGGGGCGGCAGGCCGAAGAGCGCACGGAACTCGTCCTCGACGAACCACTGGAACACCGTCGGGACGGTGCCGAGGCCCTTGGCCCGCGCGGCGACCATCAGGTTCTCGATCATGAAGCCCACCGACACCATGTCGGCGTCGCGCTCCAGGGAGCGGGACTCGGCCGGGAAGACGTTGCGCGGCACCAGGACGCCGAGGATCCACACCGGCACGTCCGGATAGGTCCCGAGAGCCTGCCGGGCGTAGCCGCGCGCCCACTCGGCGTGCTCCTCGGCGCTCGCACCCTCGGCCGGCGGGCGGACCTGCCGGAAGTACTCGGCGCCGCCGCGGATGACGAGATCGGCGAGGGCCGCCCGCCGCTCGGCGTCGCGCACGACGAGGATGCTCCAGGCCTGGGCCATGCCCCCGGTCGGCGCGAGCAGCGCGAGCCGCACCAGCTCGTCCACGTCCTCGTCGGCGACCGGCCGGTCGGTGTAGCGCCGCACGCTGCGCCGCTTGCGGATTGCCTCGAGCGCGTCCATGTGTCCCCCCTGTCTCGTCCGACGGTGCGGTGAGCCTAGTGCCCCGGCTCTCCGGGCACCGGGCCTGCGGCGTCGCGGCGATCCGGCGGCGGCCGCCGGGTCTGCGAGACTGCCGGGCGTGGAGGAGCTCGACTGGGGCGACGGGGACTACGCGCGGACCGCCGCGGTGCTCGAGCCGGCCGCCGGGGACGTGGTGGCGACGGCCCGCGTCGCGGCGGGCGACTGGGTGCTCGACGTCGCCTGCGGAACCGGGAACGCCGCGCTGGCGGCCGCGTCGCGGGGCGCGAGCGTCGTGGGCGTCGACCTCTCGGCCCAGCTCGTCGACATGGCCCGGTCGCGGGCCGTGCTGGCCCGCGCGACCGACGCGACCTTCCTGGTGGGCGACGCCGGCAACCTGCCGGTGGAGGCGGGGGCGTTCGACGTGGCGCTCAGCGTCTTCGGCGTCATCTTCGCGCCCGATCCGGCCGCCGCCGTCGGGCAGATGCTGACCGCGCTGCGGCCCGGCGGCACCCTCGTGATCGCCAGCTGGCTGGACCGGGGCCCGGTGCACGACGCCGGGGTCCTGCTGCGCGCCGCCCTCCCCGGCGGCGACGCGCCCTCGCCGGTGCGCTGGGACGACCCGGCGTGGGTGGCGGACCTGGTGTCCGGGGCCGGGGCCCACGACGTGGTCCAGCACGAGGCGGAGCTGCACTTCGCCGCCGACTCGGTGGAGGCCTGGTTCGCCGAGCAGGAGGACCACCACCCGGTCTGGCGGTGGGCGCGCCGGATGCTCCCCGCCGAGCGGTGGGAGCGCCTGCGGGCCGACACGGTGGCCGCCCTGCGGGCCGGCAGCGACGACCCGGCCGCGTTCCGCGCCCGCAGCCCCTACCTGGTCACCCGGGCCACCCGCTAGTCCTCGGGGGGCGGGCGGCGGCCGGCCTTCACCTGGGACCGGCGCGCCTTGTCCGCCAGCCGCCGCTCGCGGGCGGCCCGGCCCGGGCGGGTCGGCCGGCGCTCGGGCGGCTCGGGGGCGAGGGCGTCGGCCACCCGCGCCGTGAGGCGGGCGATCACGACCTCGCGGTTGCGCTCCCGGGAGCGCTCGGCCTGGCTGGTCATCCGCAGCGGCCGGCGGGCGAGCCCCCAGGCGTCGCGCAGGCGCGCGGCGACCGGATGGGGCAGGTCCTCGAGGTCGTGGGCGCGCAGGGTGAGCTCGGCGCGCGTCTCGGCGTGGTCGCGCCGCTGGCCGCCCGGGCCCGAGGACCGCGACCACGTCCAGGCCCCCCGTGCGGCGAGGTGCCCGGCGACCTCCTCGGGGGTCAAGCCGCGGGGGCGGCCACCTCGGGCGCGTCCGCCGCGGTCTGCTTGGCGGCCGCGCGGGCCTCCTCGATGCGCGCGGTGGCCTCGGCCGGGCTCACCTCGTGGCCCTTCTCGCGCTTCCAGATCACGAAGCCGCACCCGGGGTTCTTGCGACTCTTCCAGCTCGTGCACCCGTAGGCGCGGCTGTTCTCGACGATCTGGCCGGGGCAGCCGGGCGTCGGGCAGGCCGCGAGCGGCTCCTTGCTCGCCGCCGGCGCCGCGTTGGTCTCGCCGCGCGCGACCATCGCCCGGGCGGCCTCGACGTCGACCTCGCCCTTCTGGCCGCGCACCCGCTTCCAGATGACGTAGCCGCAGCCGGGCTCGCCCCGGCTCTTCCAGCTCGTGCAGCCGTACGAGCGGGTCCGCTCGATGATCTCGCCGCCGCAGCCCGGGGTGGGGCAGGGGCCGATCACCTCGCGCTCGCTCTCGAGGTCCTTGCTGGAGCGGCCGGCGGCGATGTGCTCGAGCGCCTCGTCGCGCGTGATCGTGCGGCCGTTCTGCTGCTTCCAGAGCGTGTAGCCGCAGCCGGGATCGTCCTTGCCGTGGTACGTGTTGCAGCCGTAGCTCTTGGGGTACTCGACGATCTGCCCCTCGCAGCCCGGGGTGGGGCAGGGGGCGAGCGGCTCGCGCGTGATGCGCAGGTCGCCGCGCTCCTTGTCGGCGAACCACGCCACCACCTCGCGCGTGAACCCGTCGATCTCGGTGCGGAACTCCTCGGGCCGCTCCTCGCCGCGCTCGATGCGGTTGAGCCGCTGCTCCCAGCGGCCCGTCAGCTCGGGGCTGGTGAGCACGTGGTCGCCGAGCATCCGGATGAGGCCGATGCCCTTCTCGGTGGCCCGCAGGCTGCGCCCCTCGCGCTCGACGTACTCGGCGTCGACCAGGCGCTCGATGGTGGCGGCGCGGGTGGCCGGCGTGCCGATGCCGGCGTCCTTCATCGCGTCGGCGGCCTCGTCGTCGTCCACGAGCTTGCCCGCGGTCTCCATGGCGCGCAGCAGCGTGCCCTCCGAGTAGCGGCCCGGCGGCTTGGTGCGCTTGGCGAGCGCCTCGGCCGAGGCGCAGGTGACGGCCTGCCCGACGGTCAGGGCGGGCAGCGACTGGTCGCCCTCGTCCTCGCGGCCCGCGGGCGCCTCGGCGCCCTCGGGCGCGGCGGGGGCGTCCGCCGACTCGCCGTAGGCGGCGCGCCAGCCGGCCTCGATCATGACCTTGCCCTTGGAGCGGAAGAGGTGCTCGCCGACGCGGGTCTCGACCGTCGTGCGCTCGAAGCGCGCCGGCGGGTGGAAGACCGCGAGGAAGCGGCGCGCGACCATGTCGTAGATGCGGCGCTCGTCGCGCGAGAGACCCGCGAGGTCGTGGTCGCCCTCGGTCGGGATGATCGCGTGGTGGTCGGTGACCTTCTTGTCGTTGACCACGCGGCCGAGCGGCAGCCGGTCGAGGCCGAGCACGTACCGCGCCGCGTCGGCGTACTCGCGCGCCGCCGCGCCCACGCCGCTCGCGACCGGCTTGAGCTGGCCCGCCATGTCGCCGGAGAGGTACCGGGAGTTGGTGCGGGGGTAGGTCAGCAGCTTGTGCTGGTCGTAGAGCGCCTGCGCGGCGCCGAGGGTGCGGCTCGCCGAGAAGCCGAAGCGGCCGTTGGCCTCGCGCTGGAGCGTGGTGAGGTCGTAGAGCAGCGGGGGCTGCTCGACCTGCGGCTTGGTCTCGAGCGCCTCGACGACGCCGGGGGCGCCGGATGCGGCGGCCGCGATCGCCTCGGCGGGCGCGGCCTCGGTGAGCCGGGTGGTGGAGCCCTCGTGCCAGAGGCCGGCGTAGCCCGCGCCGCCCTCGGTGGCGAAGGCCGCCTCGACCTCCCAGTAGTCCTCCGGGACGAAGGCGGCGATGGCGAGGTCGCGGTTGACGATCAGGGCGAGCGTCGGCGTCTGCACGCGGCCGAGCGACAGCACCTTGCGGACCGATCCCGCCTTGGTGGTGGCCGCCCGCGTGGCGTTCATCCCGACGAGCCAGTCGGCCTCGCTGCGGGCGCGGGCCGCCGCCTCGAGGGGCTTCATCGCCTCGTCGTCGCGGAGCGCGTCGAACGCGTCCCGGATCGCCTTCTGGGTCATCGAGCTGAACCAGGCGCGCTTCACCGGCTTCGACCGCGCGGCCTTCGGCGCCGTCTCCAGGATCAGCTTGAAGATGAGCTCGCCCTCGCGCCCGGCGTCGCAGGCGTTGATGATCAGGTCGACGTCGGGCCGCTTCATGAGGGCGTGCAGCCCCTTGAGGGCCTTGCCGGCCCGGGCGTCCCGCGGCTGGTAGCGGAAGCTCTCCGGGAGGATCGGCAGGTCCTCGTAGCGCCACTTCTTGAAGCGCTCGTCGTACGCGTCCGGGTCCACCTGCTCCACGAGATGGCCGACGGCGAAGGCGATGATCGCGTCCGGGCCCTCGAAGTGGTCGCCGACGCGCTTGGCCTTCCCGCCGAGCAGCGCCTTGGCGACGTCCTGGGCGACGGACGGCTTCTCGCAGATGACCAGGGACGGCATGGCGGCGCAGGTTAGCACCGGTCCCCGGCGGGGCGTCCGGGCCCGTCGGGACGTGCCCGGACCGGCCCCGTCAGGGGCCGGAGACCACCTCGGCGACGTGCGCGTAGACGCTCTCGGGGACCGTCTTGAGCTCGCTGACCGCGTCCGAGAGGGGGATCCCCTCGACCCGCGGGCCGCGCAGGGCGACCATGTGCCCGAAGGTCCCCTCGGCCACCAGCTCGGCCGCCCGCATGCCGAAGCGGGTGGCGAGCGCGCGGTCGAACGCCGTGGGCGATCCGCCGCGCTGGACGTGCCCCAGGACCACCGGGCGGGCCTCGGCCCCGGTGCGCTCGGAGATCGCCTCCGCGATCCGCTCGCCCACCCCGGCCTTGGCGAGCTGGACGTGGCCGAAGTCGTCGACCTCGCCGGTCTGCGCGTCGTCGGCGAGCACCACGCCCTCGCTGGCCACGACGATCGCGTAGCGGCGGCCGCGCTCGCGGCGCTCCACGATGCGGCCGCAGACCTCGTCGAGCGACGGCTGCACCTCGGGGATGAGGATCGCGTGGGCGCCCGCGGCGAGCCCCGACTCGAGGGCGATCCAGCCTGCGTGGCGGCCCATCACCTCCGCGACGATCACCCGGTCGTGGGACTCGGCGGTGGTGTGCAGCCGGTCGATGGCGTCGGTCGCGATCTGCACCGCGGTCCAGAAGCCGAAGGTGTAGTCCGTGCCGGACAGGTCGTTGTCGATCGTCTTCGGCACACCGACGACGGGCAGGCCGTGCTCGCCGTGCAGTCGCCGCGCGACGCCGAGCGTGTCCTCGCCGCCGATCGCGATCAGCGCGTCCAGGCCGAGGTCCGCGAAGGCCCGGACGCACTCCTCGCCGCCGCCCGGGTCCTTGAAGGGGTTGGTGCGCGACGAGCCGAGGATGGTTCCGCCCCGGGGGAGGATCGGGCCCACCACGTCGCGGTCGAGCGGCATGGTCTCCCGCTGGAGCAGGCCGCGCCAGCCCCCGCGCAGGCCGACGTGCTCGTGCCCGTACGTCGAGGCGCCCACCCGCACGGCGGCGCGGATGACGGCGTTGAGGCCGGGGCAGTCGCCCCCTCCGGTGAGCAGTCCGACGCGCATCGCGGGCAGCCTATCCCGGCCGGCGCCGGGGGCGCGAGGCGCGCAGGCCCTGGAGCAGGCGGGTGATGATCGCCACGAGTGCCGACCCCGCGGCGACCGAGACGGCCGCGGCGGCCGTGAGGGTCGTCCGGTCCTCGACGACGCGCGGGAGGTCGAGCCGCCGCTCGGCGGCCACGGCGACGACGATCGCGAAGGCCGCCGCCAGCGCGGCCGCGACCACGGCGCCGGCCCGCCGGGTGCGCGCGGCGGATGCGCCGAGCTCGCCCGGCCCCCGGGCGGCGATCAGCACGGCCGCCACCAGGGCGGCCCAGGCGGTCGCGACCAGGTAGGCGCCGATCACCTCGCTCGGGCGGTGCCACCCCAGCGCGAGCACGGCGACGGAGATCCCGGCCGCGTAGGCGCCGCCGGCGAGCGCCGCCGTCCAGCGGAGGGCCGGCGGGGCGACCAGGACGAGCGCCAGGGCGAGCGACGCCGCCACCGTCACGTGGCCGCTCGGGAACGCCCCCGGTCCCGACCCGGTCCCGTCGACGAGGTCCGGCCGGTCGACCCCGGACTTGATCGCCTGGGTCGTCAGGTTGGCCCCGAGGACCGCCAGGCCGGCGCCCGCGGCGAGCCACGGCCGGTCGCGCAGCACGGCGACGAGCATGATCGCGACCCCGAGCAGGGCGAGCGACGAGACGCTCACCGTGTCGAGCAGCCTCTGGGTGGCGGCGTCGGCGGGGGAGAGGCCGCCCGCGGGCGGGACGCGGCGCCCGGCGTCGTCGAGCCGCTGGCCCGCGGAGGTGCCGACGGCCGCGCCGTGCAGGAGGACGGTGGCCAGGCCGGCGCCGACCGCCAGGGCGGCGAAGGGCGTTATCGCGGCCCGGCGGGGACGGGTGGGCATGGACGTCAATCTACGTCCCTCAAGTCGGAGGTCCGGGGCGCCGACTCCGTGGGGGCATGGATGCCACCCGACCGGTCCACGGTGACGCGGCCGACCGGATCCTCGTCGTGCTCGACGAGATCCCGGTGCGGCGGGACGTCCGCGCCCCTCTCGAGGCGGCCGGGTACGCGGTGGCGGAGGCGGACGGGGTCGACGGCGCCCTCGCCGCGCTGGCCGGGGCCGGCGCCGCGCTCGTCCTGGCGGGGGCCCACCTGCGCGACGCGGCCGGGCGCTCGGCCGCCCGCGCGGTGCGCGAGGACCACGGTCCCGGGCCCGCCGTCCTCGTGCTGACCGCGGAGGGGGACGAGGACGCGGCGCTGGCGGCCGCGGACGAGGGCGCCGACGACCACGTGACGCTGCCGGTCGCGCCCCGGGACCTGGTCGTGCGCGTGCGGGCCTGCCTCGACGGCGGGCGGCGCCGCGCCGCGCTCGAGCAGGCGGCGTTGCGCCGGATCGCGGTCGCGGTGGCCCGCGAGGACTCGAGCCAGGAGGTCCTGGACCTCGTGGCCGAGCAGATCGCCCTCGTCCACGGCGCCGCGGGCGGCGCGGTCGTGCGGTTCGACGACGGGGAGGCGGTGTTCGCGGGCCGCTGGTCGCGGCGTCCCGACTCCTGGCCTCCGCGGGAGCTGACCGTCCCGCTCACGAGCCCCCTGCCCTCCATCCAGGTCGCCCGCACCGGGCGCGCCGCGCGCGCGGACGACTTCCGCGCCTTCGAGGGCGCCGTGCCGTGGGTGCTCGACCCCTCGGCCTTCCGCGGCAGCGTCGCCGCGCCCGTGCGGGTCCGCGACCGCCTCTGGGGCGCCGTCGTGGTCGCCACCGACCGGGACGAGGCGCTCCCCGTCGGCACCGAGGCCCGGCTGGAGTCGTTCGCCGAGCTGGTCTCGCTCGCGATCGGCAACGCCGAGGCCCGCGCGGAGCTCGCCTGGCGGGCGGCGACGGACCCCCTGACGGGACTGGTGAACCGCCACGTGTTCGAGGAGCGGCTGGCCGAGGAGGTGTCGCGCTCGCGGCGCCACGGCCGCGACCTGGCGCTCGCCGTGCTCGACCTCGACGAGTTCAAGCAGGTCAACGACACCCACGGTCACGTGACGGGCGACGCGGTGCTGCGCGAGGCCGCGCTGCGACTGGGATCGCTCGCCAGGGAGGGCGACGTCCTCGGCAGGCTCGGCGGCGAGGAGTTCGGCTGGATCATGCCCGAGACCGACGGCATGGAGGCCTGGCAGGCGGCCGAGCGCGCGCGCGCCGCCATGGCCGGCGCGCCCTTCGCCGAGGCCGGGGCCGTGACGATCTCCGCCGGCGTCTGCGACCTTGCGCAGGCCGAGGGATCGCTCGACCTCTACCGCCGCGCCGACGCCGCCCTCTACTGGGCCAAGCGCAACGGGCGCGACGTGGTCTTCCTCTACACGCCCGAGACGGTCACGGCGCTGGACGAGGGCGAGCGCGCGGCCGAGGTGCGTCGCGAGCAGGCGTTCCACGGCATCCGCGTGCTCGCCCGGGCGGTCGACGCCAAGGACCCGTCGACGCGCCGGCACTCCGAGCGGGTGGCGGGCCTCTCCGCGGCCATCGCGGAGCTGCTCGGGTGGCCGCCCGAGCGCGTGGCGCTGCTGCACGAGGCGGCGCTGGTGCACGACGTCGGGAAGATCGCCGTGTCGGACGCGATCCTCTTCAAGCCCGGGCGCCTGTCGCGCGCCGAGCGGGCCAAGGTGGCGCACCACGCCGCCCTCGGCGCGGAGATGGTCTCGGACGTGCTCACGGCCGAGCAGGTGGCCTGGGTGCGCGGCCACCACGAGCGGTGGGACGGATCGGGCTACCCGGACGCCCTGGCCGGCGCGGCCGTCCCCGAGGGCGCGCGCATCCTGCACCTGGCCGACTCCTGGGACGTCATGACGAGCAACCGGCCGTACGTGCCCTCGCTGCCGCCGGACGCGGCAGTCGCCGAGTGCCGCCGGGGCGCGGGCGGGCAGTTCTGGCCCCGCGCCGTGGAGGCCCTCGTCGGCCTGCACGAGGTGCGGGGCCTGGAGCCCGGGGCCCTCGAGCGCCGGGGCCCGCGGGCCCGCGCCGTCCCCTCGCGCTAGTGCACCGCCACGGAAGTTCCGTATGGGTTTCCCGAGTGAATCGCCCGCGAGGCGAGGACGCAGATCCTCGGCGATAGCGGTGACCTCTCGCCGAGGTCGAGGACGCTGCCTCGCGATGCGATGCAGCCGGGAAGCCCCGCGGGACTTCCGGGGTGGTGCACTACCGGGCGGCCGGCTCCGGGGCGGGCGCGAACCGCCGCACCGTGTCGCGCCCGTCGTCCTTGGCGCGGTAGAGCATCACGTCGGCGAGGCGCAGCATCTCCTCGGCGTCCCCGGCGTGGGCGAGCTCGCAGACGCCGGCCGAGATCGTGAGCCGCCCGACGCCCTCGAACGGGCGCCCGCGCACGGCCGCCAGCGCGCGCCGGGCGGCGGCCTCTGACCCCTCGCCGCCCGTGCGCGGCAGCACCCAGGCGAACTCCTCGCCGCCGAGCCGCACCACGGCCTCGCCGCGCCGGCTGATGGCCACGAGCCGCCGGGCGATCTCGGCCAGCACGCGGTCGCCGCGCTGGTGGCCGTGGCGGTCGTTGACGGCCTTGAAGTGGTCGATGTCGAGGAGCACGAGCCCCAGCGGGTCGCCGTGGCGCTGCGCCCGCTCGACCTCGGCCGCGAGCAGGGCGTCGAACGCCCGCCGGTTGCCGAGCCCGGTGAGCGCGTCGGTCCCCGCCAGCGAGGCCAGGTGCGAGCGCGTCTCGAAGGTCGCCGCCGCGAGCGAGAGCAGGTCGGCGAAGGGCGCCAGCCGCTCCGCCGCGTGCGGGGCGACCTCGTGGGCCGGACCCGTCACCAGGAGGGCGCCCCAGATCCCGCCCCGCAGCACGACGGGCGCGGCCACCTCCGCGATGCCCGCGCGCCTGGTCTCCTGCGGCGCGCCGAGGGCGATCGCCGCGCCGAGGGTGCCGGTCGGGAGCATCGCCTGACCCGGCGGCGGGGCGCCGCGCCCCCGAGACGACGCGACGACGGGGTCCCCGCCGTCCGTGCGGACGACGAGCACCCGGTCGGCGCCCAGCAGCCAGGCCGCGCACTCGCCCACCAGCTCCGACGCCGCCGCGAGGTCGGGTGCGTCCGCGAGGCCGCGGATCGCGGTCCCGAGGGCGGTGCGGTCGCGCCGGCCGGGCGCGGCGGCGCCGGGGTCGGGACGCGGCTGCGCCACCGTCCGCGCACCTCCCGTGATCACGCTGGTCCCCACGTCGCCTCCGTCGTCCCGGTCCTCGGCTCGACGCGATTCTGCGGGTCCGGGGGGTGGCCGTCACCCCGGCCGCCGCGGTTCGTCCCCGCTCGGAGCGGGGAAGGGGCCTGACACCCGCGTCGGAGTGCGACGGTTGCACCGACGGGTGCGGGGCGATTCGATAGCGGCCACGGGAAACGGCGGAGGGAGCGGCGGTGGCCGGCACCGGGCGGAGGGTCGCGTTGGCGGCGGGCGTCATCGGCGCGGCGGCATGCTGCGCGGCGGCGGTGGCGGTGGCCCGGCGGGGGCGCGTGAGCGAGGAGGAGGCGGTCGACGTCGTCGAGGAGGCCTCGATGGAGTCGTTCCCGGCCTCCGACCCGCCGGCCGCGGGCGGCCCCGGGATCTAGCCGGTCTCCTCCCCGCACCGGAGATCGACCGGGTCGCCGCCGGCCGCCAGCGACTCGCCGGCCCGCAACGGCCCGGCCACCACGCCCGCGACCACGGGTCCCAGGTCGCTGAGGCGCATCTTGGCGCGGCACACCGGCTGGGCGACGCCGGCGAACGCGTCCTCGGCGATGCGGCGGGCGGCGTCCGCGTCGGTCGCGGCGACGACCACCTGCTCGTGCTGGAAGGGCCCCTCCCATCCGCTGGTGGCGGCGAAGAGGCGCAGAGTCGCGTGGGCCATGCCGACACGGTAGCCAAGGAAACGGGGCCCGATGTCGAATGACGCGCTGGTGACAGCGACGGAGAGGTAGTGCTGATGCGGCTCGCGCGACGTCAGGTGGTCCTCGTCGGGGTGCTCTCGTGCGCCCTCGCCGCGCCGGGCGCGGCGGTCGCCCAGGCGCCGCCGGGCCTGCACATGGCCCAGTTCACCGCCGATCCGTCGGTGCTCGCGGGCGAGCGGACCGCCATCTCGGGGCGCATCGCCCCGGCCGCGGCGGTCCCCGTCGTGGTCGAGCGCCTCGAGGACGGCGCCTGGGTCCCGGTGGCGACGCTGACCACCCGGCCCGACGGACGATTCGCGGCCCGGCTGCCGATCGGGCGCTCGGGCAACCTGCGCGTGAGCGTCCAGGCCGCCGACGGGACCATCTCGTCCAGCCGCCGGCGCTTCGTGACCGTGCGCCGCAAGGTGAGCCTCCGGGTGACCGCGGCGCCGCTCGAGAACATCGCGGGGCGGCCCTTCCGCGCCCGCGGCGCGGTCGTGGGCGCGTCGCGCGGCGAGCGCGTGACCATCGAGGGGTCGGTGGACGGCTCGGCGTTCCGGCCGATCCGGAGGGTCGCCGTGCGCGGTGGCCGCGTCGATGCGGCCTTCACGCCGCCCCGGGGCGGCACCTGGCGCTTCCGCCTCAGCGCGTCGGCGTCGGCCGACAGGGCGCGGGCGGCGGGGAGCGCGACGACGGGGCGCATGGAGGTCTTCGGCGCGAACCCCCACGGCGTCCCGGCGTCCGCCCCGCACTACCTGGTCCAGATGATCTCGGAGATGCACCTCTACTACTACCAGGACGGCCGCCTCCGGCGGGTCTTCCCGGTGGTGTTCGGCAAGCCCTCGACGCCGACGCCGGTCGGGATCTACCGCGTCTACTCGAAGACCCCGGGGCCGGGTCCCGCGTTCGGGCCGCTGGCCATGTGGTACCACCGCGGCTACGGCATCCACGGCACCAACCAGGAGCACCTGCTCGACGACGCGGTGCGCTACTACTCCGCCGGCTGCACCCGCAACTACAACGACAACATCCGCTGGCTCTACGCCCGCGTCCCCGTCGGCACGCCGGTGATCAACCGGCCCTAGCCGCCCGCCCGCCCCGTGCAGCCCCGAGGGGGGCGGGTGCTACCGTCGGCCGGATGCGCCTGCGGGCACTCGCTCCCCTCGGGCCCGCGCTGGCCCTCCTGGCACCCGTCCCCGCGCTCGCCGCGTGGTCGGCGCCGGCGGCGCTGACGCCGCGCGACGGCGCCGCCTACGCGGCGCCCCAGGTCGCGGCCGAGTCGGGGCGCGCCCTGGCGGCGTGGGTGCGCGCGCCGTCGGGCACGAGCGGCAGGGCCCGGGTGCACATCGCGACCCGCCCCTCCCCCTCGGGGCGCTGGAGCCCCCCGCGCGCGCTGTCCGGCGCCGGGACCGACCAGCCGCGCGTCGCCGTCAACGCCCGCGGCGACGCCGTGGTGGCCTGGGTCCGCGGCCGCGGCATCGTCGCCGCCGTCCGCCGGGGCCCCGCGGGCGCGTGGTCGGTCGCCCGGGTCGCGACGGGGCCGGGGGCGATCCGGGACCTGCGGGTGGCGATCGACCGGGCGGGGCGGCCCACCGCGCTCTGGAGCGAGCGGGCCGGGTCGGGCCACGTCGTGCGGGTGGCGGCCCGCGCGTCGGCGCGCGCCGGATGGGCCCTGCGCCCGCCCCGCCTCACGACGCCCGGCCCCGTCCCGCCGTCGGTCGCGCTCAGCAGGGCCGGCGCCCTGGTGGCATGGGAGGAGGACGGCGCCATGCGCGCGGCGCGCACCTCGGGCGGGACGTTCGAGCGCCCCGCCGAGCCCGCCGGCGAGGCCGCGGACCCCGTGGTGGCGCTGAGCGGCACGGGCGCCGGCCTCGCCGCGTGGAGCGCCGCCCTGCCGGGCGGGACGTCGGTCACGCTCGCGGCCGGCCGGTCGGCGCAGGCGGGCGGCTGGTCGGTGGCCGAGGACGTGGGCATCGGGCTGCGCCCGGTCGCCGCCCTCAACGACCGCGGCGACGCCGTCCTCGCATGGAGCCTCGACGAGCCCGGCCGCGCCCAGGGGGTCGAGGCCGCCACCCGGAGCGGCCCGCGCGGCTCGTGGCGCGCGACGACCGTGGTGGCCCGCCGCACCTGCGAGTGCGCGCTCGCCGCGGCGGGCGCCGCGGTCGACGGGCGCGGCACCGCGATCGTCGCCTGGCACCGCGACGACGGCGGGGCGATCGGGGGCGGCGGGACCGCGTCGCTCGGGCCCTCGTCGGCGGCGTGGTCGCACGCCCCCGTCCTGCCCGGCCGCCTCACGCGCGCGCCCGCCGTCGCGGGGGACGCGGTCTCGGGCGCGGTGGCGGTGTGGGTGGAGACCGGCCGCGCGGGCGGGGTCCGGGCGGCGACCCTGCGGCCCTGACGGTCCTTTCAATCGCCGTGCCCGGCTGCTTCGATACCCGGGTCCGCGAGCCGCGAGGAGGCCCATGAGCACCCAGGTCCAGGAACGGCGCGCCACGGAGCCGTGGCCGCTCGCGCGGCGGGTCGTCGCCGGGTTCGCCCGGCCCGGCGGGCCGGGCATGGTCCGGCGCGCGCTCGAGGGCGTGGGCCTGGGCGAGGGCGACAGGGTGGTCGAAATCGCGCCGGGCCTCGGCCTCACATCCCGAGCGGTGCTCGCCGTCGGCCCGCGCACCTGGACGGCCGTCGAGCCGGACCCCCTCGGCGCCGAGCACCTGCGCCGCGCGCTGGGCGGCCCGGGCCGCGAGGTGATGGCGGCGCCGGTCGACGCCACCGGGCTGCCCGACGGGGAGGCGTCCGTCGTGGTGATCGACGGCCTGCTGTCCACCCTCGACGCGGACGGCCGCTCCGCCGTGCTCGCCGAGGCCGCGCGGCTGCTGCGCTCCGGCGGCAGGGTGGTGATCCACGAGCTGGCGCCCGCGCCGGGCGGCGGCGCGGTCGACCGCGTCCGCGACGCGGGGCTCGACCCCCTCCCCGAGGAGGGGTGGAGGGCGGCGGTGGAGGCGGCCGGGCTCGTCGTGGTCGGGTCGCTCGTGGGTCCGCTCGACCTTCCGGAGCAGCGCGAGCTGATGCGCGAGGCCGGGCCGCGGGGCGCGCTCAGGATCACCCGCGCGATGGCGCTCGACTCCGGGGTCCGCACGGGCGCGCTGCGGGCGCGGCACGCGCTCGAGGCCGAGGCGGTGGGGCTGCGCTCCGCCGTGGTCGTGGGCGAGGTGCCCCTGATCTTGGGAATGCGCCGGCCGCGCCGATAGCGTGGTCGTGATGACCGCGCACCGGCTCCTGCTGACGGCGGCGATCCCCCTGGCGGGCCTCGCGGCGGCGCCGGTGGCGCTCGCCCAGGCCGACCTCCCGTCCCCGGACCCGCCGACGGCCACGGAGCCCGCGGCCGCGGTGCCGCGCGCGCCGACGGCCAGGCAGGCGTGGGTCGGCCGGGTGCTGCTGCGCGTGAACGCGCGGGCCGCGCCGCGCATGTCCGCACGCGCGCGGGCCGTGGTCTCGCCCACGGCGCCGTTCGCGGGCGGTCCGACCACGTTGCTGGTGACGCGCACGACGGTCGTCGAGGGCCGGCGCTGGGTCGAGGTGCTGCTGCCGAGGCGGCCGAACGGGACGACCGGCTGGATCCCGGCCGACTTCCTGCGCCTGCGGACGACGGACCTGCGGATCGTGATCGACGTCGGTGACCGCCGTATGGAGCTGCGGCGCGCCGGCAAGCGGGTGATGACGGCGCCGGTGGCGGTCGGCAAGCCCGGCACGCCGACCCCCGTCGGGCGCTTTGCGGTGGCCGAGCTGGTGCGCACCCGCACCCCGGGCGCGTTCCTCGGCCCGGTCGTCTTCCCGCTCACCGGCTACAGCGAGACGCTCAACGAGTTCGCGGGAGGCGACGGCCGGGTCGCGATGCACGGCACGAGCCTGCCGGAGCTGATCGGCACGCGGGCGAGCAACGGGTGCATCCGGATGCGCAACAGCGACATCGTGCGGCTGTCGCGCATCGTCCGGCCCGGGGTGCCCGTCGTGATCCGCGGCTGAGGGGGCGGTGCCGCCGCTCCCGGATCCCCCGCTGAGCGACGGCGTCGTGCGGCTGCGGCCGCCGCGCGCGGACGACCTCGACGCCGTCGTCGAGGGCTGCCGCGACCCCCTGACCCAGCTCTACACCCGGGTCCCGGCCCCGTACACGGCCGAGGACGGGCGGGCCTTCATCAGCGGCGCCGCCGGGCGGCGCCTGCTGGGCGAGTCGCTCGACCTGGCGATCGCCGGTGACGACGCCGCCGACCGCCTGATCGGGATGGTCGGCATCGTCATGGACCGGCACGATCCCCGGCGCGGCGAGATCGGCTACTGGGTCGGGCCGCGCCACCGGGGCCGGGGTGTGGCCGGCCGTGCGCTGGCCCTCCTGTCGCGGTGGGCGGTGACCGAGGGCGGGCTCGAGCGCCTGGACCTGTACGCCGCCGTGGGCAACGGCGCGTCGCTCAGGACCGCCGAGCGCTGCGGGTTCGTGCGCGAGGGCACCCTGCGGGACGCCTGGTTCCGCGGTCCGGAGCGCACGGACACGGTCCTCTTCTCCCTCCTGCCGGGCGACCTGTCCGACCCACCTGGTTAGTGTCCCGGTCCACGGGTGCGGGCGAGGGGCCCGGACCGTGCAGGGAGGGGTGGATGGCCGAGGGCGAGGGCGGCGGGTCGATCTGGGAGGACGGCCTCGGCCGCCGCGACGAGGATGCGCGGGTGCTGTGGGAGGGCTCGGTGACGCTCACCGACGACCCGCAGTCGGTGCGCTACGGGGACGGGCGGGGCGCGCGGGCCGTGGCGCAGGCCGTTGTGGCCGGCCCGGTCTTCCGCGACCGTCCGCACGTGGACGTGCTCTGGAGCGAGGGCCTGCGCCCGGTCTACGCGCGACTCACCCCCGAGCAGGCCCGCGCCGTGGCGGCGCTGCTCGCGGAGGCCGCCGCGATCGCCGAGGGCGGGACCCCCGGGGGCACGTGAGCCGGCGGCAGACCGCGCCCGGTGGTGGAGCGCCGCGGCCCGTCATCCTAAGGTGGGCCCGATGACGCCCCGCCGCCTGACGGACCTGCCCGCGGGGGCGCTCGCACGCGCGCTGTTCGCGGCGACACCCGACGGCGTCCTGGTGCTCGACGGCGAGGGCGTGGTGGTGGACGCCAGCGATGCGCTCTGCGCGATGCTCGGCTACCCGCGCGACGAGATCATCGGCCGGGCGCCGCCGCACCCGTGGTGGGTGGACGGAATGCTGCCGCTCGAGAACCGGCGCTTCGGGCCGGCGACCGCCCGTCAGGCCCCGGCGGTGCTGGTGCGCCGGGACGGGACCACCATGCCGGCCACCGTGCGGGCCGTCGGCCTCGGCTCCGCGGGCGATCCCGACGCGGGGATGGTCGTGGTCGTGGGCCGCTCGCCGTCGGCGCCGGGCCTCCCGCTCGGCGACGAGAGCTACCGCGCGGTGGTGGCCGCGCTGCACGAGGGGGTCGTCGTCCACGGCCGAGACGGGCTGATCGTCTCGTGCAACCCCAGCGCCGAGCGGATCCTGCGCGTGCCGGCCGACGAGATCGTGGGGCGCGACTGGGCGCACTGGCATGCGGTCCGCGAGGACGGCACGCCGATCCCGCCGCACGAGAACCCGTCGACGCTGGCCGCGGTCACCGGCCGCCCGCAGAACGACGTGGTCATGGGCCTGCGCACCCCGGACGGCGAGATGCGCTGGATCGCGGTCGACGCCGAGCCGGTCGTGGGCGACGACGGTCGCGTCAGCGCCGTGGTGGCGAGCTTCCTCGACGTCGCGGGCCGGCGCCAGCGCGAGGAGATGGTGAGCCGCCTGGGGCGGATCCTCGAGCAGTCGCGCGACGAGGTGCACGTGTTCGACTCGCGCACCCTGCGGCTGGTGCAGGTCAACCGCGCCGCCGTCAGCAACACCGGCTACGGCATGGAGGAGCTGCACGCGATGACGCCGCTCGAGCTGCTGCCGGAGCTCGACCCGGAGGCGTTCGCGTCGATCGTCGAGCCGCTGCGCACCGGCGACGTCGAGCGGGTGCAGTTCGAGACGGTCCACCGCCGGCGCGACGGCACGACCTACCCGGTCGAGGTGCGGATGCAGCTCGTCGGCTCGGAGTCGCCGCCCGTGATCGCCGCCGTGGTCCTCGACATCACCAGTCGCCACGCGGCCGAGCAGGAGCTGCGCGGCCGTGAGGCCGAGAACCGCCGCCTCGCCAACGAGCAGGGCGCCCTGCGACGGGTGGCGACCGCAGTGGCGCGGGAGGACGAGCCGAGGCTGGTGTTCGACCTCGTGTGCGAGGAGGCCGTGCGCCTGCTCGGTGCGTCGAGCGGCGGGCTGGTGCGGTTCGAGGAGGCGCGCTCGGCCACGTCCGTCGGCGCGTGGGCCGTGCCGGGCGCCCCGGCGATGTTCGCCGACGGGGAGTCGCTCGACGGGGAGGGCCTCGCCGCGCTGGTGGCCGGCAGCGGCCGGGCCGCGCGCGTCGACGTGAGCCAGGGGGACGAGGCGGGGCACGACGTGTCCGTCGCGGCGCCGATCCGGGCCGGCGAGCGCCTCTGGGGCGCGATCGGCGTCACGGGGATCCCGCGCGAGCGCGCCGCCGCCGACGCGGCCGAGCGGCTCGGTCGCTTCGCGGAGCTGGTGGGCATCGCGGTCAGCAACGCCGAGGCGCGCGCGCGGCTGGCCGACCTGGCCGCCACCGACCACCTCACCGGCCTCGCCAACCACCGCACCTTCCAGGAGCGGCTGGTGCAGGAGGTCGTGCGCGCGGCGCGCCATGGGCGCCGCTTCTCCCTGGTGCTGCTCGACATCGACCACTTCAAGCGCGTCAACGACGACCTCGGCCACCAGATGGGCGACGCCGTCCTGCGCGAGGCGGCCCGGCGCCTGGGGGCCCTGGCGCGCGCCGGCGACCTGATGGCGCGGGTCGGCGGCGACGAGTTCGCGTGGCTGATGCCCGAGACCGGCGGCATGGAGGCGTGGCGGGCGGCCGACCGGGCCCGCGAGGCGATCTCGGCCCAGCCGTTCACCGGCGTCGGCCTGCTGACGATCTCGGCCGGCGTCTGCGACCTCGACCAGGCGCCGCAGCACTCGGAGCTCTTCCGGCTGGCCGACGGCGCGCTCTACTGGGCCAAGCAGCACGGCCGCGACGTGGCGTTCCTGTACTCGCCCGAGGTGGTCGAGGTGCTCTCGGACGCCGAGCACGCCGAGCGCCTCACCCGGCTCCAGGCCCTCCAGAGCATCCGCGTCCTGGCGCGCGCGGTGGACGCCAAGGACCCGTCGACGCGCCAGCACTCCGAGCGGGTGTCCGAGGTGGCGAAGGTGCTCGCCGGCGCCCTCGGGTGGTCGGCCGACGACGCCTCGGCGCTCCGCGACGCGGGCCTGGTGCACGACGTCGGCAAGATCGCCGTGCCCGACGCCATCCTCTTCAAGCCCGACCGGCTCACCCGCGAGGAGTTCCAGCGCGTGCGCGCCCACGCGGCGCTCGGCGCCGAGATCGTCGCCGACGTGCTCTCGGGCGCGCAGGTCGCCTGGGTGCGCGGCCACCACGAGCGGTGGGACGGCGCCGGCTATCCGGACGGGCTCGCCGGCGAGGGGATCCCCGAGGGCGCGCGCATCCTCACCCTCGCCGACGCCTGGGACGTGATGACCTCGGCGCGCCCCTACGGGGTCCCGCTGTCGCGGGAGGACGCCCTGACCGAGTGCCGCCGCTGCTCGGGCGCCCAGTTCTGGCCCGAGGCCGTCGCCGCCCTCGAGCGCCTCGTCGCCGAGGGCCTCCTCCCGGACGAGAGGCAGTCCCCGGCCTAGGAACGCTCGGCGGTGCGACGAGCGGCGGCCAGCCCCGGCGCCAGCCGGTGCCGCCGTCCGCGGAGAGACCGCGCGAGAAGCGGCGAAGCCGCCGCGCGAGCCCGCTCGTCCGCAAAGAGGTAGGTTCGGCCCACCGCGACGAGGGGGGAGCACCATGGACCTGAGGGGAAACTCGGTGACGTGGCTGGGCCACGGCACCTGGCTCTGGCAGAGCTCCGAGGGCAAGCGGATCCTGATCGACTGCTGGCTCCAGGGGAACCCGGCGACACCGGACGCCTACAAGGATCCGGCGGCGCTCGGGCTCGACGGCATCCTCATCACCCACGGCCACTTCGACCACATCGGGGAGGGCGGCACCGAGGCCCTGCGGGCGATCCAGGGCAGCGGGGCCGCGACGTTCGCGCAGTTCGAGGTCGCCGCCTATCTCGGCGGCAAGGGCGCCGAGGTGACCGGCTTCAACATCGGCGGCAGCGTCGAGGTCGCCGGCGTCCGCGCGACGATGGTGCAGGCCAACCACACGGCCGGGATCACCGACGACGACGGCTCGATGGTCTACGGCGGGGAGGCCGCCGGCTTCATCCTGACCTTCCCGGACGGGCTGGTCGTCTACCAGGCCGGCGACACGGACGTCTTCGGCGACATGGCCCTGATCGCCGAGCAGTACCGGCCGGACGTGAGCGTCCTGCCGATCGGCGACTTCTACACGATGGGTCCCGAGGGGGCCGCGCACGCCGTGCGCCTGCTCGGCGCGACCCAAGTGCTCTGCGGCCACTTCGGCACCTTCCCGGTGCTCGACGGCACGCCCGCGCGGCTGCGAGAGCTCGTGGGCGGCGGGGTGGACATCCCGGACATCGCCCCGGGCGACAGCTTCGGGGGCTAACCCCCGGGCCCGCGCTGCCGGCCCTCCGGCTGCGCCCGGAGGGCCGGCAGCGCCGCGTCGACCACCGTGTCGACGAAGCCGGGGGTGACCGGCTCGCGCGCCACCAGCGCGCGGTAGAACAGCGGGCCGGCGAGGAGGGCCGCCGCCGCGTCGACGTCGAGGTCCGCGGGGAGCTCGCCCCGGCCGGCCGCACGCGCGAGGGCGTCCGTGAGCGGCCGGCGGCGCTCGGCCATGGTGGCGGCGTGCAGGCGCGCCAGCTCGGGGTCGCGGGCCGCGGCGTCGATGAGCGACCCCATCGCCGCGACCCAGTCCTCGTCGCCCAGCTTGCGCGCGAGCCCCCCGAGCACGTGGCGCAGGTCCTCGCGCGCGTCGCCGCGGTCCTCGCCGGGCGACGGGGCGCCCGAGCAGACGCCGAACGCCTCGATCAGCAGCGCCTCGCGCGAGGGCCAGTGGCGGTAGATGGTCGTCTTCGCGGCGCCCGACCGGGCCGCGACGGCCTCGATCGTGACCCCGGCGAGGCCCTGCTCGGAGATCAGGTCGGCGCACGCGTCGAGGATCGCCGCCCTCGAGCGCATCACGCGCGGATCCGTGCTCATTCGCTCCTCTCCACCCCGGTCCGGGTGCCCCGGCCGGCGCCCTTGCGCGTTTCGCTACGCACGAGTAGCGTACCGCACCCAACGCTACGGATGCGTAGCGGAACGTGTCCCGCGTCCCCGGAGGTCAGGGGTGAGCTCGGCCGACTCCCGCAAGTGGATCGCCCTCGTGCTGCTGTGCGCGACCCAGTTCCTCGTGGTCCTCGACGTCGCCATCGTGAACGTGGCCCTCCCGTCGATCCAGACGGCGCTCGACTTCTCGCAGGAGGACCTGCAGTGGGTGGTGAGCGCCTACACGCTCACCTTCGGCGGCCTGCTGCTCCTGGGGGGCCGGGCGGCCGACCTCCTTGGCCGGCGCCGTGTCTTCATGGCCGGCCTGCTGCTGTTCTCGCTGGCGTCGCTCGCCTGCGGCCTCGCGACGACCGACGCGTTCCTGATCGCTGCCCGCGCGGTGCAGGGCGTGGGCGCGGCCGTCATCTCGCCCGCGGCCCTGTCGATCCTCGTCACCACCTTCCCGGAGGGGGCCGAGCGCAACAAGGCCCTCGGCATCTGGGGCGCCATCGCCGGTATCGGCGGCGCCGCGGGCGTGCTCTTCGGCGGCATCCTCACCGACACGCTCGGCTGGGAGTGGATCTTCTTCGTCAACGTCCCGGTCGGGCTCGCGGTGATGGCGCTCGTGCCGCGCTACGTGGACGAGAGTCGTGCCGACGCCGAGGCGCGGAACTTCGACGTGGCGGGCGCCGTGACGGCGACGGCGGGCCTCTCGCTGCTGGTCTACGCGCTCGTGAACACCGACTCGGCCGGGTGGGCGTCGGGCGAGACCTGGGGCCTGCTGGCGGGCGCCGCCGCCCTCCTCGCCGCGTTCCTCGTCATCGAGAGCCGTGCGGCGGCCCCGCTCATGCCCCTCGGGATCTTCCGCATCCGGAGCCTGGCCGGGGCGAACGCGGTCGGCCTCCTGCTCGGCGCGGCGATCTTCTCGATGTTCTTCTTCCTGTCGCTCTACATGCAGCAGGTGCTCGGCTGGTCGGCGCTCGAGTCGGGCTTCGCCTACCTGCTGGTCGCCGTGGTGATCATCCTGTCGGCCGGCGCGTCGCAGGCCCTCGTGACCCGCTTCGGCGTCAAGCTGATCCTGAGCATCGGCATGGTGCTCCTCATCCTCGGGCTCCTCTGGTTCACCCAGATCGACGTCGACGGCACCTACGTCGTCGACCTGGTCCCCGGCTTCATCCTCGCCGGGATCGGCCTGGGCTTCGCGTTCGTCCCGGTCTCCATCGCCGCCCTCGAGGGCGTGGGCGCCCGCGAGGCCGGGGTCGCGTCCGGCCTGATCAACACCTCGCAGCAGATCGGCGGCGCCCTCGGGATCGCGATCCTCTCGACGATCGCCACCTCGCACACCCAGGACCTGATCGGCGACGCGGGCGGGGCGCCGGAGGCGATCCCCGGGGCGCTCACCGAGGGCTTCCAGTACGCGTTCGCGGTCGGCGCCGTGATGGCCGCCATCGGCCTGATCGTCACCCTGGTGTCCATCGATCGCCGCGTGAGGCCGCAGGAGGCGCCCGAGACGGCCGGGGAGGCCGCCGGCTGACCGTCCCGGCCGGCCGCCCCGCTCAGGAGAAGCGGCGCTCCTGCGGCGGCAGGCCGGCCAGGGGCTCGAGCGCCCCGAGCACGGCGTCCACCGGCGGGCGCCCGGCCGGGTCCGGCTCGAGGCAGGCGTCGATCAGGCCGACGAGCGCCGCCGGCGTCCGGCGCAGGCGGCCCACCGGCGCGGGCGGGCCGTCGAGCTGGGGGTGGTGGCGGCGCGGCCGCCCGGTCGCGCTGTCGGTCGGCGGTGCGCTCGGCGCGTCCTCGGGCGGGTCCGGGTCGAACGCGGCCTGCCCGGTCGTGGCCTCGTAGAGCACGGCGCCGAGGCCCCACACGTCGGCGGGCGGCCCCACGCGCCCGCCGCGCGCCTGCTCGGGCGCCATGTAGCACCAGGTGCCGACCCCCCTCGGGCAGTGCCCCGGGCGGCGGGCGAGGCTCATGTCGATCAGCTTCGCGCGCCCCGCCTCGGCCACCACGTTGGAGGGCTTGAGGTCGAGGTGCAGCCACCCCTGCGCGTGCAGGTAGCGGATGGCCGAGGCGAGGTGCAGGCCGAGGTGGGCGATGTCGCGCACCGGCAGGCGCGGGTCGGACTCGTCGATCAGCCGGGCGAGGGTGGCGCCGGTCAGCGTCTCCATGATCACGACCGGGTGCGGGTCCGCGATCACCTCGTACCCGCGCACGATGTGGGGGTGCGACAGCCGGCGGATGAGCCGCCCCTCGTTCAGGAGGCGCCGGGCGGCCGCCCGGTCGTCGAGCCGGTCCGGGCGCAGGGCCTTGGCCACGACGCGGGAGGCGCGCTCCTCGCTCCAGGCGTCGTAGACGTCGAGGGTGCGACCGCGGCTGAGGTGCGCGATCACCCGGTGGCCGGGGGCGATCGCGGCCCCGGGGCCGAGCGGGGACGGGCCGCCCCCGCTCATGCGGGCGCCTCCGCCCCCGCGGCGGGCGCCGCCGCCGCGTCCTCGCGCTCGTGGAAGAGCCGCGCGTAGAGGCCGCCCCTCGCGAGCAGCTCGGAGTGCGTCCCGGTCTCGGCCACGCGGCCCCCCTCCAGCACCACGATCCGGTCGGCGTCGCGGACGGTGAGCAGGTCGTGCGAGATGACGATCGAGGTGCGGCCGGCCATCAGCTCGCGCAGAGGGGCCACGAGGCGCCGCCGGGTGATCTCGTCGAGGCCGGTCGACGGCTCGTCGAGGATCAGCACCGGCGCGTCGCGCACGAGCGCCCGGGCGATCGCCACGCGCTGGCGCTGGCCGCCCGACAGGTTGCGCCCGCGGGCGTCGAGGACGGTCTCGTAGCCGTCCGGGAGCGCCCGCAGGAAGTCGTCGGCCCCGGCCGCCCGTGCCGCCGCGGCGATCTCCTCGTCGCTCGCGCCGGGCTTGCCGATCGCGATGTTCTCGCGGGCCGTCGCCTGGAGCACCAGGGTCTCCTGCATCAGGACGGCGATGGCGTCGCGCAGGGACGACAGGGTCACGTCCCGCAGGTCCTGGCCGTCGATGCGCACGGCGCCGGCGTCCGGGTCGTGCAGCCGCAGGATCATGCGGGCGAGCGTCGACTTGCCGGCGCCGCTCGGGCCGACGAGGGCGACGGTCTCGCCGGGGTCGACCCGCAGGCTGACGCCGTCGAGCGCCGGTGCGTCGGCGCCCGGGTAGGTGAAGTCCACCCGGTCGAGCTCCACGACGCCGGGTCCCGGCCGCAGGTCGCGCGCTCCGGGCCGGTCGGCGACGCGCGGCTCCTCGTCGAGCAGCTCGATCACGCGCTCGCCGCCGGCCGCGGCGGCGAAGACCGCGTTGGCGAGGGAGCTGAGGTCGCGCACGGGGCCGAGGAGCTGGGTGAGGTAGGCCAGGAACACGAGCAGGCCGCCGATCGTGAGGCGCCCCTCGGTCACCGCCCAGGTGCCGAGGCCGATCACGAGCAGGGCGGCGGCCAGCTCCAGGAGGTCGATCAGGGGGGTGAAGAGCGCCTTGATCCGGGTCGAGGCGAGCTCGGCCTCCATGATCCCCTCGCCCTCGCGCCGGAAGCGGTCGACCTCGGCGTCCTGGCGGTTGTAGGCCTGGATCAGCGCGGCGTTGGCGAGGCTCTCCTCGGTCACCGCGCTCAGCGAGCCGCTGCGGCGCCGCTTCTCGCGCGCCGCGCCCTTGGTGAGGCGGGAGAAGCTGCGGGCCGTGAGCCAGAACAGCGGCGCGATCACCAGGGCGACCATCGCGAGGCTCCACTCCAGGTAGAGCAGGGCGCCCCCGAAGAAGATGATCCGGAAGACCGCGGACAGGAACTCGGCGATGCCGGCGAGGGCCAGCGTCTCGATCGCCGCGACGTCCCCGCTCATCCGGCTCACCAGGTCGCCGACGCGCCGCTTGTCGACGTCGCCGGCCGACAGGCGCTGGATGTGGGCGAAGACGCGCGTGCGCAGGTTCAGGACGAAGCGCTCGCCCACCCACGCCGCGAGGTAGCTGTCGCCGAAGTTGATCACGGCCCCGAGCAGCGTGAGGCCGACGTAGGCCAGCGCGATCCAGCCGAGCGGCCCGAGGTCGCCGGGCACGAGCACCTCGTCGACGACCAGCTTGAAGAGCCAGATCTCGAGGGTCTCGATCGCCGGGACGATCACGGCGAAGACCAGCCCGATCGCGATCCACTTGCGGTAGGGGCGGGCGTCCGGCCAGAAGCGCCGGAAGATCTCCCGCAGGGGGACGTGCGGAGCGGCCCCGACGAGCTGGGGGCCGCTCTGCTCGGGCACGAGCACGCGCCGCAGGTATGTGCGCAGTCGCCTCATCCGGACGTGCGGAAGCCCCGCCGGGGGCGGGGCTTCCGGTCGGCCGATCGTGCCGTTGCGGTCAGGAGCTGGTGTTCCGGCGGCGGCGCCGGACGCGGCGGCGCGGCTTCGGCTTGCGGCGCCGGCGGCGCTTGGGCGCATCCGAGTCCGAGTTCGAGTTCGAGTCGGCCGAGTAGCCCCGGGAGGCGGGGATCATCGCGGTGAACTTGGCGGCCATGACGCTCTCCTTCGTCGTGGGTGGCGCGTGACGGTGTGCACGCTAGGGCGGGCCCGTGAGCCCACCGTGAGGCGGGGATGAGAGAGCTCTCACCCCGCCGCCGGGCGTTACGAGCTGGTGTTCCGGCGGCGGCGCCGGATGCGGCGGCGCGGCTTGGGCTTGCGGCGGCGCCGGCGCTTCGGCGCATCGGAGCTCGAGTCCGAGTCCGCGGAGTAGCCGCGGGACGCGGGGACCATGGCGGTGAACTTGGCGGCCATGTCGTCCTCCCTCTGGTCGTGATCGACGTGATGGGAGGAACCTAGGAGCGGGTCGTGAGACCTCCGTGAGGCCGGGATGAGACTGCTCTCACGGGCTCCCGAGCGCCGTCAGGGAGTCCGCGTCCGGGACGTGTATCCAGCCCTCGCGCGTCGCGCGCCCGGCCAGCTCCGGCGGCGGGGGCGCGGTGTGGCCGAGGGCCACCGCCCGGGCGACGAGGGCGCACAGCAGCGCGTCGAGGACGTCGTGGCCCTCCACGCAGGCCGCCCGGCCACCGCGGCCGAACGACAGCCCCGGGCACGCCTCAAGCAGCCCGTCGACGACGTCCTCGCGCAGCCCGCGCGCCCGGGCGTCGTCCCTCTTGTAGCCCGTCGCGGGCAGCCCCCATCGGCGCAGGGCGGCGGCCGGGTAGACCTCGGCCACCCGGCCGGACCCGTCGCGGCGCACGTCGACCCCCTGGCGCGCGAGCTGGTCGAGCAGCAGCGCGGCGCGCATCGCGGTGACCCCGATGCGGTCGCTCGACACGCTCAGGGGCGTGATGCCGATGGCGGTCACCACCGCCTCGTCCGTGGCGCGCAGGCGCAGTGAGCGGCGGAACGCGCCGGGGTCGGCGGCGTCGCGCCCCGGCCAGGGGTCCCCGGCCGCGTGCGCCGTCACGGCGAGCACGAAGGCGTCGGGCCACCCGAGGGGGCAGTCGAGGCCCACCCGGTCCGCGCCGCGCGCCAGGGACGCGAGGTCGTGGTCGGACGCCCCGGCGCCGAGGTGCGTCACACGGGCCCGGCCGTCCTCCCACTCGACCACGCAGGTCCCCGTGCCGGCCGGGGCCGCCGCCAGGTCGATGCCGACGGTCCTCATATGTGGAGCTCCTCGGGTTGCCACTCCCCGCCGGGGGCGAACCGGGTCCCCGACAGCGCGGCGGCCGCGGGGAAGGTGCGCGGGGCGCCGGTCGTGATCTCCTCGGCCAGCGACAGGGCCGCGGCCCACGACTGCATCACGCCGCGCCCCGAGAAGGAGTGGATCTCGTAGGCCCCGCCGACGCCCGCCACCGCGCCGACCAGGGCCGAGTTGTCGGGTGACAGCTCGTAGAGGCCGGTCCAGCCCCGCACGTGCTCCAGGCGGTCGAAGGCCGACGAGCGGTGGGCGAGGCGCGGCCAGATCTCGCGCTCGAAGAAGGCGCGGCCCTCGTAGTCGAAGCGGTACGCCGGGGGGTCGCCCGGGGGCGAGTACCCGGCGAGGAAGAGGCCCTCGGCCTCGTGGTGCAGGTAGACGTCGCTGGAGTCGACGACCATCCCGAGCGCGGAGAGGTCGACGTCGCGGGTCGCCAGCACGCAGATCTGCCGCGGCACGGCCCGGCAGGGCACGGGCGCCCCCATCATCTCGGCGACCCGCGCGGCCCACGGCCCCGCGGCGTTGACGAGGCGGGCGCATCGGATCGTCGTGGCGGGCCCCGCGGCCGGGCGGTCGTGCAGCGCCGCGTCGGCCCCCGCCGCGTCGACGGCGACGAGCGTGGCGCCGGTCACCCGCTCCCCATCGCGGACCACGTCCGTCACGAGCCGGCGGTCGACGAACGCGGCGCCCGCCTCGCGCGCGCGGCGCCGGTAGAGCTCGCGGACCGCGTTCGGGTCGACCAGGCCGTCGTGCGGCGAGAGCGTCGCCCCGGCGAGGTCGTCGACGCGGTCGATGAAGGGGACCCGCCGCGCCACCTCGGCGGGGGTCAGCAGCTCCACCTCGCGGCCGTGGGCGTTCTGGAGGGCGACGTGCTCAACGGCCGCGGGCCATCGCTCCGGGCCGTGGAGCCACAGGTACCCCCGCTGGCGCAGGGACACCTCCTCACGGTGCCGGGCGAGCCAGTCGATCGTCGCCGCGCACAGCTCGACGTTGACGGGGCGCCACCAGGTCGCGCGCACGCCACCCGCGTTGAGCTGCGACGAGGACCGCCGCCCGGCCAGGTCGGGGTCGACCACCACGACGCCCTCCTCGCCCATCTCGGCGAGGTGCATCGCGACGGCGCTGCCGGCGAGCCCGGCACCCACCACCAGCGTCCCCGCGGCGTCCATCCGGCCTCCCCGGCGCGTCCCCTCCCATCAATACCCGATCCCGGGGGACCGGGGCGGGGGCCGGGGGGGAGGGGGGACCGGGCGGGGGGGAGGAGGGGGCGGAAAAGAGGGAGGCGGGGAGGGGGGCGGAGGGCTGGAGATCCCTGCACGAGGCCCGATAGTGGGCCCCATGAGCGCTCTCCGCCCCACGCCCCTCGCCGGCCTGCTGCTGCTGGCGGTCGGCCTCCTCCTGGTCCTCGCCACCGGCATCGGCACCGCCTCGGCGGCCACCGTCACCGTTCGCTCGGGCGACACCCTGGGGGCCATCGCGGCCCGCCACGGCACGACCGTGGCGCAGCTCGCCCGCGCCAACGGCATCGCCGACCCCGACGTCGTGGCCGCCGGCCGCCGCCTCGTCGTGCCGGGGGGCGGCGGCCCGACGGTCTCGGCCACGGGGACGTCCGGCGGCGGGGGCGGCTACGTCGTGCGCCCCGGCGACACCCTCGGCGCCATCGCGGCGCGGAGCGGCACCACCGTCGCGGCGCTCGCCCGCGCCAACGGCATCGCGAACCCGAACGTGCTGGCGGTGGGGCAGCGGCTGCGGGTCCCCGGAGGTGGGGGCGCCCCGGCCGGGTACACGCCCGTCGCGTCGTCCGGCGGCGGGGGCGGCTACGTCGTGCGCCCCGGCGACACCCTCGGCGCGATCGCCGCCCGCAACGGCACGACGGTCGCCGCGCTCGCGGCCCTCAACGGCCTGGGCGATCCGAACCGCCTCGCCGTCGGCCGGCGCCTCAGCATCCCCGCCGGCAGCCCCGGCGGCTCCCTCGGGGCGCCGACCCCCCCGGGTCAGGTCGCCGACCTGCTGCACCGCTACGCCGCCCGCCACGGCGTCGACCCCTCCCTCGCGCGCGCCATCGCCTGGCAGGAGAGCCGCTGGACCCAGAGCGCCCGCTCGTCGGCCGGGGCGATCGGCGTGATGCAGCTCATGCCCGCGACGGCCCGCTGGCTCGGCCGGGACATCCTGGGCCGGCCGCTCGACCCCAGCCGGCTCGAGGACAACATCGAGGGCGGCGTCGCCTACCTCTCCTGGCTCCAGCGCCAGGGGGCCGACACCCGCACCGTGATCGGCGCGTACTACCAGGGCCTGCACGCGATGCGCGTGCGCGGGCCCTACGACGACACCCGCGACTACATCGCGAGCGTGCTGTCGTTCAGGGGCCGCGTGTAGATCGGGCGGCGGCCCGGCGAGAAGGGGGAGCGGCCCAGCTCGCGGAAGACGGCCTCGCCGGTGCGCTGCTCGCGCGCCCGGGTGTGCCGGTGGTTGTAGAGGTCGACCGCGCCGACGCCGGCGACGACCCCCCCGAGCACCGCGGCGAGGGGCGGCCCGAAGGCCCCGACCACCGACACGGCCACCACCGCGAGCACCAGGCTCACGAGACTGCGGCGCAGGGTGTCCGACGACGACTCGACGCGCGCCCCGGCCGCGGGCCCGTGGCTCTCGTCCCGGCGCAGCCACGCGGTGTTGTAGAGGCTGAGGCCGCCGATCAGGACCAGCACGATCACGAACGGCACGATCATCCGCACCGGCGCGATGTCGGAGGCGTAGATCGGCACCAGCAGCCCGGCGACCCCGATGGCGAGCTGGCCGACCCCCGTGATGCGCAGCTCGGTCACGAGGCGCGCGATGGGCCGGGCGGTGGGGGCGGACGACACGGGCTGGGATACTGACACACGTGGTGGCCCCGCCCAGCGACCTGCGCGAGTACCGGGAGCGCCGCGACTTCGGCGCCACGCCCGAGCCCGCCCCGGCCGACGGCGCCGCCACCGCCGGCGCCCCGCGCTTCGTGGTGCAGCGGCACGACGCCCGGGCCCTGCACTTCGACCTGCGCCTGGAGGTGGACGGGGCGCTCGCATCGTGGGCCGTGCCGAAGGGGCCGCCCCTGCGCGAGGGGGCCAAGCGCCTCGCGGTGCGCACCGAGGACCACCCGCTCGAGTACCTCGCCTTCGCCGCCGTGATCCCGGAGGGCCAGTACGGCGCCGGCCGGATGACGATCTGGGACCGCGGCACCTGGACCGAGGTGCTCCGCACCGACGACGAGTGGAAGGTCGTCCTGGAGGGCGGCGTCGTGCGCGGGGAGTACCACCTGGTGCGCACCGGGCGCCGCTCGGGAAGGGACGAGTGGCTGCTCTTCCGCTCGGCCCACGGGCCGCCGGGCCCGCCCGACCCCGGCGCGCGCTTCCGGGCGATGCGCCCGATGCTGGCGGGCACGGCCGACGCCCCCTTCGACGGGGACGACTGGGTCTTCGAGCTCAAGTGGGACGGCTACCGGGCGCTCGCGCTCGTCACCTCCGACGGCACCGAGCTGCGCAGCCGCACGGGCCGGGACCTGACGGCCGCCTATCCCGCCCTCGGCGACCTGCGCCGCGGCCTGCTCTGCCAGGAGGCCGTGCTGGACGGCGAGGTGTGCGTGCTGGGGCCCGACGGGGCACCCGACTTCAACGCGCTCCAGAACGGCCGTGGCCCGTTCACCTACGTCGTCTTCGACCTCCTGCACCTGGACGGCGAGTGGATCGAGGAGCGGCCCTGGCGGGAGCGGCGCGAGCTGCTGGCGGCCGTCGTCGCCCCCGAGGCCCCGCCGGCGATGGTCCTCAGCGACCACGTCCCGCGCACGGGGCGCGAGCTGTTCGCGCTGGCGGCCGCGCGCGGCCTGGAGGGGGTCGTGGCGAAGCGGGCCCGCTCCCCCTACCGGCCGGGGCGGCGCACGACGGACTGGCTGAAGATCAAGGCCCGGCGCGAGGTGACCGCCGTGATCGGCGGGTTCACCGAGGGGGGCGGCTCGCGCCGGGGGACGCTCGGCGCGCTGCTCGTGGGCGAGGAGTCGGCCGACGGCTCCCTGTCCTACCTGTCGCACGTCGGCTCGGGCTTCTCGGACGCGGTCGCGCGCGGCCTCTGGGACCGGCTACGGGCGATCGAGGAGCCCGCGTCTCCCTTCGCGGGGGACGTCCCGCCCTCGCCCTCGGGCGCCCGTCCGCGGTGGGTGCGCCCCGAGCTGCGGTGCGAGGTCACCTACTCGGAGCGCACCCCGGACGGCCGCCTGCGCGCGGCCGTCTTCCACGGCCTGGCGGAGGTCGAGGAGGACGCCGCCCCCGCCGTGCCGCCCGGCCCCTTCGGCGCGGCGGGAGGCGACCGGACGGTGCAGGAGGGCGACCGGCGGGTGACGCTGACCAACCTCGACAAGGTCTTCTGGCCGCGCGAGGGGATCACCAAGGGCAACGTCCTCGACCACTACCTGCGCATGGCCCCGGTGCTCGTGCCGCACCTGGCGGGGCGCCCGATGATCCTGAAGCGCTACCCGAACGGCATCGAGGAGGACTTCTTCTTCCAGCACTCGGTGGCCGACGGCCCGGACTGGCTCTCCCGCGCCGAGCTCTCGCGCAGCGGCCGCGAGGGGGACAAGCTCAGCCGCTACGTGATCGTCGACGACCCGATGGCGCTGCTGTGGCTGGTCAACCTCGGGTGCATCGACCTCAACCCCTGGCAGAGCCTGGCGGCCGCCCCCGACGAGCCGACCTTCGTGCTCTTCGACCTGGACCCGGCCGACGGCCTCCCCTTCGACCGGGTGGTCGAGACGGCCCTGCTGGTGCGCGACGCGCTGGAGGGCCTCGGCCTGCGCGGCTACCCCCGCACCTCGGGGGCGAGCGGGATGCACATCCTGGTGCCCGTCGTGCCCGGGTCGACCTTCGACGAGGTCCGCGGCTTCGCGCGCGTCGTGAGCGAGGCGCTCGTTGCCGCGCGGCCGGACCTGGTGACCACCGTGACCACGGTGGCCCGGCGGGGCCCCCGGGTGTACCTCGACCACAACCAGAACGGCAGGGGTCGCTCGATCGCCAGCGTCTACTCGGTGCGCCCGCGCCCCGGCGCGCCCGTCGCGACCCCCCTGCGCTGGGAGGAGGTCGTCCCCGGTCTGTCGCCGCGCGACTTCACGATGGGCGAGGTGGCCCGCCGCGTGGAGCGCGAGGGCGACCTCGCCGCCGGGCTGCTCGAGGACCGCCAGTCGATCGCCTCGGCGATCGCGGCCCTGGCGTCCGGGTGAGGGCGCGTCTCGCCGTGGTGGCGGTCGCCCTCGCCACGGCCCTCGGCGGCTGCTCCGGTGACGACCCGCCCGCGCCGGAGCCCGCCCCGCCCCCCGCGCCCTCGGGCACGGGGTACTTCGTGGGCACCGGGCCGTCGGGCATCGGCGCGACGCTCGACCTCGAGGGACGCGACGGGGTGACCGCGGCCGTCGCAGAGGCGCTGCGGGTCGCCCCGTCCGAGGCCGCCTCGGCGCCGGTCGTCGGCATCGCCTCCGTCGTCAACGAGGGGCCGCTCGGCCTGCCCGCGCCGGTCTTCGCCGCCCGCTTCGAGGGCGGGGGCGCCGCGCCGCTGCGCGATGCGGCGGCCGTCGTGTCGCGCGAGCCCCCGGGACCGGCCCGGGCGCGGGCGCTCCGGCTGCTCGGCGAGACGCCGCGCGTCGTGCCGGCGAGCGGCGCCGTGACCATGTACGTGGTGCTCCGCGGCGCCGCCGCCGCGGAGGTCGAGAGCGTCCGCATGACCTCCGTCCCCGGGCAGCCCGCGACGCTCCGCGCACGGGCCCGGTAGGGGACCGGCGCCCGACGGCGAACAGAGGGCGCGTGCCCCCCGACGTCCACGCGCTCGCCGAGCGCCTCAAGCGCGACTACGAGCGGTTCAGCCCGGCCCAGCAATCGCTGGCCCGCTACCTGGCCGACCACCTGCCGGACGTCCCCCTCCTGTCGGCGCACGAGGTCGCGCGGGCATCCCACTGCAGCCCCGCCACGGTCGTGCGCTTCGCCCAGGCCCTGGGCTACGCGGGCTACCCCGAGATGCAGCGCGTCGTGCGCCGGGCCCAGCGTCCCGGGCTGCCGCCGCGCCCCGGCGACCGCCAGCTCGGGCTGCCGCTCGCCGCGGAGGGCCTGGAGTCGACCCTCGCCGCGGAGCGCCTGTCGCTCGACGACGCGGCGGAGCGGCTCAACGCCGCGGGCCTCGGCCCGGTGGTCGCCGCCCTCGCGCCGCGCTCGCCGCTGGTGATCGCCGGCGAGGGGCACGCCCGCTCCATCGTGACCCTCGTTGAGGAGCGCCTCGCACGCGCCGGGCGCCCCGTCGCGGCCGTGACGGCCCTCGACCCCGCCGCCCGCGCCTGGCTCGAGTCGCTGGGCCCCGACGGCGCCGTGCTCGCCGTGGCCGTCGGCCGCGAGTCGCGCGTGGCGCAGGCCGCCGTCTCGGCCGCCCGCGCCGCCGGCGTCCCCGCCGCGGCCCTTGTCGACTCCAGCCTGAGCCCGCTCGCCCGCTCGCCCCTGGCGCGCGTCGTGCCCGCCGACGCCCGCGACGGCGCGCCCTCGCTGGTCGCGATGGTCGCGGTGGCCCAGGCGCTCGCCGGCGCCCTCGCCCCCTCGAGGGCCCGCGCCGACCTCGCCGCCGTGGGCGCTTAGTTCGGGGTGGTCGTGGTTCGGGGTGGTCGTGGTTCGGGGTGGTCGTGGTTCGGGGTGGTCGTGCTCCGAGGCCTGCCTGAGCGCGGTTCGGCGCCTCGCTCCGTGCGGACAAGCGGGCTCGGGCGGCGGCTTCGCCGCTTTTCGCCCGGTCTCGCCCGCATCCGGCAGCACCGGCTGACCGCCGGGGCTGGCTGCCGGGAAACCCGGCGTCCCGCTAGCATGGAATGCCGGGCAGACGACCAACAGGGGATCGCGTGACGGACACGAACGGGCGCACGGGGACCACGCGCGTCAAGACGGGGCTCGCCCAGATGCTGAAGGGCGGCGTCATCATGGACGTGACGACCCCGGAGCAGGCGCGGATCGCCGAGGAGGCGGGCGCCTGCGCGGTCATGGCGCTGGAGCGGATCCCCGCCGACATCCGCCAGGACGGCGGCGTCGCGCGGATGAGCGACCCCGAGATGATCGCCGGCATCCAGGAGGCGGTCAGCATCCCCGTGATGGCGAAGTGCCGCATCGGCCACTTCGTCGAGGCCCAGGTGCTCCAGGCGCTGGACGTCGACTTCATCGACGAGTCCGAGGTCCTGACGCCGGCCGACGAGGCGCACCACATCGACAAGCACGCCTTCACGATCCCGTTCGTCTGCGGCGCGACCGACCTCGGCGAGGCGCTGCGGCGCATCTCCGAGGGCGCGGCGATGATCCGCAGCAAGGGGGAGGCCGGGACGGGCAACGTGGTCGAGGCCGTGCGCCACATGCGCGCGATCCGCGGCGGCATCGCCCGCCTGGCGTCGCTGCCCCCCGAGGAGCTGCACGCGGCCGCGAAGGACCTGCGTGCGCCCTATGACATCGTGGCGCAGGTGGCCGCCGACGGCCGCCTCCCGGTCGTGCTCTTCTGCGCCGGCGGCATCGCGACGCCGGCCGACGCGGCCCTGATGCTGCAGCTCGGCGCCGAGGGCGTGTTCGTGGGCTCCGGCATCTACAAGAGCGAGGAGCCCGCCCGGCGGGCGCGCGCCATCGTCGAGGCGGCGACCCACTACCGCGACCCCGAGGTGCTGGCCCGCGTCTCCCGCGGCCTCAAGGAGGCGATGCCGGGGATCGAGATGTCGGCGCTCGCGCCGGCCGAGATGCTCCAGGGCCGGGGGTGGTGAGCGAGGGCGCCGCGGGCTTCGGCCTGCCGCGCGTCGGCGTCCTGTCGGTCCAGGGCGCCTTCGCCGAGCATGCCGACCTGCTCGCCCGCGTCGGCGCGGAGCCGGTGGACGTCCGGACGCCGCAGGCGCTGGAGGGGCTCGACGCCCTCGTGCTCCCCGGCGGCGAGAGCACGACGCTCGGCCTGGTCGCCGAGGCGTCCGGCCTCCTCGGCGCCGTGCGCGCCGCGGTCGCCGACGGCATGCCGGTGCTCGGCACGTGCGCCGGGATGATCATGCTCGCGCAGGCCACCACGGGGGGCGCCCAGCCGCTCGTCGGGGGCATGGACCTCGTCGTGCGGCGCAACGCCTTCGGGCGGCAGCGGGCGTCGTTCGAGGCGTCGGTGCCGGTGCCGTCCCTCGGCGCCGAGCCGGTCGACGCCGTGTTCATCCGCGCGCCGTGGATCGAGCGGGCGGGCCCGGGCGTCGAGGCGCTCGCCGAGTACGCGGGCCACGGCGTCGCGGCGCGGCAGGGTGATCTGATGGTGACGGCGTTCCACCCCGAGCTCGCGGGCGAGCGCCGGTTCCACGAGTGGCTGGTCGCACGGGCGCGGGCGCGCCGCGAGCGTCCGGCAGAGAGGAGGCAGGATCGTGTCCGGGCACAGTAAGTGGGCCACCATCAAGCGCAAGAAGGGCGCCGCCGACGCCAAGCGCGGCCAGCTCTTCTCCAAGCTCTCGCGGGCGATCCTCGTGGCGGCCAAGGAGGGCGGGCCGGACCCCGAGTCCAACGCCGCCCTCGCCAACGCCATCCAGAAGGCGCGCGACAACTCGATGCCGAAGGACAACATCGAGCGCGCGATCCAGCGCGGCGCCGGCGCCGGGGACGGCGACGCCTACGAGTCGATGCTCTACGAGGGCTACGGCGCGGGCGGCGTGGCGGTCATCTGCACGATCCTCACCGACAACCGCAACCGCACCGCCAGCGACCTGCGCTTCATCTTCACCAAGAACGGCGGCTCGCTGGGCACCCCGGGCAGCGTCGCGTGGCAGTTCGACCGCAAGGGCCTCATCACCGTGGAGCGTGAGGGCGTGGACGAGGACGCCCTGATGGAGGCCGCGCTCGAGGGCGGGGCGGAGGACGTCGCCGACGACGGCGCCACGTGGTCGATCACCACCGATCCGGCCGACTTCATGACCGTCCGCGGGGCGCTCGAGGCGGCCGGGATCGGCTTCGCCAACGCGGAGCTGACGATGGTGCCGAAGTCCACCGTCGCGCCGTCCGAGAGCGAGGCGCGCCAGGTGCTGCGGATGGTCGACGCGCTGGAGGACAACGACGACGTGCAGGACGTCTACGCCAACTTCGACATCTCCGACGAGGTGTTGGAGGCCGTCGCCGGCTGACCGGCGCGGCCGGGGTCGTCAGGGGCCCCAGCCGCGCAGCGGGGCCACAGGGCGAGCGTCGCCGGCACGATCGTCAGGGGCACCGCGACCAGGCCGCTGCGCGTGAAGGCGGCCGCCGGCGAGCGCCGCGGCGATGACGCAGGCCGGCACGGCGAGGCACAGGACGAAGGTCACCGCGGGCCTCCGCCGTCCGGGCCGGCCGGTTGACTGCGGGCATGCCCGGACCGCCCCGCGCGCAGGAACCGCCGCGCCCGCCGCGAACCCCCCCGACCGTGCAGACGACCGTGATCGGCATCGACCCCGGCCTCGCCTCGACGGGCTACGCCGTCGTGACCGGCCCGCCCTCGCGACCGCGGCCCCTGGCGCTCGGAACCGTCACCACCTCGCCGCGCACGCCGCACGCCGAGCGCCTGCGGGCGCTCCACGACCGCGTCGCCCAGCTCGTCGGTGCCCACGCCGTCGAGGCGGCGGCGGTGGAGTCGTGGTTCATCCACCCCATGAGCCGGTCGGCGATGGCGATGGCCGAGGCGCGCGGCGCCATCCTGGTGGCGCTCGCGCTCGCGGGGGTCGAGGTGGTCGAGTACTCGCCCAACACGATCAAGCAGTCCGTGACCGGGTCGGGGAGCGCCGGCAAGGAGCAGGTGCGCGCGATGGTCGGCCGCCTGACCGGGGCGGCCCCCGGCACGGACCACGCGGCCGACGCGCTCGCAGCGGCGATCTGCCACATGAGCTCGGCGCCGTTGCGGGGGGCCATCCGCCGGGCGCGCTAGTTTCCGGGCGATGATCCGCTCCATCAGGGGGCGCGTGCTGGCGCACGAGTCCGACGGCCCCGTGATCGAGGTCGGCGGCGTCGGGCTGCTTGTGCGCGTGTCCGCCACCACGGCCGGGGCCCTGCCGCCCGCCGGCTCCGAGGTCGCGCTCGCGACGGCGCTGGTGGTGCGCGAGGACGCGCTCGACCTGTACGGCTTCGCGACGCCGGCCGAGCGTGTGCTGTTCGAGGCCTTCACGTCGGTCAGCGGGGTGGGGCCGCGCCTCGCGCTGGCGGTGTGCGGCGTGGGGACCCCGGACGAGTTGCACCTGGCGATCGCCCGGGGCGACGGCGCCCGCCTCCAGACCGCGAGCGGCGTCGGCAAGCGCACCGCGGAGCGGATCGTGCTCGAGCTCCGCGACCGCCTCGGGACGCTCGGCGCGGGCGCCGGGTCGGCCGACGGGTCGCCGGCCGACCACCACGTCGCGGCGCGCGACGGGCTGGTGGCGCTCGGCTTCCGGCCCGAGGAGGCCGACGCCGCGCTCACCGACGCGCCCTCCGGCCTCGGCGCCGAGGAGCTCGTGCGCCACGGCCTGGCCCGCCTGAGGCGCCGGTGAGCGGCACCGGCGACGACCTGGCCGGCGCCTGGGGCACCGACCCCGGCGAGGCCGGCGAGGGGGATCGGCTCGTGGAGCCCGCCCCGATCGGCGCGGAGGACGAGCTCGACCGCTCGCTGCGGCCGCGGCGGCTCGCGGACTTCATCGGCCAGGACGGGGTGCGTCAGCAGCTCGCGATCTTCCTCGAGGCGGCCCGCCAGCGCGAGGAGGCGCTCGACCACGTCCTGCTCGCCGGCCCCCCGGGGCTCGGCAAGACCTCGCTCGCCGGCATCGTCGCGGCCGAGATGGGGGTCGGGTTCCACGTCACGAGCGGCCCCGTGCTCGAGCGCAAGGGCGATCTCGCCGCGGTCCTGACCGCGCTCGAGCCGCACGACGTGCTCTTCATCGACGAGATCCACCGCCTCAACCGGGCCATCGAGGAGGTCCTCTACCCGGCGATGGAGGATTTCCAGCTCGACGTGGTCCTCGGGCAGGGGCCGTCGGCCCGCACGCTGCGCCTCGACCTGCCCCGGTTCACCCTCGTCGGCGCCACCACCCGGACCGGCCTGCTCACCACCCCGCTGCGCGCGCGCTTCGGCGTCATGCACCGGCTCGACTACTACGCGCCCGCCGACCTCGCCGCGATCGTGGCCCGCTCGGCGCGGCTGCTCGGCGTGGTCATCGACGACGAGGCCGCGGGGGTGCTCGCCTCGCGCTCGCGCGGGACGCCCCGGATCGCCAACCGGCTGCTGCGGCGGGTGCGCGACGTGGCCCAGGTGCGCGGCGTGCCGGCGGTCGACCGGGCGATCGCCGAGGAGGCGCTCGCGCTGCTGGAGGTCGACTCCCTGGGCCTGGAGGAGCTCGACCGGCAGATCCTGCGCCGCCTTGCCGAGACGTTCGAGGGCCGCCCGGTCGGCCTCGGCACGCTGGCCGACAGCGTGGGGGAGGCCGCGGACACGATCGAGGACGTCTACGAGCCGTACCTCCTCCAGGAGGGGCTGCTGCGCCGCACGCCGCGCGGGCGGGTCGCGACCCCCCGCGCCTACCGCCACCTGGGCCTGCCGCCCCCGGCCGAGGTTGGGCAGCCCGGGCTCTTCTGAGCCGGGTCGGCCCGGCGGCCGCCGTCGGGTAGAGTCGCGCGCATGGAGCGCTTCGTCCGCGACGTGATGGCCGACGTGAAGGTCCGCCTGGACCCGTCGTCCACCCTCCGCCAGGCCGCCGTCGACCTCGCGGCCGCCCGGACCGGGCTGGCGATCGTCGACGCCGGCGACGGCGGCGTCCTCACCGAGCGCGACGTGCTCCGCGCCATCGCCGTCGGCACGGACCTCGACACCGCCACGGTCGGCGAGTTCATGACGCCCCGGCCGATCGCCGTCGATCCCGGGCTGCCCCTCGGCGAGGCGTGCGACCTGATGATCTCCCGCGGCGTGCGCCACCTGCTCGTGAGCGAGGGCGGCACCCTGGTGGGCGTCCTCAACATGCGGGACGTCGTGGGCGTCCTGTCGGGCGCGGCCCCCCTCGGAGCCGTGCCCCCCGCCCGCGAGGGGTAGGAGCCGCTCCTAGGCCTCCTCGGGCCGCTCGGCGTCGCGGCGCGGCCACCCCGCGCGCACCGCCGAGGGGATGTTGCGCACGAGCTCCAGCGGGTTGCGACGCAGGTTGTACCGCAGCCCCACCGGCGGGGTGGCCCGCGGGCGGCCGCCGTTGCGCGCGTAGACCTCCTCGTAGACCGCGACGACGCGGTCGGCGACCTCGCCCCAGGCGTAGCGCTCCTCGGTGAGCCGGCGGCCGAGGGCGCCCCGCTCGGCGCGCAGCGCGTTGTCGTCGAGGAGCTCGGCGACGCCCGCGGCCAGCCCGGCCGGGTCGTGGGGGGCGTGGAAGCGCCCGGGCATGCCGTCGCGGATCACCTGGCGGAAGCCGATGTTGTCGGCGCAGACCAGCGGCGTACCGCTGGCCAGGGCCTCCAGCAGCACGACGCCGAACGAGGCGAGCACGCACGGGGCGGCGAAGACGTCGGCCTCGCGGTAGATGCGCGGGCGGTCGCGGTCGCGGATGCCCAGCCACTCGATGCGGTCCTCGACGCCCAGGTCGCCGGCCATCCGGTGGTACCTCGCGCGCGCCGATCCGTCGCCCACCACCTGCACGGTGAAGTCGCGGCCCTCGTCCTTGAGGATCCGCGCGGCCTCGAGCAGCGTCCCGAGGCCGTTGCGCGGGTCGAAGCGGCCCACGAAGAGGATGCGCGGCGGACCGGGCGGGCGCGGCTCGTCGGCACGCAGCGGCCGGTAGAGGTCCGTGTCGACGCCGTTCGGGATGATCTCGAACTCCTGCTCGCCGAAGTAGGGCCGCAGCGCGGTGATGCAGGCGTCCGAGACGGCGATCAGGCGGTCGGTGCGCGCGACGGTGCTGCGCACGTAGGCGAAGAGGTAGCGGTAGCCCCAGTGCCCGCCCTCGAAGTAGGTGTGGAAGGTGCCGACGTTGACCGGCGCGCGCGAGGTGCGCAGCGCCCAGAGGCAGATGCTGGGGTGGGCCATGCCCTGGCTGTGGACGACGTCCATGCCCTCCAGCGCCTGCGCGACGCGCCGCTTCAGCCCGAGCCCGACCGCGACGCGGGCCACCGAGCCGTTACCGCGCACCGGCATCGAGGTGCCGAGGCGGACCGTGCGGTAGCCGTGCTCGGCGAGGGCCGCGGCGTCGAGCACGCGCGCGCGCTCGCGCAGGGCGAACGGCGCCCGGGCCGTCACCACGGTGACGTCGTGGCCGCGGAGCACCAGCTCGCGGCTGAGGTTGTGGACGTGCTCGGGCACGCCCCCCAGCACCGGGTAGGCGTACTCGGTCACCATCGCGACCCTCATCCGGCGCGGGCCCAGGGCCGCGGCAGGTCGCCCGCCAGGCGGTCGGCGATCGCCAGGCCGATCAGCACGGCCACCGCGCCGCCGACCCCGTCGAGCCACCAGTGGTTGGCGGTGGCCATCACGGTGAAGAGCATGCCCGCCGGCCACAGGAAGGCCGCCCAGCGCCAGGGCGATCCGCGGTTGAGCCAGAAGATCGTCAGGGCGAACAGCAGCGTGTAGCCGACGTGCATCGACGGCATCGCGGCGAACTCGTTGCGGAACGGCTGGAACCAGGTCAGCGCGCCGCCCAGTTCGAGGCTCTCCTTGGTGGGGTCGCCGAAGCCGAGGTCGGTGAGCCGGGGCGGTGCGAGCGGGTACAGCCAGTAGCCGATCACGGCGATGCCGTTGGTGATCCAGAACCAGTTGCGGAACATCGCGAAGCGGTCGCGGCGCCGGAACCAGACCCAGACGAAGACGATGATGAAGCCGGTCGTGTGGGCGAGCGTGTACAGCCACGTGGTGGCGAACTCGACCCAACCGATCGACTGGACCCAATCGTGCAGCTCGACCTCGACGAACAGGCCGAGGGCGCGCTCGACGTCGACGACCTGCCCGGCGTGCCGGAGCGGGCGGTCGAGTGCCTCGACCGCCACCAGGTCGCGGAGCGCCTCGTACACGAACATCAGCACGAGGAAGAGGGCCACCTCCGCGCCGATCGACCACCGGGCCGACCATGCGCGCACGAGTGGCGAGGAGCGGGCGGCGACCGTCACGGCGGCTCAAGCTAGCACGGTGGCGAGCCGATCCCGGGGGCGACCGCGCCGTCCGGGAGCCGCCGTGCCCTTTGCTATCGTCGCCTCCGCCGGACGCCGTTCGCCGGCCGCCTTCCGCCGCCTCCAGAGGACGCCCCGCGCGCATGAGCGTACTGCTCCCGATCTACATCCTGATCTTCATCGGGCTGATCTACGTGTTCGGCGTGCGTCCGCAGAAGAAGCGGCGCCAGGAGCTCGACCGGATCATGAGCCGCCTCGGCCCGGGCGACGAGATCGTCACGGTGTCGGGCATCTACGGGACGGTCACCGAGGTCGAGGACGGTGAGACGATCCTGCTCGAGGTCGCCGAGGACGTCGACGTCCGCATCGCCAAGGCCGCCGTCGCGCGCGTCATCACCGGGAGCGAGGCCAGCGAGGCCCCTGCCTCCGGCGACGCCGTCGCCTAGACACCGGAGGTCCCGCGCGTGAAGCGCTCGCTCCTCCTGCTGCTCGTGGTGCTCGGCATGCTCGCCGCGTCCGCGGTGGCGATCGCGCTCAAGCCGGCCGTGCTCGGCCTCGACCTCCAGGGTGGCGTCGAGGTGGTGCTCCAGGGGCAGCCCACCGAGGAGAGCGAGGTCACCGACGCCGCCATCGAGCGGTCCGTCGAGATCATCCGCAGCCGCGTCGACTCGTTCGGCGTCGCCGAGCCCGAGATCCAGACCCAGGGCGACGACCAGATCGTGGTGGCCCTGCCGGGCGCGGAGAACCCCGACCAGGTCGTCCGCGACCTGATCCAGCCCGCGCAGCTCGAGTTCATCGCCTTCCAGCGCAACGTGGTGGACCCGGCGGGCACGACCGACCTCTACGAGGCGGTGAAGCTCGCCCAGCGCACCGAGCCGCGCACCGACCGCGGCGAGCCGACCTTCTACGCCTTCGACGCGGACAACCGGCCCGTGCCGGGCATCAGCCCCACGACCGATCGCGCGACGCTCGAGCAGAGCTTCCCGGACAACGAGATCCCCGAGGGCGTCACGGTCGAGCGCGTCCCGCGCGGGCTGTTCATCGCCTACGAGGAGACCGCGCGCCTCCAGACGCGCGACGCCGGCACCCAGCGCACCTACTACGTCTTCCAGAACGATCCCGCGCTCCAGGGCGCCGACGTCACCGAGGCCAGCACCACGATCCAGACGGGCAGCCTCGGCGGTCGTCAGCGGGTGGTCACCCTCCAGTTCACCGACGACGGGCGTCAGAAGTTCGCCGACGTCACCCGCCAGCTCGCCCAGGACGGCGCGCTGCGCGGGGAGCTCCAGTCCTTCGCGATCATCCTCGACGGCCGCATCGTCTCGCGGCCCACCATCGACTACGAGCGCCTGCCAACCGGCATCGACGGCCGCAACGGCGCCATCATCGAGGGCGACTTCAGCCAGGGCGAGGCCGAGACGCTCGCCAAGCAGATCAACTCCGGCGCGCTGCCGATCCAGCTCGAGGTGATCAGCCGCAAGCAGGTCGGCGCGACGCTCGGCAAGGAGTCCCTGCGCGAGGGCCTGGTCGCCGGCGTCGCGGGCCTCGTGCTCGTGATCCTGTTCCTGATCGGCTACTACCGCTTCCTGGGCGTGATCGCGGCGCTCGCCCTGCTCGTCTACGGGATCTTCCTGTGGGCGGTGGTGGTGCTGGTGCCCATCACGCTGACATTGCCGGGCATCGCCGGGATCATCCTCACGATCGGCGTCGCGTCCGACGCCAACGTCGTGATCTTCGAACGCGTGCGAGAAGAGGCGCGCGCGGGCAAGAGCCCGCGCGCGGCGATCCTCGCGGGCTACCGGAAGGGCATCTCGGCGATCATCGACGCGAACGTCGTCACGTTCGCGACCGCCGTCATCCTCTTCCTGTTCGCCACCTCCGGCGTCAAGGGCTTCGCCTTCACGCTCGGCATCGGCGTGCTGCTCTCGCTGTTCACCGCCGTGGTCGCCACGCGGGCGGCGTTCAACGCCCTCGCCGAGACCCGCTTCCTGCGCGACGACCGCTACATGGGCCTCAACCAGCGCGAGCCGCGCTGGAAGATGGACTTCGTCGGCAAGTGGAAGCTGTGGATGGCGATCTCGTTCGTCCCGCTGGCCATCGGCGCCGTCTACATCGGGATCAACGGCCTCAACCTCGGCCTGGACTTCGAGAGCGGCACCCGCATCACCACCTCGTTCGAGCAGCAGCCGACCGAGGGCGAGGTGCGGGAGGTCTTCTCGGGGCTCGGCTACGGCGACGCGAAGATCCAGACGACCAGCGAGACGATCGACGGCCGGCAGGTCCTCGGCTTCCAGATGCAGACCGAGACGCTCTCGGTGCCCCAGCAGGAGGAGCTGCAGCGGGCGCTCGACGACGCGTTCGGCATCGACGAGGGCACCCTGCAGGTCGACGTCGTCGGGGCGACCTTCGGCGAGCAGATCATCCGCAACGCGATCTGGGCCATCCTGCTCTCGTTCGCGGTGATCATCGCGTACCTCACGATCCGCTTCGAGTACAAGCTGGCGCTGCCGGCGCTGCTGTCGGTGATCCACGATGTGTGGCTCGCCGTGGCGATCTACTCCGTCACCGGCCGCGAGGTCACGAGCGCCACGGTCGCGGCGTTGCTGACGATCCTCGGGTACTCGCTCTACGACGTGGTGATCGTCTTCGACCGCATACGCGAGAACGTCCCGATCCTGCGCAAGCAGACCTATCGCCAGGTCGTGAACACCTCCCTCCATGAGGTGCTCAACCGGACGATCATCACCCAGATCACCACGCTCGTCCCGATCATCTGCCTGTACTTCTTCGGCGGGGAGACGCTCCAGGACTTCGCGTTCGCGCTGCTCGTGGGCATCCTGTCCGGCGGCCTCTCGTCGATCGCGATCGCGGCGCCGCTCGCCGCGCTCTGGAAGGAGCGCGAGCCGGAGAACCGCCGCCGCACGGTCAAGGCCGAGCGGCGGGCGATGGTCATCGCGGGCGACGCCGACGTCGTGGACCTCGAGGCGATGGCGCGCGCCGAGGCCGCGCTCGACGCCGAGATCCGGCTCGAGGAGGGCCGCGACGACGAGGACGAGGAGGAGTACGAGGATCAGGAGGAGGAGCCCCGCGAGCTGCCCGCCGGAGACGCCGAGGCCGGCGCCGGCGAGGGGGACGGGGCGGCCGACGAGCCCGTCGCGGACGCCGGACCCGAGCCGGAGGTCGCGGCCGGGGCCGGCGTGGACGGCGACGACGCCGACGGCCGTGCCGACGGCGACGGCGCGGGGGAGACCCCCGAGACCGCCGAGGCCGGCGCCGCCAACCGCCCGGCTGCGCCGCGGCCCGGCCCCGACCGGGTGCGTCGCCACCGCAACGTGCAGCGCCGGAGGCGGCGGTGACGTCGGTGCGCGAGGGCGTCGAGCAGGCGGTCCTGCTGTCGATCGGTGCCGCCGCCCTCACGCGCGAGAGGGCCGAGGCGGCCGTCGCGGAGCTCGTGCGCAAGGGGCAGATGACCGGCGACGAGGGCGCGGCGGTGGTCGACCGGCTGCTCGCGCGGGTCCGCGGCGAGGGGTCACCCGGGGAGGGCCTGATGGGGCGCCTGGAGGGCGGTGTGCAGGGGGTCCTGCGCGAGTTCGGCGTCGTCACCCGCGCCGAGCTGGAGGACGTCCAGCTGCGCCTGATGGAGCTCGAGCACCGCATCGGGCTGCTGGAGCGCCAGGCCACGGCGGCCGCGGAGCCGCCCGAGCCGCCCGAGTCGCCGGAGCCGGCCGCGGGCTGACCCGCCGGCGCGGCCGCGCCGCGGGCTAAAGGCTGGCCGCGCGGTCCCGATAGGGGAGGAGACGGGCCCCCGGACGACCGGGGGCATGACGGGCCGACCCTCCGGGCGGAACGGAGACCCCCTTGCGCATCCGATTCGTGATCCCCGCGGCACTGCTGGTCGCCGCCGCGTACGCCCGCGCGCGACGCGACGCGACAGCGCGCCGCCCGGTGGCCGCGCGCGCCTGCGACATGCCCGACGAGGTGCGCGTGCGCGCCGAGGCGGAGGCGGCCGACGCCTTCGCGCTGGCCGAGGAGGTCGCGCCCGCCCCGGTGCCGCGGCCCGCGCCCGCGCGCGTCCGCCGGCCGGCACTGGCCCTCGCGGTCGAGGAGTTCGCGGCCACCCTGGCGCCCCCGCCGCCGGCGCCCGCGCGCCCGGCACCCGCGGGGCCCGCCGGGTGGGAGGCGCCCGAGTTCCCCTTCGCCGCGGCGCGCCCCGCAGAGCGGCGCGGGCATCCCGGGGCGCGTGACCCGCGCGCCCCCGACCTCGCGGTGCTCCCGGAGTGGTCCGCGGTCCCGGCCGCCGCCGCCCCCGCCGTCGCGACCGCCGATCCCGCACCGCGGGAGGCCGCCGCGCCCGACCCCGGGGTCCTCTCCGAGTGGGCGGCCCCCGTGACCCCCGCCCCGGCCCCCGCGGCCCCCGCGGCCGTCGCGGAGTTGGTGTGCGAGGGCCGTTTCTCCCTCGGCGGATGGGCGACGCAGTCGGGCCACATGGCCATCTGCGGCATCACCTTCCGCGACCGGCACGATCGCGCGCCCGCGCCCGAGCACATCCGGCTCGTCCCGGACGGCCTCGCCAACGTTGCCGAGGGGGGCGTCGTCGTCCTCGGCGACCGGGGCTTCGCGCCCGACGCCGAAGGGTTCACGCTGCTCGTCAGCGCCGCCGGTCCCGGCGCCTTCGCGGCCACCGGCCGCTACGAGGTGCTCTCGGCCTGACCCCGGGCCGACCCGGGCTCAACGTTCTCCCGTCACGGCCGATGAAGGGAGGCGGGCCCGGAACGGCCCGCCCAGTTGCCCGAGCGCGGCGCGCCGCCGCCACCCAAGGAGGACGCGGGACATGTCGACCATGAACATCGCCATCGCCGGTGGCGTCGTTCTGCTCCTGCTCTTGCTGGTCAAGATGCAGCGGGACAGGAAGGCCGGCTCGCCCTCGTCCGGCCGGCGCCAGCGGGCGCCGAAGGCCGAGCGCGGCGGCCGCCGCCGCCGCCGCGGCCGCGCGTCGGCGCCGCCCGCGCCGCCGGAGCCGATGCCCCTCGCGGCCGCCGCCGACGGTGGCCTGGGGTCGACGGAGGCCGACTGGCCCGCGGCCGACCGGTCCCCGGTCGAGGACGCCCCGCCGCCCCCGGCGGCCTGGCCCCCCGCCGCCGACGAGCCGCCCGGCTGGCCGGGCGACGACGTCCGGGACGACGCCGGGGAGCCGGCCGACGCGCCGGTGTCCGAGGAGGCGACCCCCGTCTCCGAGGAGGCGCCGGCCCCCGTCGCCGAGGACGCACCCGCGGAGCCCGTCGCCGCCCACGCGTGGCCGGAGGACGAGATCGTCACCGAGCCGGGCTGGCCCCTGCCGGGCGAGGTGGACATGTCCTGGACGCCCCCCGCGACCGACGGGCCGACGGCCGAGACCGCCCCCTCGTGGACCCCGCCGGCCGCCTCCGCGGAGGGCCTGGAGTGGATCGGCGAGGACCCGTCGACGGACGAGATCCCCCGCTGGACGCCCCCCGAGGGCGATGCGATGCCGACCTGGGATCCCGCCGCGCCCGCGCCCGGGGCCGAGGCCGCCGAGGAGGACGCCCCCGCCTGGAGCGACTCCGCCGACGGCGCCGGCGCGTGGTCGGCGGGCGACGAGGCCGAGGGCGCCTGGGCGTCCGACGCCGCATCGGTCCCGGAGATCGCGTTCGGCGACGAGGTCGCCGCGGGCGACGGGCAGGAGCCCGTCGCATACGAGCCCGAGCCGGCGCCCTACGAGCCGGTCGCCGAGGCCGTGGCGTTCGAACCCGAGCCCGTGGCCTTCGAGCCCGAGCCCGTGGCCTTCGAGCCCGAGCCCGTGGCCTTCGAGCCCGAGCCGGTCGCCTTCGAGCCCGAGCCCGTGGCCTTCGAGCCCGAGCCCGTGGCCTACGAGCCCGAGCCCGTGGCCTACGAGCCCGAGCCCGTGGCCTACGAGCCGGAGCCGGTCGCCTTCGAGCCGGAGCCCGTGGCGTTCGAGCCCGTCGCCTACGAGCCGGAGCCCGACGCGACCGCGCGCCGGTACGACCCGGTCGAGGCCGAGCCGGTCGAGGCGGTCCTGGCCGCCACGACCGCCCCGGCGCCGCCCGAGGGCCCGCCCGTCGCCTGGTGGGACGAGGAGCCGCCCGCCGCGGACGACGCGCCGGACGACCCCGCGACGACGGGGCGCTTCGCGCTCGGCGGCTTCGCGATGCAGCCCGGCCAGCAGTCGCTGGGCGGCGTGTCCTTCCGTGCCGGCCTGCCGACGGCACCCGTCGCCTGGGCCGTCGGCCCGGTGGCCTCGCCGGCGCCCGGCACGCTCGTCCTCACGCTCGACGGCGCGATCAACTGCGCCCCGGAGGACCTCGAGGTGGTGATGGAGCCCGGCTTCGCACCGACGGCCGAGGGCTTCACGGTGCGGGTGTCCGCCGCCGCCGCGGGGCCGTTCGCGGCGAGCGGCACCTTCCGACTGCACTGAGCCCGCCCCGCCGTCCCGGGGGTCGCCGCACGGCGGCCCCGGGGGCGGCGCCGGCCCGTCCGCGCACGGTGGTACGTTGGCCCGCATGGCGCGTGGCGAACGGCGGCAGAACCTGGCGCGTCTCGGAGAGATCGCGCAGGTCGCCGCGCGCCACGGATTCGGCTACGCCTTCGGGCGCAAGGAGGCCGACGATCCGTCCCTCGCGATCGGCGGCCGAAGCCGCGGGCGGCGGATGCGGGACATGCTCGACGAGCTCGGGCCGACCTTCGTGAAGTTCGGCCAGCTCCTGTCGACGCGTCCGGACGTCGTGCCCCCGGACATCCTCCAGGAGCTGCGCGGGCTCCAGGACGCCGCGCGCCCGGAGCCGTTCGAGCGCATCCGCGCCGTCGTGCAGGCCGAGCTCGGCCTCACCATCGAGCAGGTGTACGCCGAGTTCGACGAGGAGCCGATGGCCGCCGCCTCGATCGGTCAGGTGCACCGGGCCGCCCTCCCGGACGGCCGCGAGGTCGTGGTCAAGGTGCAGCGCCCCGACGCCGAGCGGCAGATCAACGGCGACATCCAGCTCCTCTACCAGGCCGCCCGCGTCGCTCGCGAGCGGGTGCGCAAGCTCCAGTTCATCGACCTGGTCGGCACGGTCGACGAGTTCGCCCGCACCGTGCGGCGCGAGCTCGACTACGGCGTCGAGGCACGCAACGCCGAGGTCTTCCGGCGCAACTTCGCCGGCGACGAGTCGGTGCAGGTGCCGAAGGTCTACTGGCGCTACACGACGGCGCGCGTGCTCACGATGGACCGCGTCGAGGGGACCGCGCTCAGCCACGTCGACCTGACGTCCTGGTCGCCCGACGAGCGACGGCGCCTCGCGAACCGCATCACCGAGACGTGGATGCAGATGCTGTTCGTGCACGGCTTCTTCCACGCCGATCCGCACCCGGCCAACATCCTGGTGCGCGATCCCGACAACATCAGCCTCGTCGACTTCGGCATGACCGAGCAGCTCACGGTGCGCGACCGCGAGGCGGCCGTGCGCCTGCTGGTCGACATCATCGACCAGAACGCCGAGCGGCTGCCGCGCCGCCTGCGGGCGCTGGGCATCCGCTACCCGCGTGCGATGGAGGAGGAGCTCGCCGACCGCCTCGGCGTGGTCATCCAGCGCTACTCGGCCAGCGCGATCGGCGAGATCGACGCCCGCGAGGTGCTGCGGGAGATCTTCCAGACGATCTACCGGCTCGACATCACGCTCCCGGCGCGCTGGGTGATGCTCGACAAGACGCTCGCCACGCTCGCCGGGGTCGCCCTCGAGGTCCACCCGGGCTTCAACGTCTTCGAGGTCGCCCGCCCCTACGCGGCCCGCATGGCCGCGGCACGCTTCCGCCCGGACCGCATCGCCGACCAGGTGCGCATCGACGTCGGCCGCTACACCGAGGCGTTCCTCGAGTACCCGTTCCAGGTGTCCGAGCTGCTCGACGAGTTCAAGGACGGCGAGATCGAGATCACGGTCCGCCCGGAGGGCTTCAGCGAGGCCGTCGACAAGGTGCAGGCCAGCGCGAACCGCCTGGTGCTGGCGCTGGTGGCGGCGGCGCTCATCCTCGGCTCGGCCATCATCGCGGTCTTCGCCCGGTCCACGGACCTCGCCGGCCTCGCGCTGATCGCGATCCCGGGTGGGCTGCTGGCCCTGGCGATCGTCGTGTGGCTCTGCATCGGCATCTTCCGCTCGGGGCGCTGGTGAGCTGGCGCGCCGCGCGGGTCGCGTTCGCCGACGTCGCCGCGCTCCAGGAGGCCCTGGAGGTGCCCGAGCCCGTGGCCTGGGTGCTGGCGCGCCGCGGGCTGACCGATCCCGCGGTCGCGCGTGAGTTCATGCGCTCGGACGGGCCGCTCGCGCCGCCCGAGGACCTGCCGGGCATCGCCGAGGCGGCCGACCGCCTCGCCCGCGCGGTGCAGGGCGGCGAGCGGATCGCCGTGCACGGCGACTACGACTGCGACGGCATCTGCTCCACGGCGATCCTGGTCGCCGCCCTCCGCGGGCGGGGGGCGGACGTCGTCCCGTTCCTGCCGAGCCGCTTCGCGGAGGGCTACGGGGTCGCCGTGCCGACGGTCGAGGCCCTCGCGGCGCGTGGCGCCCGCGTGCTCGTGTGCGTGGACTGCGGCACGTCGGCCGTCGAGGCGCTCACGCGGGCGGTCGACCTCGGCATGGAGCCGATCGTCGCCGACCACCACCTGGCGGGCGGCCACCGCCCGCCCGGCATCCTCGCCAACCCGGCGCTCGGGCGGCCGCCCGAGGACCTCCCGGCGGCCGCCGGCGTGGTCCACATGCTGGTCCGCGCGCTCGCCGGCCGCCTCGACCGCGGCGGCCTCGCTCCCGACCCCGACGAGGGGCTCGACCTGGTGGCGCTCGCGACGGTCGCCGACGCGGTGCCGCTGGTCGGCGACAATCGGCGCCGCGTCGCCCAGGGGCTGCGGGCGATGCGCGAGCGCCCCCGCCCGGGCATCGCGGCGCTGTGCGCGGCCGCGTCGCTGGAGCCGCGGGTGGTCAGCGCACGGTCGCTCGGGTTCACGCTGGCCCCGTGCATCAACGCCGCCGGGCGGATGGGGCACCCCGACCGCGCCCTCGAACTGCTGCTGGCTCCCGACGCGGCGACCGCCGATCCGATCGGCCGCGAGCTGTGGGAGCTGAACTCCGAGCGCCGCGAGGTGGAGCGCGACATCGTCGAGCAGGCGATCGCGATGGTCGAGGCGGAGCCCGACGAGATCCGCGCCGCCGGGATCGTGGTCGCGGCGGGGGACGGGTGGCACGAGGGCGTCGTGGGCATCGTCGCCTCGCGCCTCGTCGAGCGCTTCGAGCGGCCGGCGATCGTGCTCTCGCGCACCGGCGAGGTCGCCAAGGGCTCCGGGCGCAGCCTCCCGGGCGTCGACCTGCACGCCCTCGTGGGGGCCGCCTCGGGCGGGCTCACCCGCTGGGGCGGGCACCCCGGCGCCGTGGGGCTGGAGCTGCCCGCGGCCGCGGTCGCCGCCTTCCGCGAGGAGCTGACCCTGGCGGCCGAGGGGGCCCGCGCGGCGATCGCCCGGGCGCGCGTGCGGATCGTCGACGCCGTGGTGGGCGGGCGCGACCTGACCCTCGAGACCGCCGAGGCCCTCGACGCCCTGGCGCCCTTCGGGCGGGGCAACCCGGCGGTGCGGCTGGTGATGCCGGGGGCCGAGGTCGCATCGCCGTCGGCCGTGGGGCAGGGGAGGCACCTCCAGGTGCGGCTGCGCTCCGGCGGCGTCCACGCCCGCGCGATCGGCTTCCGGATGGGCGAGCGCGCCCGGTCGGTGGACGTCGAGCGCCGCCACGACGCGATCCTCGGGCTCGAGATCGAGCGCTGGCAGGGGCTGGTGTCCCCGCGCGTGCAGGTCGAGGCCCTGGAGGCGCTCGACGCGCGCCCGCCGCTGCCCGGCCAGTGCGCCCAGGCCTGTGACGCGGCCTGCCCCCAGCGCCTGCCGCTCGCCGGCCTGCGAGCCCTGGTCGCCGCCGAGCCCGACGAGCCGCTCCCGCCGTCCGCCCCTCCGCCTGCCGGGGTGCGCGACCGTCGCGACCAGGGGGCGTCGCTGGCCGTCCTCGCCGCCCTGGCCGGCGCCGACCGCGGTGTCGTCGCCGTCGTCTGCGACGTGGCCCGCCGCCGCGCCGCGCTGGAGGGCGCCCTCGAGCCCGGCCGCCTCGGCGTCGAGGTCGCGGTTCTCGGCGGCGCGCGCTGCGATCCCGGCGCCCTCGCCCTGCGCCTCGCCCAGGCCCGGGGCGTGCCGGCGCTGGCCATGGTCGAGTACGGCCGCCTGCCCGACGTGGAGCTCCCCGGCGACGTCCACGTCGCCCTCGTCGACCCGCCGTCATCACCGGCGGATAACGCGTGGGCCGTGCATCACGCCGCCGGCCGGTGGCTGCACCTGGTGTGGGGGGAGGCCGAGACCGCCCTGGCGCGGGAGGCCGCCGAGGACGAGTGGGCGCTGCGCCCGGCGGTGACCGCGCTCTGGCTGGCGCTCCGCGACGGCGCCCACCACCCGTGGGGCGAGGACCTCGAGCGCCTCCTGCTGGGCGACGGCCCGATCTCCCGCTCGCCCCGGGTGGCCGCGCGCGCCCTCGCGGTGCTGGCCGAGGTGGGCCTCGTCGACATGGACGACGACGGCGTCCGCGCCGCCTCCGACCCCGCCCGCCGCGACCTCGAGTCCTCCCCGCGCTTCCGCGCCTGCCGCGATCGCCTCGAGGCCGTGCGCGCCTACCTGGACCTGGCGCCGACGCTCGACCCCGTCGCGTCGGCCCCCCTCGCCGGGGACGTCATCCCCGTCTGAGGCACCGGGCGCGGCCACGGCGGCCACTTGGCCACGACCCCGGCGGACACTTGGCCGCGCCCGCCGCGGCCACCTGGCCACGGCCCCGGCGGCCACTTGGCCGCGACCCCGGCGGACACTTGGCCGCGACCCCGGCGGCCACTTGGCCGTGAACTCGGCGGCCACTTGGCCGTGAACTCGGCGGCCACTTGGCCGTGAACTCGGCGGCCACTTGGCCGTGAACTCGGCGGCCACTTGGCCGTGAACTCGGCGGCCACGTGGCCGCCCCGGGTCGGCGTCGCGGTCCGGCCCCCGGGTCCTCAGGACTCGCGGAGGTGCACCCGCTCGCCGTGGGGCCCGAAGATCGCGATCACCTCGGCGTCGCCCCCGGCGGCGCCGAGCCAGTGCGGGCGGAGGGTGCTGAACTCGAGCGCCTCGCCCGGCCCGATGAGCATCTCGTCGCCGTCGAGGTGCAGGCGGAGCGTGCCCGAGAGCACGTAGACCCACTCGTGCCCCTCGTGGACGCACGGGTCCGGCCCGGGGCGGTCCGCGGCGATGTGGAGCTTGAAGGCCCGGGGGGCGCCGGGCGCGGTCGTGCGCGAGAGCGGGTGGTAGGTGATGCCGGCGTGGTGGTGCGGGGCGGTGTGCCCCACGCGGGGGTCCGCGTGCTCGGGCTCGCCGAGGAGGTCGTCGGCGCTCACGCCGAGGGCGGCGGCGAGGGGCGGCAGGTGGTCGAGGCCGATGCGGCGGGCGCCGGTCTCGAGGCGGCTGACCGTCGAGACGGCCATGCCGGCGCGCCCGGCGACCTCGGCGAGCGTCATGCCGCGCGCGGTGCGCAGGGCGCGGAGGCGGGTGCGGACGCGGTCCTGCATCGGTGCATTTTGCCAGATCAGCACACACCGTTGCCATCAGGTCCGGCGGTGCGCATCATGGGTGCATGGACGACGGACGCGAGTACGCATGCGCCGTGGTGGGCGGCGGCGCGGCGGGCCTGAGCGCGGCGCTGGTGCTCGGGCGCGCCCTGATGCCCACGCTGGTCGTCGATGCGGGCGAGCAGAGCAACCTCCCCGCGGGGGCCGTCGGCGGCCTGCTCGGGTTCACCGGGTCCCCGGCCGAGCTCTACGCGGCGGCGGGGCGGCAGCTCGCGGGCCTGGCCGACGTGGAGCGGGTGCACGACCGGGTGAGCGCGGCCGCCCGCGACGGGCGGGGCTTCGCCCTGACGCTCGCCTCCGGTCGCACGGCCCGGGCACGGGCGCTGATCCTGGCCACCGGCATGGAGTATCGCGTGCCCGACCTGCCCGGCCTCGCGCCGCTCTGGGGCGACACGGTGTTCCACTGCCCGTTCTGCCACGGCCACGAGGTCCGCGGGCGCCCGCTCGCGCTGCTCCCCGACCGCGACCGGGGGCCCGCGGCGATGCTCGAGGGCGGCCTGCTGCTGCGCCGCTGGAGCGACGACCTGGTGGTGCTCGCCGACGGCGCGGAGGTGCCCCCGGGCACGCGCGCGGAGCTGGAGGCGGCCGGGATCGCCGTCGAGGAGCGCAGGGTGGCCGGGTTCGTGTCCGCGCCGGGCCCGGAGGGCGGCCGGCCGCGGCTGGAGGCCGTCCTGCTGGAGGGGGGAGGCCGGCTGCCGCGCACGGCCGTCCTGGCGCAGACGGCCATGGTGCCGCGCATCGACCTCGCGACCTCGCTCGGGGCGACGGCCGACCCGGTGCGGGGCGTCCGGGTCGACGCGATGGGGCGCACCGGCGTCCCCGGGCTGTTCGCCGTCGGGGACCTCGCGCCCCAGGTGCCCCAGGTCGCGGTCGCCATCGCGGCGGGCGCCGTGAGCGCGGCGGCGGTGGTCAGGGACTCCATGGGGGCGCCTCCCGGGGGGTGACTCCGGGGCGCCGGTGGACGGGGGCGGTATCGTTCACATATGGCGAAGGACCTCGCAGACCTGGATCTCGCGCTCGCCCCGGCCGTCCCGGAGCTCGAGCAGGTGATCCTGGACGTCGCCGAGCACCACCCCGACGTGGACCGCGACGCCATCCGGCGCGCCTACGCGTTCGCCGAGCGCCACCACCGCGAGCAGCTGCGCAACTCGGGCGAGCCCTTCATCACGCACCCTCTCGGGTGCGCCCGCATCTGCGCGGGCCTGGGGCTCGACGGCACCGCGGTCGTCGCGGCCCTCCTGCACGACACGGTGGAGGACACCGCCGCCACCCTCGAGGAGATCGAGGCGGCCTTCGGCGGCGAGGTCGCGGCGCTGGTGGACGGCGTCACCAAGCTCTCGAAGATCCACTTCGAGAGCCAGGAGGAGCACCAGGCCGAGAACTACCGCAAGCTGATCGTGTCGATGTCGAGCGACATCCGCGTGCTCGTGGTGAAGCTCGCCGACCGGCTGCACAACATGCGCACGCTGGCCTACATGACCAAGCCGAAGCAGATCCAGAAGGCCAAGGAGACGCTCGAGGTCTACGCGCCCCTGGCCCACCGCCTCGGCATCCACTCGCTCAAGTGGGAGCTGGAGGACCTCGCGTTCGCGGCGCTGCACCCCCGCCGCTACAGCGAGATCCAGCAGATGGTCAACCAGCGCCGGCCCGACCGCGAGGCGTTCATCGAGGAGGCCGGGCGAATCCTGGCCGTGGAGCTCGAGAACGTGGGCATCACCGGCGCCGACATCACCGGCCGGGCGAAGCACTTCTACTCGATCTACGAGAAGATGACCCGCAAGGGCAAGGAGTTCAACGAGATCTACGACCTCACCGCGATGCGGGTGCGGGTCGACTCCGTGAAGGACTGCTACGGCGCGGTGGGGATCATCCACTCCCTCTGGAAGCCCCTGCCCGGGCGCTTCAAGGACTACATCGCGATGCCCAAGCTCAACATGTACCAGAGCCTGCACACCACGGTGATCGGGCCCGGGGGCAAGCCGCTCGAGATCCAGATCCGCACCCACGCGATGCACGCGACGGCCGAGTTCGGAGTCGCCGCGCACTGGCTCTACAAGCGGGGCGACGGCGACCAGCCGGCGTGGGTCTCGCGGATGATGGACTGGCAGCGCGAGACGCACGACCCCGGCGAGTTCATGGAGGCGCTGCGGTCGGACCTCTACTCCGACGAGGTCTACGTCTTCACGCCGAAGGGCGAGGTCCGCGACCTGCCGGCCGGCGCGACCCCCCTCGACTTCGCCTACGACGTCCACACCGACGTCGGCCACCGCTGCGTGGGCGCGAAGGTCAACGGGCGCATCGTGCCGCTGACCTACACCCTCCAGTCGGGCGACTTCGTCGAGATCCTCACCTCCAAGGCGCCGCGCGGCCCCTCGCGCGACTGGCTCCAGCTCGTCACCACCACGAAGGCGCGCTCGAAGATCAGCCAGTTCTTCCGGCGCGAGCGCCGCGAGGACGCCGAGCACAAGGGCAGGGAGGCCCTCCAGGAGCAGCTGCGCAAGGCGGGCCTGCCCAGCCAGCGCCTCGCCGGCTCGCCGCTACTCCTCGAGGTGATCCAGGAGATGGGCTTCCGGAAGGCCGACGAGTTCTACATCTCGCTCGGCCTCGGCAAGACCTCCGTGCAGGTCGTCGTCAACAAGATCATGCAGCGCCTCAAGGCGGGGCAGGGGGTGGCCGACGAGGCGACCCCGGTCGCGCCGCGCGGGCGCCGCCCCCACACCTCGGCGGCCTCCAGCGACCTCGGCATCGAGATCGACGGGCTGGCCGACGTGCTGGTGCGCCTCGCCAAGTGCTGCAAGCCGGTGCCGGGCGACCCGATCCTGGGCTACATCTCGCTGGGCCGCGGCATCACGATCCACCGCGAGGACTGCCCCAACGCGAAGGCCCTCCAGAAGAGCCCCGAGCGCTTCACCCCCGTGAGCTGGGGCGGCGCCAACCAGAAGAGCTTTCGGGTCGAGATCGCCATCGACGCCTGGGACCGTGCCCGACTCCTCGAGGACCTCTCCCGGGCCTTCGCCGAGGCCGGGGTGAACATCGTCTCGGCGCACTGCTCGATGGAGGACCAGATGGTCCACGACCGCTTCACCGTGGACGTGGGCGACGTGGAGACGCTCAAGCACTGCATCACGAGCCTCCGCCAGGTCGAGTCGGTGTTCGACGCGTACCGGGTGACGCCCGGCTCCTAGCGCCCCGGATCGGGGACGGACATCCGGCCCCGGCGGAGGCCCTGCGGGCCGAGGGCCGCCCGGCCCACCTGCTACCGTCCCGCGCCGTGGACTGGGTCGATCTCGTCGCGCCCTCGGCCGCCATCCTCTCCCTCTTCGGGGTCGTGGCGCTCGTCATCGTCGCGATCCGCCAGGGGCGGCACATCCGGCGCCTGGAGGACCTCCTGGCACGCGGCGGCGACGCCGCGGTCGAGGCGCCGTTGCAGCGGATCGCCGAGCTCCAGGCCCGCCACGCCGTCTCGCAGGGCGGCACGACCGGCCCGGGCCGGGAGCAGCTGCGAACCCTCGGCGTCATCGGGCTCGTCGCGCTGGCCCTGGTCGTGGGGATCGGCGGGGTCTGGTACCTGTTCGTGCGCGACGACGGCTCGACGCCCGTCTCCGCGGACACCCCGGCCGGCACCGAGCAGACCACCTCGACCGCGCCGGTCGAGCCCGTCGACACCACGCTGGTGCCCGACGAGGTGCCCCCCGTCGCGGACAAGAGCCTCTACCGGGTGGCGGTCTTCAACGCGAGCGGCATCCAGGGCGCGGCCGGCGAGGTCGTCGCGCCCGAGCTGCAGAACGAGGGCTGGACGACCGAGCCGATCGCCAACGCGCCCTCCACCCGCCAGGAGTCGGTCGTGATGTTCACGGCCGGCAAGCGGCGTGTGGCGTGGAGCGTCGCCGAGCAGCTCGGCATCGAGCGCGCGCCGCCGCTCGACGGCCTGACGCCCGAGGACATCGACAACGCCGACGTCGTCGTCCTCGTGGGCCTCGACCTCGCCAACGAGGGGCAGGCGCCCGCCCCCTGACGGCCGTCAGGGGGGCGTGCCGTGCCCTCCGCCACCCGGGGTCTCGATGCCGAGCACCTGACCGGCGCGCAGCGGGCCGCGCCACTTGGCGGGCAGCTCGGCACCGTCCAGCGTCGTGCGCCCGCGTGCGCCGTCCCCGCCGCCGTCGCGCCCGCGGGGCGCGCGCCGCCGGCGCTCGGCGATGACCGAGGCCTCGGCGTCGGCCAGGGCCCGGATGCGGCGCTCCACGCCCTCTCCGCCCGGGTGCGCGCCCGGGCCGCCCGAGCCCCGGCGCAGTCGGTAGGCCTCGACCCGCAGGGGGTAGGCGGTCTCGAGCGCCTCGACCGGCGTGTTGAGCGTGTTGCTCATCGCCACGTGGACCCCCGAGGGGCCGTCGGCGCCCGGGGAGGCGCCCTGCCCGCCGCCGATCGTCTCGTAGTAGGTGAACCCGGGCCCGCCGATCGTGAGGTTGTTCATGGTGCCCTGGCCCTGGGCGGGGACCGGCACGGCACCGCCCATCGCCGCGAAGACCGCGTCGACGATGCGGCTGCTGGTCTCGACGTTGCCGCCCGCGACGGCCGCCGGCCACGCGGCGTTCACCAGGGTGCCCTCCGGCGCGATCACCTCCACCGGGTCGAAGGCGCCCGCCGAGGCCGGGATGTCGGGATCGGTGAGGCACCGGACGACGAAGTAGACGGCCGAGCGGGTGACGGCCGGCGGGCAGTTGCAGTTGCCGGGGCCGGCGGGGTCGGTGCCCGTGAAGTCCACGGTGATCCGGTCGCCCGCGATCGTCACCGCGACGCGGATCCACAGGTCCTCGTCGGTGACCCCGTCGCCCTCGAGCGCCTCCTCGGCGGTGTGCCGGCCGTCGGGCATGGCGGCGATCGCCGCACGGGTGCGCCGGGCCGCGTAGTGGAAGAGGTCCTCGAAGGCCGTGCCGATCAGCGCGGACCCGTGGCGCGCCGCCACCTCGGCCATGCGCCGCCCGGCCAGGCGGTGGGCCGCGAGCTGCGCCCGCAGGTCGCCCTCGCGCTCGCCGGGGGTGCGGGTGTTGGCGAGCAGGAGGTCGAGGACGTCGCGGCTCGTCTCACCGTCGCGCACCAGGCGCACCGGGGGCACCACGATCCCCTCCTGCACCAGCTCGCGCGAGCCGGCGGGCATGCTGCCCGGCGCCATCCCCCCGATGTCGGCGTGGTGGGCGCGCGTCACCGAGTAGGCGGCCACCACCCCGTCGAGGGCGACCGGGGCGATCATCGTCAGGTCGGGGAGGTGGGTGCCGCCGCGGTAGGGATCGTTGACGATCCACACCTCGCCCGCGCGTGCGCCGCGCTCGCGCACCGCGTCGACGGCCTCGGGCATGGCGCCGAGGTGCACCGGGATCGAGGCCGACTGCACCACCATCCGGCCGCCGGCGTCGAACAGGGCGGTGCTGCAGTCGCGCCGCTCCTTGATGTTGGGGCTGAAGGCGCTGCGCACCAGCGCCGCCTCCATCTCCTCGGCCACGGCGCGCAGGGCGTTCGCCATCACCTGGAGGGTCACGGGGTCGAGGGTCATCCGCGCCTCCTCGCGCCCGCTCACCGCGGCCGCTCCAGCACGATCGCCCCGATGGCGTCGGTGCGGGCCGTCCAGCCCGGGCCGACCCAGCACGTCGCCCCGTCCATCGGGATGACCGCCGGCCCGGGGACCGGGTCGCCGGGGTCGCCCTCGGGCAGGGCGGGGTCGGCACCGGGCCGCTCGGCGGCGAGGCGCAGGGTGACCGCCTCCACGGGCCGTCCGGGGTCGGCGTCGCCGTACCGGTCGCGGTGGGCGTCGTGGAAGGTCCGGGCCAGGGCGGCCTCGGGCGCCTCCGGGTCCCACTGCACCGTGAGGGCGTGGCTCTGGCCGGCGTAGCGGCAGTCGACCGCGGCGGAGAGCGCGGCGCCCGGGAGCTCGGCCTCGGCGCGCTCGCGCAGCGGGGCGAGCCGGGCCGCCAGGCCGGCGCCCCGGTCGACCGGCAGCAGCACGGTCTGGACGTGGTCGCGGCGCTCGCCGGCCATGACGAGGCCGAGGGCGGCGAGGACGCCGGCGGCCGGGGGCGCGATGACCCGGCGCACGCCCAGCTCGTCGGCGACGGGGCAGGCGTGCAGCGGCCCGGCACCGCCGAAGGCGATCAGCGTCGCCTCGCGCGGATCCTCGCCCCGCTCGACGCTCACGCGGCGCAGGGCCCGCACCATCTCCTGCACCGCCACCGTGATGATCCCCTCGGCGCACTCCTCCAGGCCGAGTCCCAGCTCCCCGGCGAGCCCGGCCACCGCGGCGCGGGCGGCCCCGGTGTCGAGCCGGATGCGGCCGCCGAGGGGCGCGTCGACCGGGAGCCGCCCGAGCACCACGTCGGCGTCGGTCACCGTGGGGCGCGTGCCCCCGAGGCCGTAGGCGGCCGGGCCGGGACGGGCGCCGGCGCTGTGCGGGCCCACCCGCAGCGCGCCGCCCGAGTCGGCCCAGGCGATGCTGCCGCCGCCGGCCGAGACCGTCGCCACGTCGAGCATGGGCAGGTGCAGCGGGTGGCCGGCGATCTCGGTGGAGCCGGTGCGGGCGGGGGCGCCGTCGCGCACCAGGGCCACGTCGCACGATGTGCCGCCCATGTCGAAGGTGAGCGCCAGGGGGCGGTCCTCGCGGGCGGCGAGTCGGGCCGCACCGATGACGCCGCCGGCGGGCCCGCTCAGGACGGTCCAGGCGGCGTGCTCGGCCGAGCGCTCGATGGGGAGGACGCCGCCGCTCGACTGCATGATCGCCGGGGCCGGCAGCCCCGCCTCGCCGGCGCGGCCCGCGAGGCGGCCGAGGTAGGTGCGCAGGACGGGGGTGAGGTAGGCGTCGACCACCGTCGTCGAGATCCGCTCGTACTCGCGGATCTCGGGGAGCACCTCGCTCGACGCGCTCACGTGGACGCCGGGCAGGGCCTCGCGCAGCGCCTCGGCGACGGCGCGCTCGTGCCCGGGGTGGGCGAAGGCGAACAGCAGGCCCACGGCGACGGCGTCGGAGCCGTCGGCGCGCACCGCCTCGACGACCGCCGCCAGCGACGCCGGGTCGAGGGGCGTCACGATGCCCTCCGGCCCGCAGCGCTCGCGCACCTCGTGCACGCGCTCGCGCGGCACCAGGGCCGGCGGGTGAGCGGCATCGAGCCGGTAGAGGTGCGCGCGGGTCTGGCGGCGCAGCTCGAGGACGTCGCCGAAGCCCTCGGTCGCGACCAGCGAGGTGCGGGCCCCGTGGCCCTCGAGCAGGGCGTTGGTGCCCACGGTCATGCCGTGGCAGAAGCGCGTGACGGCGTCCGGCCGCAGACCGGCGCGCCCGAGGGCCGCCAGGACCGCCGCCACGACGCCCTCGCTCTGGTCGTCGGGCGTCGTCGGCACCTTCGCGGTGACCAGGCGCCCCGCCGCCACCACGACCGCGTCGGTGAAGGTGCCGCCGACATCGACCCCCACCAGGGCGCCTTCCGGCGCCGCGACGCTCGCCTCTATCATCGCCCCGACTCTACCGGGGGGACCCCGTCCGACCGCTCGCCATCGCCCTCGGGGCCCTCTGCCTCGCCGCCGTGCCCGCGTCCGCCGCGCCTGCGGGCGGCCTGCTGGCCGCCCCGCCCCGCGAGCTGCTGCCGGGGCCGGCCAACGGCGACCTGTCGGCGGGGACCGATGGCTGGGAGGTGCTCGGCGTCGAGGCCCCGGCGCCGCTCCCCGGGGGGCGCGGGGTGACGATCCGCGGCAACACGACCCTGGTGTCGCCCCCCCTCGCCGTGCCGATGGGCGCGCAGGCCCTGCGGGTGACCCTCCGCGCCCCGGGCGGCGGGGGCCTGGTGCTGGTGCGGGCGCTGCCGGAGGGCGGCGGCCCGGAGGTCGAGCTCGCGGCGCTCGAGCCCGGGCCGGCCCGGGCGGCGCTGCCCGTCGGGTTGTCGGCGGTCGCCGGGCGCACGGTGCGGATCGTCATCGATCCGGTGCCGGCGCTGGGCACGAGCGTCGAGCTGCACCGCGTCGGGCCGGTCACGGCGCCCCTGCCGCGCTGGCGCGTGCAGCGGGGCGCCCCGGAGGTGGCCGGCGCGCGCGGGCGCAGGGCGCTGCGGGTGGGCGACGAGCCGCTCTGGCTGACATCGCCGCCGTACCGTCCGCCCGCGGCGGCGCGCTGGTTGACGGTCGCGGTGCGCGGCGACGGGGTGCTGCGCGCGGCCGCGGGGGCGCGGTGGGTGACGGGCCGCGCGGGGGCCCGGTGGAGGGTCGTGCGCGTGCCGCTCCGCCCGCGCCGCGCGGCGCCCGTGCGCCTGGCCCTGCGGGCGGCCCCGGGGCCCGGGGGGCTCGAGCTGCGCCGCCTCGGCGCCCCGGCGACCCCGCGGCCGACTCGCGACAGCCCCTAGAACTCCTGGACCGTCGGGCGGATCAGGATCTCGTTGACGTCGACGTGGGGCGGTTGGTCGACCGCGTAGAGCACCGCGCGCGCCACGTCCTCGGCGGTGAGCTGCTCGCCGCCCACCGGCTGGTCGTAGAAGGGGGTCTCGACCGTCCCAGGGCCGATCAGGGTCACGCGCACGCCGGTCCCGTGCAGCTCCTGGCGGGCCGCGTCGGCCATCGCCGTGACCGCCCACTTGGTGGCCCCGTAGAGGGAGCCCGGCGGCACCTTGCGGCCCGCGACCGAGCCCATCAGCACCAGGTGGCCGCGCCGCTGCCGCAGCTCGTCCACGCAGGCCCGCACCGTGAGCGCGGCGCCGTAGACGTTGGTGAGCACCATGGCCCGCCAGTGCTCCGGCGTCTCGGCCTGGAAGCCGCGCGTGGCGCCGAAGCCGGCGTTCGCCACCGCGACGTCGATGCGCCCGAAGGCGTCGAGCGCGCGGGACACCATCGCCTGCTGCTGGTCCCACTCGGTCACGTCGCACTCCACGGCGAGCGCGTGCGCGGGCCCGCCGAGGTCCTCGGCGAGGGCCGCCAGGCGGTCGGCCGACCGCGCCGCGAGCACCACCCGGGAGCCACCGGCCGCCGCCGCGCGCGCGATCGCGGCGCCGATGCCGCTCGACGCGCCCGTGACGAGGACGACGCGCGGGTCGCTCATCCCTCGAGCCTCCGGGCGTAGGCCCCCGGGAACTGCGGCCGCAGGCGCGTCGCCTGGGCGATCGCCGCCCCGCGGTCCCCGAAGCTGCCCGAGTAGACCACCCAGAAGCCGGGCCGCAGGTCGGGGAAGTCCGACGAGAAGAGGACGCCCGAGGGCTCGCCCGACGCCGCGACCCGGTCGGAGGCTGCGCGCGCATCGGACTCCGAGCGCACCGACGACAGGATCGCCGTCCACGCGGTCTCCCCGGCCGGCCAGTCGGAGACCCCACCCGGGTCGATCGGGTCGACCGGATCCACCGGATCGACGGGCTCGACCGGCTCCGTCGCCGCGGGCGGCGTGGTGCCGGAGGGGCCGGTGACCGTGTCGAAGCCGGTCCCGGAGGCCGTCGGCGTGGTGAAGGTCGTGTCCGGGATCGTCGGGACGGTGAAGGACGTGTCGGGCGGCAGGGTGCCGATGGTCGGCGCCGTCTCGGGGGGCAGCGGCACGAACGGCCCCGTGGCGACCGTGGTGGCCGGCGTCGTGGCGGTGGCGTCCTCGTCGTCGGTCGTGACGGCGAAGGCGAGGGCGCCCGCCCCGAGCCCCAGGATCGCCGCGGCGCCCGCCAGCACGGCGAGGCTGCGCCCGCCCCCCCGGCGCAGGCGCGGCGCGAGCGGGGTGGGGGAGCCGCACTCGAGGCAGTAGGTCTGATCGGCCTCGAGCTCGGCGCCGCAGACGGCGCAGCGGGGCTCGGGCTCCGGCTCGCCCTCCGCCGCGGGTGGCGGCGTACCGCCGTCGCCGCCGCCGGCGAACCAGCGGTCGGCCTCCTCCCAGCCCGTGCGCCGGCGCTCGGTCACGGGCCGTCCGCGCGCGTGGCGATGACCGCCGTCGGCTGCTCGTCGCCCACGGAGGGCGGGACGAGCTGGGTGCCGCACTGCCAGCAGTAGCGCGCGTCGGCGCGGAAGGACGCCCGGCAGGTGAGGCAGCAGCCGGCGGAGGGGTCGGCGGGGACGCGCTGGCGCCGCTCGCGTCGCTCGCGGTCGATCTCCCCGAGGCGCACGTCGATGTCGCGCACGGTGTCGTCGATCTCGGCGACCTCGCCGGCGCGCCGGCGCATGACCTCCTCGCGGAGCATGTCCCGCCGGTAGAGCTCGAAGGCGAGCCCGCCGAGGTGGTACACGGCCTCCTCGCGCCGGCTGATCAGGCGGCGCCGGTCGCGCCTCAGGCGGCGGGGGCCGGGGTCGCGGCCGTCGTCGGCGTCGCCCGCGGCGTCGTCCACGGGGGCGGAGGGCGCCGCGCCGCCGTCGGGGGCGGGGGCATCCTCGCCGGGGCCGTCGGCCTCCGCGGCGGCGGTTCCGGGGGCCGGCGCGGGCGTGCGGCGGCGCAGCCAGCGGCGGCGCGCGGGGGGCGCGGGCGCGGCGTCGGCGGTCGCCTCGGCGGGGGTGGGCCCCGCCTCGGCCCCGGCCGGCGGGCCGCCCTCGGGCGGCGTGTCTGCGGGGGGCGTGGTGCTCATCGGCTCGGCGCCATCGTAACGGCCGGTTCGGCGCCCGCCCGCAACGGCGTCGCGACGGCGGGATAGGCTCGCGCCGTGACCGAGCCCGCCGCGCCGCCCTGGTCGAGCGAGCCCTTCGGCGCCGCTCTCCGCGCGGCGCTGTCCGCCCGGGGGATGAGCTTCCGCGACCTGGAGAGCCGCTGCCTCGTGCCGGTGGGCAACCTCCACGACCACGTCAGCGGCAAGCGCGGGGTGCCCGGCGACGACCTGCTCGTCCGCATCGCGAGCGGCCTCGGCGTGGAGCCCGCGTACTTCCGCGAGTGGCGGGAGCGCCGGCTGGTGGAGGCGCTCAGGGAGGTGCCCGAGCTGGAGCGCGCCCTGTCCCGCCGCGTCGCGGCCGGCGACCTGGCGGCCTGGAGGCCCCCCGCGGGCGATTGACGGGCGTCCCGGGCGCTCCCTATACTCCGCCGCGCATCGAGAGCGGTGGAGGGACTGGCCCTGTGAAGCCGCGGCAACCAGCGCAAGAGCGCCAGGTGCCAATTCCACCAGGTTCGACCTGGGAGATGCGAGATCGACCGGTCGCGTACCCGTCGCCCCTCGCCCCTCCCGGGCGCAGGGGCTTTTCTGTTCCATGGACGCGATCGGGGGGACGGTGACGGGTCACGACACGGCGGCGACGGCGCTCCGATGCAAGGAGTGCGAGCGCACGGGCGAGCTGACGGCCGCCTACGTGTGCGAGTACTGCTTCGGCCCGCTGGAGGTCGTCTACGACACCGAGCGGATCGCCGCCCGCGTGTCCCGGGAGCGCATCGCGTCCGGGCCCGCGTCGCTGTGGCGCTACGCCGACTTCCTCCCCTGTGCGCCGGACGACCCCACGGCGGGCCTGCCGAGCGGCATGACCCCGCTGGTGCGCGCCCCGCGCCTCGCCGAGGCCCTCGGGCTGAAGGACGTCTGGGTCAAGAACGACACGGCCAACCCGACGCACTCCTTCAAGGACCGGGTCGTCTCGGTGGCCCTGGAGAAGGCCAAGCAGCTCGGCTTCCGGACGGTGGCCTGCGCGTCGACCGGCAACCTCGCCAACTCGGTCGCCGCCCACGCCTCGGCCCACGGGCTGGAGAGCTTCGTCTTCGTCCCGTCCGACCTCGAGGAGCAGAAGATCGTCGCCACGGCGGTCTACGGCACCACCCTCCTCGCCGTCGAGGGCACCTACGACGACGTCAACAGGCTCTGCATGGAGATCGCCTCCGAGCGGCCGTGGGCCTTCGTCAACGTCAACGTCCGCCCGTACTACAGCGAGGGCTCCAAGACGCTCGCCTACGAGGTCGCCGAGCAGCTCGGCTGGCGGATGCCCGACCGCTGCATCGTCCCGATCGCCTCGGGGTCGCTCTACACCAAGGTCCACCGCGGCTTCCGCGACCTCGTGGAGACCGGCCTGGTCGCCGACACCGGCGCCCCGGTGATGAACGGCGCCCAGAGCGCCGGCTGCGGCCCGGTGGCCGCCGCCTGGGATCAGGACCTCGACTTCGTCTCGCCCGTCCGGCCCGACACGATCGCCAAGAGCCTGGCGATCGGCAACCCGGCCGACGGCGTGTTCGCGCTCGACGTCGCGCGCTCGACCGGCGGCTCGATCACGGCGGTGAGCGAGACCGAGATCGTCGAGGGCATCGAGCTCCTCGCCCGCACGACGGGCATCTTCACCGAGACCGCCGGGGGCGTCACGACGGCGGTCCTCACGCGCCTGGCCGCCGCGGGGGAGATCGATCCCGACGAGTGCGTCGTCGTCTACATCACCGGCGACGGCCTCAAGACCCTGGACGCCGTCGCCGACCGCGTGCAGCGCCACCCCATCGCCCCCACCGTCGCGAGCTTCGAGGCCGCGATCGGCGAGGCCCGGCTCATCGCCTGACCCGCGACCACCGAGGAGACCACATGCCCGTGACCGTCCGCATCCCGGCCCCCCTGCGCCCCGTCGTGGGCGGGGCGTCGGCCGTGGAGTGCGCCCCGGGGACCGTGCGGGAGCTGATCGACCAGCTCGACGCCCAGCACTCCGGGTTCCGCGACAGGGTCATGGAGGACGGCGCGCTGCGCCGGTTCGTCAACGTCTTCGTGGCGGGCGAGGACGTCCGCTTCGGGGACGGGATCGACACGGCCGTGGCCGACGGCCAGGAGGTCACGATCCTCCCGGCCGTCGCCGGCGGCTGAGCCCGGGCCCGGGGCGCCCGGTGCCCCGCGCCCGGCGGCGGGCGCGCCGGTGAGGACGATCCTCGTCACCGGGGCGACCGGCCTCGTCGGGCGCGCGCTGGTGGCGCGCCTGCGGGCCGAGGACGTGCGCGTCCTGGCCACCGCGCGGACGCTCGACGCCGAGCGGACCGTGCGGCGGCTCGGGGCGGAGCCCCTCCACACCGACCTCGCCAACCTCGGCTCGTGGCGGCGGGAGGCCGAGGACGCCGAGGCGATCGTGCACGTCGGCCTGCCGCGGCTGCGCCCGCCCCTGCGGCGCGCCGGCGCGCGACGCCGGGCGTCGGAGGCCGCCGCCGGCGCCCGCGCCCTGCACGAGCTGGCGGACGGACGGCCCGTCGCCATGCTCTCCTCGGGTCTGCGCTACGGCAGCCGGGACGACGCGCCGGCGGTCGACGACGACCCCGCCGCCGGGGGGATCGCGATCGCGCGGGCCGCGGCGGCGGCCGAGGAGGCCCTCGCCGGCCCCGCGCTGCGCGTCGTGCGCGCTCCGTGGATCCACGGGGAGGGCGGGCTGATGCGCGACCTCGTGATCGCCCTGCGCGCCCGTCGGTTCCGCATCGTCGGCCCCGGCACGAACTCCTGGGGCCTGCTGTCGGCCGAGGACGCCGCGGAGGCGCTGCTCACCGCGCTCGGCTCGCCGCCCGGCGTCTACAGCGCCGCCGAGCCGGAGATCCCCACCCAGCTCGAGGTCGTCGGGGCGATCTGCACCGTGCCGGGCCACCGCCGCCCGGACCGCGCCCCCGCGGGCATCTCGGCCCTGGCGCTCGGCGGGGCGATGAGCGAGGCCCTGTCCGCATCGATGGCGCTGCGCACGGGGCGCCTGGCCGACCACGGGTGGGCGCCGCGGCGCTCGTGGCGGGAGGACGTCGAGCGGCTCGCCCGGTCGCCCCTGCCCGACCCCGACGGGGACTGAGGCTGGTCACGAGCCCCCGGGGCGTAGCGGGATCGGCGTCATCTGCAGGCGCCCGCCGGAGGTGTACTGGAGGTCGAGCGTGTCGCCCTTCAGGTCGCCGTAGACACCGATGCCGATGGCGAGCATCACCGAGCGGCCGAAGCCCATCTTCGGGCGCGCCCGAAGGACCCGCGCGAAGTGGACGTGCCCGCCCTCGATGTGGAAGTCCTCGCCCTCCGTCCACTCCTCGCCGTTGACGTAGACCCGTATCGGCGGCTCGGCGCCGGCCGGGAGGGGGATGGAGGTCACGCGGTTGGGGTCGGTCATCGACCGGCGATGGTAGCGACGCGCCGCTAAAGACGCGCGGACGCCCACCGATGGGAGGGCGTGCCGCGCCCCCCGCGTGGCGCCCGCGTCCGCTCCGATCCCCGAGGCCTCCCCATGGCACGACCCGCCACCATCGTCCGCCGGCTCCTCGGCGCCGCGCTCCTGGCGCTGGCCGCCCTCGGCCTGGCCCCCGTCGCGGCCTCCGCGGCCCAGCCCGTGACCCTGCGCCTGCTCGAGACCGCGCCGGAGTACGCGTCGGTCACCGTGCGCTCGGCCTCCGGGCAGGCGGTCTCGTCGTCCCCCGGGCTGTTCCGCCTCCGCGTGACCGCGCCGGGCGGCGCGACCGTCGAGCGTCCCGGATTCTGCGTCGACCTGATGCACGGGATCGCGCCCAACCGCGACTACGAGGTCACGGCGACCACCGCGGCCGACGACGCCCGCCTGGCGACGTCCCGCTACGCCGAGGCCGCGTGGCTCATCCAGCGCGCGGAGGCCCTCATCGCCGCCCAGCCGTCGTCGGCACGCGCCCGCGAGGCCGGTGCGCTGCAGGTCGCGGTCTGGCAGCTCGTCGGCGAGGTGCGCGAGTCCGACCCCACGAGCGACGCGGCCCTCAACGCCCGCGTCGCGGCGCTGCGCGCCCTGGCCGCCGGCAAGCGGATCGGCGGACCGGTGACCGTCTCGCCCGAGATGGCCCGCGGCTGCGCCGGCCGCGGCGCCGTGCGGGTGCTGCTGACCGGCACGCCCGGCAGCACGGCGGCCGTGTCCGTCACCTCGGGCCCGGGCGTCCTGAGCGCCCCGGAGGTGACCTTCGACGGCGCCGGCGTCGCCAGCGTGACGCTGACCTCGGCCACCCCGGGGGCGACCACCGTCACGGCCACCTCGGCCGGCGGGACGCTCACCCGGTACATCCGCGCGCGGGCGAGCCAGACGACGCCCCAGGAGACCATGGTGATCGCGCCGGTCACCCACACGGCCTCGGCCACGGTGACCTTCGAGGACTGCCCGCTGATCCCGCTCGACGACCGCGGCCCGAAGGACACGCCGACCCGCCCGTCCGAGGTCCCGTCCGGCCCCGGTGACCCCCCGGTCGTCCCGTTCGAGACCCCCTCGTCGGTCCCCGCCACCCCGGTCGCCCCGCCGGCCGACTCGGCGCCGTACCGGCCGACCCAGTCCGGCTCGTCCCTGCGTCTGCGCAAGACCGGCCCGGCCCGCGTGACCGCCGGGCGCACCGCGGTCTACCGCATCCGCATCACCAACAGGGGCGGCTCCGTCGCCCGCGGCGCCACCGTGGCGGACATCCTGCCCGAGGGCATGTCCCTCGCGGCGCGGCCCTCCGGGGCGCGCCTGAGCGGCGGGCGGCTCGTGTGGAGTCTGCCGCCCCTCGCGCCCGGCGCCACCCGCACCCTGTCGGTCCGTGTGCGGATGGACGCCGACGTCGCGGGCCGCCGCTGCAACCGGGCGACCCTGACCCTCCCGGGCTCCCCGGTCCGCGAAGCGCGATCGTGCACGCAGGTGATCGGCGTCCCCCGGGCGCTGCTGCCCGCCGTCACGGCCTGAGCCCCTCGCCCGCGCGCGCCGCCTCCAGGCGCGCGCGGGCCTGCACGCCCCGCGGCCCCGCGCCGATGCGCTCGCACATGGCGACGGCGTCCTCGAGGTGGGCGACGGCCGCGGCGCGGTCGCCGGTCAGGAGCGCGAGCAGGCCCAGCTGGGTGTCGATCGGGCCGTAGACAACCGCCCCGCGTCCGACGACGGCGACCAGGCCGGCGTGGGGCGCCAGCATCGCGTACAGGCGCGCGGCGCGGGCGGCCTGGTCCGCGCCCAGCGCGCCGAGGGCCTCGCACAGATCGGCCGCGGCATGCCAGTTCACGTCGAGCCGGACCGCGGCGAAGTCGTCGGCGGCCAGCTCGTCCACCAGGCGCTCGGCGCTCGCGCGGTCGCCGAGCGACGCGTCGGCCCAGGCCAGCCACGCCGTCCACGCCCAGGCCGCCTGCGAGGAGGATGCGCCGCGCTCCGCGAAGGCGCGGTCGAAGCGCTCCACGCCCCCGGTGTCGATCTCGGCCATGGCCGCCTGGATGGATACGTGCATCGGGGCGTTCGGGTCGTCCGCGCGCCGGCCGAGCGCGAGCGCCTCCGCACCGTGCCGCGCCACCGCCGCGACGTCCCCGGCGAGGAGGGCGAGGGTGCCGCGCCAGAGCGCGGCCCACCAGCGGTAGTGCGGGAGCCCGAGGGCGTCGGCCTCCGCCGCGTAGCGTCCGATCTCCGCCCGCGCCTCGTCCATCCGGCCGAGCTCCATGAGGTCGACGATCCTCCAGGCACGGCCCTGCAGCACCGCCGCGGGCTCGCCCGCGGACCCGGCCGCGGCGATCATGGCGGTGGCCACCTCGAGCCGCTCGGCGGTGTGCCCGATGTCCCAGATGGCGACCCGCCGGGCGTTGAGCGCCGCGGCCAGCGCCCCGGGGTCGCCCGTGCCACGGGCCTCCTCGACCGCGGCGGCGCTCAGGGCGTCCGCGCGCGCCCGGTCGGAGTAGTAGTGCTCGATTGCCAGGCGGCCGCGGATGCGCGCGCGCATCCCGGCGTCGGCGCCGGCGGCGCCGAGGGCGTCCTCGAGCGCCCGCGCAAGCTCCGCGTCGTACGGGCCCACCACCACCCCGAGCCCGCCGGCGCCGAGCGCCGCGCGGGCCTGCAGCGCCCGGTCCCCGGCGGCGGCCGCGAGCCGTCCGGCGGCGTCGAAGGCCGCGCGGGCCCCGGCGCGGTCGCCGGCGCGGTCGGCCGCGTCGCCGAGGTCGGCCAGCGCCGCGGCCCGGCGGGGGTCGTCCGCATCCATGATCTCCAGGGCGCGGGTCAGGTGCGCCGCGGCCTCCTCGTCGGCGAGCAGCGCAGCCGCGCGCGCGGCGGCCGAGAGGCACCACCTCACGGCCGCGCCCCGGTCGGCGTCGGGCAGCGCGGCCACCAGATGTCGTGCCGCGGCCGCGGCGTGGGTGCCCGGGTCGGCCTCGGCCCGCGGCACCAGCGCGGCCGCGATCGCGCGGTGGCGGCGCCGGCGCAGGGCGGGGGAGGGCCGCTCGGCGAGCGCCTCGGCCACCAGGGCGTGCGTGAAGGCGTGCCGGCCCCCGACCGGGTCCGCCTCGGCCACGAGGCCCGCGGACTGCGCCAGCGCCAGCGCGTCGAGGGCGCCGGGGCCGTGCAGCTCCTCCAGCAGCTCCGGGGCGAACTGGGGCCCCAGCAGGGCCGCCGTCACCAGCGCGTCGGCCGCCTCGGGCCCCAGGCGGTCGACGCGCCGGCCCACGAGGTCGACCACCCGCCGGGGGACCTCTCCCGGCGCGTCGCCCGCCGCGGCCCCGGCGCGCACCAGCTCGCCCAGCAGCAGCGGGTTGCCGCGCGCCCGCGCGCCGAACTCGCGGGCGTCCTCCTCGCGTCCGCCCGCCGCCCGCACCAGCTCCCGGACGGCATCCTCGTCGAGGCCCTCGAGGAGGACGGTCACCACCGGCACCTCGCGCCCGAGGTCGCCGAGGGCCGCGGCGAGCGGGTGATCGTGCCCCACCTCGGTGTCGCGGTAGGTCGCGACCACCATCAGGCGGGCGTCCTCCACCATGCGGCAGAGGTGGCGCATCAGAAGCAGCCCCGCCCGGTCGAGCCAGTGGACGTCGTCGATCACCAGCAGGCACGGGCGCCGCCGCGCGATCGACTCGACGACCCCCCGCACGGCCTCGAAGGCGCGGTAGCGCGCGGTCTCGGGGTCGTCCGCCGCCGGCGGGCCCTCCGGCTCGACGGCGGGGAGGATCCGCGCCAGGCCGGCCCGGTCGGTGCCGATCACCTCCTCGCGCTCGGCGGGCGGCAGCGCGCGGAGGTGGCGCTCGAGCGCCTCGACGAACGGCTGGTGGGGCACCAGCGCCTCCTCGTCGCAGCGCCCGTAGAGCACCGTGGCGCCCCGGGCGTCCACCTCGGCGGCGAGCGCCGCCGCCGTCCGCGTCTTGCCGATGCCGGGCTCCCCGGCCAGGCACACCAGCCGCGGCGTGCCGCCCGCCGCGTCGCGCCAGGCGCCGCGCAGTCGCTCCAGCGCGTCGCGCCGGCCGGCGAGGTCGCCCTCGCGCACCAGGGGGGCGGGGAGGGGGGTGGCGGTCGCCCCCGCGGCGGCGGACGCGGCCGGGGCCCCCGCCCGGACCGCGGCCGCCAGCTCCCGGGTCTCGGCCGACGGCACGATGCCGAGGTCCCGGCGCAGCCGCTCGCGCAGGGCGTCGACCGCGTCCATCGCCCCGGCGCGGTCGCCGGCCCGCGCCAGGAGCGTCACGAGGGCGCGCGCGGCGCGCTCGCCGTGCGGGTCCTCGGCCACGCGGCGGCGCGCCCAGCCGATGGCGGCGGGCAGGTCGTCCCGGGCGGCGGCGGCCTCGGCCAGCTCGGCGAGGATCGCGCGCACATCCTCCCGGTGGGCCTCCCGCAGCCCGTGCGTCCACTCGTCGTCGATGCCGGGGAGCAGCTCGCCGCCGGCCAGCGCGAGCGCGCCCTCCAGGTCCCCGGCGGCCCGCCGCTCGGCGGCCATGCGGATGTCGACGCGCACGAGCGCCGGGTCGTCGGCGAGCCCGACGCCGTCGCGGTCGGCGACGAGCGCCGCGGCCGCCCCCGGCCCCAGAGCGCCGCGCAGCGCCCAGACGGCCTGGCGCAGGCTCTTGCGCGCGCTCTCGTCCGGGACGTCGGGGCGGAGCCGGGCGGCCAGCTCGCCGCGCGGGTGCGTCCCCGGGTGCAGCGCCAGCCAGGCCAGGAGCGCGCGCGCCCGCGCGGTCGCCGCGAGGTCGACCGGCGATCCGTCCACCTCGGCACCGACGGAACCGACGACGCGGATGACGAGCACGGCCGCAAGCGTAGTCGGGTGCGGGGCGCGCGCGCGACCCGCGGGAGACGCGAAGCGAGACGGCGGCGAGACGGCGGGGCGGGAGCCTGCTGTCGTCACGAACCCCACCGGGAGGTCACCGATGAGCACCACCGCACCCGAGTTCACCGCCGAGGCGCTCGGCGAGCGCCTGTTCGGCGCCCTGATCGGCACCCTCGAGCTGGCCTGCGTCCATGTGGGCGACCGGCTCGGCCTGTACGGGGTCCTCGCCGACGCGGGCCCCCTGACGAGCGCCGGGGTGGCGGCGGCCCGCGGCCTGGACGAGCGCTACGTGCGCGAGTGGCTCGAGCAGCAGGCGGTCGCCGCGGTGATCGCCGTGGAGGACCCCGACGTGCCGGCCCCGGAGCGGCGCTACCTCGTGCCCGAGGGTCACCGCGAGGCGCTCCTCGATCCCGACAGCCTCGCCTACGCCGCCGCGATGGCGCGCATCGCCGTGGGCACCCTCGCCCCGATCGACCGGCTCACGGACGCGTTCCGCACGGGTGAGGGAGTCCCCTACCCGGCCTACGGGGCGTCGTGCCGCGAGGGCATCGCGGCCTTCAACCGGCCCATGTTCGTGCACCAGCTCGCCGCCGAGTGGGTCCCGGCCGTCCCGGAGGTCGAGGCGCTCCTGCGCGCCCCCGGCGCGCGGGTGGCCGACATGGGCTGCGGCCAGGGCTGGTCGAGCGTCGCGATCGCCGCCGGCCACCCCGGCGTGCGGGTGGACGGCCTCGACTCGGACGCCGCCTCGGTGGAGGCCGCGCGGGCGCTGGCCGCCGAGCGGGGCGTCGCCGACCGGGTGCGCTTCTTCGCCCACGACGTCTCCGAGGAGCTCGGCGGGCGCTACGACCTCGTGACCATCTTCGAGGCGCTCCACGACATGGCGCGCCCGGTCGACGCGCTCCGCACCGCGCGCGGCCTGCTGCGCGAGGGCGGCGTGGTGCTGATCGGCGACGAGAAGGTGGCCGACGCCTTCACGGCGCCGGGCGACGAGCTGGAGCGCCTCAACTACGGCTTCAGCGTCCTCCACTGCCTGGCCGTCGGCCGGGAGGACGAGCACGCCGCCTGCACGGGGACGGTCATCCGGGCGTCGACCGTGGACCGCTACGCCCGCGAGGCCGGGTTCGGCGGCGGCGCCGAGGTGCTCGACGTCCCGCACGACTTCTGGCGCTTCTACCTCCTGCGCGCCTGATGCCGGGCGCCCTCAGTCGGGGGCGCCCACGGGTACGGCCTCGAGGCCGCCGCCGCGGGTGAGGGCCACGACCCGGTCGCCCGCGACGGCGAGCGCCGCCGGGCGGCCCGCGGTCGTCCAGCGGGCCGTCGCCGCCCCGGTGGCCGCATCGAGGCGCACGATGCGGAGGCCGGCGGCGTCGGCCGCCCAGGCCGCGCCGGCGCCGACGACCACGTCCGCGGCGCCCCGGCCGACGCCGGTGCACCGGCCCGGGCCGGGGCCCACGGGCACCCGCAGGACCCCGTTCGCGCAGCCGTTCGCGATCCATACCGCCCCGGCCCCGACGGCGATGGCCGTCGGGGCGGCGGGCAGGGTCCGGCGTCCCACGACCGCTCCGGTCGCGGGGTCCCGTCGCGTGAGGAGCCCGGTCCCGGCGTCGCCCGCCGACACGGTCCACACCGAGCGGTAGCCGACGGCGACGTCCGCGGCGCCGGGCAGGGCCTGGCGCCAGCCCGCGGCACCGCGCAGGGGGACCGCCACGACCTGCGATCCCCCGACTCCCACCACCCGCCCGGGGGCCACGGCGATCCGCGTGGGCCGTACGCCCCCGGTGGGGAGCACCCGGCTTCCCGTCCCGTCGCGCCCGATCCGCACGACGACGCCGATGCCGCCGCGGTGGAGCGCCACCCACAGCGCGCCGTCGCGGGCCACCAGGTGTGCGGCGCGGTCGCCGGCGGCGCCCACGGTGCGCGCGCCCGTCGCGTCGCCGACCGGGCGCAGGCGCCGGTCCCGCAGGCCCACGGTCCATGCGGCGCCCCCGTCTCCGGCCAGGGCGCTGGCGTCGGCGCGCGGCGCGCCCACGACCGTCGCCGCTCCCGCGGGTGGGGGACCTCCCTCGTGCCGCGTCAGGGCGATCGTCCAGAGGGATGCTCCGGCGAGGGCGGCGGCGACGACCACGGTCAGGACCTCGTGGCGCCGGGCGGCCTCCGCGGGCGAGGCGGCGGCGGCGCGGGCGGCGGTTCTCGGGACCGGAACGCGCACGCCGATGGCCTACCCGGCCGGAGCCCTCCGCATGCCGCCGTCCGTCGTCCCGCGACCGGAGCGGCGCAGGTCCCGGCGGCTCAGGCCCCGGCGGGGGCGGGCTCCGCGGCGGGCCCGGCCTGCTCGTCCGGGCCGGCCTCGGGCGCCGGCGGCGGCACCACGTCCACGACGCCGACGTCCACCCGGGTCACGGTCATCCCGGTCGCGAACTCGACGCGCTCGATCACGCGGGCGCGGACGGCCTCCACCACCGCCGGGATCGCGACGCCGTCGCGCACCACGAGGCGCAGGGAGACAGTGGCCGTGCCCTCCTCGACGCGGACCAGGGCGCCGCCGCGCGACCGCTCCGACGCGCGCACCCAGCCGCGGCGGGGGGCGCCGCCGCGCAGGTCCACCACCCCGTCGACCTCCCGGGCGGCCGTCGCGGCGACCTTCGCGACGATCGCGTCGGCGATCCATGTCTCGCCGGGGCGCTCCGCCGGCTCGTCGGTGCCGGGCGCCTGCTCGTAGGTGGCGGTGGGCTGCTCGTCGGACACGGGACCTCCTCTCTCGCGGTCGACGACGAGTGTGCCCCATCGCGGTCCGGGGCGCGACGCGAGGTGTCACCGCCCCGCGCCGGGTAGGCTCCCGCGCATGCCCGAGCTGACCGACGACCGGCGCGACGAGCTGCACGCCGCCATCGAGGAGGCGGCACGCGCGTTCGCCGCCGATCCCGGCGCGCGCCCACAGCTCGCGGCGGCGATGCGCCGCGGCTACTTCGCCGGACTGCTGCGGCAGGACGTGATCGACCGCAGCGGCATGTCCCAGCACGACGCGGAGCGCGCGCTCGACGGCTGACGCGGCGGCCGCCCCCGGAGGGCGACGGACCGGTGATCGTCGCGTCCTCCGCGGACGCGACCCCGGGGCGGTGCACTAGCCTGGATCCGTCGACGAGGGGGAGCGCGGATGCGGGTCGTGATCGTGGGCGGCGGGATGGCGGGCCTCGTGCTGGCGCGCGGGATCGCGGTCCGGGGCGGATCGGCCGTGGTCCTCGAGCTCGCCCCCGAGGGTCGCCGGATCGCCGGACCGATCATGCTGCCCTTCCAGTCGTACGACGCGCTGGAGGAGATCGGGGTGCTCGGCCCCGTGCGCGCGGCGGGGATCGACGTCCCGCCCCTGCGCTCCGGCCGGCCGGTGGCGATCTCGGTGGCGCGCCAGACGGTGCTCGACGCGCTGCGCGAGGGGGTCGACATCCGCTGGGAGCACGAGGTCGTCGACCTCGACCGCGACGGCGGGCGCGTGGTGGGCGTGCGGGTGCGCCACGACGGGCGCGAGGAGGTGCTCCCGGCGGACCTGGTGGTGGGCGCCGACGGCACCGGCTCCCGGGTGCGCGAGCTGGTCGGCATCCCGGCCGACCTGCGCGTGGCCGACACCGCGTTCGTCTCCTGGCGCAGCCCCGTTCCGGGGCCCGAGCCGTTCTCGATCGCCTTCCTCTCCGACGGCCGCCAGCTCACCGTGCTCAACTGGGACGGCGGCAGCGCCGGCGGATGGCAGATCGACCGCCCCGAGGGGGGCGCCGCGGCGGCGCTCGCGCCCGGGCTCGACGCGTTCCGGGACGCCTTCGTGCGGCTGCTGCCGCAGGCGGCGGAGCCGCTCGCCGCCCTGACCTCGGTCGACCAGCTCGGCTACCGCGAGGTCACGGAGGTGCGCTGCGAGGAGTGGTGGCGCCCCGGGGTCGCGCTGATCGGCGAGGCGCTGCACGCGATGAACCCCGAGGTGGGGATCGGATCCGGGCTCGGGATGGGCGACGCCCAGGCGCTGGCGGTCGCCGTGGCGCAGAACCCGGACGACCCGGACGCCGCCTGCCGCGCATACGAGCACTGGCGCCGTCCCGCGATCGCGCCCTACCTGGCCGTCGGCGGCACGGCGTCGAAGGTCTACGCCACGGGCCGGCGGCCCGAGGAGGAGCGGTGGCCGCCGGGATGACCAGCCCGCGCCCTGCGGTGATCGTCCTCGACGTCAACGAGACGCTCTCCGACATGGCGCCGATGGCCGGCCGGTTCGCCGACGCCGGCCTCCCGCGCGGTGACGCGGCGATCTGGTTCGCCTCGGTCCTGCGCGACGGGATGGGGCTGACCGCCGCCGGGGCGCCGCGCCCGTTCGCGGAGATCGCGGACGGGGTCCTGCGCGCCATGCTCGACGGCCGCGTTCCGGCCGACCGCCACGACCTGGCCGTCGCGCACGTGCTCGCCGGCTTCGGGGCCCTCGCCGTCCATCCCGACGTGCCGTCCGGCCTGGCGACCCTGGCCGACGCCGGGTATCGCGTGGTGACCCTCTCCAACGGCGCGGCCGCGGTGGCGGAGGGCCTGCTGGGGCGCGCGGGCGTGCGCGGGCGGGTGGAGGCGTGCCTGTCGGTGGAGGACGCGGGGGCCTGGAAGCCCGCGGCCGCCGCCTACCACCACGCGGCCGCGGTCTGCGGGGTGGCGCCCGGCGCGATGCTGATGGTCGCGGTGCACCCCTGGGACATCGACGGCGCGGCCCGCGCCGGCCTGCGGACGGCCTTCGTGCGCCGCCCGGGCTCCCCGCCGTACCCGGACCACCTCACTCCGCCCGACCTCACCGCGACGGGCATGGACGGGCTCGCGGCGCTGCTCGCGTGAGCGGGGGCGCGCGCTTCGCGCTCCCCGGCGGGCGCACCGTCCGCCGCATCGGGCTCGGGGCGATGCGCCTGCGCGGCCGCGATCGCGCCCACGACGTCGCCCTCCTGCGCCGGGCGATCGCCCTGGGCGTCGAGCACGTCGACACCGCGCGGATGTACGGCGACGGCCGCAACGAGGAGCTCGTCGCCGAGGCGCTCGCCCCCTACCCGGACGGGCTCCTCGTGGCGACCAAGGGCGGCATCGAGCGCACGCCCGGCGGCTTCCGCGCCGACGGCCGGCCGGAGGCGCTGCGCGGCCACGTCGCCGAGAGCCTGCGGCGCCTGCGCGTGGAGCGGATCGGCCTCTACTACCTCCACGACCCCGACCCCGGCGTGCCGGTCGCCGAGAGCGTCGGCGCCCTGGCGCGCATGCGCGACGAGGACGGCACCATCGACCTGATCGGCGTGTCCAACGTCTCGGCGGCCCAGCTGCGGGAGGCCCTCGCCGTCACGCCGGTCGCCGCCGTGCAGAACCGCTACTCGGCCGCCCGAGGCGGCGACGATGAGGTGCTCGACCTCACCACCGGCCTCGGCATCGCGTTCGTGCCCTGGGGCCCGGTGCGCGCCGCGCCGCTGCCCCCGGCCGGCGCGCCGGCGGGCACGACCCCGGCGCAGGCGGCCCTTCGCGCCCTGCTGGATCGCGCCCCCAACGTCCTCCCGATCCCGGGGACCACCTCGATCGCCCACCTCGAGGAGAACATGGTGGCGGACCGGGGCATGATCGGCGGGGGCCCGGCGTCCTGAGCGCGGTCACCCGCGCACCCGCCTTGTGGCGCCGGGACGCCCGGGCATAGGGTCGCCGCACGGAACCCGAATCGGGGGTGGTGAGATGCCCAGGGCATCGAAGGCCTCGGCGACAGACTCGCTGGAGGTCCCGGGCTACGAGGGCCATTTCGAGCGCTTCGACGGGGGCTACTCCGTCGGCTTCGAGGCCTACTCCGAGGAGATGGATCTCGGCCCGTACTTCGCCGGTCTCCCGGACGACCGATGCCAGTGCCCGCACTGGGGGTACGTGATCAGCGGCTCGGTGACCTATCGCTTCGCGGACCGCGAGGAGACCTACGAGGCCGGCGACGCATACTACGTGCCCCCCGGGCACACGCCCGTCCTGCACGCCGGCGCGGAGGTGGTCGAGTTCAGCCTCACGGAGGAGCTGGACCGGACCGTCGAGGTCGTGACCGCGAACATGAGGGCCGCGGGCGCGCTGCCCGGCGACTGAGGCGGACCGGGCGGGAACGACGAGACCCCGCCGATCGGGCGGGGTCTCGGTCAGCACGCGCGGCAGGATTCGAACCTGCGACCTCTGGCTCCGGAGGCCAGCGCTCTATCCACTGAGCTACGCGCGCTCGGACCCGGAGCATAGGGCACCGGGGCGCGGGATGGATCAGGCGGGTGCCGCCCCCGCAGGCAGGCCGAGGTCGGCGGCGATCGGCTGGAGGGCCTCGACGACGTTGGCGATGTGGGCGTCGAGCTCCAGCCCGAGCAGGGCGGCACCGGCGGTCACGTCCTCGCGGTGCACGCCCGAGGCGAACGAGGGCTGCTTCAGCTTCTTGCGGACCGACTTGGGGGTGAGACCCTCGAGGCCCGTGGGGCGCACGAGGCCGCAGGCGTGCACGAAGCCCGACAGCTCGTCGCAGGCGAACAGGGTGCGCTTGAGGGTGGTGTCGCGCGGCACGCCGGTGTGGTCGGCGTGCGAGAGCACCGCCTCCACCACGACCTCCGGCCAGCCCTCCTCGCGCAGGATCGGCGCCCCGTCCTGCGGATGCTCGTCGAGGGTGGGGTGGATCTCGTAGTCGAAGTCGTGGAGCAGGGCCGCGCAGCCCCAGAGCTCCTCGTCCTCGCCGCCCTGCCGGGCGTACCAGCGCACGGACGCCTCGACCGCCAGGGCGTGGCGCAGCAGCGACTCCGACGTCGTGTACCGGGTCAGGGTCGCCCAGGCGTTCTCCCGCGTCACCTCCACGGGCCCACGATACCCGGGCGCGCCGGCGGGCCCGGGCCCGCCGGCGCGGTGCGGGTCAGAGCTTCGGCATCATCTGCACGCGCAGGTGCAGCTTTCCGGGGGTGCCGACCTCGCCGGGGAACCGCAGCCTCACCTGGTACCGGGCGGGGTGGAGCTGGTGCTCGTGATGATCACGGCGCTGGTGTCGCCGCCCGAGATCGTCGCGAAGCCCTGGAGCACGACCCGGTTGGACGGGGGCTTCACGGTCACCGTCTGGTAGCCGGTGAAACCGCGGGTGGTCGTCGGCCTGGGCGTCACCACGCGGTTGACCACGAGCATGGCGGCCTCGGACGCGTCCTTCGGCGTCGCGGCGGGCATCGACGGGCCCGAGGCGCCCGAGGCGCCGACCGCGGCGGCGACGGCGACGGCGACGCCGGCCGCGAGTACCGGGAGGGGGCGCAGGGACCGGTGGCGGGCTGGGTTCGGCATGCGGATGCTCCTCGTGCGTCCGGACGGGTCGCCGAATCGAACACCGGGCATGACCCCCCGGGAAAGGGGAGGCGCACGGCGGCATGATGTGGCGGTGCGCATCGCCGTCGTCTCGGACACCCACGCCCCACGGCGCGGACCGCTCCCCGCCGGCTGCCTCGAGCGCATCCGCGCCGCCGACGCGATCGTCCACGCCGGCGACTGGTCGGACATGGCGACCCTCGCCCTGCTGCGCGGCCTCGGCCCCCCGCTGGTGGGGGTCCGCGGCAACGTCGAGGAGCACGCGGTGCGGTCGGCGCTCCCCGAGACGGCCGAGCTGTCCGCGGAGGGCGTGGTCGTCGGCATCGTGCACGACGCGGGCCCCGAGGCCGGGCGGCTCGAGCGGATGCGGCGGCGCTTCCCGGGCGCGGGTGCGGTCGTCTTCGGCCACTCGCACATCCCTCTCCTGGAGCGGGCCGCCGACGGGTTCCTGATCCTCAACCCGGGCAGCCCCACCGACCGCCGCCGGGCGCCGCGGCACACCATGGCGGAGATCACGGTCGTGGGCGACGGCAGCCCGCCGGTCATCACGTTCCTGGCGGTCGACGACCCGGCGGGCCCCCTCGACCCGGCGCTCGTCCGGGGGCACAGCACCTAGGATCGGTCCGTGGACCTCTTCGTCACCTTCATCGGCACCGCAGCCTCCGTACCGACCGCCGCCCGCGGGACCGCGGCGACCCTCTTGGCGCGCGGCGGCGAGCGCTGGCTCGTCGACTGCGGGGAGGGCACCCAGCGCCAGCTCCTGCGGTCGGGGCTCGGCCTGACCGACCTCGACCTCGTGCTGATCACCCACCTGCACGGCGACCACTACCTCGGGCTGCCGGGCATGTTCAAGACGTTCGGCCTGCGGGGCCGCGAGCGGCCGCTGCTGGTGATCGGCCCCCGCGGGCTGGTGCGCCTCATGGAGACGCTCGGCCCGGTGATCGGCCGGCTGCCCTTCCCGATCGACATGGAGGAGCTGACGGGCCCCGGCCCGGAGGTCGCGTGGGAGGGCGACGGCTACCACATCGGCGCCTTCCCGACGCGCCACTCGGTGCCGTCGGTCGGCTACGTGCTCGCCGAGCGCGCGCGCCCCGGGGCGTTCGACGCACGGGCGGCCCGCGCGCTCGGCGTCGCGGAGGGGCCCGACTTCGGGGTGCTCCAGCGCGGCGGCGAGGTGACGACCGCGGCCGGGCGGGTCGTGCGGCCCGCCGAGGTGATGGGGGAGGCGCGGCCGGGCCGCAGCGTGGTCCTGACCGGCGACACCGAGCCCTGCGAGGCGACGCTCGAGGCCGCGCGCGGCGCGTCGCTGCTCGTGCACGAGGCCACCTTCCTGCACGAGGACGTGGTCCGCGCCCGCGAGACCCGCCACAGCACCGCGCGCGAGGCGGCCGAGCTGGGCCGCGAGGCCGACGTCGGGCTGCTGGCGCTGACCCACCTCTCCAGCCGCTTCGCGCCGCGCGACATCCGCCGCGAGGCCGAGGCGGCCTTCGACCGGGTGATCGTGCCGCGCGACTTCGACCAGGTGGAGGTGCCCTTCCCCGAGCGCGGCGCGCCGATCGTCCACGCCCGGCCGGGCGGCTCGCGTCAGGACCCCCCCGACGAGGTGTCGGAGCCACCTGCTACGGTCTCACCGATTGACCTTTAAACCGGTCCTGCGAGGCCGAGAAGGAGCGACGATGATCCACCTCCGCGCCCGTACCCACGCGGCCCTGAGCACCTAGCCGTGGCCGGGAAGGTCCTGGTCGACGAGGACCAGGTCCGGCGCACGGTGGCCCGTATCGCCCACGAGATCGTGGAGCGGCACGCCGACCCGGCGCGGCTCGCGCTGATCGGCATCCACACCCGCGGCGTCCCGCTGGCCAACCGGCTGGCCGGGCTGATCGAGGAGTTCGCCGGCGCCGCGCCGGCGACGGGCACCGTGGACATCGCGCTCTACCGGGACGACGTCGGCCTCGGCGCCAGCCGCGGCGCCCTGCCCGTGGTGGGCGACACCGTCCTGGACTTCGACGTCTCCGAGCGGGCGGTGGTGCTCGTGGACGACGTCCTGTTCACCGGCCGCACCATCCGCGCCGCGATCGACGCGGTGTTCGACTACGGCCGCCCGCCGCTGGTGCAGCTCGCCGTCCTCGTGGACCGCGGGCACCGCGAGCTGCCGATCCGGCCGGACTACGTGGGCAAGAACCTGCCCACGGCGCGCTCGGAGCGCATCAGCGTGCACCTGTCGGAGATCGACGGGCGCGACGAGGTGGTCCTGGAGACCGAGGGGAGGGAGAGCCGATGAACCGGCGCTCGCTGCTGACGATCGCCGACCTCGACCGGGCGGAGGTGGCGCGCATCCTGCGCGTGGGCAATCGCTTCGCCGAGGTGATGACCCGCGACATCAAGAAGGTGCCGACCCTCCGCGGGCGCACCATCATCAACATGTTCTTCGAGGCCTCGACGCGCACGTCGACCTCGTTCGAGCTCGCGGGCAAGCGCCTGTCGGCGGACGTGGTCAACGTGAAGGGCTCGGGGTCGAGCGTCGAGAAGGGTGAGACCCTGAAGGACACGGTCATCACGCTGGGCGCCTACGCGCCGGACGTGCTGGTGATCCGCCACGCCTCGGTCGGCGCGTGCCGGATGGCCGCGCGCTACACCGACGCCGCCGTGATCAACGCCGGCGACGGCAAGCACGAGCACCCCACCCAGACGCTGCTCGACCTCTACACCATCGAGCGCGAGGTGGGGCCGCTCGACGGGCTGCACGTCGCCTTCGTCGGCGACGTCGCCCACTCGCGCGTGGCGCGGTCGGGCATCCACGGCTTCCAGATGATGGGCGCCAAGGTGTCGCTGATCGCGCCGCCCACGCTGATCCCGCGCGACGCCGGCGCGGCCCTCGGGGTGGACGTCTCGACCGACGTGCGCGACGTGCAGGACGCCGACGTCGTCTACGTCCTGCGCATGCAGCTCGAGCGGATGGGCCCCGGCTGCTTCGTCCCCTCGCTGCGCGAGTACGCCATGACCTACGGGATCAACCACGGGCGCCTGCGCCCCGGCCAGCGCGTTATGCACGCGGGGCCGGTCAACCGCGGCGTCGAGATCTCCGGCGAGCTCTGCGACGACCCCACGACGCTCATCGAGCGCCAGGCCGCGAACGGGATGGTGGTGAGGATGGCGGTGCTGTACGACGTGCTCGCGGGTCCGGCCGGCAGCGCGGAGCCCGCGGGCGCGCCCATCGGCGCGGTGGCGGCGTAGTGGCCGTCCGGCTGGTGCAGCGGCCGGGGCCGGCCGCCTCGCTCGTGATCCGCGGGGCCCGGGTGCTCGACCCGGCCGCGGGCATCGACGAGGTGCGCGACCTGGTGGTGCGCGACGGCGTGGTGGGGGGCGACGCGGAGGGCCTCGAGGTGGTCGACGGCTCCGGGATGGTCGCCGTGCCCGGCTTCGTGGACCCCCACGTCCACCTGCGGACCCCCGGGCGCGAGGACCTCGAGGACATCGCCACGGGCAGCGCCGCGGCCGCGGCGGGGGGCTTCGTCACCATCGTGGCCATGCCCAACACGAGCCCGGTCGTGGACAACGCGGCGGTGCTCGGCACCCTGCTGGAGCGGGGCGAGCAGGAGGCCGTGGTGCGGGTGGGCTTCCTCGCCGCGATCACGGTGGGCCAGAAGGGCCAGGAGCTGACCGAGCAGGCCGAGATGGCCGCGCTCGGCGCCGCGGGCTTCAGCGACGACGGGCACCCGGTGTCCGACGCGCGCGTGATGCGCCGGGCGCTGCAGTACCAGGCGATCACCGGGCTCCCGCTCGTGCTGCACGAGGAGGACGTGCGCCTCTCCGGCAAGGGCGTGATGCACGAGGGCGCGGTCGCGAGCCGCCTCGGGCTCGAGGGCATCCCCTCGATCTCCGAGAGCGTCGCGGTGGCGCGCGACGCCGCGCTGGCCGAGTACGAGGGCGGGTGGATCCACATCTGCCACGTCTCGGCGGCGGAGACCGTCGAGGAGATCCGCCGCGCCAGGGCGCGCGGGGTGCGGATCACGGGCGAGGTCACCCCGCACCACCTGGCGCTCACCGACGCGGCGGTGCTGTCGCTCGACGCGGCCCGGCACAAGATGAACCCGCCGCTGCGCGAGGAGGAGGACCGGCAGGCCCTCATCGCCGCGCTGCTCGACGGCACGCTCGACTGCGTCGCCACGGACCACGCCCCGCACGACGCCGACGAGAAGGAGGTCCCCTTCGAGGAGGCCCCCTTCGGCATCACCGGCCTCGAGACGGCGTTCGCGGTGTGCAACACGGCGCTGGTGGAGCCGGGCCTGGTGCCGCTCGAGGTGCTCGTGCGGCGCATGAGCACCGACGCGGCCGCGGTGCTCGGTCTGCCGGCGCCGACGCTCGCCGACGGCGCCGTGGCCGACGTCGCGCTGGTCGACCCCGCGGCGGGGGTCGTGGTGGGGGAGGGCGGCTTCCGGAGCAAGTCGCGCAACTCGGCCTGGCTCGGGGAGGAGCTGCGGGGCCGGGTGGCGCTCACGATCGCGGGAGGGCGGATCGCATGGAGGGGGTAGGCGTTCAGAGGCATCCGGCGCTGCTGCGCCGGGAGGCGGTGGGCCTGGTGCTGGTCGACGTGCAGGAGGCGTTCCGGCCGGTCATCGACGCGTTCGACGCCACCGTGGCCGCGTGCGGCCTGCTGGCCGAGGGCTTCGGCATCCTCGGCCGCCCGGTGCTCGTGAGCGAGCAGTACCCGAAGGGCCTCGGGCACACGGTCGATGAGGTGGCCGGCCGGCTGCCGGAGGGCGTGACGCCGATCGAGAAGCTGCGCTTCTCGGCGTGCGGGGTGCAGGGCTTCGAGGACGCCCTCGCGCAGGCCGGCTGCACGGCCTGGGTGGTCGCCGGCATCGAGGCGCACGTCTGCGTCAACCAGACCGTGCTGGACCTGCTCGACCGCGGCTACGAGGTGCACGTCGCGGCCGACGCGATCTCGTCGCGGGCCCCCGCCAACAAGGCGCTCGCCCTGGAGCGCATGGCCACGGCCGGCGCGCACGTCACCTCGTCGGAGATGGCGCTGTTCGAGATGCTCGAGGTGGCCGGCTCGCCGGAGTTCAAGGCGATCTCGAAGCTCGTCCGTTGACGGCGGCGCTCATCGCACTCGAGGACGGGCTGGTCCTGCCGGCGCGGTCCGTCGCCGCACCGGGCACCGCGCTCGGCGAAATGGTCTTCACGACGGGCATGACGGGCTACCAGGAGGCGGTCACCGACCCCTCCTACATGGGCCAGATCCTCTGCTTCACGGCGCCGATGATCGGCAACTACGGGGCCGGCGCGGGGCACGACGAGAGCGACCGCTGCTGGCCGGGGGCCGTGATCATGGCCCGCGCCGGCGACGCGGGCGGGACCGCCGGACCCACGGGCTGGCGCACCTGGCTGCGCGCCCGGGGCCTCGTGGGCGTCGAGGACTGCGACACGCGCCGGCTGGTGCGCCACCTGCGCGACCGGGGTGCCATGCGCGGGGGCGTCTCCACCGAGCTCGGCGCCGAGGAGCTGCTCGCCCTCGTGCGCGAGCACCCGGTGCTGGACGGGCGCGACCTGGCCTCGCAGGCCGCGGGCCCCGCCCGCGTCCTGGGCGACGACGGCCCCCGGGTGGTGGCGGTCGACTGCGGCATGAAGCGCAGCATCGCCGAGGGCCTGGTGGGCGCCGGCTGCCGTCTCGACGTGGTCCCCGCCGGCACGACGGCGCAGGAGATCCTCGCCCGCGACCCCGACGGCGTCTTCGTCTCGAACGGACCGGGCGATCCGGCGGCGGTCACCCCGGTCGTCGATGCGGTGCGGGGCCTGCTGGGGCAGGTCCCGGTGTTCGGCATCTGCCTCGGCCACCAGATGCTCGCCCAGGCGCTCGGCCTGCGCACCGAGAAGCTGGCCTTCGGGCACCGCGGCGCCAACCACCCCGTGCGCCGCAGCGAGGACGACCGCGTGGAGATCACCGTGCAGAACCACGGCTACGCCGTCGTCGCAGAGGGCCTGCCCGACGGCGTCGCCGTCACGCGCACCAGCCTCTTCGACGGCTCGGTCGAGGGCATCGCCGCGCCGGAGCTGCGCGCCTGGTCGGTGCAGTACCACCCCGAGGCGAGCCCCGGGCCGCGCGACGCGCGCTACATGTTCCGCGAGTTCGTCGGCGCGATCGGCGGGGAGGGCGCCTGATGCCGCGCCGCGACGACCTGCAGACCATCCTCATCCTGGGGAGCGGCCCGATCGTGATCGGTCAGGCCGGCGAGTTCGACTACTCGGGCACCCAGGGCGCCCGCGCGCTCACCGCCGAGGGCTACCGGGTGGTGCTCGTCAACTCGAACCCGGCGACGATCATGACCGACCCGTCGGTGGCCGACCGCACCTACGTCGAGCCGCTCGACCGGGAGGCCGTCGAGGCGGTCATCGCCGTCGAGCGCCCCGACGCGCTGCTGCCGACGCTCGGCGGCCAGACCGCGCTCAACCTGGCGATGGAGCTCGCCGCGGCCGGCGTGCTCGAGCGGTACGGCGTGGAGCTGATCGGCGCCGACGTCGAGGCGATCCGTCGCGCCGAGGACCGCGAGGTGTTCCGCGACACGATGCGGGCCGCCGGGCTCGCGGTGCCCGAGAACCGGGTCGTGTCGGACATGGAGTCCGGCCGCGCCGCGGCGCTCGAGCTGGGCCTGCCGGTCATCCTGCGCCCGGCCTACACGCTCGGCGGCGAGGGCGGCGGCGCGGCCCACACCATGGAGGAGCTGGAGGGCGTGCTGCGTGGCGCCCTCGACGCGAGCCCGATCAGCCAGGTGCTCATCGACCGGTCGCTGATCGGCTGGGCCGAGATCGAGCTCGAGGTGGTGCGCGACGCGGCCGACAACGCGGTGATCGTCTGCTCGATCGAGAACCTCGACCCGATGGGCGTCCACACCGGCGACTCGGTCACCGTCGCGCCGGTGATGACCCTGAGCGACCAGGAGCTGCAGTCGCTGCGCGACGCGGCGATCACGGTGATCCGCGCCGTCGGGGTCGCCACCGGCGGCGCCAACGTGCAGTTCGCCCTCGACCGCGCGAGCGGGGACGTGGTGGTGATCGAGATGAACCCCCGCGTCTCGCGCAGCTCGGCGCTCGCGTCGAAGGCGACCGGGTTCCCGATCGCCAAGATCGCCGCGCGCCTGGCCGTCGGCTACACGCTCGACGAGCTGCCCAACGAGATCACCGGGGTCACCCCCGCGAGCTTCGAGCCGACGCTCGACTACGTCGCGGTCAAGATCCCGCGGTTCGCGTTCGAGAAGGTGCCCGCGGCGTCGTCCGAGCTGACCACCCACATGAAGAGCGTGGGGGAGGTGCTGGCGCTCGGCCGCACCTTCACCCAGGCGTTCGGCAAGGCGATGGCCGGGCGGGAGCTCGACGTGCAGCCGGTGTGGCCGGAGGGGCCCGAGGAGGCCCTCGCCCGCCTGCGCGTGCCGTCGGCCGACCGCTACGACCTGATCCTCTGGGCCCTGCGCCACGGGATCACGGTCGACGAGGTCCACGCGGCGACGCTGGTGGACCCGTGGTTCCTGCACCAGCTCGCCGAGCTGGCCGCCGCGGGCGAGGCGCTCGCCGGGCGCGAGCTGGGGGAGCTGGGCGCGGACGACCTGCGGGACGCGCGCCGGGCGGGGCTCGCCGACCGTGACATCGCCGCGGAGACGGGGGCCGAGGAGCGCGCCGTCGGCGACCGGCGCCGGTCGCTCGGGGTGCGCCCGACCTACCACGCGGTCGACACCTGCGGCGCCGAGTTCGCGGCGCTGACGCCGTACTACTACTCGGCCTTCGAGTCCGAGACGGAGGTCGCGCGCGACGAGCGCGAGTCGATCGTCGTCCTCGGGTCGGGGCCGAACCGGATCGGGCAGGGGATCGAGTTCGACTACTGCTGCGTGCACGCGGCCGAGACGGCGCGCGAGCTCGGCTACGCGGCCGTGATGGTCAACTGCAACCCCGAGACGGTCTCGACGGACCACGGGGTCAGCGACCGGCTCTACATGGAGCCGGTCACCATCGACGCGGTGCTCGACATCTGCGCCGTCGAGAACCCGCGCGGGGTCATCCCGCAGCTCGGCGGGCAGACGCCGCTGCGCCTGGCGCGCGGGCTGGAGGCGGCCGGCGTTCCGATCCTCGGCACCTCGCCCGACGCCATCGACCTCGCCGAGGACCGCGGCCGCTTCGGCGACCTGCTCGCGCGCATCGGCCTGGAGGCGCCGCCCTGGGCGGTCGCGCACGACGGCGACGAGGCGCTCGCCGCCGCGGCCGAGATCGGCTACCCGGCGCTCGTGCGGCCCTCGTACGTCCTCGGCGGGCGCGCGATGGCCGTCGTCGACTCGCCCGACGCCCTGCGCGCGTACCTCGAGCGCGAGCGGCCCCGGGGGACGCTCCTGGTCGACCGCTTCCTCGACGGGGCGCTCGAGCTCGACGTCGACGCGCTGGCCGACGGTCGCGACTGCTGGATCGCCGCGGTGATGGAGCACGTGGAGGCGGCCGGCGTCCACTCGGGCGACTCGGCCTGCGTGCTGCCGGCGCAGAGCATCGGCCCCGGCCTCGTGGCCGAGCTGGAGGAGCGCACCGCGGCCCTGGCGCGCGGCCTCGGGGTGGTGGGCCTGCTGAACGTGCAGTACGCGCTGCGCGACGGCCGCGTCTACGTGATCGAGGCCAACCCGCGCGCGTCCCGGACGATCCCGTTCGTCTCCAAGGCCACCGGCGTGCCGCTCGTGCCGCACGCGGTGAGGCTGATGCTCGGCGCCTCGCTGGGCGACCTCGGCCTGCCCGCGGCGTCGGCCCCGCGCCACGTCGCCGTGAAGGAGGCGGTGCTGCCCTTCTCGCGCTTCCCGGGGGCCGACCCGGTGCTCGGGCCGGAGATGCGGGCGACCGGAGAGGTGATGGGGGTCGGGGGCTCCTTCCCGGAGGCCTTCGCCAAGGCGCAGCGCGGCGCGGGGCAGCCCCTGCCGCGCGCGGGCGCCGCGTTCATCTCGGCGCGCGACGCCGACAAGCCGCGCGCGGTTGCCGTGGCCGCCCGCCTGGCCCGGGCCGGGCTGACGCTCGTGGCCACCGCGGGCACGGCCCGGGCCCTGGAGGCGTCCGGACTCCGGGTGCGCGCGGTGCGCAAGGTCGCCGAGGGCTCGCCCAACGCGGTGGAGCTGATCGGCGGCGGCGAGATCGCGATGGTGGTCAACACGCCCCGCGGCACGCCGGGCGCGCGGGCGGACGGCTACGAGATCCGCGCCGCGGCGGTGCGCGCCGGAGTGCCCTGCATCACGACCGTCGAGGCGGCCGAGGCGGCCGCCTCGGCGATCGCCGCAGGCGCGGGATCGGCGCCGCGCGCCCTGCAGGACGTCATACGCGCGGACCCGCGGGGAACCGCCTTCCGACCGGGTGCCACGACTGTCTGAGGCTCGACCTGAGCCCGAGACATTGTGACGGAGGGGCCGCTGTGAGTTCCCCTGCAACATGCGTGAAAGCCACGTAAAACGGCTGCAAAGTCCACCTTGCCAGCGCGCGTGGCACGAACCTATGATGGCCCGGCGATGGCGACCACCACACCCAAGCCCCAGATGCAGGCGCCCGAGCGCTCGCTCGACCAGCGGATGGATGCCCTGCGCCGGGCCAACGAGATCCGCTCCCGTCGCGCGCAGCTCAAGAGGGACCTCAAGAGCGGCCGCGTCTCGATCGGCAGCGTCATCTCCAACCCGCCCGAGTTCGTGATGACGGCCAAGGTGTTTGACATGCTGATGGCCGTTCCGAAGTACGGGAAGGTCAAGGCGACCAGATTCCTGAACACCTGCCGCATATCGCAGGGGAAGACGATCGGCGGCCTGTCGGACCGGCAGCGCTCCGAGCTGCTGGAGCTTCTGCAGCGCTAGGCGACGACGCGACGCGCCCGCGCGTCATCATCGTCTCGGGACCGTCGGGGGCGGGGAAGGGCACCCTGATCGAGGGCGTCCTGCCTCGCTTTCCGTTCCTCGAGGTCGCGATCTCGGCGACCACCCGGCGCATGCGCCCCCGGGAGCGCGACGGCGTGGACTACCACTTCCTCTCGCCGGCGGAGTTCGAGCGGCGCGTGGCCGCGGGCGACTTCCTCGAGCACGTCACCTACGCCGGCAACCGCTACGGCACGCTGCGCTCGGAGATCGACCGCATCCTGGCGGCGGGGCGCTGCCCGATCGTGGAGATCGAGCTCGCGGGCGCGCGGGCCGTGCGCGCGATGGTCCCCGACGCGGTCTCGGTCTTCATCAGCCCGCCCTCGCTGGAGGAGCTGGTCGCCCGGCTCGGCCGGCGCGGCACGGACACCGAGTCCGAGATCGCCGCCCGCATGGAGACGAGCCGCATCGAGCTCCAGGCCCGCGACGAGTTCGACCACACGGTCATCAACGACGACCGCGAGCGCGCGATCGGGGACCTGGCGCACATCGTCGAGGGCGCGGTGCAGGCCCAGCCGGCGGACGCCTGACCATGGCGGAGATCCTCCTCGGCGTCTCCGGCGGCATCGCCGCCTACAAGTCGATCGACGTGATGCGGATCCTCCAGCGGCGCGGCCACGGCGTGACCGTCGTGATGACGCGCTCGGCGCAGCGGTTCGTGGGGCCGGCCACCTACTCCGCGCTGTCGGGCCGTCCCGTGGGGGTCGACCTGTTCGGCGCCGAGGAGCGGCCGGGCTACGGCCACCTCGACCTGGCGCGCGCGCACGACCTGATGCTGGTGGCGCCCGCGGCCGCCAACACCATCGCGCGCATGGCCGCCGGGCTCGCCGACGGGTTGCTCGGCGCGACCTACGTGGCCTTCGACAAGCCGGTCCTGGTGGCGCCCGCGATGAACACCCGCATGTGGCTGCACCCGGCCACGTCCGACAACCTCGCGGCCCTGCAGCGCCACGGCGTGCAGGTGGTGCCGCCGGCGAGCGGGCTGCTGGCCGACGGCGACTCGGGGGTGGGGCGTCTCGCCGACCCGGCCGACATCGCCGACGCGGTCGAGGCGCGGCTCGCGGCCGCCGGCACCCTGGCGGGGCGCCGCGTGCTGGTGAGCGCGGGGGGCACGCAGGAGCCGATCGACCCGGTCCGCTTCGTGGGCAACCGCTCCAGCGGCCGGATGGGCTGGGCCGTCGCGTCGGCGGCGCGCCGCCGCGGCGCGGAGGTCACCGTGCTCGCCGCGAACGTCGACCTGCCCCGCGACCCCGGGATCCGCTACGTCGACACCCCCACCGCGGCCGACCTGCACGCCGCGGCCCTCGCGGAGTTCCCGGGGTGCGACCTGCTGGTGATGGCGGCCGCCGTCGCCGACTTTCGTCCCGGCGCGGCGCGGGAGGGGAAGATCGACAAGGGCGCCGAGGGGCGCCTCGTGCTCGACATGGAGCCGACGGCCGACATCCTCGCCGACCTCGCGGCCCGGCGCGCCGCGCAGGTGGTGGTGGGCTTCGCCGCCGAGCACGGCCCGGCGGGCCTGGAGCGCGCCCGGGCCAAGCGCGTGCGCAAGTCGCTCGACCTGATCGTCCACAACGACGTCTCGGTCGAGGGCATCGGCTTCGGCACCACCGACAACGCGGTGACGATCATCGGCGCCGGCGGCGAGGAGCCGCTCCCGCGCATGAGCAAGGACGCCTGCGCCGAGCGCATCCTCGACGCCGCGGCGGCCCTCCTGCCCTGAGCCCCCGGTGACCCGCCGCCCCGGCCGCCTCGAGGTGCGGGCCGGGATGCGCCCCCACACCGCCTTCGGGGTCGACGACCGCCGCGTCCCGGTCGAGCACCTCACCTACGCGAGCACGGACGGCCACACCTGGGACGCCCTCCACGCGCCGCCCTGGCGCGCCGGGGACCGGGCCGGGGTGCTCGTGCTCGTGGTGCACGGGTCGATGGGCAACTACATCTCCGGCGTCCCCCGGCGCGCGACGATCGAGCTCGCCCGCGCCGGCTTCGGGGCGCTGTCGGTCAACACGCGCATGGCGAACTTCGGCGTGGTCTACGGCAGTGGCCTGCTCGACCGGACCCCCGCCGATCTCGACGGGGCCCTCGCGCTGGCGCGGGACCTCGGGTACGCCCGCGTCGTGCTGCTCGGCTACGGGCTCGGCGCGACGGTGGTCACGCACCACCAGGCGCTGCGGCGGCCCGGCGGGGTGGAGGCCGTGGCGACCCTCGCGCACGCCCCCTCGCTCCCGGAGGCCCTGCGCACGCGGTGGGAGCGGTCCGGCGCGACCCCCGGGTACGGTGCGGTCCTGGAGGAGGCGGGCCGTCGCTTCGGCCCCGGCGGCACCGGCGTCGACGACATCGTCGTGGTCCGTCACGGCGCGGGCCCCACCGACGCGCCCGCCGACGACGAGGTCTGGAGCCTCCGCGCCTGGTGGTCGTCGCGCTCGCCGGGGGCGACGCACGCGATCTCGCGCGAGCGGGTGCCGCACCTGACCGTGCCCCTCGGCCTGGTGCAGCCCGCGACGGACGTGGCGCTGGGCTACGGCGCCGAGCTCGAGGCGGTCGCCCGCGAGGCGGGCGTGCCGGTGCACCTGGAGCGCGTGCCGAGCTGCGACCACACGTTCTTCGGGGCGATGCCCACGGCGGCGCGGGCGGTCGCCGCGTGGATCGACGCGACGCTCGGTCTCGACCCGCGCCGGCGCCCCGCGGCGGCGCGTCCCGCCGGCGCGCCGGACGCCGGCGTCCGGCACCGGATCGTGACGATCCCGGGGGCCGACGGGACCCGGCACGACGCCCTGATGCACGAGGACCCCGCGGCCACGGACCGCCGGGCCGCGCGCACGGCCCGGCGCACGGCGGTGATCCACGTGCACGGCAACCAGGGGAACTTCTCGGTCGGGGCGCTCCGCTTCCTCGGGGACCCCCTCGCCGCCCACGGCCTGCCCCTCCTGTCGCTCGAGACCCGCCTGAGCAACGTGTCCCAGCTCTTCGGCGGCGCCCTCTTCGAGGAGGCCCTCGCGGACCTCGAGGCCGGCGTCGCCTGGCTGGCGCGGGAGGGGTACGGCACCGTGGTCGTGAGCGGCTACTCCCTCGGCGCCGTCCTCGCGACGCGGTTCGCGGCACGACTCCCCCCGCCGGTCCTGCGCGGGCTGGTGACCGTGGGCAACACCTGGAGCCTCCCGGGATCGACCCGCCGCAAGATGACGGCGAACGGCGCGTCGCCCGGCTACGACGACCTCGCCGCCCGCTGCAGTACGGCGCTCGACGCCGGCGAGGACCCCGTCGTGGTCGCGCGCCGCGCGTACGCGGCCGACGACGAGCCGCGCCATGCCGGCGTCTACACCGCGTCCACGTGGTGGCACTCGCGCGGTCCGGCGGCGGCCGACGCCGAGACCCACCGCCACATCGTCGGCGTCCGGTCGCCGGTGCTGCTCGTGCAGGGCGATGCCGACCTCGTGGTCGACCCGGTCGAGGCCGGGCGGCTCGCCGAAGCCGCGCGCGGCGCGGGCAACCCCGACGTCACCGTCGCGATGCTGGCGGGCGCCCCCCACTCGGCCGCCGGGCACGAGGAGGAGCTGACCGGCGCCGTGGTGCGGTGGCTCGAGCGGATCGCATGAGGGGCCCCACCCGGCGGACGGTCGTCGCGCACGCCCCCCGGTAGCCCGCGCCCGGCGCCGGGGATGGGCTACCCTCGGCCCACGTCCCCGTCCCTCGCCACCCCACCTCTCCGGGCCGACGAGCTGGAGGCCGCCACCGCCCTCGCCGGCGCCGTGGCCGACGCCTGCGCCCGCGCCGTACGCGCCCCGCGCCGGGTGATCGAGGCCTGCGTGATCGCGCTCCTGTCCGGCGGCCACGTGATGATCGAGGACGTCCCGGGGGTGGGCAAGACGGTGCTCGCCAAGGGTCTCGCCCGCGCCGCCGGCTGCGAGTACTCGCGCATCCAGTGCACGGCCGACCTGCTCCCGGGGGACGTCACCGGCGTCACCGTCTGGGATCAGAACGCCGGCGTCTTCATGTTCCGGCCGGGGCCGGTCTTCGCCAACGTCGTGCTCGTCGACGAGATCAACCGCGCCTCGCCGAAGACCCAGTCGGCCCTGCTGGAGTGCATGGAGGAGGGCCAGGTGACGGTCGACGGCGAGACCCGGACCCTCCCGGCGCCCTTCCTGATCGTCGCCACCCAGAACCCGGTCGAGTACGAGGGCACGTTCCCGCTCCCCGAGGCGCAGCTCGACCGCTTCGCCGTGCGCGTGGCCATCGGCTACCCGGCGCCCGGCGACGAGGCCGCCATGCTCCTCGACCTCGCGGCCCGCGACGCCCTCGACGGGGTCGCGCCGGTGACGGACGAGGCCGGGATCCGCGCCGCGCGTGGCGTGGTCGACCGGATCCACGCCGACCCGGCCCTGGCGGCCTACGTCGTGGCGCTGGCCGGTGCCACTCGTGGCGACGGGCGCGTGCAGCTCGGGGCGAGCCCCCGCGCGGGCCTCGCGCTGCTGCGCGCGGCGAAGGCCGGGGCGCTGATCGACGGCCGCGGCTACGCCCTGCCCGAGGACGTCCGCGGCCTCGCGCGCGAGGTGCTCGCGCACCGGCTCATCCTGACCCCGGACGCCCGGGCCCGGGGCGCGGCCGCCGAGGACGTGGTCGGCGACGCGCTCGACTCGGTGCCCGTCCCGTTGTGAGCCCGCCGGCGGGGCCCCCGGCCCGGGCGCTCGCGCTGCTGGGCGCGGGCGCCGCCGCGCTCGTGGCGAGCCGGGGGTTCGGCACGGAGGCCCTCGCGGTCCTGGGCGCCGGGATGATCGCCCTGCCGGTGCTCGCCACCGCCGCCGTGTGGCTCGCGCTGTCGGGCCTGCGCCTCGAGCGCCGCATCGACCCGGCGCGGTGCCGTGCCGGCGAGGAGGTCCGGGTCGCGGCCCGCACGTCCGGCTGGGCGGCCCGCGTCGGCCTCGACCGGCTCCTCGAGGTGGCGGTCGACCCCGGCCTGGGGCCGGCGCGCGGGGTCGTCGCGCCCGCACCGGCCTCCGGGGACTGGACCCTCGCCCCGGCGCGCGGCGATCACCTGCTGCCGCCGGCACGGCTCACGGTGCGCGACCCGTTCGGCCTCGCCCGCGCCGCGCGCGCCGGTCGCGGCGACGACCGCCTGCTGGTGGTCCCCGGGGCGCCGCCGCTCGCCCGGGTGCCGCTCGGCTCCCGCGCGCCCGGGCGCGGCTCGCGCCGCCGGCGCCCGCAGACCGGCTTCGGGGAGCTCGACCGGGTGCGCGACTACCAGCCGGGCGACCCGCTCTCGCGCGTCCACTGGGCCCAGACCGCCAAGCGGGGGCGGCTCCAGACCAAGGAGCTGCGCGCCACCGAGGGCGCCGGCCGCGCGACGCTCGTGCTGCTCGACGGCGCCGCCCCCGGGGGCGAGGACCTCGAGACCGCCGTGACGGCCGCTGCGGCGATCGTCCGCCATCTCATGGAGCGCGGCGAGCCGGTGGGGCTGGTCCACACGGGGCGCGTCCCGGCCCGCCTGCCCGCGGGCCTCGCGACGTGGCCGGTGGTAAAGGTGGCCCTGGCACGGTTCGCCGGGGACGGGGGTCGTCCCGCGGGGCTCGTGCTCGCCGCCGAGGCGGGCGGGCCCGACGCCCCGGACACCGCGATCGTCGTCACGAGCGCCCCCGGGGCGGGGCTGCCGGGGGCGGTCGCGCGCCTCCGCGCGCACGGGGTCGCCGTCGCGGCCGTCCTCGCCGGCCCCGCGGCCGCGACGGCCGGCGACCTGCGGGCGGCGGGCGCCGAGGTCGTGGTCGTGCCGGGCCCGGACCGCGTGGCGGCCGCGCTCTCGGCGGCGCCCGAGCCGCTGGCGGCGGCACGGTGACCGGGGCCGGCCGGGGGCGCCCCGCGGGGGTGGTGCTGGCGGCGCTCGTCGCCGTGGCCGTGCTGGGCGTCGCGTGGAGCGGCCTCTACTCCCGCGTCGGGGCGGGGAGGATCGCCCTGCTGCTCCTGGTCGCCTGCCTCCCGGCCCTCGCGGCGCTCGCGCCCCGCCGGCGCGGCCCGCTGGTCGCCGCCGCGGCCGTCGCCGCGGTCCTCGGGGTCCTCGCCCTGGCCCTGCGCGTGTCGCCGCTCGCGCTGCCCCTGCTCGACGGCGGCGCCTGGTCGGCGCTTCGCGGGCTCATGCCGGACGGCCTGGCGTCGGGGTCCGAGTCGGGCCTGCCGGTCGACCCGGCCGCCAAGCCGGCCCTCGTGGCGCTGCTCGACGTGGCCCTCGCCGGCCTGGCCGGCGCCGCGGCCTGGCAGATCCTCGCGCGGCGCCGGCCGGTGGCGGGGCTCGTGCTCGTCGGCGTGGGCCTCGCCTACCGCTGGACCGTCGAGCCCCCGGAGTCGGGCGCGGCGGCGGGCGCGCTCGCCCTTGCCGCCCTCGTCGCGGTCCTGGCCCTCGCGGCCGCCGGGGACCTGGGCGCCGTCGTCCGCCGGGCCGGCGGCGCCGCCGCCTTCGGCGCCGTGACGGTCGCCGTCGCCACGGGCCTCGGCACCGGGCCGGCCCAGGCGGGGGACGGGTGGTGGAGCTGGCGCGACTGGGAGATCGGCGCGGCCGGCGAGGCGCCCTCGTCGGGCCTCGACCTGCGCCAGCGCTACGGCAAGCTCGACTGGCCGGCCACCCCGCGCGTCGCCCTCACGGTCGAGGCCGACGACCCCTACCCGCTGCGGGCGGTCAGCCTGGACGACTTCGACGGCGTTGCCTTCACGCTCTCGGACGCCGGCGCCTCCGAGGCGCTGCCGGTCGTCGACTCGCGCATCCTGCTGCCCGCCGACCCCCTCACGGCCGGCGAGGCGCCCGTCTTCCAGCGCATCGAGCTCCGCGGCGCGCGCACCCAGGTGCTGATGAGCTCGGGCCGGCCGGAGCGCATCAGCGGCCCCGCGATCCATGGGACGGCCGACCGGGTCGGCGACGGGATCCGCCTCGGCGAGGGGCTCGTCCCCGGCGACGCGTACACGGTGCGCACGCGGATCCCGCGCCCGACCCCGGCGCTGCTCGGGTCGGCGCCGGCCCCCGCCGCCGTCGCCGGCGAGGTGCCGGAGGGCGCGACCACGCTCCGGCCGGGCTACTGGGACGACGAGGTCGTGGTGCCCCTGTGGGGGAGCGGTGTGCGCGTCGACCCCGCGCGCCTCGGGCCCTACGCGGAGGTCGCCGAGCTCGCCCGGACGGTCGCCGGCGACGCGCCGACGGCGTACGCGGCGATCAACCGGATCGAGGCGCACCTGCGCCGCTCCTACGTCTACGACGAGGCGCCGCCCTACCCGACGAGCCTCCCCGACGACTGGCCCGGCGGAATGCCCGAGACGCGGCCCCCCCTCGTCGACTTCCTCTTCGGCAGCCGGCGCGGCTTCTGCCAGCAGTTCGCGGGGGCGATGGCCGTGATGGCGCGCTCGCTGGGCATCCCGGCGCGGGTGGCGGTGGGGTACACCGGCGGCCGCTACGACTCCGGGACCGACCGCTGGGTGGTGCTCGACCGCGACGCGCACTCCTGGGTCGAGGTGTGGTTCCCGGAGATCGGGTGGATCCCCTTCGACCCCACCCCCGGGCGCTCGGCCCCGAACCCGGCCTCGGTCTCCTCTCCGGACTACGCGCCGACGCCGATCGACATCGACCTCGGGGGCATCGCGGACTCCGCGGTGGACCCGGCCGGCCCTGCCGCCGACCCGGCGCCCGCCGGCGATCCCGCGCCCGTGCCGGACGCGGCGCCGGCCGCGGGCCCCGCGCCCGGGGACGGGGGCCCGCGCTGGCCCTGGCTCGCGGCCGCGGCCGTGCTGGTGGCCGCCCTGCTCGCCCCGGTCGCCCGCGCGCTCCGCCGGCTCCGGCGCCGTCGCCGTGGCGACGAGCGCGCCCGGGTGGCGGCCGCGGCCGCCGACCTCGAGGCCGCGCTCGCGCCCTTCGGCTGGGCGCCGCCGCGGTCGGCCGCGCCGAGCGAGCGGGCCGCCGCGATCCGGGCGGCCACCGGGATGGACGTGTCGGGGCTCTACCGTCGCGCCGCGCTCGCGCGGTATGCGCCCGACGCGCCCGCGCCCGGCGCGGCCGCGGCGGCCTGGCGCGAGTCGTCCCGGCTCCGGCGCGCCGCGCGCCGCCGCGCCGGCCCGGCGGCGCGCCTCCGGGCGGCGCTCGGCCTGCCGTGGCGGCGGCGCGCTACGGTCGACCCGTGACCGATCGCGCCGACGCCTACGAGGCCTTCACCAACGGGCAGTGGCTCATCGAGGCCCGCGAGTTCGACCAGGCCGCCGTCGCCCTGGAGCGCGCGAAGGCGCTCGAGCCCGACAAGGGGTCGATCCGCGAGGCCCTCGGCCGCGCCTACCTGGCCGCGCGCTCCTACCAGCGGGCCGCGGAGGAGTTCGGCGTCGCGGTGGAGCTGTGCCCCACGGACGGGTACGCGCACTACGGCCTGGCGCGCTCGCTCTCGCGCCTCGGCGACCCCGCCGCCGCCCGCCACTACCGCCTCGCGCGCCTCTTCGGCACCGGGCTCCCGGCCGCGGGGTCCTAGCCCCCGCTTCCCGGCGGGGGGCGGAACTCGGTGCCCTCCGGCACGTCGAAGCCGGTGCGCACCACGCTCTCGTAGGTCTCGTCGACCATCGCGCTGAGGGCGCCGAGCAGCCCGTCGAGGCGGTCGGCGTCGAGGCCCGCCAGCGGCGTGTCGGCGACGGCGTAGACGTCTCCGGGGCCGTCGATCCCGAACCGCCAGTCGGTGACCGCGAGGTTCTTGCGCAGCAGGCGCGCGTAGACCTCCTCGTGCGCCCGGTCGGGGCCCCTCACGACGAAGGCCCGCAGGCCCACCGACCGCTCGCGGGCGGTGACGAGGACGGCGATGGCCCCGCGCTTGGTGCACGGCACCTGCACCGCCCACTCGCGCTCGCCGCGGCGCTCCACGTCGGCGCCGGTCTCGGCGAGGTGGGCGGCGACGCGGGCCGGGACGGCGTCCTCCATGGACCGATCGTACCCGCGCGTAGGCTGCCCGGGTGCGCGTCGTCCTCCAGAGGGTCCGCCGGGCCCGCGTGACCGTCGACGACGAGGTCGTGGGGGAGATCGGGACCGGCCTGCTCGCGCTCGTCGGCGTCGAGTCCGGGGACACCGCGGCCGACGCCGCGGCCCTCGCGGCCAAGACCGTGCGCCTGCGGCTGTTCGCATCGGCCGGGCGCCCCTTCGACCTGGCGCTCACCGACGTCCCGGGCGGCGCCCTGCTCTGCGTGAGCCAGTTCACGCTGATGGCCGACGTGCGCCGCGGCAACCGGCCGTCGTGGTCGCGGGCGGCGCGCCCGGAGGAGGCCGAGCCGCTCGTCGCCGCCTACGCCGACGCCGTCGCGGCCCACGGCGTGCCGGTCGCGCACGGGCGCTTCGGGGCCGCGATGGTCGTGGAGCTCGAGAACGACGGCCCGGTGACCCTGGTGCTCGACGGCGCCGACCTGGCCGGTCCGCGCCGCGGCTGACTCCTCAGCCGGTCAGGGGCCCCAGGCCGAAGGGGCTGCCCTCGGAGTCGCGGCAGATCGCCCATCGTCCGCCGGCGTGCACCACCGACCCGCCCAGCCGGGTCACGCGGGCCAGGGCCTCGTCGAGGTCCTCGACGGCGAAGTAGGGCAGGGAGACGCGGTCGCCGGGACCGGACGCGCGGGGGTGGATGCCCATCGCGGCGCCCGCGCCGGTGGTCTGCCAGCCCTCGCCCTGGTCCTCCCGGCGGGGCGCCAGCGGGCGCCCCAGCACGCCCTCCCAGAAGCGCAGGGCGCGGGCCGGGTCGTCGGCGGGGAACTCGACGAGCAGTCGCGGGTCGGGCGTGTCGTCCATCGCCGGATCGTAGTGGGCGCGGACGATGCCGGGGCCGCCGGACGCCGCGGCGCCGGGGCCCGGCCGGACGCGACGGGGGCGGAGTGCTATCGTCAGCCGTCCGAGAGGCAGATGTGACGGCGGCGGCGGAGGTGGGTCACGAACCCACCTTTTTTGTGGGCGCGCACGCCGCCGCGCGATGGAAGGGAGGTGCAGCCGGTGCCCAGCAATGACGAGATCGAGCGTCGCGTCGAGACGGCGCTGGCGGCCGCCCTGCCGGAGGTCGACCTCCTGGAGCTGACCGTGCTCGCGTCCCAGGGCGGGATGCTGCGCCTGGTGGTCGACCACCCGGACGGCGTGACCCACGAGGTCTGCGCCGACGTGACGCGGGTCCTGGAGCGGGCCGGCCTGCTCGAGGAGTACGGCGCCGAGGTCTGGTCGCCGGGCCCGGAGCCGCCGCTGCGCCGCCCGGAGCACTTCCGCCGCGCCGTGGGGCGCCCCGTGCGGATGCGGGTCGAGGGCGACGACGGGGCGCGGTCCGTGTCGGGCACGCTCGTCGACGCCGACGACGCCGCGGTGCGGGTCGAGGCCGCCGGGGGGATCGAGGAGATCCCGCTCGCGCGGGTCCGGCGCGCCGTCAGGGTGGAGGAGGCCGGGACGTGGTGAGCGGGCAGGGAGTGATCGTCATGGCGGTCCGGGCCGGTCGGCCCGGGGCCGTCCCGTTCGTCGGGGGGAGCAGAGGGTGAACCGAGAGATCATCGAGGCCATCAAGCAGATCGAGCGCGAGAAGGGGATCGACTCCGAGACCCTGATCGTGGCGCTCGAGGACGCGCTCCTCGCCGCCTACCGCAAGACGCCCGACCCGGCCGAGTTCGCCCGCGTGGACATCGATCGCGAGACCGGCGAGATGCGGGTCTGGCAGGTGATCCTCCCGGAGGGCGAGGAGCTGCGCGTGATCCCGCGCGAGGAGCCGCCGATCCCGGAGGGCGTCGACCCGGCCGAGTACGAGCCGCCGCCGCCGGACATCGACTGGGCCGCCTACGACGACGACGAGATCGAGCACATCGACGTCACCCCGGACAACTTCGGGCGCATCGCCGCGCAGACGGCCAAGCAGGTGATCCTCCAGCGGATCCGCGAGGCCGAGCGCGAGATGATGTACGAGGAGTACGTCGACCGCGTCGGCGACGTCGTGACCGGGATCATCCAGCAGTCCGACTCGCGCTACACGCTGGTCGACCTCGGCCGCGTCGAGGCCCTGCTGCCGGAGAGCGAGCAGGTCCACAACGAGCGCTACGACCACGGCGCCCGCATCAAGGCCGTCATCATCGAGGTGCGCAGCTCCACCAAGGGCCCGCAGGTCATCGTGAGCCGGCGCTCCGACCAGCTGGTGCGCGAGCTGTTCAAGCTCGAGGTGCCGGAGATGGCGGACGGCCTCGTCGAGATCAAGGGCGTCGCCCGCGAGCCGGGCTGGCGCTCGAAGATCGCCGTCATCTCGCACGTCCAGGGCGTGGACCCGGTGGGCGCCTGCGTGGGCCCGCGCGGCTCGCGCGTCCGCATGGTCGTCTCGGAGCTGCGCGGCGAGAAGATCGACATCATCCCGTTCAACGAGGAGCCCGCCCGCTACGTGGCCAAGGCGCTCTCGCCGGCGCGGGTGCGCGAGGTGCTGGTGGACGACGAGGCCCGTCAGGCGACGGTCATCGTCCCCGACGACCAGCTCTCGTTGTCGATCGGCCGGGAGGGCATGAACGCGCGGCTGGCCGCCCGCCTGACCGGCTGGCACATCGACATCAAGAGCGAGTCGACCTTCGCCCGCGAGGAGGAGAGCGACGAGTTCGGCGACGAGACGGAGGCGGGGACGCTGCGCTGCGCGGCGATGCTGCGCACCGGCAAGCGCTGCCCGAACGCCGCGGTGGTGGGTACGCGCTACTGTGCCGTGCCCACCCACGCCCGCCTGGCCGAGGTCGAGACCTCGCTCGGGCGGCCGCTGACGGCGGAGGAGATCGAGGACGCGGGGAGCGAGGAGGGGTGGGCCCGCGTGTCGGAGCTCGCCCCGGCCGTGGCCGCGACCACGGGCGAGGGGGCGACGGAGGAGGAGGCGTAGCGGCAGGACGGGACCCGACGGAACGTGCCCGGCACGTGCCGGAGCGCCGCTGCCTCGGCTGCGGCGCCCGGCTGCCCAAGGCGGCGCTCGCGCGGTTCACGGCGGTCCCGGACGCGTCCGGCCACCGCCTCGCGCGGGACGACGCGTCCCGGCTCTCCGGGCGCGGGCTGTACGTGTGCCGGCGGGACGCGTGCTTCGAGCGCGCGGTCACGCGACGGGCGTTCCATCGGGCCGCGAGGGTGAGCGGCGGGTTGATGATCGATACGAGTCTCGCCGCGGAGTTCGGTGGGGAAGGTGAACGGGGGACGTGATGGAGAAGAAGAGGATCTACGAGATCGCCAAGGAGGAGGGGCTCCCGAGCTCCCTCCTGCTGCAGCGCCTGCAGCGGGCCGGCGTCAACGTCAAGACCGCGTCGTCGACCGTCGACGTGGCCGAGGCCCTGCACGTCCTGAACCCCAACCGCTACCCGAAGCCCGAGCGCGCCCCCGAGCCCACGCCGGCTCCGGCGGAGCCCGTCGCCGAGGCCCCCGAGCCCGCGCCGGCCCCCGCGCGCAGGCCGTCGCGCCCGCCGCGCCCGCGCCCGCGCCCGGCACCGGCCCCCGAGCAGCCGGCCGCCGAGGCCGAGCAGACACCGCCCGTCGCGGCCCCGGAGCAGGCGGCCCCGGCGCCCGCGCCCGAGGCCGCCCCGGCGCCCTCGCCCGAGCCCGTCGCCGAGGCCCCCTCGGCCGAGCCCGCCGCGGCCCCGCCGGCCCCCGAGCCGGTGGCGGAGGCGCCCGCGAAGCCCGAGGCGGCCGCGCCCGCGAAGCCCGAGGCGGCGGCGCCCGCGCAGCCCGAGACGCCCGCGGAGCCGCAGGCCCCCGCGGCGGCCGAGCCCGAGGCGGCGACGCCGCCGCCGGCACCGGTCACCCGGCGCCCCGAGCCCCCCAAGCCCAAGCCCCCGCTCTACCGCCCGCCGCCGGCCCCGGCGGCGCCCGCGGGCGGGCGCGGCGGCGGCAACGGCGGCGGCCCCTCCGGGGGCGGCCCCGGGCGCGGCGGCCCCGGCCCCGGGCCCGGTCGCGGCGGCATGGGCGGCGGCATGGGCGGAGGCCCCGGCGGCGGTGGCGGAGGCCCCCGCGGCAAGCGCCGGCGCGTCGTCATCGACCCGCAGGCAGGACGTCGCGGCCCAGCCCAGCAGGGGCGCGACCGTCGCGGCGGTCGCCCCGGCCCGCGCCAGGAGGAGAAGCCGGCCGTCGTCATCGCGCCGGCCGACATGCCCATGGTCGAGGTGCCCTCGGGCTCCACGGTCAAGGACTTCGCCGAGATCCTCGACGTGCCGACCTCGCAGATCATCAAGCTCCTCATGGGGCTCGGCGAGCTCGCCACCATCACGCAGTCCCTGTCGGACGACGCGATCGAGCTGATCGCGGCCGAGATGGAGCGCAAGGTCACCGTCGTCCACGCCGAGGAGGAGGCCGAGCGCGCCGAGGAGTTCGACGACGACGAGGCCGACCTGGTCACCCGCGCGCCGGTCGTGACCGTCATGGGCCACGTCGACCACGGCAAGACCTCGCTGCTCGACGCCATCCGCTCCACCGAGGTGGCGGCGGGCGAGGCCGGCGGCATCACCCAGCACATCGGCGCCTACCAGGTGCACCACGACGGGCGCGAGATCACCTTCCTCGACACGCCGGGTCACGAGGCCTTCACGGCGATGCGCGCGCGCGGCGCGAAGATCACGGACGTCGCCGTGATCGTTGTCGCCGCCGACGACGGTGTCATGCCGCAGACCGTCGAGGCGATCGACCACGCGCGCGCGGCCGAGGTGCCCTTCATGGTCGCGGTCAACAAGATCGACAAGGCCGGCGCCAACCCGGACCGCGTCAAGCAGGAGCTCTCCCAGCGCGACGTCATCCCGTCGGACTGGGGCGGCACGCACGAGTTCGTGCCGGTCTCGGCGACCGAGCGGACCGGCATCGACACCCTCCTCGAGACGATCCTGCTCGTGGTGGACGCCGACGCCGAGCCGAAGGCGAACCCGAAGCCCGAGGCGTCGGGCACCGTGATCGAGTCGCGGCTCGACCCGGGCCGCGGCCCGGTGGCCTCGCTGCTCGTGCAGCGCGGGACCCTCCGGGTGGGCGACGTGGTCGTGGCCGGCGACGTCTACGGGCGCGTCCGGGCGATGGGCGACTACACCGGCGCCGCGATCGCCGAGGCGGGGCCGTCGGTCCCGGTCGAGGTGCTCGGCCTCGGGGGCGTCGTCGACGCCGGCGAGCGCTTCCGCGTCGTCGAGAACGAGCGCGCGGCGCGCCAGCGGGCGTCCGAGCGCAGCCAGCGCCTGCGGGCCGAGGAGCTCGCCAACCGGCGCCCGGTGTCGCTCGACGACCTCTTCGCGCGCATCAAGGAGGGCGGGCTCAAGGAGCTCAACATCATCATCAAGGGCGACGTGCAGGGCTCCGTCGGCGCCCTCGAGGACGCGCTCTCGAAGATCGAGCAGACCGAGGTGCGCCTGCGCGTCATCCTCACCGGCGTCGGCGCGATCACCGAGTCGGACGTCTCCCTTGCGTCGGCGTCGGAGGCCGTGATCATCGGCTTCAACGTCCGGCCGCGCCCCGAGGCCAGCGCGCTGGCCGAGCGCGAGGGCGTCGACATCCGCACCTACCGGGTCATCTACCGGGCCATCGAGGACGTGCGCGACGCGCTCGTCGGGATGCTCGAGCCGGACATCGTCGAGGACGTCATCGGCCAGCTGGAGGTGCGCGCCACCTTCCGCGCGAGCCGCATCGGCACCATCGCCGGCTGCTACGTCACCGACGGCGTGGTGCGCCGCAACTCCAACGTCCGCCTCATCCGGGAGGGCGTGGTGGTGCACGAGGGCAGGATCGCGTCGCTGAAGCGCTTCAACGAGGACACCCGCGAGGTCGCCACCGGCTTCGAGTGCGGCGTCCTGATCGAGGACTTCAACGACGTCAAGGAGGGGGACCAGATCGAGGCCTACGAGCTCCGCGAGGTCGCGCGCACCGCGCAGGCCGCGGCGCCGGTCGCCCCCCCGTCGGCGCCCACGCCCCCGGCCGACCAGGCGGACGGCGCGGACGACGCCGAGTAGGGCCGGCGGGTCGATGGAGTGCGGCTACGTGGGCATCCTCACCGTCGACCTGCACCTGCCCGAGGCGGGGTCGCTGAAGGCAAAGCGCAAGGAGCTGCTGCGGGTGAGGAACGGCCTCGCCCGCAGGTTCTCCTGCGCCGTCGCCGAGGTCGACCACCACGACCTGTGGCAGCGGGCCGGGCTCACGCTGGCGGTGGTGGGGCGCACCGCGGCGGAGACGGCCGAGCGGCTGGAGGACGCCGAGCGCTGGCTGCACGGGGACGAGTGGTTCCAGGTGGTGGGCTCCTCGCGCGAGGTGATCGCGGTCGAGCCCGAGCCCGCCGCGCGATGGGGGTCCTGATGGCGCGCGGTCCCCGCAGCACCCGCATGCGACGGGTCGACACCGCCCTCCGGCAGGTGCTCGCCGAGGCGATCGCGCGCGACCTGTCCGACCCGCGCCTCGGCTTCGTCACGATCACGCACGTCGAGGCGACCCAGGACGTGCGCGAGGCGAAGGTCTGGTTCACGACCCTGCGCGCCCGCGAGCGGCGCGGCAGCCAGGAGGCGCTCGAGTCGGCCCGCGGGCTGCTCCAGTCGCGCCTGGCGGCGGAGCTGCGCTCGCGCCACACCCCGCAGCTCACCTTCCACTACGACAGCTCGCAGCAGGACGCGATGGAGCTGACCCGCCTCATCGACGAGGTGACGGGCGGCCCGGAGGAGACCGGATGACCCAGCGCACGGGACGGGACGCCACGCCGGCCGAGGTGGCGGAGATCCTCTCCGACCCCGCGGTCCGGTTCGTCGTGACCGCGCACCACAACCCCGACGGCGACGCGATCGGCTCGATCCTCGGCCTCGCGCGCGCCCTGCGGGCCGCGGGACGCGACGTGGTGATCGCCCACCCCGACGTGCCCGCCGTCCCGAGCGACCTCGCGTTCCTCCCGGCGCCGGGCGAGGAGTTCGCCCCCGAGCTGCCCGCGGACGTCGGCGAGCGCGTGCTGGTGGCGGTGGACTGCGCCACGGAGCGCCGCATGTGGCCCGAGCCGGTCCACGAGGCCGCGCGCCTGGTGGTCAACATCGACCACCACCAGGACAACACCCGCTTCGGCGACCTCAACCTGATCGAGCCCGACGCGTCGAGCACGGCCGAGGTGCTGGTCGGGGTCCTCGACGCCGCCGGCCTGCCCCTCACGCGCGAGGTGGCCGAGGCCCTCTACGTGGGCCTCGTCACCGACACCGGCCGCTTCGGCTACACCAACACCCGCCCCCGCGCGCACGAGATCGCGGCGCGGATGATCGCCGCGGGCGTCGACCCCGCCGCGATGTCGCGTCGCCTGTTCGAGGAGCAGCCGCTCGACCGGCTCCTGCTGATGGGCCGCGCGCTCGAGGGCGCCCGCTCACTGGCGGGCGGGCGGATGCTCGCGGCGGTGCTCACGCGCGACGACTTCGCCCGGGCCGGCGGCGACGACTGTGAGGGCATCGTCGAGGTCATGCGCGGCGTCCGCGGCGTGAGCGCCGCGGCGCTGGTGCGCGAGTCCGGCCCCGACGGCCTCTACCGCGTCTCGCTGCGGACGGTCGACCCCGCGGTCGACGTGTCGGCGATCGCCCGCGAGGAGGGCGGCGGCGGGCACCGCGCGGCGGCGGGCTTCAGCACCGCGCGGCCGCCGGAGGAACTCCTCGCGTGGCTGGAGGAGCGGATGTCCGAGCGCCTGGACGCGAACGCGAACGGGGCCGGTGGCTGACGCCGCCGCCCCGCCGGCGCCTGCGCTCTGGCTGGTGGACAAGCCGGCGGGGCCGACCTCGCACGACGTGGTCGCCGCCGCCCGTCGGCGCCTGCCGCGTCGCGCCAAGGTGGGGCACAGCGGGACGCTCGACCCCTTCGCCACCGGTCTGCTGGTGCTGATGGTGGGCCGCGCCACGCGCCTCGCGCCCTTCCTGACGGGGCTCGACAAGACGTACCTGGCCACCGTGCGCACCGGCTTCACCTCGCGCAGCGGGGACACGGAGGGCCCCGTCGAGCGCTCGGGCGAGCCCGCCACGGCCGAGGCCGTCGCGGCGGTGCTGCCCCGGTTCCTCGGCACGCTGCGCCAGCGTGTCCCGGCCCTGTCGGCCGTGCGCGTCGACGGTGAGCGCCTCTACCGGCGGGCGCGCCGGGGCGAGGAGGTCGTCGACCTCCCCGAGCGCGAGGTCACGATCCACGCCCTGCGGCTGGTGGAGGACCTCGGCGACGGCGAGTTCGTGCTCGAGGTGCACTGCGGCTCGGGCACCTACGTGCGCCGGCTCGCGGGCGACATCGGCGAGGCGCTCGGGACCGGCGCCTACTGCACCGCGCTGCGCCGCACCGCGGTGGGCCGGCTGTCGGTGGCGGACGCCGTCGCGCCGGAGGAGGTGGGGCCGGAGGGCGGTCTGGATCCGCTGGCCGGGCTCGTGCACCTGCCGCGCCACGAGCTGGCCCCCGACGACGCCGCCGCGGTGCTCCACGGGCGACCCGTCCCCGCCGCGCCGGGGGAGGACGGGACCGTCGCGCTCGTCGCCGAGGGGCGGCTGGTCGCGGTGGGGGAGGCCGGCGACGGCGCCGTGCGCCCCGCCGTGGTGATCGGGGCCGCCGCGTGAGGCGCTACAACTCGCTGGGCGACCTCCCGCTCGGCGGGCCCCGGCGCGTCGTCGCCATCGGCACCTTCGACGGCGTGCACATCGGCCACCAGGCGATCATCGGCCGGGCGATCGCCCTGGCCGCCGAGCGGGGCCTCGGCTCGATGGCGCTGACCTTCGAGCCGCAGCCGATCGGCGTGCTGCGGCCCGAGCTGAAGCCGGCCGTGCTGACCCACATCGCCTTCAAGAGCCAGCTCATCGAGCGCCTCGGGGTCGACGAGCTGCTCGTGGTGCCGTTCACCAGGGCCTTCTCGCGCATCCGCGCCGAGCGCTTCGCCGAGATGCTGGTCGCGCCGCCGGTGGGCGCCGACGCGGTCGTGGTGGGCGAGAACTTCCGCTTCGGCCATCAGGGCAGCGGCACCGCGGAGATGCTCGCCCAGTTCGGGCGCTCCCGCGCGCTGCGGGTCGAGACGCCGGGCATGGTCACGAGCGACGACGGCAAGCCGGTCTCGTCGACCCGCATCCGCCGCCTGGTGGCCACCGGGCAGGTCGCCGCCGTGATCCCGCTGCTCGGGCGCATGCACTCGGTGGAGGGGGTGGTGGTGCACGGCGACGGCCGCGGCCGCGGCCTCGGCATCCCGACGGCGAACCTCGAGGTCCCCGCCGACTCGGCCCTGCCGAGCCGGGGGGTCTACGCGGGGCGGGCCGTCCTGGCCGGCGGGCGCAGCGCCGCCGCTGTCAACATCGGCGTCGCGCCCACCTTCACCGCGGGCGACGCGCGCTCGACGCTGCGGATCGAGGCGTTCCTGCTCGACCACGACGGCGGCGACATCTACGGCCAGACGATGCGGATCGACTTCATCGAGCGGCTGCGCGACGAGCGCCGCTTCGCGTCGGTCGACGAGCTGATGGAGCAGGTGCACCGCGACATCGCGCGCACCCGCGAGCTGAACGACCTGCCCCCGGGGGACCCGCCGGCCTCCTGACGGCGCGGGGCGCGGGCGGGACCGGGTGGCGTTCGCGTCCGGGGCGCCCGTAGGCTCGTGCGGCCGCGTCGCGGTCCGGCGCGGAGTGCCCGCGACCAGGAGCCGCCATGCCCCGCCTCCCACGTCCCAGCCCCGCGATGGTCGTCGCGACAGCCGCCCTCGTCGCCGCGATGGGCGGCGCCGGCTACGCCCAGGTGCAGGAGCGCCTGGACGGCCGCGACCTGCTGAACCGGTCGGTCTCGACGCCCAAGCTCCAGCTCGGCAGCGTCCGCGCCGCGCAGCTCGGCACCGGGGCGGTCACCACCACGAAGCTGCGCACTGGCGCCGTCACGGCCCGCAAGGTCGCCCGCGGCGCGGTGGGCACCGACCAGCTCGCCGACGGGGGCGTGCGCGCCCCCGACATCGGCCCGGCGGCGGTCGGGAGCGCCCAGCTCGCGCCCGGCGCCGTCACGGAGGGGGCCATCGCGCCCGGCGCGGTGACCCGCGGCAGGATCGCCCCCGAGGCCCAGGTCCCCCTGACCACCGTGCGCCGCTCCGCGGTCGTCGTGGCCGCGCCGGGGACGGTCGGCACCGCCATCGCCGCCTGCGCCCCGGGCGAGCGCCTCACCGGCGGCGGCGCGGGGCCCGCCGACACCTCGCCGACGCCGGAGCTGCACGGGGCCGGCGGCATCCCGGTGCCGAACGGCGACGGCGACGTGCCGAGCCAGTGGCAGGGCTTCGTGCTCAACGCCGGCGTCGCGCCGCAGGCCATCGTCGCCTACGCGATCTGCGCGCGTGCCGCATAGGGGCGGTCCGGGCCGGCCGCACGCGCGGCCGGCCCGCCGGGGCCCGGTGGGTACACTCGGCGTCGGGCGCCCCGTGTCCGGGCGACCCACGGTGACTCCCGCCCTCCGCCGCCACGCGCCGAGGTCCCCCTGACCGCGCTCACCACCACCCTGTCCGACCTGACGCTGCAGGCGTCGGGCGCCCTGGGTGGCACGGTCGATCAGGAGCACCTCCTCGAGGCGCGCCAGATCCAGGCGCTCTCCCTCGGCTGGCACATCGTGATCGTGTGCTTCGGGGTGGCCTTCCCGGCGGTGGTCCTCTTCACCGAGGGGCTCTGGCTGCGCACCGGCGACCCGGTCTACCGCACCATCGCCAGGCGCTGGTCCAAGGCGATGCTCGTCCTGTTCGCGGTGGGCGTCGTGTCCGGGACGATCCTCTCCTTCGAGCTCGGGATCCTCTGGCCCGAGTTCATGGCCACCTGGGGCGAGGTCTTCGGCCTCGGCTTCGCGCTCGAGGGCTTCTCGTTCTTCGTCGAGGCCATCTTCATCGCCATCTACGTGTACGGGTGGGACCGCCTGCCGCCGCGCGTCCACCTGCTCACCGGGATCCCCGTCGCCCTCGCGGGCGTCGCCGGCTCGTTCTTCGTCATCGCCGTCAACGGGTGGATGAACGCGCCCGCCGGCTTCTCGGTGGTCGACGGCGTCGTCACCGACGTCGACCCGGTCGCGGCACTGCTGAACGACAACGTCTGGCACCAGCTCGTCCACATGCTCGCCGCCGCGTACATGGTCACCGGCTTCTGCGTGGCGGGCGTCTATGCGTGGGCGTGGCTGCGCGGCAGGCGCGACCGGTACCACCGCATCGCGTTCGTCATCCCGTTCACGATCGCGGCCCTCGTGACTCCCGTCCAGCTCCTGGTGGGCGACTGGGCGGCGCGCACGGTCGCCGTGAACCAGCCCGTCAAGCTCGCCGCGTTCGAGGGGCTCCCCGAGACGACCTCCGGCGCGCCGTTCCACCTGGGCGGCTGGTACGAGGACGGCGAGATCAAGGGGGGCATCGAGATCCCCGACCTGCTCTCGATCCTGGCCACGCACGACCCGCACGGGACGGTGATCGGGCTCGACAGCGTGCCCCCGGAGGATCGCCCGCCGGTCAACGTCGTCCGCACGGCCTTCCTCACCATGGTCACCATCGGGAGCGGGCTCGCCCTGCTGGCGTTCGCCTACCTGCTCACCTGGTGGCGCCGGCGCCGCGCGCCGCGCTCGGTGTGGTTCCACCGCGCCGCGGTGGCCGCCGGGCCGCTGGCCGTGGTCGCCCTCATCAGCGGCTGGATCACCACCGAGGTCGGGCGCCAGCCCTGGATCGTCTACGAGCAGATGCGCGTGGAGGAGGCCGTGACGGGCGCCGACGGCATCCCGGTGGGGTACGCGGTGCTCGTGTGCGTCTACGCCGGCCTCACGGCCGTCGCGATCTGGATGCTGAGGCGGATCGCCCGGTCGCCGCGCGACGACGCCGCCCCGCCGCCCGGGGGCGCGCCGTGAGCCTCGCCGAGTGGACCGCCCTGCTGATCGTCCTCGGGCTCAGCGCCTACGCGGTGCTCGCGGGTGCCGACTTCGGCACCGGCCTCTGGGAGGTGCTCGCGGGCCGCCGCCGCGGCGAGGTGCGCCACGCGGTCGAGGGCTCGATGGCCCCGGTCTGGGAGGCCAACCACGTCTGGCTGATCTTCGTGCTGGTCATCGCCTGGACGTGCTTCCCGGTGGCGTTCGGGTCGGTGGCCTCGACCCTCTACATCCCGCTGGCCGCCGCGGCGGTCGGGATCATCCTGCGCGGCGCGGCCTTCGCCACCCGCGGCGTCGCGCCCGGAGGCGGCGCGGGGGCCTGGTACGGCGCCCTCTTCGCCGGCTCGTCGCTGCTGACCCCGTTCTTCCTGGCCGCGGCGATCGGGGGCATCGCCGCCGGCCGCGTTCCCGTCGGCAACGCCGAGGGCGACCCGCTCACGAGCTGGTGGAACCCCCTGTCGGTGCTGGCGGGGGTGCTGGCCGTGGTGACCGGGGCCCACCTCGCCGCCGTCTACCTGGCGGCCGACGCCCGGCGGCACGGCGACGCCGGGCTGGAGGAGTGGTTCCGGCTCCGGGGGATCGTCTCGGGGGTCGTGGCGGGCGCCGTCGCCCTGGCCGGCCTGGTGGTGGTCCGCGAGGACGCACGCGGCCTCTACGACGGGCTGACGGGCGACGCCCTGCCGCTCGTGCTGCTGTCCGGCGCCGCCGGCGTCGCCACGATCGGGCTCCTGCTCGCGCGGCGCCTGGGCGCCGCCCGGATCGCGGGCGCCGTGTCCGTGGCGGCGGTGGTGTGGGGCTGGGCGGTCGCCCAGGCCCCGGACCTCCTGCCCGGCGCGCTCACCGTGTCCGACGGCGCCGCGTCCTCGGCGACGCTCGTCGCCGTGCTCGTGGCCACCGGAGTCGGGACGCTGGTGCTCGCGCCGTCGCTCACCTACCTCTTCCGGCTCGTGCTGGCCGGGCGCCTCGACAAGGACCCCGTCCCCGGCTCGGGGAGGCCCCTCCCGTGAGCGAGCGGACGCTGGTGCGCATCGCCCTCGCCTGCCTGCTCGTCGGCGGCTTCCTGCTGTTCACGATCGATGCCTGGTGGGCGCGCCTCGCCGGGGTGCTGCTGCTGACCGGCTTCATCGCCGCCGGCACCTTCGCCATCGCCTCGCCCGAGCGGCTCGGCGCCGAGGAGCCGCCGGAGGACGCCGGGGACGGGGACTGAGCCCGCCCCTCCCGCCGGCGACGCCGGCGGGAGGGGCGGGCTCAGAGCGCCGGGCGCCTGCGGTGGAAGTCGGTGGCCAGCTGGAAGGCGTGGGCCACCAGCAGCGCCTCGGCGTCGTTGCCGGGCGCCGCGGCGCACTGCATCGACAGCGGCATCCCCTCCGCGGCGGAGAAGCCGGTCGGGATCGCGATCGCCGGCGCGCCGGTCAGGTTCCAGACGTTGGTCTTGCTGCCCGAGGACGGCCGCGAGGAGGTGGTGCCCCCGCCCGCCTTCAGCCCGGCGATGTTGTCGGCCGGGTGGATCAGCACGTCCACGGAGTCGAACGTGGCGAGGATCCTCTCGCACCACATCCGCCGCACCCGCTGCGCCTGCATGTAGGCGTGTCCGGGCATGATCACGCCCGTCGACACCCGGCTCAGGTAGGCGGGGGACATGTTCTGCGGCTGGGTGATGAGGTTGTCGTACTGGTAGGACGCGACCTCGGCCGAGCGGATCACGTTGTAGAACGACGACGTGCTCGAGAGGCCGGGGAAGAGCACCTCGCTGGTGACCTCCCGGACCGTCGCGCCCTGCTTGCGCACCACGTCCACCGCCGCGTCGAACGCCGCCAGCTCCTCGTCGTTCGGCACGCCGCGGAAGTAGTCCTCCGCCGAGGGGATCCCCACCACCACGCCGCGCAGGGGCTTGCGCGAGGGGGCCTCGAGCAGACGCCTGGCCAGCCGGTAGCGCTTGACGGGCCGGGTGAGGGGGTCCTTGGGGGTGGAGCCGCCGCAGACGTCGGTGACCAGGGCGCAGTCGAGCGCCGAGTGGGCCAGCGGGCCCGGGTGGTCCATCGACCAGGCCAGCGGGAAGATGCCGTGCAGCGGGATCGTCCCGTAGGTCGGCTTGAAGCCCGAGAGCCCGCAGTTGGCCGCCGGCCCGCGGATGGAGCCGCCGGTGCAGGTGCCCATGCCGACCATGAACTCCGACGCCGCCATCCCGGCCGCGGAGCCGGAGCTGGATCCGCCGGGCGTCCGCAGGAGGTCCCACGGGTTGTTGGCCGCCGACGCGGTCGCCGTGGCCAGCTCGCTCGTGCCGACCTTGCCGAGGATCACCGCGCCCCCGGCCTTCAGGCGTGCGACCGACTCGGCGTCCTCGGAGGGCACGAAGCCCGTGTAGAGCTTCGAGTTGCCCTCGGTGACCTTGCCCTCCGTGAGGTAGATGTCCTTGAGGCCGACGGTGATGCCGTGCAGCGGCCCGAGGTAGGTGCCCCGGCGGGCGAGGCGCTCGGCCTGCCGCGCGGCCGCCAGGATCTCGGCGTCGGGGTACTTGTTGACGAAGGCCAGCACCCGCGGCTCGACGGCCTCGATGCGGTCGAGCGTGGCGACGGCGAGGTCGACCGGGGAGAGCTTGCCGGCCCGGATCAGCGCCCCGGCCTCCGAGATCTCCAGGTCGTACAGCGGCACGTCGCGCTTGGCCGGCCCCGGGGCCGGCTTGCGCGAGCCGAGGGCGGCGGCCGGGGAGGCCAGCACCGAGGCGGCCGCCGCGGCCGCGGCGGCGCCCTTGACGAAGTCGCGCCGGGAGACCGGCGTCGCGGTGCCGCTCATCGGCCCCACCCCTTCGCGGCGGGCTCGACGGTCTCGGTCGCGGTGTACTCGACCAGGGGGAACGGGGTCTCGGTCTGGGGCATCGCGGCGAGGATCGCCTCGCACTCCTCCAGTCCGTTCAGCACGCTGTCGAAGACGCTGGTGGGCAGCTGCTCGGGCCCGAGCCCGTAGAGCGGGCCGAGCTGGGCGGCGAGGGCCGCCGCCTCGTCGGGCGTGTAGGGCACGTCATGCCTCCGTGTCGCGGTTCTCTCCGGGCGCCGATCCGACGCCACCGCCTCCGGGACCCCCGGGTGGGGAGGTGCGGGCAGCCTGCCGCCCGGCGGCTGCGACGTGAATGGTCCCGGGGGCCAGGATTCGGCGGCGTCCCTTGTCGGACCGGTCGGTGCGGGAATCCGCCGGGGGGCCTCTGCTAACCTCGCCCACGCGTCCGGGGAGCGGAGTCGCGCGCGCGACGACCCCCCGAGGCCACACAGACGACCCGGTTGCGGCTCCGGCTGCTCCGCGGCTGAGACAGGAGACGGACGATGCTGACCAAGGACGCCAAGGCGGAGGTCATCGGCGGGCACCGGCGCCACGAGAGCGACACCGGCTCGCCGCAGGTGCAGGTGGCGATCCTCACCGAGAGGATCAACCAGCTCACCGAGCACCTCAAGACGCACAAGAAGGACCACCACTCGCGCCGCGGGCTGCTCCAGATGGTGGGGCGCCGGCGCCGGCTGCTGAACTACCTCCAGAAGACCGATCTGGACGGCTACCGCGAGCTGACGAAGAAGCTCGGGCTGCGCAGGTAGGCGCCGCCCCGGGCGAAGGGACGGCCGGCGCACAAGGGTGCCGGCATCGAGGCGCCCCGGCCGATGGGCGGTGCGGGGCAGACAAGGGACGTGACATGGGTGTAGAGGTCGTTACCGCGAACGTCGGCGATTCGCCGATCTCGTTCGAGACCGGGAAGCTGGCGAAGCAGGCGAACGGCGCGGTGCTCGTCCGCTCGGGCGACACGGTGGTGCTGGTGACGGCGGTGGGGGCGCAGTCGGCCCGTCCGGGCGCGGACTTCTTCCCGCTCACCGTCGACGTCGAGGAGCGGATGTACGCCGCGGGCAAGATCCCGGGCGGCTTCATCAAGCGCGAGTCGCGGCCGAGCGACCGCGCCACGCTGACGGCCCGCATGACCGACCGGCCGATCCGGCCGCTGTGGCCCAAGGGCTACCGCAACGAGACGCAGGTCGTCGCGACGGTCCTCTCCGTGGACCAGGTGAACGCGTTCGACATCCTCTGCCTGAACGGCGCCTCGGCCGCGCTGATGATCTCCGAGCTGCCCTTCCAGGGCCCGGTCGGCGCCGTCCGCATCGGCCTGATCGGTGACGAGTTCATCATCAACCCGACCCTCCAGGAGACCGAGGAGTCCGAGCTCGACCTGGTGGTCGCCGGCAGCGCCGACGCGATCTCGATGGTCGAGGCCGGCGCGAACGAGGTCGACGAGGAGACGATGCTCGAGGCGCTCCAGATCGCCCACGAGGAGATCCGGAACCTCTGCGCCGTGCAGATGGAGCTCGTCGAGAAGGCCGGCAAGCCCAAGTGGGACGTCGCGCCGGTGACGGTCGACGAGAAGCTGTCCGCCGCGATCGAGAAGGCCGCCGGCAAGGACCTGGCCGAGGCCACCTCCGAGCAGGCCAAGCTCCTGCGCCGCGACAAGGTGGCCGCCGTCCGCGCCGCCGCCCAGGAGGCCGTCCTCGGCGACGAGGCCGACCCCGAGCGGATCGCCGACTTCGGCCGCGCGTTCGACGCGCTCCAGAAGAGCCTCATCCGCAAGCGGATCGCGGTCGACAAGCACCGCCCCGACGGCCGCAAGGCCGACGAGATCCGCCCGATCTCCTGCGAGGCGGGCGTGCTCCCGCGCGTGCACGGCTCCGGCCTGTTCACCCGCGGCGAGACCCAGGTGCTCACGAGCCTCGCGCTCGGCACCACCAAGGAGGCGCAGCGCATCGACGGCCTCGGCATCGAGACCACCAAGCGCTACATCCACCACTACAACTTCCCGCCCTTCTCCGTGGGCGAGACCGGCTTCATGCGCGGCCCCAAGCGCCGCGACATCGGCCACGGCGCCCTCGCCGAGCGCGCCCTGCTGCCGATGATCCCGGACGACGTCGAGTTCCCGTACACGCTGCGGCTCGTGTCCGAGACGCTGGAGAGCAACGGCTCGTCGTCGATGGCGTCGGTCTGCGGCTCGACCCTCGCGCTCCTCGACGCCGGCGTCGCCATCACGCGCCCGGTGGCCGGCATCGCGATGGGCCTCATCAAGGAGGGTGACGACCACATCATCCTCAGCGACATCCAGGGCGACGAGGACCACCTCGGCGACATGGACTTCAAGGTCGCGGGCACCTCGGAGGGCATCAACGCCCTCCAGATGGACATCAAGATCACGGGCGTCACGTTCGAGATCCTGCGCGACGCGCTGGCCCAGGCGAAGGCCGGCCGCCAGCACATCCTCGGGATCATGGCCGAGACCCTCCCCGAGCCCCGCACCGAGCTCTCGGCGTGGGCGCCGCGGATCACCGCGATCAAGATCGACCCGGAGCGCATCGGGACGGTCATCGGCAAGGGCGGCGAGACGATCCGCGGCCTCGAGGCCGACTACGAGGTCGAGATCTCGATCGAGGACGACGGCACGGTCAAGGTGTACGGCGTCAACGGCGAGAAGGCCGACGCGGCGATCGAGCAGATCCGCGCCATGACCAAGGACGTCGAGATCGGCGACACCTACATGGGCGCCAAGGTCGTCAAGACGACCACCTTCGGCGCGTTCGTCGAGCTCACCAAGGGCGTCGACGGGCTCCTGCACATCTCCAACCTCGGCCGCGGCCGCGTGGAGAAGGTGGAGGACGTCGTCAACCGCGGCGACACGGTCGACGTGACCGTGGTCGAGGTGGACAAGGCCCGCGGCCGCATCGGCCTGCGGATCGTCGGCATGGAGGACGTCGACGGCGGCGGGGGCGGCAACGGCCCCGTCGAGGACGGGGACGACGACCGGCCCAAGCGCCGCCGTCGCCGGCTGACGGCGGCCGAGTAGCCGTGGCGACCACCCCGGCCACGCCCGCGCCCGTCCTCGGCGTCACGCCCGGGGGCCTCCGTGTCGTCACGGAGGCCGTCCCGGGCGTGCGCTCGGTGGCGGTCGGGGTGTGGATCGGGGTGGGGTCGCGCTTCGAGCGCGACGAGGAGGCGGGCATCTCCCACTTCCTCGAGCACATGCTGTTCAAGGGCACGCCCACGCACTCCCCCGAGGAGATCGCACAGGCGTTCGACGGGCTCGGCGGCGAGGTCAACGCCGCGACCGGCAAGGACTACACGGTCCTCTACTGCCGGGTGCTCGACGAGCTGCTCGACCAGGCGATGCCCCTGCTGACCGACATGGCGCAGCGGCCGACCTTCCTCGACCTCGACCAGGAGCGCGAGGTCGTCCTCGAGGAGATCGCCATGTACGAGGACGACCCGCAGGACCAGATCCACGACCTGGCCAGCCGCGCCGTCTTCCCCGACCAGGCCCTCGGGCGGCCGGTGATCGGCACGGCCGAGGTCATCGGCAGCGTCCCCGAGGACGGGGTGCGCGCCTACCACGCCGGCCACTACACCGCGCCGAACATGGTGGTCGCCGCGGCCGGCAACATCACCCACGAGCGCATCATGGAGCTGTCCGAGCGACTGCTCGGCGGGCTCTCGACGGCCTCGGGCGAGGGCGTCTACGAGGCCGCCCGCCCCGGCCGGCCGACGCTCGTGCTGAAGGAGAAGGCCACCGAGCAGTACCACCTCTGCCTGGGCGGCCCGGGCCTGTCGCGCAACGACCCGCGCCGCCACGCGCAGTCGGTGCTCGACACGGTGCTCGGCGGGTCGATGAGCAGCCGCCTCTTCCAGGAGGTGCGCGAGAAGCGCGGCCTGGCCTACTCGGTGGGCACCTACGTCGTCGGCTACGCCGACGCCGGCCAGGTGGGCGTCTACCTCGGCACCCGCGAGGACAACCTCGGCCTGGCCTGCGAGATCATCGCCACCGAGCTGCGGCGCATCGGCGAGGAGCCGCTGCCGGCCGACGAGCTGCGCCGCGCCAAGGACCACCTCAAGGGCCGCCTGGTCCTCGGCATGGAGAGCTCCGGCACGCGCATGAACCGCATCGGCCGCGCCGTCCTCACCGGCACGGAGCTCCTCACGGTCGACGAGATCGTGGAGCGCGTCGAGGCCGTGACCGCCGACGACGTGCAGGCGCTGGCGCGCGAGCACTGGTCGCCCGAGGCGATGTCGGTCGCCGCGATCGGCCCCCGCGCCGACGCCATCCGCGCCGCCGTCGCCACCCTCAGCCCGGAGCTGGCCGCCGCCTGATCGGCGGGCTCGCACGCCGTCGTGCGGGCGTGACGATCGAACAGGTGTTCGCTACACTGTCCTCCGGGGTCGTGACGGAGGAGGCGGACGTGATCGGGACGGGCGAGAGGCTGCGCCGGGGGCGGGCGCACGGGCGCTGGAGCGCCGCGGACATGGCCGACGTGGTCGAGGCGGTGCTGCGCTCGCGCGGCGACCGGGCGTGGAGCGCGGAGGACGTCCGCGACCGGCTGGCGTTCGGCCGGCCGGCCGGCGGGCCGGCGCTGTCGTCGGTGCGCGAGGCGCTGCGGCTGCTGGCCGACGAGGGGCGGGCCGAGCGGATCGACGTCTGGGGCCTGCGCGGCTGGGGCAACACCGCGCACGCCTGGCGCGCGGCCCGCGGGGCGGCGCAGATGCGCCTGGGCGCCGCCGCGTAGGGATCGCCTCCGCCGGGGCGCCCCGGGGGTGCCTGTGCGAGAGTCGCCGCACCGTCCCGCCGGAGCCGGAGGCCGCGATGCCCGCCGAACTGATCCACACGATGATCCGCGTGCTCGACGAGGAGCGCTCGCTGGCCTTCTACGGCGCCCTCGGGTTCGCCGAGCGGGGCCGCGCGCGGGTCGGAGGTGACACCGCGACGGTCATCTTCCTCGCCCTGCCGGGTGACGGCGCGCGGCTGGAGCTGACCCTCAACGACGGGCGCACCGAGCCGTATGAGCTGGGGGAGGGCTACGGCCACATCGCGCTCACCGTCAGCGACGACATGGACGCCGAGCTCGCCCGGTTGGCCGAGCACGGCATCGCCCCGGAGAAGGAGCCGTACGCGGCCTACCCGGGCGGCCCGCGGATCTGCTTCCTGCGCGACCCCGACGGCTACCGCATCGAGCTCCTTGAGCGGAACCCCGCCGACGGGTTCTGATCGGGACCGGCCCCCGGCGCGTTTCCCGCATCGGGGCCTCCGGCGTTCCCCGGATGCCCGCGCGTCTCCGGGGAGGGAGGGTCCAGCCATGGCTCGCACCCGCGTCCTGGTCGTCGTCCTGGCCGCCGCCGCGGGCTACATGCTCGCCCTCCGGCCGCGGCTGCTGCGGTGGGGCGCGACGGACGACGAGGTGCGCCGCCCGTATCCGGGCGCGGGGGTGGTCCCGGGCGGTGTCCGCAGCGCGACCATGGCGGCGACGCTCGACGCCCCGCCCGCGCGGGTGTGGCCCTGGCTCGTGCAGATGGGCGCGGACCGGGCCGGCTGGTACAGCTGGGACCGGCTCGACAACTGGGGTCACCCGAGCACCGTCCGGCTGCATCCCGAGTGGCAGGCCCTCGCGGTCGGCGACCGGCTCGCGGCGACACCCGACGGCCGGCAGTGGTGGGAGGTCGCGGCCCTCGAGCCGGGGCGGTTCCTCGGCCTGCGGATGTCCCTCGATTTGCGGGGACGCCCGTTCGATCCGCGCGGGGATCCGCCCCGTCACCACACCGACTCGCTGTGGGGCTTCCTGCTGGACGGGCTGCCCGGCGGCCGTACCCGGCTGATCGTCAGCGGCTACTGGACCCTGCGGCCCGCGTGGCTGCGGCCCGTCCTGAGCGTCCTGGTGCTGGAGCCCTCGCACTGGATCATGCAGACGCGCCAGTTCGCGAACCTCGCACGGCGCGTCGGGCACGGCTGACCGCCGCCCACCGCGGGGTCAGCCCTCGGGGGGCGCGGGCGCCGGCGCGGGCGTGATGCCGAGCGCGAGCAGGTGGGGGACGGGGGTGGTCTCGATGATGGTGACGCTCGCGTTCGCCACCGGGACCATCGCCGCCGGGTCGAGGCCGGCGAGGGTCGCGCAGGCGGCCCGCACGGTGCCGCCGTGGGTGACCACCAGCACCCGGCGGGACGAGGTGGCCAGGAGGTCCCGCAGCGCCGTGCGGACGCGGGCGCACCGGTCGTCCCACGACTCGCCGCCGGGCGGCGTCGCGCGTCCGATGCGCCACAGCTCGAGGGCCTCCGCCTCGTCCGGGCTCATCGTGCCGGGCAGCCGTCCGGTCCAGTCGCCGAGGTCCGCCTCGCGCCAGCGCGGGTCGGGCGGCAGCGCGCGGACGCCGGGGGCCGCGAGCCCCAGGGTCTCGGCGGCGCGCCGCAGGTCGGACGAGACGGCGAGGTCGGGGCGCAGCGAGGCCAGCAGTGGGGCGAGGGCCTGCGCCTGCCGTCGGCCCGCCGCGTCCAGGGGCGGGTCGGCCACCCCCTGGAGCCGTCCCTCCGCGTTCCACTCGGACTCGCCATGGCGCACCAGGATCAGCCGCACCTCCGGGACCATACGGCCTGTAGGCTCGCCGGCGTGATCGAGGTCTGCGTAGCGGGGGCGGGCGGCCGCATGGGCCGGGCCGTGGTGGGGGCCGTGTCGCGCGAGGAGGACATGCGCGTCGCGATGGCCGTCGACCCCGCCCTGGCCCCGACCGACCGCGCCTACGCCGACCTGCCCGCCGCCCTCGCCGCGGGCGTGCCCGACGTGGTCGTGGACTTCACGATCCCGGACACGGTCTTCACCAACGCCATGACGGCGCTCGCGGCGGGGGTGCACGTCGTGGTGGGGACGACGGGCCTGTCCGAGGCGCAGATCGCCGAGATCCGGGCGGCGGCCGAGTCGGGGCCGGCCAACGCGCTCATCGCGCCGAACTTCGCCGTGGGCGCGGTGCTCCTGATGCGCTTCGCCGCCGAGGCCTCGCGCCACATGCCGAAGGCCGAGATCATCGAGCTGCACCACGACCGCAAGCTCGACGCGCCGTCGGGCACCGCGCTGCGGACCGCGGCGCTGATGGAGGGCGACCCGGTGATCCACTCGGTGCGCCTGCCGGGGCTGGTCGCCCACCAGGAGGTCATCCTGGGCGGCCACGACGAGACGCTGACCATCCGGCACGACTCGCTCTCGCGGGAGAGCTTCATGCCCGGCGTGGTGCTGGCGGTGCGGGCCGTCGCCGGCCGCCCGGGCCTCACCCTGGGGCTCGAGCCCGTCCTCTTCGGCGAGTAGGGACCCCACCCCGACCGCCGGGCGGCCCGGCGGGGCGGAACCTTCGCCGCGTGGCCGACCGCGGCGGCGATAGTCTCCGTCGATGCCCAAGCGCATCCGCAAGCTGCTCGTCGCCAATCGCAGCGAGATCGCGATCCGCGTCTTCCGCGCGGCCACCGAGCTCGGCCTGCGCACCGTGGCGATCTACTCGCTGGAGGACCGGTTCGCCCTGCACCGGTTCAAGGCGGACGAGGCCTACCAGGTGGGCAGGGGCGCCGAGCCGGTGCGCGCCTACCTCGCCATCGAGGAGATCATCCGCATCGCCCGCGACTGCGGCGCCGACGCCATCCACCCCGGCTACGGCTTCCTCGCCGAGAACCCCGAGCTCGCCGAGGCCTGCGTGCGCGAGGGGATCACCTGGGTGGGGCCGCCGCGCGGCGTGATGGATCGCCTCGGCAACAAGGTCGAGGCGCGGGCGATGGCGGAGGCGGCAGGGGTGCCCGTCATGCCGGCCACCGGGGCGCTGCCGGCCGATCCGGCCGAGGTGCGCCGCCAGGCCGAGGAGGTCGGCTTCCCCCTGATGGTGAAGGCCAGCTGGGGCGGCGGCGGCCGCGGCATGCGGATGGTGCTCGACCCCGCCGACCTCCAGGAGGCGGTCGACACCGGCCGGCGCGAGGCCCGGGCGGCCTTCGGCAACGACGAGGTCTTCCTCGAGCGCCTGGTCCAGCGCGCCTGGCACATCGAGGTGCAGATCCTCGCCGACCGCCACGGCAACGTCGTGCACCTGTTCGAGCGCGACTGCACGGTCCAGCGCCGCCACCAGAAGGTGGTCGAGATCGCTCCGTCGCCCCGCCTCGACCCCGGTCTGCGCGACCGCATCTGCGACGCCGCCGTGCGCCTGATGCGCGAGGCCCGCTACGTCTGCGCGGGCACCGTCGAGTTCCTGGTCGACGCCGACAGCGGCGAGTTCTTCTTCATCGAGGTCAACCCGCGCGTGCAGGTCGAGCACACGGTCACCGAGGTCGTGACGGGCATCGACATCGTGAAGGCCCAGATCCGCCTCGCGCAGGGCGCCACGATCGGCGAGGCCGCCAGCGGGGTGCCGGCCCAGGACGCGGTCGAGGTGCGCGGCTCGGCGATGCAGTGCCGCATCACCACCGAGGACCCCGAGAACCACTTCATCCCCGACTACGGGCGCATCAGCGCCTACCGCGAGGCGACGGGCTTCGGCATCCGCCTGGACGGGGGCACCGCGTACTCCTCGGCGGTCATCACGCCCTTCTACGACTCGCTGCTCGAGAAGGTGACCGCCTGGGCGCCCACCCACGAGGAGTCCGTGCGCCGCATGGACCGCGCGCTGCGCGAGTTCCGCATCCGCGGCGTGTCGACAAACCTGCCGTTCCTCGAGGCCCTGATCGCCCACCCCGGGTTCCGCTCGGGCGAGTACACGACGCGCTTCATCGACGAGACGCCCGAGCTGTTCCGGTTCCGCCCCCGGCGCGACCGGGCGACGCGGCTGCTGCACTTCATCGGCGACGTCCTCGTCAACGGCAACCCGGAGGCGGCCGGCCACCCGCGCCCGCAGCACCTGCGCACGCCGGAGATCCCCGCGGTGTCCGACCGCGCCGCCGAGCCCCGGGGGACGCGCGACCTGCTCGACGAGCTCGGCCCCGAGCGCTTCGCGCGGTGGATGCGCGAGGAGCGGCGCCTGCTCGTCACCGACACCACGTTCCGCGACGCGCACCAGTCGCTGCTGGCCACGCGCTTCCGCACCCACGACCTCGTGGGCCCGGCCCCCTACTACGCGCGCCACCTGTCCGGGCTGTTCTCGCTGGAGGCCTGGGGAGGGGCCACCTTCGACGTGGCGATGCGGTTCCTCAAGGAGGACCCGTGGGACCGCCTGGCGCAGCTGCGCGCCGCCGTGCCGAACGTGCTCATCCAGATGCTGCTGCGCTCGTCGAACGCGGTGGGGTACACCAACTACCCGGACAACGTCGTCCGCTACTTCGTCCAGCAGGCCGCCGAGGGCGGCGTCGACGTCTTCCGGGTGTTCGACAGCCTCAACTGGGTCGACAACATGCGGGTGGCGATGGACGCCGTGCTCGAGAGCGGCCGCCTGCTCGAGGCGGCCATCTGCTACACGGGCGACCTCACCGATCCGGCCCGCTCCAAGTACGACCTGCCGTACTACGTCGGCATGGCGAAGGAGCTCGAGGCGGCCGGTGCGCACATCCTGGGCATCAAGGACATGGCGGGGCTCTGCAAGCCCGAGGCCGCCCGGCTGCTCGTGCGGGCGCTGCGCTCCGAGGTGGGCATCCCGATCCACTTCCACACCCACGACACCAGCGGCATCTCCGCGGCCTCGGTGCTGGCGGCCGCGGAGGCGGGGGTCGACGCGGTCGACGCCGCGATGGACCCGATGAGCGGCCTCACCTCGCAGCCCAACCTCGGCGCGATCGTGGAGGCGCTGCGCGGGTCCGACCGCGACACCGGCCTCGAGCGCGAGCCGCTGGCCCGGGTCGCGGGCTACTGGGAGGCCGTGCGCGCCGCCTACGCCGGCTACGAGTCGGACATGCGGTCCGGCGCGGCCGAGGTGTACGAGCACGAGATGCCCGGCGGCCAGTACACCAACCTGCGCCAGCAGGCGCGGGCCCTCGGCATCGAGGCGCGCTGGAGGGAGGTGGCGGGCACCTACGCCGCGGTCAACCGGATGTTCGGCGACATCGTCAAGGTCACCCCGACATCGAAGGTCGTCGGCGACCTCGCCGTCTACATGGTCACCAACGACCTGACCCCCGAGGACGTCCTCGACCCCGACGTGGACATCGCGTTCCCCGACTCGGTCGTCGAGTTCTTCCACGGCGACCTGGGCCAGCCCCACGGCGGCTTCCCCGAGGCCCTCCAGCGCAAGGTGCTGAAGGGCGCGGAGCCGCTGCGGGTGCGCCCGGGCGAGGTGCTGGAGCCGGTCGACCTGGAGGCCGAGCGCGCCGAGGCGGAGCGGGTGGTGCGCCGCCGCATCTCCGACCACGAGCTGGCCGGCTATCTCATGTACCCCAAGGTCTTCGCCGAGTTCGCCGAGCACCAGCGCACCTACGGCGACGTCAGCGTGCTCCCCACGCCCGTCTTCCTGTGGGGCCTCCAGCGCGACGACGAGCTGTTCGTGGACATCGAGCGCGGCAAGACGCTCGTGATCCGGTTCCTCGCGGTCGGCGAGCCCGACGACGAGGGTCGGCGGACGATCTTCTTCGAGCTCAACGGCCAGCCGCGCGAGGTCAAGGTGACCGACCGCTCCCTGGCCCCGACGGGCCCCGGCAAGCGGATGGCCGACGAGTCCGACCCGTACCACGTCGCCGCGCCGATGCCCGGCCTGGTGGTCGCGGTGTCGGCCCGGCCGGGCGACGCCGTCGAGCGCGGGGACCGGCTGGTGTCGATCGAGGCGATGAAGATGGAGACCGGCGTCTTCGCCGAGCGCGACGGCGTGGTGGGGGAGGTGCTCGTGACGCCGGGGACGCAGGTCGAGACCAAGCAGCTCCTCGTGGTGCTCAGCGACCCGGAGGGCGACGTCGCCGACGACGGGTAGCATCGGGGCAACCGCCGAGGAGGGGTTCGAATGTCCGGATGGAGCAAGGTCGTCGAGGGCGAGGTCGAGGAGCGCGAGCGCCGCGGGGGCGGCGCCGCGTCGCGCGACCTGGCCGGCGCGCTCGGCGCGGAGGGGCTGACGCTGCGCGTGTGGCGCTACCAGCCCGGCAACGAGATGGCGTACCACCGCCACCGCGAGCAGGAGGAGGTCTACCAGCTCCTCGCCGGCGGGCCGCAGGAGGTGCTCGTGGAGGGCGAGGTGGTGACGGTGCAGGACGGCGAGTGGCTGCGCTTCCACAAGGACACCGCCCGCCGCATCCAGAACCACACCGACCGCGAGGCCGTGTGGCTCACCATCGGCGCGCCCCCCGGGACGGGGATCACCGACGGAATCCGCCTCGACCCGGCCACGGGCGAGGAGATCCCGCGGACGTGAGGCCGGGCTGATGGGCCCGCGGATCGTGACCCTGGCGGCGATCCTCGCGCGCCGCCAGGGCCCGGCCGTGGCCGAGGCGCTGCTGCGCAGCGGCAGGGCCTGGCTCGCCGACCCGGCCAACGAGGGCAGCAAGCAGGCCCTGCTCGCCCAGCTGCGGGCGGCCGCCCACGTCGCCGGCGGCACGGCGTCCACGCTGAGCGCGCGCATCGCCCGCGAGGTGGAGAAGCGCAAGGTGTCGCCCGCCGCCTGGGAGCGCGACCTGATGACCCTGCGCTACGAGATCGCCGACATGGCGCCGGGCCCGGTGCGCGACGCCGCCCTCGGGGCGTACGCCGCGCAGGCGCGGGCCGGGGTGCACCTCCTCACCGCCGCGCGCGACCGCGAGAAGGCGCGCCGCGAGGTGCTCGGGGCGCTCGAGGCCGAGTCGCGGATGCTGCGCGGCGAGCGCCTGTCGGCGGGGGAGAGGGCGGCCGCGGAGGCCGCCGTGGCCGACGCCCGCCGGGCGTGCCTGGAGACCGTGTGAGCGAGTGGGACGCCATCGTCTGCGGCGGCTCCTTCGGGGGGCTCGCCGCGGCCGGGCAGATCGGCGGCCGCGTGCTCGTGATCGACCGCCTCGAGATCGGCGACGGCGAGACCTCGGCGTCGGCCGTGCCGCTCGCCTGCCTCGAGCGGCTCGACCTGGTGCACCACGCCCAGCAGGTGCACCGCGACATCGTCCTGCACGTGGGCGACCGGGTGCACACGATGCGCCTGTTCGACTTCGCGACCTTCGACTACCGGGCCCTCTGCCGGGAGATGTTCGCCCGCTCGGGCGCCGGGTTCCTGCGTGCGCGCATCCACTCCTCGGGCGACGGCGTCGTGCGGACGTCCGCGGGCGAGCACCGCGCGCCGATCCTGATCGAGGCGGCCGGCTGGCGCACCTCGGCGCCGCGCGAGGGCCGCGACGACGCACGGGCCGGCCGCCGCTCGTTCGGCGTCGAGGCGCGGCAGCCGTTCGTCGGCGAGGGCCTGCACTTCTACGTCGGGCCCGCCCACGGCCGGCGCATGTTCTCCTGGGTCTTCCCGGCGGGCGACCACGTGCGCGCGGGCCTGGCCGCCTACGACGGCCGGTCCTCGCTGTCGGGCGACCTGGAGCGGTTCCTCGACCGCCACGGCCTGGGGGAGGCCGTCCGCACGCACGGCGGCTACTTCACCTCGCGGTTCGGCGAGCCGGTGCGCGACGGCATGTTCGTGGTCGGCGACGCCGCCGGGCACTGCCTGCCGGTGTCGGGCGAGGGCATCCGCCCGGCGCTCGTCTTCGGGCAGCTTGCCGGCCGGCTCGCCGAGCGGGTGCGCACCGGCGAGCTCGGGCGCGACGAGGCGCTCGGCCGCTACCGCGCCTACGTGATGTCGCGCCGCAAGGGCTACGACGCCCTCGACCGCCTCCAGAGCGCCCTCGACCGGATGCCCGACGCCGCCTTCGCCCTGCTGGCCCGCGCCGTCGGCAGCCGCCGGCTGCGGCCGTGGGCGGTGCGCCACTACTGGGACGTCGCCGATCCGGATCTGCTGACGCCGGGCCGGGCGCGCGAGCCGCTGCCGGAGGCCGTCGCGGCCTAGAGAGGACCGGAGGGGGTCACGCTTTCCGGCGCACCTGCCGATGACCCTGGTGTCCCGTAGCACCCGCCCCACCGCACGTCGCCGTGGCCTCCCCCCGGCAGCACGCCGGGTCGCGGTCGTCCCGCCGTCGTCGCCCGGAGGTCGCCCACATGCGCCCGCGCCGTCCCCGCCCGCCCGTCCTCATGCTCGTCGCCGTCCTCGCCATGGCGGTGGCCGTCCCCGGCGTCGGCGGCCTGCACGAGGCCGAGGCGGCCACCACGAAGAAGGCGCCCAAGTCGGTGATGTCGGCGAAGCTCACCAAGCAGCTCAAGGTGCTCCCGAAGCAGGCGAAGAAGCTCCAGGTGCAGGTGCGCGGGTTCTCCGCCCAGCTGGCGGCCCTCAACGCGCGGGTGGCCTCGCTCGAGTCGCGGCTGGCGGCGGCCGTCTCGGCGGGCGGCGTCGGCCCCCAGGGGCCGCAGGGCCCCGCCGGCGCCTCCGGCGCACCGGGCCCGTCCGGTCCGCAGGGGCCGTCCGGGCCGAAGGGCACGACCGGCGACACCGGCCCCCAGGGTCCCCAGGGCGTGCGCGGCCTCAACTGGCGCGGCCCGTGGTCGTCGGGCACGGCCTACGCCAAGGACGACGCGGTGCAGCACGACGGCTCCTCCTACGTCGCGACGTCGGCGATCGACCCGGGCCTGACGCCGGGGCTGGCGCCCGCGTGGGAACTGCTGGCCGCCAAGGCGGGCTCGGGCGGCGGCGGCGGGGGCACGATCACCGGGTTCCAGGTGTCCCTCCTCGACACCACGGTGGCCGCGACGGCCGCGCAGAACGTCACCGTGGGGCACACCTGCCCGAACGGCGGCATCGCGACCGGCGGCACCGCGAGCCTCGTCAACAGCACCGACGGCACGGTCATCGGCGGACAGGTGGGCGCCGACGCCAACGGCGTGCCGCGCACCTGGTTCACGATCTTCACCTCCGCCTTCACGAAGAACGTGCCGGTCAAGATCTGGGTGGTCTGCGCGACGACCTCCTGATCCCGCGACGGGGTGGGCCGGGCACGCCTCTATACTCCGGGGCGTGCTCGGCACCATCCTGACCGCGGCGGTCACGCCCTTCGACGCCGACCTCCAGGTCGATGAGGCGGCGACGGCCCAGCTGCTGACGCACCTCGTGGAGCACGGGTCCGACGGCGTCGTGATGGCCGGGACCACCGGCGAGGCGTCGACGCTGACCGACGACGAGAAGGTCGCGCTCTACCGCCTCGCGGTCCGCGAGGTCGGCGGGCGCGCGTCGGTGGTGGCCGGTACGGGCAGCAACGACACGGCCCACTCGGTCCACCTCACGCGGCTGGCCGCCGAGGCCGGGGTCGACGCCGTGCTCGTCGTGACGCCGTACTACAACCGCCCTCCGCGGGCGGGGATCATCGGCCACGTCGCCTCGATCGCCGAGGTCGGGGTGCCGGTCGTGCTCTACAACATCCCCGGGCGCACCACGGTCAACATGGAGCCCGACCTGATCGCGGAGCTGGGCCAGATCCCGAACGTGACGGCGGTCAAGCAGGCGAACCCCGACCTCGACGAGTGCCGCGTCGTCGCCGAGACGAGCGGGCTCGACCTCTACGCCGGCAACGACGACATGCTGCTGCCCGTCGCTCAGATGGGCGGCGCCGGCGTCATCTCGGTCGCATCGCACCTGGTGGGGCCCCAGATGGCCGCGGTCGTCGAGGCCGTCCGCCGCGGCGACCACGACGAGGCCGGCCGCCGCGACGCCGAGCTCGAGCCGCTCTACGAGGCGCTCTTCGTCACCACCAGTCCCATCCTGATCAAGGCCGCGCTCGAGATGACCGGCCTGATCCCCTCGGCGCGGCTGCGGCTGCCGCTGGTCGAGGCGACGCCCGTGCAGCGCGACATCCTTCGCAGCGTGCTCGAGCGCCAGGGCATCCTGTCCCGGGCATAGGGCCCGGGACCGACGTTTTCTTCTGAGGAGGGTCGCATGGCGACCAGCGCCGGTGTGCGCGTCATCCCGCTCGGGGGAGCGGGGGAGATCGGGAAGAACATGTACGTCGTCGAGCACGGGGACCGGATGGTCCTCATCGACTGCGGCATCACCTTCCCGAAGAACGACCAGATGGGCGTGGACATCGTCCTGCCCGACTTCGGCTACGTCATCGAGCGCAAGGACGCCCTCGAGGCGCTGATCCTCACCCACGGGCACGAGGACCACATCGGCGCCGTGCCGTTCCTGATCCGCGCCGTCGGCCACATGCCGATCTACGGGCGCCGGTTCACGCTGGGCCTCCTGCGCACCAAGCTCGAGGAGCACCGCCTGCTCGACGGCGCGGAGCTGATCGAGGCCCCGTACGACCGCCCGATCCCGGTGGGCCCGTTCACGGCCGAGTTCGTGCCGCTCACCCACAGCACGCCCGACTGCACCGCCGTGGCGCTCCAGACCCCGGCGGGCACGATCGTGCACACCGGCGACTTCGGCATCGAGTACGCCCCCGTGGGCGGGCGGCGCAGCGATCTCGCGGCGCTCGCGCGCCTCGGCGAGCGCGGCGTCCAGCTCCTGCTGGCCGACTCCACCAACGCCGAGGAGGGGCCGAGCGGCTCGCCGCTGCCCACCCGCGAGGTGCGCAACGAGCTGACCCGGATCTTCGCCACCGCCCGCGGCAGGGTCCTGGTGACGACCTTCTCCTCGCACATCCACCGCGTCCAGCAGGTGCTCGACGCAGCCTACGAGGACGGCCGCGTCGTCGCGCTCGTCGGCCGCTCGCTGACCCGCAACGTGAACATGGCGTCGAACCTGGTCGACCCCCAGACCGGCGCGCCGTACCTGACGCCGCCCCCGGGCACGCTCGTACGGCTGCGCGAGCTGGAGGGCCGTCCCCGCGACGAGCAGGTGCTCATCTGCACCGGCTCGCAGGGCGAGCCGATGGCCGCCCTCAGCCGCATCGCCCGCGGCGAGCACAACCAGGTCTCGATCGCGCCGGGCGACACCGTCCTCTACTCCTCGAGCACCGTGCCCGGCAACGAGATGGCGGTCAACGAGATCCTCAACCGCCTGGTGCGGGCGCAGGCCGACTTCATCACCGAGCGCGAGAACCCGCGGGTGCACGTCTCGGGCCACGGCAGCGCCAGCGACCTGCTGCTGATGCTCGAGCTGCTGCGGCCGCGGTTCTTCGCGCCGATCCACGGCGAGGCCCGCCACCAGCGCGCCCACGCCGGGCTCGCGAAGGCCCTCGGCTACTCCGACGACCGCATCACGATCCTCGACAACGGGGACGTCCTCGAGGTGACCGCCGACTCGGCGCTGCTGGCCGACCGGGTCACCGCCGGCCTCACCTACGTCGACCAGGGCGGCGGCGGCGACGTCACCGAGAGCGTGCTGCGCGACCGGCGCCACCTCTCCGACGACGGCCTCGTCCTGGTGATCGCCCGCGTCGACGCCGGCGACGGCTCGGTGGTGGGCGAGGTCGAGGTCGTCACCCGCGGCTTCGGCTCCGCCGACGACGAGGAGCTGATCGAGGAGACCCGCCTCGCGGTGGAGCGCAGCCTGGCCAGCTCGGCCGAGCAGCGCATCACCGAGGTCGGCGTCCTCCAGCACCAGCTCCACGACGCCGTGGCGAGCCTTGTGCGCAAGCGCAGCGGCCAGAGGCCGATGGTGCTCCCGGTGATCGTGGAGGTGTGAAACGCCGAGGGGGCGCCGCCAGGCGCCCCCTCGCTCGTTTCCCGTCCTTTCGGCGGCCAGCCCCGGCGGTCAGCCGGTGCCGCCGTCCGCGGGCGAGACCGCGCGATAAGCGGCGAAGCCGCCGCGCGAGCCCGCTTGTCTCCTCGGGGCTGGCCGCCGAAAAAGACTGAGTCGCGACGAGGGGGCGCCCTGGGGGGCGCCCCCTCGTCAATGACTCAAAGCTCCTTCGCGATCCGCTCCCACCGCGCCGACACGTCGGCCCAGTCGATGTTGGCGACGAATGCCTCGATGTACTTCGGGCGGGCGGTCGAGAAGTCGCGGATGTACGAGTGCTCGTACACGTCGAGCGCCAGGATCGGGGTCGCGTTCCACACCGGGAAGGTGTTCTGGGCGTCGCCGATGTAGACGTCGAGGCGCGACCAGTCCCAGTCCCAGGCCACCCAGGCCCAGCCGCGACCGGCCATGCCGCCGGCCTTGAGCTCGGTGATCATCGCGTCGTGCGAGCCGAAGTCCTTCTCCACCTGGCCGGCGAGCAGGTCGGAGGGCGAACCCCCGCCGTTGCCGAGGTTCGAGAAGTACAGCTCGTGGTTCTTGATGCCGCCGATGGCGAACGTGAGCTGCTCGCGCAGGCCGCGGTACTCGGAGTAGATCTGGTTGGCGGCCGAGCGGTCGGCGCCCGGCAGCTTCTCCATCACCTCGTTGTACTTCTTGACGTAGGCCTCGTAGAGGCCCCAGTGGGCCTCGACCGACTCGGCGGAGATGCCGTCGAGCTTCAGGATCTTGTCGGGCTTGTCCATCGGGGACAGCTGATGGGGGGCGTTGGCCACGGAAGCGCCTCCTGGCGGTCGTTCGTATGTGTCGGAATCCTCGCCCAACCCTAGCCCGGCAGGAACCCGACCGCCCATCGCCAACTCCCCAGCCACGCGGGCGCGAGCCCGTCGTCCGTCCGTGGAGGTGTGAGATCGGCACGCAGGTCGCCCCAACCCGACGCCGGCGCAGCCCGGCCAAGCCCGCCGGTCGCGGCGGGCGCCGCGACGACGCGCAGACGCGCGAGCTGATCGGCCTGGGGCTGGTCGCGCTCGGCGTCTTCCTCGCCGCGACCGTGTTCCTCGGCATCGGCGCCGGGCCGGTCGGCGGATGGCTGGAGGAGGGCGTGCGCCTGCTGGTGGGCCGCGCCGTCGCGCTCGCCCCGCTGGCCCTGGTGCTGGTGGGGATCGCCCTGATGCTCGACCACCCACTGCTGGCGGCGCGGCCGCTGCGCCTTGGCGTCGCGGTGGGCGGCGGGGCGATCCTGATCGCCCTCGCCGGCGGCCTGCTGGGCGTGGGCGGCGGAGAGCGCGAGTCGTGGTTCGACTCCGGCGTCACGGCGCGCGGCGGCTGGATCGGCGAGGCGGGCTACTGGGGCACGAGCAGCACGGTGGGCGGCATCGGCACGGCCCTGATCGTCGCGGTCGGCCTGATCGCCGCGGCGGTCCTGATCTCCGGCGCCTCGCTCGGCGTCGCGCTGCGGCGCGGCGGCGAGGGCGCGGTGACGGCCTCGCGTCAGGTGGGCCGCGCGGCGGGCGCCGCGGGCACGGCGACGGCCGGCGCGGTGCGGGTGGTGCGCGAGCGCATGGACGCCGCCGAGCCGCCGACCCTGATCGGGCGCCGCCGCGCGCGGCCGGTGCCCTCGCGCCCGCTGGTCGACGGCGCGGACGAGTTCTCCGACATCTTCGACGGCCCCTCGGCGCTGCCGCCCTCGCCCGCCCTGGTGGGGGAGGCGGTGGAGGACGAGGTGCTGCCGCGCCCGGCGACCCCGCTGTCGGCGGCCGCCGTGCTGGCGAGCCCCCCGGCGCCCGCGCCGGACCTCGCCGACGACCAGCTCGGCCTGGCCGACGAGGCCCCCGAGATGGAGCCGGTCTTCGCGCCCTCGCCGGCCGCGCGCGGCGAGCGCGTCACCGGCGGCCGGGGCAACGCCTTCCGGCGCCCGCCACTCAGCCTCCTGCGGCGCTCGAGCGGGCCGACGAGCCAGCCCGAGGAGCTCATCCGCCGCACCAGCAAGCAGCTCGAGGAGTCGCTCGGGCACTTCGGCATCGAGGCGACCGTGACGGACACGGTCGGCGGTCCGCGCGTGACCCGCTACGAGCTCCAGCTCGCCCCGGGGACCAAGGTGGGGCGCATCACCGCCCTGCGCGACGACCTCGCCTACGCGCTCGCCTCCCGCGAGGAGCTGCGCATCATCGCGCCGATCCCCGGCAAGCAGGCCGTGGGCGTCGAGGTGCCGAACCCCGAGGCCTCGCTCGTCACGCTGGGCGACATCACGCGCGAGTTCCCGCCGCAGGCGGGCCCCCTGATGGCGTGGCTCGGCCTCGACCTCGGAGGCAAGCCGGTCTACATCGACCTGGCCAAGATGCCGCACCTGCTCATCGCGGGCTCGACCGGCACGGGCAAGAGCGTCTGCCTGAACGCCCTGCTGGCGTCGGTGCTGCTGCGCTCCACGCCCGACGACCTGCGGATGATCCTGATCGACCCCAAGAAGGTGGAGCTCAACCACTACGAGAGCATCCCGCACCTGCTGACGCCGGTCGTCACCAACATGAAGGACGCGGCCGCGGTGCTCTCCAACGTCGTGCGCGAGATGGAGACCCGCTACGAGCTGATGGGCATGAAGCGGGCCCGCAACCTGCGCGACTGGAACGAGGCCCGGGCCGCCGCGGGCGAGCCGCAGATCCCGACGATCCTGGTCCTCATCGACGAGCTGGCCGACCTGATGATGGTGTCGCCCGCCGAGGTCGAGGACTCGATCATCCGGCTGGCCCAGAAGAGCCGCGCCGTGGGCATCCACCTGGTGCTCGCCACCCAGCGGCCGTCGGCCGACGTCATCACCGGGATGATCAAGGCCAACGTGCCCTCGCGCATCGCCTTCGCCGTCTCGTCCCAGGTCGACAGCCGCGTGGTGCTCGACGCCGGCGGCGCCGAGTCGCTGCTCGGGCACGGCGACATGCTCTTCCGGCCGGTGGGCACCTCCCGCCTGCAGCGGCTCCAGGGCGCCTACGTCAGCGAGGAGGAGATCCTCGCGATCACCGACCACTGGCGGGCCCAGGGCAAGCCGCAGATGCGCCAGGAGCTGATGGAGCGGCCCGACCCGGTCGACGACCCGATCGACGCCGACGCCGACGACATGATCGAGCGCGCCATCGACATGGTGGTCGAGCAGGGCACCGCGTCGGTGTCGTTGCTCCAGCGCCGCCTCGGGGTGGGTTACGCGCGCGCCGGCCGCCTCGTGGACGCCATGGAGCGCATGGGCGTGGTGTCCGGCCACGAGGGCTCCAAGCCGCGCACCGTGCTCGTCGGCCCCGCCGACGTGGACCGGATCCTCCGGCGCAACCCGCCGTCCGAGGAGGACCCCGAGGAGTAGCACCGGGTTGCGCGCCGTGAGCGCGCTGGGCTAGGGTGCCGGACCGGGTGGCAGGACGCCATCCGACCCCGCGCCCATGTTCGAGATCGGAAACACACTCCGTGAGGCCCGCCTGCGGCGGGGCCTCGACATCCTCGACTGCGAGGCGGAGACCAAGATCCGTGCGAAGTACCTGCGGGCGATGGAGGAGGAGCAGTTCGACCTCATGCCGTCGCCCACGTACGTGCGCGGCTTCCTGCGCACGTACGCGGACTTCCTCGACCTCGACGGCCGCCTCGTGCTCGACGAGTACGAGTCGCGCTTCGGCGAGTTCCGCGAGTTCCGCCCGCCCTCCGAGGGCCCGGCGCGCGTGCCCCGCCCGCCGGTGCGCTCGCACCGCCGCGAGGACCGCGGCCGCCGCTCGCGGGGGGGCGGCCGCCGGCGCGCGCCGCGCCCGCGCCGCACCGAGGTGCAGCTCCTCTGGCTGGCGATCGGCGGCGTGATGGCCGTCGCCCTCCTGGTGTGGCTCGGCGTCGGCGGCAGCTCCACCCCCGCGGTGGTGACGCCCACGGGGTCGATCGCCACCCCGGGCACCGTCAGCGCGCCCGTCGTGGCGGAGCCCGACACCGACGCCACCGAGCGCCCGCAGCGCGTCAAGCGCACCGCGATCGTCCTGACCGGCACGGGCGCCAACGGCTGCTGGGTTCAGGTCCGGAGCCTGAAGGGCGACCGCCGCATCGTCTACGAGGGCACCATCCTGCCGGGCACCTCCCAGACCTTCCGCGTCCTCGAGGGCATCGACGTCACGGCGTCGAACCCCGCCGAGCTCGACGTCACGATCGGCACGAAGGACACGGTCATCCTCGGCACCGAGGGCGGGTCGTGGCGCATCACGCCCGACGGGGTCAAGGACGCCTAGGGGCTCCTCCGCCGCCCGCGTGAGGGCGGCGATCCTCGTCACCGGCGACGAGATCCTGCGGGGGCGCACCGAGGAGCGCAACGCCCGCCACCTGGCGCGCGACCTCGAGGCGCGCGGCGTCGAGGTGGTGCGCTGGGAGATGGCCGGCGACGATCGCGGGGACCTCGTCGCCGCCGTGCGCCGCCTGCTGGGATCGGGCGTCGACCTCGTGTGCACGTCGGGCGGCCTCGGGCCCACCCACGACGACGTCACGATGGCGGCGGTGGCCGAGGCCACGCGCCGCGCAATGGCCCTCGACCCGGCGGCCCTCGGGATGGTGCGCGCACACTCGCTGCGGGCCGGCGTGGACGCCGAGGTGCTGCGGGTGGTGCAGGAGAAGCAGGCGACCCTGCCGGAGGGGGCCACGGTGCTGCCGCCCCCGGGCACCGCGCCGGGCTGCGCCCTGGTGCACGACGGCGTCGTGGTCGTCGTCCTCCCGGGCCCGCCGTGGGAGCTGGAGCGCATGTGGGCCGACGCCACCGGCATCGAGCCGGTCGCGGGGCTGCTGGCGCGCGCGGGGGGCGCCCACGAGCGCGTGCTGCGCCTCTACGGGGTGCCCGAGTCGCAGCTCGTGGCGATGGTGCGCGACGTCGCGCCGGAGTCGTGGGCGCGGCTGCGCGTGGGGATCTGCGCCCGCGACGCGGAGCTGGAGGTCACGATGCGCGCGGCGCCGGGCGACGAGGCGGACGCCGACGCCCTGGAGGGGCTGATCGCCGAGGGGGCGGGGGAGCGGCTGTTCAGCCGCGACGGCGCCACGGTCGACGAGATCGTGGCGCGTCGGCTGCTGGCCGCGGGCCAGACGGTGGCCGTCGCCGAGTCCTGCACCGGCGGCCTGCTCGGCGGCCGCCTGACGGCGCGCCCGGGCTCGTCGGCCTACGTCCTCGGCGGGGTGATCGCCTACGCGGACGCCGCCAAGGAGCGGCTGCTCGGGGTCGACCCGGGGCTCATCGCCCGCCACGGGGCGGTGTCGGCCGAGTGCGCAGCCGCGATGGCCGCCGGTGCGCGCGAGCGCATCGGCGCCGACTGGGCCCTGTCCGTGACGGGCGTGGCGGGGCCCGGGGGCGGCACGGCGGACAAGCCCGTGGGCCTCGTCCACGTCGGCCTCGCCGGGCCGGACGGCGCCGCCGGGCACGTCGAGCTGCGCCGCGGGGGCTCGCGGGAGGCCATCCGCAGCCGGTCGGTGACGGCCGCGCTGCACCTGCTGCTGGGGGCGCTGCCGGAGCCGCCCGGGGCGTGACGCCCGCCGGCACGCCCCCGGCACGGAGGGGGCGCATCCGCCGGGAACACGTGTTCGCATTCCGACCGGACCCCGCTCTATGATCACCCCCTAGTCGCCGGGTGGGTCGTCCTTTGGGGTCTGGCCGGCAGTCATGGACACACCTCGAGGAGGGTCCCGTGGAGAAGCACGAGGCGCTGGGCTCGGCCGTCGCGCAGATCGAGCGCCAGTTCGGCAAGGGCGCGATCATGAAGATGGGCGACCAGCCGCTGACCGAGGTGGCCGCGGTCCCCACCGGCGCCCTCGCGCTGGACATCGCCCTCGGCATCGGCGGCATCCCGCGGGGCCGGATCGTCGAGATCTACGGCCCGGAGAGCTCCGGTAAGACCACGATGGTCTACCACCTCATCGCGCAGGCCCAGAAGCGGGGCGGCCTCTGCGCGTTCATCGACGCCGAGCACGCGATGGACCCGACCTACGCGCGCAACATCGGGGTGGACGTCGACGAGCTGCTCCTGTCCCAGCCCGACCACGGCGAGCAGGCGCTCGAGATCGCCGACCTGCTGGTCCGCTCGGCGGCGCTCGACGTCGTGGCCATCGACTCCGTCGCCGCGCTCGTGCCGAAGGCCGAGATCGAGGGCGAGATGGGGGACACCCACGTCGGCCTCCAGGCCCGCCTCATGTCGCAGGCCCTGCGCAAGCTCGCCGGCAACCTGAACCGCGCCGGCACCATCTGCATCTTCACCAACCAGCTGCGGGAGAAGATCGGGGTCATGTTCGGCTCCCCCGAGACGACCCCCGGCGGCCGGGCGCTGAAGTTCTACTCGTCCGTCCGGCTCGACATCCGGCGCATCGAGACCCTCAAGGAGGGCAGCGAGGCGGTCGGCAACCGGGCCCGCGTGAAGATCGTCAAGAACAAGGTCGCCCCGCCGTTCCGCCAGGCGGAGTTCGACATCATCTACGGCGAGGGCATCTCCCACGAGGGCAACCTGCTCGACCTCGGCGTGGAGCGCGGGATGGTCCAGAAGAGCGGCGCCTACTTCTCCTTCGGCGACGAGCGCCTCGGCCAGGGCCGCAACGCGGCGCGGGCGTTCCTCAAGGAGCACACCGACGTCGCCGCCCTGCTCGAGGCGCGCATCCGGGAGGACGCCGGCGTCCCGGGCAACCCCGCCCCGGCCTTCGACCCCGAGACGGGCGAGGTGCTGGAGGACGCCGCGAAGCCCCTGGCGGCTGCGAAGGGATAGTCCGAGCAAGCAGGGCACCCGGATGGCCCGGGGTGCCCTGCTTGCAGACTGCTAGCCTCTTCCCATGCGCACCCTCTACGTCCGGAACGTGCCCGATCAGGTGGCGGTGCGACTCGAGGCTCTCGCGGCCACGGAAGGGGTCTCGGTGAACGCCCTCGTCGTTCGCGAGCTGACCGAGGTGACGGCGCGCTCGTTCAACGCCGATCTGCTCGCCGGCCTGCCCGACCTGGAGCTGGACATCGACACGGTCGTCGCGGACATCCGGTCGGCGCGCGACGCCCGGTGATCGTGATGGACGCCTCGGCGGTCGTCGAGGCGCTCGCACGCCAGGGGGAGGCGCGGGACCGCCTCGTCCATGAACCGGTCGCCGTGCCCCACCTCGTCGATGCGGAGGTCGCGCACGCCCTGCGTCGTCAGGTGATGCGCGGCGCGCTGCCGGCCGACGAGGCCGGTCGGCGGCTGCAGCGCTGGATCCGGTTGACGGTCCGGCGCCAGTCCGCGGTCGCGCTCATCCCCCGGATCTGGCGGTTGCGCGACGTGATGTCGGCGTACGACGCGACCTATGTCGCGATGGCGGAGGCGTTTGGATGCCCGCTCGTGACCTGTGACGAGCGCCTGGCGCGTGCCCCGGGCACGGCGTGCCGTTTCCAGGTCGTGGGTCGCCGCTGAGCCGGCCGGCCGGCCCGGCACCCGTCATGTCCCCGCTCCCCGACCTCCTCGACCGCTACACGGCTCTGTGGACCGAGCTCGGGTGTCCACGGGCGTCCCTGCTGCGCCCCGGCCTACCGGCTGAGCGGGTGCGGCAGGCGCTCGCGGCCGAGGGCCTCAGCGCCCACCAGGAGATCGTCGACTGGTACGGCTGGCACGACGGCACCGAGCTGGCCGGCGGAGCGAGCACCGTCACCCTGCCGCCGCCCCGTCTCTGGGTGTTCAACCTCGCGGAGGCGGTGGCGGAGCGGCGGGCGCTCGTGGAGTTCGCGGCGCAGATGTCCGCCGACATCCGTCACGACGATCCGGACGCCGGCCCCGAGTACCCGCTCATCCTCGCCGACTACTGGTGGCGCCCCACCTGGCTCCCGATCGCCCGGGGCGGCGGCAGCGACAGATTGGCGATCGACCTGTCGGTCGACGACGCACCGGGCCTGCGGTACTGGGCCGCGGACTCCCCCGATCTTGCGCAGGAGCTCGCGGCGCCGTCGCTCACCGCCCTCGTCGCCCACTGGATCGCCGCCCTCGAGTCGGGCGCCTGCGAATGGGACACCGGCGGCGAGCACCACCATTGGCGCGTCGACCGGGATCGGCTGCCGCCCCTGCCGCCTGGGATCTCTCCGCTCGTCGCCTGGTGAGCGCCGGGGGCGCCCCGCGCGTCAGGCCGCCGCGGGCGCCTCCGCGGCGGCGCGCCAGGCCTTGTTGAGCTCGCTCTGGATGAACGACGGGAACGCGATCGAGAGGAGCACGTACAGCAGGAGGGCGAGCCAGCCACTCAGCAACGGCACCCCGGTCACCCGCTGCGTCTCCTGGACGCGCAGGGTCCCGCGCCAGTAGGTGATGAGGGCGGGGATGATGATCAGCCCGCCGGGGAACACCGCCAGCGCGGAGTTCATCGGCTTCTGCCCGAGGTCGTGCCCGATCTGGGCGCCGTACTCGCTCATCTCGCGGTTGACGAAATACCACCAGAAGATGCCGTAGATCCCGAGGGTCACGAGCAGGAGCCCGAAGACCCCCCACGGGTTGCGCAGCTTGACGACCGTCCGCCCGTCGCCGAGGCGCAGTTCCTCCGCCATGGAGTCCTCCGAGGGTCGCGTGGTGCCGCGAGCCTAATCGACCGCGCGGACGGGGGCTCGCCGGCGCCCCTCCGTCAGCCCGTCAGTCCTTGAGCGCCCGCTTCAGGCCGCGGGTCAGGATCTCGAGCACCTCGACGCGGGCGTGCGGCTTGTCCTCGGCGCTCACCAGGTGCCAGGGGACGGCGTCGGTGGAGGTGCGCCGCACCATCTGGTCGATCGCGCCCACGTAGTCGTCCCAGCGGTCGCGGTTGCGGTAGTCCTCGTCGGTGATCTTGTACTTCTTGTACGGGGTCTCCTCGCGCGCCTCGAAGCGGGCCATCTGCTCCTCGCGGGAGATGTGGAGCCAGAACTTCTGCACGAGACAGCCGCCCTCGACGAGCTGGGCCTCGAAGTCGTTGATCTCGTCGTAGGCGCGCTGCCATTCGGCGGGGGTCGCGAGGCCCTCGACGCGCTCCACGAGCAGGCGGCCGTACCAGGAGCGGTCGAAGATGACCGTCTCGCCCGGGGCGGGCAGCGCGCGCCAGAAGCGCCAGAGATAGTGGTAGCGCAGCTCCTCCGGGGTCGGCGCGGCGACGGGGATGACGCGGTAGTCGCCGACCTCCAGGGCGGCCGTGATGCGCCGGATGACGCCGCCCTTGCCCGCGGCGTCCCAGCCCTCGAAGGCCAGCACGATCGGCATGCCGGCCTCGCGCGCGCGCAGGGCGAGGCCGTGGAGGCGCCTCTGGAGCTTCTCGAGGCGGGTGCGGTAGTCGCCGCGGGACATGCTCGCCGTGAGGTCGACCCCGGCCAGCGCGGTGGCCTCGCCGGGGCGCGAGGTGAACATCTCGACGGGGGCGCTCGGCGGCTCGGGCGGCGGCGTCGCGAGGCGGCCGGTCAGCGCCCCGAGGATCGTGCGGGCGACGGTCACCTCGCGGTGGCGGGCGTCGGTGGCCTCGACGACGGTCCAGGGCGCGCCGGGCGCCGAGGTGCGGCGCAGGAAGCGCTCGACGTAGGGGCGCGCCTCCGAGTCGGCGTCGAGCATCTCCCAGTCGCGGGCGGAGGCGCGCCAGGCGTCGGCACCGTCCTCGCCCGACTCGAGGCGCGCACGCTGGTCGTCGGCCGGCGTGTGGAGGAAGATCTTCACGATCAGCGCGCCGCTCGCGAGCATCTCGGACTGGAAGGCCTCCAGGTGCCCGGCCCACGCGTCGAGCGCCGCGTCGTCGAGGTCGCCGTCCAGGCGGGCGCCGATCTGCCGCATCAGCCCCCCGACGCAGATCGCCATCCGGCCGTGGGGCGGCATCGCGCGCCAGAGGCGCCAGAGGGGGGGACGGCCGACCTCCTCGGGGCGCAGGTCGCCGAAGACGCTCGTGTCGATGTGGCGGGCGTCCATCCACTCGTGCAGGCGCCGCACCACCTCGTTGCCGGCCAGGCGGTCGTCGCCGGCGATGAAGACCATCGTCGTGAAGTCGGCGTGCTGGAGGTCGAACTGCGCGTTCAGCAGATCGACGCGCAGGCCGGGGACGATGTCCTTGAACTCGTCCTTCCCGAGCCGGCTGCCCCTCTCGGCCCCTGCGAGCACCTCGTCCCCCGATCGTCGGCGGCCGGCGGGGCCGGCGGGAGCGCGATCGTATCCGCCCGCCGGGCGCCCGTGGCGGGATCGACGCACCAGGCGGTCCACTAGGATCGCCCCGTGCGCTACCACCTGACCACCTTCGGGTGCCAGATGAACGACCACGACTCGGAGCGGATGCGGGGCCTGCTGGAGGGCCTCGGCTACGCCCCGGTCGAGCGGCGCGACGACGCCGACCTGATCCTCTTCAACACCTGCACCATCCGCGGCAGCGCCGACGAGCGCTTCCTCGGCAACCTGGGCGACGCGAAGCGGGTGAAGCGCGAGCGCCCGGCGACCGTGGTCGCCGTCGGCGGGTGCTGGGCGCAGAGCATGAAGGAGCATGTCTTCCGGGAGTTCCCGTTCGTGGACATCGCCTTCGGCCCGAGCGAGGTGGCGCGCCTCGGCGAGCTGGTGGCGCGCGAGCGGATCGAGGCGGTCGGCGCCTTCAGCTTCGACGGCGCCTTCAGCGGCAGCCTGCCCTCGCGCCGCGAGCGCCCCCACCAGGCGTGGGTCCAGATCTCGGTCGGCTGCAACTGCGTCTGCGCCTACTGCGTGGTGCCGAGCGTGCGTGGCCGCGAGCGCAGCCGCCCGCCGGCCGACGTCGTCGGCGAGGTGACCGCGCTGGCGGCCGACGGCGTGCGCGAGGTGACCCTGCTCGGCCAGAACGTCAACTCCTACGGCCGCGACCTGCCGCGCGACGGGCGGGCCACCTTCGCCGAGCTGCTGCGGGCCGTGGCGGGCGTGGAGGGGATCGACCGGGTGCGGTACACGAGCCCGCACCCCAAGGACATGAAGGCCGACGTGATCGCCGCGATGGCCGAGTGCCCCGAGGTGTGCGAGCACCTGCACCTGCCGGCCCAGTCGGGCAGCACGCGCGTCCTCAAGGCGATGCGCCGCACCTACAGCCGCGAGCGTTATCTGGAGCTGGTGACGCGCCTGCGCGACGCGATCCCCGACCTGTCGCTCACGACCGACCTGATCGTCGGCTTCCCGGGCGAGACCGAGGACGACTTCGCGCAGACCCTGTCGCTCGTCGAGGAGGTGGGCTACGACGGCGCCTACACCTTCCTCTACTCGCCCCGGCCGGGCACCGAGGCCGCGGCGGAGCTCGAGGACGACGTGCCGCCCGAGGTCAAGCGCGAGCGCATCGGGCGGCTGATCGAGGTGACCCAGCGCACGGCGGCCGCGCGCGCCGCCCGCTTCGTGGGCACCACCGGCGAGGTGCTGGTGGAGGGGCCCTCGCGCACCGACCCCACCCGGCTGCGCGGCCGCCTGCGGCACAACATCGCGGTCAACTTCACGGGCACCGCGGCGCCGGGCGAGATCGTCGCCGTCGCGATCGAGGGGGCGACCTCGACGACCCTGTCCGGCCGCCAGGCCGGCGCCCGCGCGCAGGCGGATCTCCTCCCGGCCTGACCCCGGGCGGCCCCTGGTTCTCGCGATCGCGGGGCCGACCGCCGGCGGCAAGAGCGACCTGGCGCACGCCGCCGCGCGGGAGCTCGACGGCGAGATCATCGTGGCCGACCCGTTCCAGCGCTACCGGGGCCTCGAGATCGCCGCCGACGCGCCGCGGCCGGCCCAGCGCGCCGAGGTGCGGTACCACGCCGTCGGCGACCTCGGCCTCACCCGCCGCTCGACCGCCGCCGGCTTCGGCGCGCTGGCGCACGCGGCGATCGACGCCTGCCTGGCGGCCGGGCGGACGCCGATCGTCTCGGGCGGCACGGGCCTCTATCTGCGGGCGGCGGTGTCGGACCTCGCGTTCCCGGCCGACGCGCCCCCGCGGGTGCGGGAGTGGGCCGAGTCCCTCGTCGCCGACGACCCCGCCGGGGCGCTGGAGGAGCTGCGGCGCCGCGACCCCGGGGCGGCCGACCGGGTCGACGCGGCGAACCCGCGTCGTGTGGCCCGGGCCCTGGAGGTGGCCGAGGCCGGCGGCGCCCCCGACGGCGCGGGCCTCTGGAGCGGCGAGACGCGTCTGCCCACGCTGCTCGTCGCCGTCACCCGGCCGCGCGAGGTGCTGGACGCGCGCATCGCGGTGCGGGTGCGCCGCGAGCTCGACGACGGCCTGGTGGCCGAGCTCGAGCGCGCGATCGGGACGCCGGGGGTGTCGCGCGAGGCGCTCCAGGTGATCGGCGCCCGGGAGGTGGCGGCGATGCGCGCGGGCGCGCTCGACCCGGCCGACCTGCCCGACCGCCTCGCCGCGCGCACGCGCCGGCTCGCCCGCAAGCAGCTCACCTGGCTGCGCAAGACCCCCGGCCTGGTGCCGCTCGACCTCGGTGACGCGCCGGCCGAGGAGGCCCTGCCGCGCCTCCTGGCGCTGTGGCGGGGGGCCGGCGGCGATCCGGTAGCCTCCGGCGGATGAGCCCCGCGTTCGCCAAGTGGCAGGGGCTCGGCAACCACCACCTGGTCGTCGAGCGCTCCGACTGGCCGCTGCCGATCACGGCGGCGCGGGCCCGGCGCATCCTCGACCCGGCGTTCGGCGTGGGCGGGGACGGGATCCTCGAGGTCTCGGCCGAGCCCGACGGCACGCCCCGCATGACCGTCTGGAACCCCGACGGCAGCCAGGCCGAGAACTGCGGCAACGGCATCCGGATCGTGGCCCTGCACCTGCGCGACGCCGGCCGCCTGCCGGCCGACGGCCGCATCCTGACCGGCGGCGGGCCGGTGGAGGTCCGGGTGCTGGACGACGACCGCGTCGAGGTCCGCATGGGGCGCGCCCGCTTCCCCGCCGGCGAGGGGCGCGAGCGCCTCCCGGTCGGGGGCGACGGCGTGGAGTTCACCGAGGTCTCGATGGGCAACCCGCACGCGGTGATCGAGCACCCCGATCCGGACGGGGTGGTCGCGGCCCTCGGGCCCGCCATCGAGACCGACGCCCGCTTCCCCGGGCGCACCAACGTCGAGTTCGTGAGGGCCGAGGGCCCGTCCGAGCTGACGATGCGCGTCTGGGAGCGCGGCGTGGGGGAGACGCTGGCCTGCGGCACGGGGGCCTGCGCCGCCGCCGTGGCGGGCGTGCGGCTCGGGGGGCTCCGGAGCCCCGTGACGGTGCACCTGGCGGGCGGCGACCTGGAGATCGCCGTCGCCGACGACCTGGAGGTGACGATGACCGGTCCGGCCGAGCGGGTCTACCGGGGCGAGCTGTCCGACGACCTCGTGCGCGCGCTGGAGGAGCTCTGAGCGGCCGCGCCGTCGGTGCCGAGAGGCTCCGCCGGCTGCCCCCGTACCTGTTCGCCCAGATCGAGCAGAAGATCGCGGCCAAGAAGGCCGCGGGCGTCGACGTCATCTCGCTGGGCATCGGCGACCCCGACACCCCCACCCCGGGCTTCGTCGTCGAGGCCATGCGCGAGCAGGTCGCGCGCCCCGACACGCACCAGTATCCGTCGAACCGCGGCCGGCTGAGCTACCGCGAGGCGGTCGCGACCTTCTACGAGAGGCGCTTCGGCGTCGCGCTCGACCCCGAGACGGGGATCATCCCCGCGATGGGTGCCAAGGAGGCCGTCGCCAACGTCAACCTGGCGTTCCTCGACCCGGGCGACATCGCCCTGGCGAGCGACCCCGGCTACCCGGTCTACACCACCGGGCCGCTGCTGGCGGGCGCCGAGCCGGTGCCGATGCCGCTGCTGCCGGAGCTCGGCTTCCAGCCCGACCTGGAGGCGATCCCGGCCGACGTCGCCCGCCGCGCCCGGATCATGTTCCTCAACTACCCCAACAACCCGACCGGCGGGGTGATCGAGGACGACTTCTTCGCCCGTGCGGTGGCGTTCGCCAAGGCGAACGACATCATCGTGGTGCACGACAACGCGTACTCCGAGATCACCTACGACGGTTACCGGGCCCCGTCGTTCCTCGAGACGCCCGGCGCCATGGACGTGGGCATCGAGATCTTCTCGCTCTCGAAGACGTACAACATGACCGGCTGGCGGGCCGGGGCCGTCGTGGGCTCCCCGGACCTGGTCGCCGCCTACTGGCAGCTCAAGACCAACATCGACAGCGGCATGTTCGAGGCCCTCCAGGAGGCCGCCTCGGCGGCGCTACTGTCGGACCAGTCGTCCGTCGCCGAGATGTGCGCGATCTACCAGCGCCGGCGCGACGTGCTGGTGTCGGCGCTGCAGCGCATCGGGCTGCGCGTCGATCCGCCGAAGGGGGCGATCTACGTCTGGGCGCGGGTGCCCGACGGCGAGACGTCGGCCTCGTTCACCGAGAAGGTGCTCGAGGAGGCCGCCGTGGTGATCTCCCCGGGAGCGGCCTACGGCCCGAGCGGCGAGGGCTTCGTCCGCATGAGCCTGACCGTCCCGGACGACCGCCTCAACGAGGCCGCCGACCGCATCGCGAAGCTCGTCGGGTAGGGGATGGGGGCGCCGGAGCTGCCGTTCCGGCGCCTCGACCCCCGGGCCGCGCCGCCGGCCCGGGCCCATCCGGGGGACGCCGGCCTCGACCTCGTCGCGCTGGACCCCTGCGACCTCGCCCCGGGGGCCCGCGCCGCCGTGCCCACGGGCCTCGCCGTCGCGATCCCCCCGGGGTTCGCGGGGCTCGTCGTGCCGCGCTCGGGGCTCGCGCGCCGGCACGGGGTCACGGTGGCCAACGCGCCGGGCCTGATCGACGCCGGCTACCGCGGCGAGCTGATCGTCCTGCTCGTCAACCTGGGCGAGGCCCCGCACCGCGTGGAGCCCGGGGACCGGGTGGCCCAGCTGGTGGTCACGCCGGTGGCGACGAGCGCCGCCGTCGAGGTCGACGAGCTGCCGCCGTCGGACGGCCGCGGCGCGGGGGGCTTCGGCTCGACCGGGGCCTGAGCGCCCGCGTCAGCCGCCCGCCGACGCGCGCCCCACCTCCTCGCCGCCGGGTCCGGAGAAGACCACGGGCGCCTGCGGTGCCGCCCCGGCCGGGACGGCCGCGATCCACGCCCCGGCGGCGACCACGGCGCTCGCCCGGCGCCCCTCGACCACGAGCTCGGCGACGGCGGCGCCGCCGGGCAGGAGACCGCCGGCGACCCCGTGGCCGTCGGGCCACAGCAGCAGGGCGGGCCGCTCGCCCTGGAGCACGCTCCAGCCGGCCGCGGCGGCCCGCAGGTCGCGCACCAGCAGCACGCCCTCGTCCCCGATCACCACGCCCGAGTGCCCGTGGGTGTGGTGCAGCGAGACGAGGACCCGCCTCACCGGCGGCGGCCCCCGGCTGCCCGCGCCGCGGCGGCGGCGTGCGCGGCCTGCTCGAGCCCGTCGTCGAGGGGCTCCAGGGGCGGCGCGTCGCCGAGGCGGTGGGCGAGGGCCCAGCGGATCAGCGTGTCGGCGATCCAGGGGTTCTTGGGGAGCAGCGGCCCGTGGAGGTAGGTGCCGATCACCCGGCCGCTGACGCCCCCCTCGGTGCCGTCGTCGCCGTTGTTGCCGTGCCCGTGCACCACGCGGCCGAGCGGGCGCGCGCCGGGGCCGAGACGCGTGCGCCCGGCGTGGTTCTCGAAGCCCACGACGCTTCGCGTCTCGCCGTCGAGCTCGGCGCGGATCTCCAGGTCGCCGATCAGCCGCGTGGGACCCGCGACGGTGTCGAGGTCGAGGATCCCGACGCCGGGCATCCGCGAGCCGTCGACCCCGGTGTAGCCGTGCCCGGCGAGCTGGAAGCCGCCGCAGACGCACAGGGCCGCGGCGCCGCCGGCCACCGCCGCGCGCAGGCCCTCGGCCTTGGTGGCGACGAGGTCCTGCGCCACGACGGCCTGGTCGCGGTCCTGGCCGCCTCCGAGGTAGTAGAGGTCGTGCGCGCCGGGCTCCACGGCGGCGCCGATGCCGAGGGGCGTCACCTCGAGTCCCATCCCGCGCCAGGCGAGCCGGCGCTCGAGCACCGCGATGTTGCCGCGGTCGGCGTAGATGTTCATCTCGTCGGGATAGAGGTGCCCGAGGCGCACGACGGCCGCGCTCACGCCGCCACCCTGACCCGGTGCACCTGACGCTCGCCGCCGGGCCGCAGCGGGCCTCCCGCGAAGTCGCCCGCCACCGCAACCTGCTCCATGCCCGCCCCGGCCACGAGCCCGGCGATCTCCTCCGGGGTGTAGAGGTGCACCCGGTGCCGGCGCAGCACCTCCGCCGGCGCCCCCCCCTCGCCGCGGATGCGCAGCGTGAACTCGAGCGTGTGGGTGGCGGGGTCCCAGGCGTCGTACCAGGCCGAGTGGCGCAGCACCTCGCCGGTCGCGCGGTCGCGGTGCACGCCACCCGACCGCTCCACGCCGATCGAGCGGGCGATCTCGTCGGCGTCGGGGAGGGCGACGTCGAAGATCAGCTCGCCCCCGGGCGCGAGGTGGTCGCGCACGCACGCCGTGCACGAGGCCCGGTCGGTGGGGTCGGTGAGCACCTGGAGCGTGTTCATCGCGACGAGGACCAGCGCGAAGCGGCGGCCGAGCGCGAACCGGGCCAGGTCGCCCTCGACCGGGTGCACGCGCGCGGCCACCGCGGGCTCCTCGGCCCGGAGGCGCTCCTCCAGCTCGGCGAGCATCGCCGGGGAGCGGTCGAGCGCCCACACCTCGTGGCCGTCGCGGGCCAGCTCCAGGGCCACCCGCCCGGTCGCGGCGCCGAGGTCGAGCACGGGGCCGCCGAGCCGCGCGGCCGCGGCGCGCCACCAGGCGATGTCCTCCCGGTAGTGGGCGTGCTCGGCGACGAAGCGCCGCGCCTCGTCATCGCTCACGCCAGAACGCCTCCGCCGCGCCCCGGCGCACGAGGATCTCGCGCAGGCCGAGCATGGCGGTGTAGGTGGGCAGGACGTAGAGCGTGCCGCCGGCGGGCACCTGCGCGACGGCGCGGTCGAGGGCCGCGTCGGGGTCGGGCACCACGGCCATGCGGTCGGCGGGCACCCCCGCGTAGCGCATCCTCAGGCCGAGGTCGTACGCCCGGTCGCCGGTCAGGGTGAGCGATGCGGCGCGCTCCAGCAGCGGCTCGTAATCGACGTCCCAGATCCAGGAGACGTCCTGGCCGTCGGCCGTGCGGTCGTTGAGGGCGATCAGCAGGTGGGGAGGGGAGGGGTCGAGCAGGACCGTGCGCACGGTCTCGTTGGCGCCCGTCGGGTTCTTCGCGAGCAGCAGCACCAGCTCGCGCCCGTCGAGCCCGACCCGCTCGCCGCGGCCGAAGGCGGCGGTGGTGGTCGCCAGGCCCGCCCGCACGTGCTCGATGCCGATGCCCATGGCGAGGGCCGCCGCCGCCGCGGCCGTGGCGTTGTAGGCGTTGTGGAGGCCGGGGAGCGGCAGGGCCACCTCGACCTCGCCCTGCGGGGTCGCGATGGTGAGCGCGATGCCGTGGGAGCCGCGCAGCTCGACGCGGGTCGCCCGCACGTCGGGCTCGGGGCGCCGGGCGCCGCACGCGTCGCAGCGCCAGTGGCCGAGGTGACCGATCGTCACGAGGTCGTAGGAGAGCGGCGCCTCGCACGCGCGGCAGCGGGTCGAGTCGGCGGCGTGCGGGAGGGCGGGGAGGGCCATCGTCGCGTCGTCGATGCCGAAGGTCACGACGCCGTCCCGGCCCGCCCCGAGGGCGGCGACGGCGGGGTCGTCGGCGTTCAGCACCGGCACGGCCGACGGGGGCAGGCCGGCGACCATCGTGGTCCAGAGGGCCGCGAGGTGCTCGAGCTCGCCGTAGCGGTCGAGCTGGTCGCGGAAGAGGTTCATCAGGAGGAGCACCCGGGGGCGCAGCTGGCGCACGACCTCGACCAGGGCGGCCTCGTCGACCTCGAAGAGCCCGGCGTCGGGGCGGGGGCGGCGTCCGTGCGCGTCCAGCAGCGCCGTCGCGAGCCCCGACAGCAGGTTCGCGCCCGCGGTGTTCGCCACCAGGTCCCAGCCCGCGGCGCGCGCGCAGTCGGCGAGCAGCCGGGAGGTCGTGGTCTTGCCGTTGGTCGCCGACACGACGGTGACGCCCCGCGGCAGCTCCGCGCCCAGCTCGGCCAGGGCCCCGGGGCGCATCCGCAGCAGGAGCTTGCCCGGGAGGCTGGTGCCGCCGCCCCGCCCGAGCCGCCGCGAGAGGGTGCCCGCGGCGCGGGCGATCGTCAGCGATGGTGCGGGCACCCGGTGATCGTAGCGACGCCCGGCGACTACCCCGCGGTGCCGCAGCCCCCGTCGGGCCGCCCCACCAGCACGTGGTCGAGCGGCACGCGGAAGAGCCCGTGGTCGACCACGCCCGTGACGCCCGCCACCCGCGCGGCCACGGCCGCCCAGTCCGCCCCGGGCGGCACGCGCGCGTCCAGGATCACCAGGCCGTCGTCGCTGCGCCCGGCGCGGGGGGTCGCACCCAGATCCGCGAGCGCCGCCGCCACCCGCGCGGCGCCGAAGGGCACGGCTGCCAGCGGCAGGACGCCCCACTCGTCAAGCGACGCCACCACCTTCGGGCGGTCGACCAGTACGAGGAAGGCGCCGGCCGCGTCGGCCACGATGCGCTCGCGCACGAGCGCGCCACCGGCGCCCTTCACCACCAGGCCGTCGGGTGCGACGGCGTCGGCGCCGTCGAAGGCCAGGTCGAGCGGGCCCGTGAGCCGCCCCAGCGGGATGCCCAGCTCGCGCGCGAGCGCGGCGCTCGCCCGCGAGGTGGGGACCCCGGTGCACCGCAGCCCCTCGGTCACGCGCGCGGCGAGCGCGCGGATGCCCGCGGCCGCGGCGCGGCCGGTGCCGAGGCCCACGCGCATGCCGTCCTCCACGCGCGCCGCGGCGGCCGCCCCCGCCGCGGCCCAGGCGCGTTGTCGTCCGCCGTCGTCCACGATCGCGAAGGCTATGCGACCGGCGCGCCGGTCGCGGCGCCGACGCTCGACAATAATCCCGCGCAGCGATATTGTCACCGCGACATGAAAATGGTCCGCGTCGAGCTGGTCGTGGTCAGCGTGCAGCAGGGCGCCATGCGCGTCCTGCTGGAGCGGCTGCCCGGCAGCGTCTGGGCCCTCCCGAGCCGGGACGTGCCGCCGGGCGCCACGCTGGAGGACGCGGCGCGTGATGCGCTCGCGGACCAGGCGGGCCTGCGCGGCGTGGCCCTCGAGCAGCTCTACACCTTCGACCGCGCGGAGGGGGCCGCGGTGACGGTGGCCCACCTCGGCCTGGTCGACGCCGGCCGGCACCCGCTGACGCCCGGGCCGTCGGTGGTGGAGGTGCGGTGGTTCCCGACCGACGACCCGCCGGCCCTCGGCGCCGACGCGGCCGAGGTGCTCGCCTACGGCGTGGCGCGCCTGCGCGCGAAGGCGGCCTACGCGCCGATCGCGCTGCAGTTGCTGCCCGAGACCTTCACACTCGGCGAGCTGCAGACGGCGTACGAGGCCGTGCTGGGCCACGCGCTCGACACGCGCAACTTCCGCCGCGACGTGCTGGCGGCCGGCGTCGTGGAGTCCGTCGGCCGGGCCCGCTCGGAGGGCCCTGGGCGCCCGGCGGGGCTGTACCGCTCCGCGCCGGGCGACTTCCAGGTGCTCGCCCGCGAGCGCCGCATCGCCCGCGCCATCGCCGGCCCGGCGCCGCCGGGCTAGCCGGGGACGATCCGCCCCTCCGCGCGGGGACGCGCGTGCCGCAGAGGCCCGCCGGACCTCGTGGTAGCCTTGCGGGCGCCGGCGAACGACGTGCTGAAAGGGCGATACGTGGCGCACATGGACGACAGGTACGAGGGGCTTCCGGCCACGTGGCCCTTCCGCGTGGCGGGCACGCTCTTCATCGTGGCGTTCGCCTGGTTCTGCTTCGGCTTCGCGGTCGAGGACATGGGCGACGAGCTGCCAAACCACAAGCCCGTCTTCTGGCTGCTGCTCCTCGGCGGGATCGTCTTCGTGATGGGCGGCGCGATCTACAACCTCGGACAGTCCCGGGCCCGCAGGCGCCTGGAGCGGTGAGCCCCCCGTCCGCCCGCGCGGACGGTGAGCCCCCGAGGTACCACGAGGTCGCCCGCGGCGGCCTCGACCGCATCCTGCGGTTCTCCGGGGCGGGGGAGTGGGACGCGGCCGCGGACGAGGCGCGCGGCCTGAAGCGCGTCTTCGCCGAGGCGTCGGTGGTGTTCGGCCCGGTTCCCGCCGAGGTGTTCGACGGGGTGCTCGCGGCCTGCCTCGCCCGCGACCCGGACGAGCTCGGCGACTTCGCCGAGCTGGTCGAGGAGATCTTCCCGTGAGCACCGAGGGCCCGCCCATCCGCCGGGGGCGGCTGCTGGTCGCGGCCCCCGCGCTAGCCGACCCCAACTTCAGCCGCGCCGTCGTCCTGATGCTGGAGCACTCGCCCGACGGCGCGCTCGGCCTGGTGCTCAACCGCCCGACGCCGCTCGTCTCACGCGAGGCCCTGCCGGGCCACCTGGCCGGCCTGATGCCCGACGAGGAGCGCGTGCACCAGGGCGGCCCCGTGCAGCCGGATGCCGTGATCCTGCTGGCCGACTTCGACGACACCGGCGACGCCGCGAGCCTCGCCTTCGGCAGCGTGGGCATCGTCGACCCCGACGCCGCGGCCGCCCGTCCCGAGGGGCTCCGGGCGGTGCGGGCCTTCGGCGGCTATGCGGGCTGGGCCGGCGGCCAGCTCGAGCAGGAGGTCGCCGAGGAGGCCTGGGTCGACGCGGCGCCCGAGGTCGAGGACGTCTTCACGCACGACCACGAGGGGCTGTGGGGGCGGGTCATCGCCCGCAAGGGCGGCTCGTGGCGCCTGATCGCGCGGATGCCCGAGGACCCGCGCGTGAACTGAGCACGCCGACGGCCGGCGCCCGCGGGGCGCCGGCCGTCGTCGCAGGATCGGCTACCCGAGGCGGCCGGAGTCGGGGAGCGAGCCGAGCTTCTGCAGCGACTGGCTCTCGACCTGGCGGATGCGCTCGCGGGTGACGTTGAACATGCGGCCGAGCTCGTCCAGCGTGCGGGGCTTCTCGCCGCGCAGGCCGTACCGGAGCTCCAGGACGCGGCGCTCCCGGTAGGAGAGCTGGTCCAGCAGGTCGCGCAGGGCCTGCTCGCGCAGGCTGGTCTCCGCGGACACCTCGGGCGCGATGGTGTTCTCGTCGGCGAGGAAGCGCCCCAGCTCGGACTCCTCCTCCTCGCCCACGGGCTTCTCGAGCGACACCGTCGGCTGGGCGGAGCGCAGGATCTCCTCCACCTCGTCGGGCGGCAGGCCCGCGGCGTCGCCGATCTCCTCGACGGTGGGCTCGCGGCCGAGCTGGCCGATCAGGACGCGCTCGGCGCGGCTGATCTGGTTCAGCTTCTCGACGACGTGCACCGGGATGCGGATGGTGCGGCCCTTGTCGGCGAGTGCCCGGGTGACCGCCTGGCGGATCCACCACGTCGCGTAGGTCGAGAACTTGAAGCCGCGGCGCCAGTCGAACTTCTCGACGGCGCGCACGAGCCCGAGGGTCCCCTCCTGGATGAGGTCGAGGAAGGGCAGGCCGCGGCCGCGGTAGCCCTTGGCGATGGAGACGACGAGGCGCAGGTTGGCCTCGACCATCTGCTGCTTGGCGGCCTGGTCGCCGAGCTCGATGCGCTTGGCGAGCCGCACCTCGTCGGCAGCCGTGAGCAGAGGCACCCGGCCGATGTCCTTGAGGAAGAGCTGGAGTGCGTCGGTGGTCTGCTCGACGGTCGCCGTGCTCTTGCGCGGCCGCTCGACCTCCTCCGCCATCTGCGCGGCGCGGGCGCCCGCCTCCGACTGCTCGAGGAGGTCCACGCCGGCCTCGTCCAGGTGCTGGTAGACCGCCTCGACGGCGTCGGCGTCCAGCCCGAGGCCGTCGAGCACCTCGGCGACCTCCTCCATGCCGAGGAAGCCCATCTCCTGGCCGCGCTGGATCAGATCGCGGAGCTCGCCGTCCCGCGTGAGCCCGGTAACCTGCTGGGTCGTCATCCGCCTCCGTTCGAGCGTGGTCCGTTCGGGTCCGGCCGTACCGATCCGCCGACCGGCCGGGGCGCTGTCGCGCGCCCGCCGTCGCGGAAGGACACGGTGCCGAGTCGGGTGTCGCATGCGGCGGCGATCCGCCGTCGGGACGAGCCCACGGCCGCGTGCCGCATGCGACCGTCATCGGCCGATCCGAGACTATTCTCGGATCTTGCCGCGCCGTCAAGAGGCAGATGCCCCGCAGGAACCGACGTCACCGGCACGCAGGGTCCTAACGGTACCCGCAGACGGGCCATGGGGCCGGGCCGCTGCGCGCGTAGAGGAGTGCCGCCAGCCGGTCCTGCTCCGCCTCGGGGGCGGCCGCGGGGTCGCCGACGCCGCCGAGGCCCTCCCAGGTGGAGACGGCGAACTGGTACTTGCCGCGGTAGAGCCCGCTCGACGACACCGCGCGCGGGTTGCCGCCCGACTCGCACTGGGCGATCCGCTCCAGGTGCGCCGCGACGTCGGAGGGCGGTGCGGTCGCCGGTGCGGGGTCGGGCGCCGCGGGGGTGGCCGCGGGCGCCGGTGCGGGGTCGGCCGGCCCGGGCGCGGCCCGCCGGCGCAGCGCCCGCTCGGCCTCCTCCTCGGCGGCCGCGGCGGCGCGCGCGGCGCGCGCCTGGGCGGCGGCGCGGTCGCGCCGCTGCTCCTCGGCGCGGATGAGCACGGCGAGCTCCGCCTGCGCGTCGTCGAGGACCGCCCGGCGATCGCTGATCAGCCCGTCCAGGTCCCCGAGCCGGTCCGCGCGCTCGGCGACGGTCCGCGCCACGCTGTCCTCGTCCTCCTCGAGCTCGGCCTCGAGGGAGGTCAGCCGGCCCTTGGTCTCGCGAAGCTGGGCGACGATGCGGCTGTCGTTGCGGCCGATCCGCTCCAGGGCCTCGCGGGCGTCGAGGGCGTCGGTGATGCTGCCGCTGGTCAGCAGGATCTCGACGAGGGACGGATCGTCCGCCCGGTAGAGGGCCACGACGCGGTCGGAGAGGCGCTGGACCGAGACCGCGTGCGCCGCGCGCGCCTCGGCGAGGGCGGTGCGGGTCTGCGCGATGCGGGCGCGCAGGGCGTCCTGCTCGCGCACCGCGGCGGCGTGCGCGTCGGCGGCCTCGGCCGCGGCGGCGTCGATGCGCGCCACCTCGGCCTCGAGCGTGCGGATCTGCTCGCGCCGTGCGTCGAGCCGCTCCGTGGCGGGGGCGGCGGTGCCGACGAGGGCGGCCATCGCCGCGGCGACGACGGCGAGGCCGGCGGCGCCGAGGGCTGCGCGGAGGAGGAGCCGGGAGCCCTGTCCCGTGCCGGTGGGTGTCGGTCGGTCCATGGTTCGGGGGGCGTCCCGGCGCGCACGCCCGCGGTGGGGCCGGGCCGGGAGCCGGGGGACCGTACCACGGTCTCCCCGGCGCGCCCAAGGGGCCTCATGCCCCGGGCGACCGTCGCCGATGATGCCCTCACCGGGTGCCCACCCCTTCTCCCCAGCCGAGGTCGCCTCGGCCCACCGCCCTGCTGGTCTCCGACAGCGCCCTCGTCCGCTTCCGCCTCGAGCGGAGGCTGGCGAGGGCCGGCGCGGAGGTGCGCCGCGCGGTCGATCCGTGGGCCGCGGAGGCCGAGCTGGCCCGGGGGCCGTGGGACGTGGTGGTGTGGGCCGCGCCGCGCAGGGAGCGGCTCGCGCGGGGCCTGCTGGCCGGCCCCGCGGCGCCCGCGACGCTGCTGGTGCTGGACGAGGGCGCCTCGCCGGGCGACGTCGCCGACGCGCTGGCGGCGGGCTTCGCCGACGTCGCCCGCCGGGGCATGGCCGCCGCCGAGCTCACCGCGCGCGCGGTGGCCCTGGGGCGCCGCGCCGCCGAGGCCCGCGCCGTCCGCAACGCCGGTGCGGCGTTCCGCGAGCTGGCGGAGGGCAGTCGCGACCTGCTGATGCGGGTGGACGCCGCCGGGACGGTGCTCTTCGCGTCGGCGGCCGCGCGCGAGCTGCTCGGCCGTGCGCCGGCGGAGCTACCGGGCGTGCGCGTCCGGGACCTCTGTCACCCCGACGACGTCGACGCGCTGCTGCTGGCGCTGGAGGGCGACATGCCGGCGCGCACCCCCCTGGCGCACCGGGTGGGGTCGCCCGCGGGCGGGTGGACCTGGGTCGAGACGACCGTCCGCAGCCTGCGCGACGGGACGGGGCGCCTGGTGGAGGCCCACACGGACTCGCGCGACGTGGGGGAGCGGATGCGCGCGGAGGCCGAGCAGGAGGCCGTGCAGCGCGTGACGGCCGCGGTCGCGGCCGACCGCGATCTCGGGGCCGTCGCGGCGCTCGTGGCTCGCGAGGCGGCGCTGCTGGCGGGCTGCGAGAGCGCCGCCGTGGTGCGCCTCCACGGCGACGAGGGCCTGGTCGTCGGCGCCGCCGGGCCGGCCCGCCGCATGGGCGAGCGCGTGCCGTTGGCCGTCGTGTCGCCGCGGGCGGTCGTCGTCCCGGTGGTCGTCGAGGGCCGCCCGTGGGGCGTGATCGACGTCCGCGCCGGGACGCCGCCCGCGGCGGGCGCCGCGGAACGGCTGCGCCCCCTGGCCGACCTGGTGGCCCTCGCCGTGGTCAACGCGCGGCGCCGCGAGCGGCTGGTGGCCCTCGCGACAACGGATCCCCTGACCGGGCTCGGGAACCGCCGGACCTTCCACGAGCGCCTCGACGCCGAGTGCGCGCGCGCCGACCGGGCGGGGACCCCCCTGGCGCTCGTGATGATCGACCTCGACCACTTCAAGCAGGTGAACGACACCCATGGCCACCAGGTCGGCGACGACGTGCTCCGGGAGGTGGCGCGGCGGCTGCGCGCGCGGTGCCGGCGCGAGGACGTGGTGGCGCGCATGGGCGGCGAGGAGCTGGCGTGGCTGCTGCCCGGTGCCGACGCCCGGCAGGGGCTCGCCGCGGCGGAGCGCCTGCGTCACGACATCCGCGCGGTCCCCTTCGCGGGCGCCGGCCGCCAGACGGCGTCGATCGGCGTCGCCGTCCACGCGGACGACGGGCCGGCGGGCCTGGTGCGCCGCGCCGACCTGGCGCTCTACCGCGCCAAGTCCGGTGGCCGCGACGCGTGCGTGGGCGCCTGGCAGCCGGCGCCGGAGGTCAGGGCAGCTCCGTCCGGGCGAGCCGGCGCGCGGCGAGCCAGGTGGCGCCCGCCGTGATCAGGGCGAGGATGAGGACGGCGGCCGCGGCGGAGGCGTCCGGGGCGTTGACGTCGACGACGCCCTCGACCGCGATCGCGCGGCCGTAGGCGGCGATCGAGAGCCGGTCGGCCGACGCCGCGAAGGTCGCGATCGAGCCCTCCCAGAGCAGGATGTACAGCACCCCCAGCACCACGGGCCGGTGGCTCACCATGGCGAGCAGCACCGCGGCGGCGCAGTAGGCGAGGGCGGAGAGGGCGACCCCGGCGAGCGGCCACAGCAGCATCGCGGCGGTGGCACGGTCGCCGAGGGCGATGGCGCCCGAGACGAGCACCGACGGCGCCAGCAGCGCCATCGCCGCGGTCCAGGCGGCGAGGACCTTGGTGGCGATCAGGCCGAGCCGGGACAGGGGGGTTGCGGCGAGGTAGAGGATGGTCCCGTCCTCGCGGTCGTCCCCGATGGCCCCGGCGGCGATCACCACGGCCACGAACGCCGTGACGGTCGGGATCACGAGGCGTTGCACCAGGCGGGCCCAGAAGATGCGCGGGTCGATGTCCCCCGCCGCGGCGAAGACGAGCGCCGCGATCACGGGCACCACGGCGAGGGCCGCCAGCGCCAGGATGCGGCGTCCGTCGACCAGGCTGCGCAGGGTGAGCCGGTAGACCGGCCCGCTGATCCCGAGCGCGGTCACCGGCCGACCCCCCGCGCGCGCTCGTGGAGGTAGGTGTAGACGCTCTCGAGGTCGTCGCCGACCGGCTCCACGCGGCGCAGGCGGGCGCCGACCTCGCGCGCGATGCCCGGCAGGGAGCGCCCGAACCGCTCGATGTCGGACGACTCGACGACCATCGCCCCGTCGTCGAAGCGCACCGACTCCACGAGGCCCGCGCCCACGAGCTCGCGCGCCAGGTCGCGCGCGCCGGTGTCGGCCTCCAGGCGGATCGCGCGCGGCCGGTCGGCGATCAGCTCGCGGATGCCCGCCGTGGCGCCGCTCGCCACGAGGTGCCCGTTGACGATCACGAGCACCCGGGGCGCCATCCGCTCGACCTCGTGCAGCACGTGCGAGGAGACGAGCACGGTGCGGCCCTCGGCGCCGAGGCGCTCGATCAGCTCCACCACCCCGCGTCGCTGGGCCGGGTCGAGGCCGTTCAGCGGCTCGTCGAGCAGCAGCAGCTCGGGGTCGTGCGCGAGTGCCTGGGCCAGCTTCACGCGCTGGCGCATGCCGTGGGAGAAGCCCTTCAGCGTGCGGTCGGCGGCGTCGGAGAGCCCGACCTCGGTGAGGGCGCGCAGCGCGGCGGCGTCGGGGTCGGCGACCCCGCGCAGGCGGGCGCAGAGGGCGACCATGTCGCGGGCCGTGAGGAAGGGCCAGAGCGCGTCGCGGTCGTGGGCGATGCCGATGCGCCGATAGGCCTCCGGGCTCGCCGCGAGGTCGGTGCCGAGCACGCGCACGGTGCCGCTGCTCGGCTGCGTGAAGCCGGCGCAGAGCTTGAGGGCGGTCGACTTGCCGGCCCCGTTGTGGCCGAGGAGCCCGGTGACCCCCGGGCCCAGCGAGAAGCTGACGTCGGCCAGCGCGACGGTGTCGCCGTACCACCGCGACACGTTGGTGAAGACGAGGCGCTCGGGCGTGCCGCTCACCCGTCCGTCCCCGCGCGGTAGCGGCGCAGCAGGACCAGGGCCGCGGCCCCCACGACGACGGCGTAGGCGATCGCCCACTGCCAGGTCGCGTTCGGGATCTCGTCGCGGGCGTCCGGGAACAGCTCGCCCGCGAACCCGATCGGCAGCACCGAGAGGTTCATCAGCTCGATCTCGTCGACGTCCGGGAAGACCTCCTGGAGCAGCCCGCCGACGACGGTCGGCGCGACCAGCAGCAGCAGGTAGCCGCCGACCGCGAACGCGCGGCGCCCGGTGAGGGACGAGACCGCGAGGCCCACAAGGCCGTAGTAGACGGCCAGGATCAGGCCGGAGGCGAGGATGCGCGGCAGCTCGGCCCAGTTGTCGCGGAACCAGGCGAGCGGGAACTCCTCGAAGACCATGATCCCGCCGAAGAGCACGAGCAGCGGGACCAGCGTCACGAGCAGCAGCGGGACGACCGCGGCGAGGATGCGCCCGGCGAGGTACTCCCGGCGGCTCACGGCGGTCGAGAAGTAGAGCGAGAGCGTGCCGTCGCGGCGGTCCGGGCAGAGCAGCTCGGGGGTCGTCACGGCGGCGAACAGCAGGATCACCACGCCGATGATCGCCTGGTAGCCCGAGAACGGGAGGGCGTCGGACAGGTCGATGCCGCTCTGCTCGGCGAAGAGGGCCCGCACGCCGAGCACGATCAGCGCCGGGGCCACGGCGAGCAGGATCAGGGTGATCGGGATCGCCTTCGCCCGCCAGCCGCGCCGCGCGCCCAGGGAGCGCAGCGCGCCCCACCGGGCCAGCGACATCACGGCGGCGCCCGGGCCGCGGCGCGCGCCCTCGTACCGCTGGTAGCGGACGTCGCGGATCTCCGCGTCGCGGCTGACGGGCGTCACTCGATCGCGTCCACGAGCGCGTCCTCCAGCGTGCGCCCGGCCGGGCGCAGCTCGCGCAGCGCCACGCCCGCCTCGGCGGCCGCGTCCCGGACGCCGTCGAGGAGCGCCCCCTCGTCGGCCCCGCCGCGCACGGTCACGCCGCCGTCGCCGCCCTCGGCGCGCAGCCCCCGGGCCGCGAGGGCCGCCGCGAAGGCGCCCGCGTCGCCGCCGACCCGCGCGAGCACCCCGTCGCCCGTGCCGCCGCCCATCCGGTCGATCGGGCCCTCGGTCACGACCCTCCCGTCGCGCAGCACCACGACGGCGTCGCAGGTGCGCGTGACGTCCTCGAGCACGTGGGAGGAGATGACGACGGCGATCTCCAGCTCGCTCGACAGGCGCCGCACCAGCGAGAGCATCTCGTCGCGCCCCGAGGGGTCGAGGCCGTTGGTGGGCTCGTCGAGGATCACGAGCTCGGGCGAGTGGACGATCGCCTGGGCGAGCTTGGTGCGCTGCTTCATGCCGGTCGAGAAGGTGCGGATCAGCCGCGAGCGCTCCTCCTCGAGGCCCACCTGGAAGAGCACCTCCGAGGCCCGCAGCACGGCGTCGCGGCGCGGGAGGCCGCGCAGCTCGGCCATGTGGACCACGATGTCGCGGGCGGTCATGTCGAGCGGCAGGCAGTCGAGCTCGGGCATGTAGCCCAGCCGGCGGCGGATCTCGCCGGGCTCGCGGGCGGCGTCGATGCCGAGCACGTGCATCCGCCCGGCGTCCGGGCGCAGCAGGCCCAGGATGCTCTTCATGAAGGTCGACTTGCCGGCGCCATTGGCGCCGAGCAGGCCCGTCGCCCGGGCCGTGATCCGCACGGTCACGCCGTCGAGGGCGCGGACGGCCCCGTAGGCCTTCGCGAGGCCCTCCGTCTCGATCAGGGGCGCGTCGGGCGGCGTGGGGGTGGGGGGGACGGCCGCGGTCACGCCGTCACAGTGTAGGGAGCGACCCCGCCCGCCCGTCGGGGGACGGGCGGGGACGGTCCCGGGTGCTACGAGGCGGGGGCGGTCTCCACGAAGTCGCCCACCAGGGCCGACGAGTCGGCGCCGGAGATGAAGGCCTCGGTCAGGTCGTGCGCCTGCGCGTCCGGGTGCTGCACCGGCGGGCTCTTCATGAAGTAGGAGGACGGGCCCTCCAGGGTGCCGCCGATGCCCCGGTCGAGCGCCAGCTTGGCGCAGCGGACGGCGTCGATGACGATGCCGGCCGAGTTCGGCGAGTCCCACACCTCGAGCTTCAGCTCGATGTTGATCGGGATGTCGCCGAAGCCCGTGCCCTCGAGGCGGATGTGCGCCCACTTGCGGTCGGTCAGCCACGGCACGTAGTCGCTCGGGCCGATGTGGACGTCCTCCTTGGCGATCTCGTCGTCGAGGATCGACGTCACCGCGTTGGTCTTCGAGATCTTCTTCGACTCGAGGCGCTCGCGCTCGAGCATGTTGAGGAAGTCGGTGTTGCCGCCGAAGTTGAGCTGCGAGGTGTGGGCGAGCTTGACGCCGCGCTCGCGCATCAGGCGGGCGAGCTGGCGGTGCACGATGGTCGCGCCCACCTGGCTCTTGATGTCGTCGCCGACGATCGGCAGCCCGCGCTCGCGGAAGCGCTCCTGCCAGTACGGCTCGCGGCCGATGAAGACCGGCACGCAGTTCACGAAGGCGCAGCCGGCCCGCAGGATCTGCTCGACGTACCACTTGGTGGCGTTCTCGGAGCCCACCGGCAGGTAGCTCACCACCACGTGGGTGTTGGTGTCGCGCAGGATGCCGGCGATGTCGGCCGTGGGGCCGTCGGCCTTGGTGATGACCTCGGTGAGGTACTTGCCGAGGCCGTCGTGGGTCATGCCGCGGTGCACCTCGACGCCGAGGTGCGGCACGTCCGCCATGTGGATCGTGTTGTTCGGCTCGGCCAGGATCGCCTGCGAGAGGTCCTTGCCGACCTTCGTCGCGTTGATGTCGAAGGCCGCCGTGAAGTTGATGTCACGGACGTGGTAGCCGCCGAGGTCCACGTGCATCAGACCGGGGACGAACTGGTCCGGGTCGGCGTCCTTGTAGTACTGGACGCCCTGCACCAGGGACGAGGCGCAGTTGCCCACCCCGATGATCGCTACGTTGACGGTGTCGCTCACGGGCGGTTGCTCCTTCGGCTCGGATCCGGCGTACACGAACGTCTTTCGTGTTTTTACACGAAACGGTCTTTAGTGTAAAGTCCCCGCCGTGAGCCCCCGACCGCTGATCGGCTACGTGCGCGTGGCCCCCCGGGAGAAGGTCGACGAGCGGCCGGGACTCGAGTCCCAGCGGGCCGAGCTGCGCGCGGCGGCGCAGGCGCGCGGGTGGGAGCTGGTGCGCATCGAGGAGGACGTGCGCTCGGGACGGACGCTGCGGCGGCCCGGCCTGCGCGCCGCGCTGTCGGCCTGCCGCTCGGGCGAGGCCGAGGGCGTCGCCGTCGCGCGCCTGGACCGGCTCACCTACTCGCTGACCGACCTCGCCGAGATCGTGCGGGAGGCGGTCGATGGGGGCTTCACCATCATCTCGCTCGCACCCGACGTGGACCTGTGGTCCGACGGCGGCCGGGCGGTGGGGGAGGTGCTCGCCGAGGCCGCGACCTGGCAGCCGCGTGCGATCGCGACCGCCGGCAGGGCGCTCGCCGGCCGCCCCGGGCGCCCGTCGTCGACGCCCCCCGCGGTTGCGGAGCGCATCCGCGAGCTGCGCGGCGAGGGGATGACCCTCCAGGCGATCTGCGACACGCTCAACGCGGAGAACGTCCCCACGCCGCGCGGGGGCGCCGAGTGGCGCCCGACCTCCCTGAGGTCCGTCCTGCGCTAGCTAGCGGGCCCGCAGGCGCTCGTTGATCCGGGCGGCCTGGCGGGTCAGGTGGTCGCGCTCGGCCACGTCTGTCGCGCGGGCGGCCGCCTCGGCGTAGAGGCGGGCGGCGGTCGCCGGGTCCCCGGCGCGCTCGTGCAGGTAGGCCGCGGCGGCCGCGTGGCGGGGCAGCGACGGGTCGAGCTCGGCGAGGGCGGCGAGACCCGCCCGGGCGCCGTCGGCCTCCCCGACGGCGACCGCGCGGTTGAGCCGCGCGATCGGGTTGTCCGTCAGCCGGACGAGCTCGTCGTACCACCCGACGATCTGGGGCCAGTCGGTCTCCTCCGCCCGCGGGGCGTCGGCATGCAGGGCGGCGATCGCGGCATGGGCCTGGAACTCGCCGAGGCGGTCGCGGGCCAGCGCCCGCTGGAGGATCGTCACGCCCTCGGCGATGAGCCCGGTGTCCCAGAGGCCGCGGTCCTGCTCGGCCAGCGGCACGATGCCGCCGTCCGCGCGCGTGCGGGCCGGACGGCGGGCGTGGTGGAGGAGCATGAGGGCGAGGAGGCCGGCGACCTCGGGCTCGTCGGTGCGGGCGTGGAGGTCGCGGGCGAGGCGGATGGCCTCGGCCGCCAGGTCGACGTCCCCCGAATGGCCCTCGTTGTAGACGAGGTAGAGGACGCGCGCGACGGTGGCGGCGTCGCCCGGCGCGTCGAACCGCACGTCGGCGACCGTGCGCTTGGCGCGGCTGATGCGCTGGGCCATCGTCGCCTCCGGCACCAGGTACGCCTCGGCGATCTGGCGGGTCGTCAGGCCGCCGACGGCGCGCAGCGTCAGCGCGACCGCCGAGGCCGGGGTGAGCGAGGGGTGCGCGCAGAGGAGGTGGAGCTGGAGCGTGTCGTCCACGTCGGCGACCGGCCCCGGCGGGGGCTCGGCGGCGACGCGCTGCTCGCGGGCACGACGCGACGCGTCGGCCCGGCCCGCGTCGAGGAACTTGCGCCACGCGACCGTGACGAGCCACGCCGCCGGGTCGTCCGGGGCGCGCGCCGGCCATGCGGCGAGCGCCTCGATCACGGCCTCCTGCACGGCGTCCTCGGCCGCCGCGAAGTCGGCGCCGCGACGGACGAGGGCGCCGATGACGCCGGGGACCAGGGACGCCAGGGCGGCCCCGTCCGTCGCGGGCACGGCCGGTCTCAGTCCGCGACCGCGGGGGGCGGGGCCAGGAACGGCCGCACCTCCAGCCACTCGTGGATCGGCTCGCCGCCGGCGCCCGGCGCGGCGGACAGCTCGCCCGCGAGCTCGACGGCCCGCTCGTGGGACTCGACGTCGATGATCATCCAGCCCGCGATGAGGTCCTTCGTCTCCGGGAAGGGGCCGTCGGTCACCGGCGGACGGCCCTCGCCGTCGTAGCGGACCCACATGCCCTCGGGGGCGAGCGCCTGCCCGTCGACGTACTCGCCGGTGCTCTCCAGCCGTGCGGCGAAGTCGCGCATGTACCGGACGTGGTCCGAGATCTCCGCGGGGGTCCACCGGTCCATCGGCACGTCGTTCACCGGGTCCGGGGCGCCGCGGTAGTGCTTGAGCAACAGGTACCTGGCCATCAGCCGTCTCCTCCGGTTCGGGGCCATTCTGACCCGCTCGTCATGGAGGGGACGACGCCGACGGTGACGTCTCGACATCGGCCGGCCCGTCGTCGTCGCCCGGGCGCGGCGCGCACACCGCGCCCGCGTCGTCGACGTACCCCTGCCAGCGCGCCGCCGTGTCCGCGAAGCCCGCGTCGGGATAGGGGGCCGCGAGCTGCGTCAGCAGCCGGACGTGGTAGCAGTGGTAGTTGAGGTCGGCCAGGTAGGTGCGCCACGGCCGGCCCGGCGTGAGCAGGCCGTAGAGGCTCCAGCTCCCGGTGTCGTGGTCGCCCAGGTGGCGGGCGAGCGTCGCCGCCCCGCGGTCGGCCAGCTCGCGGGCCAGTCGCGCGGCGGTCGCCCGCTGCGGCGAGGGGTCGGGCGCGCGGTCGAGCAACGCCCCCGCGCCGCGCAGGTTGAGGAGGGTGACCATGAAGCCGTTCAGCGCGCCGCCGGTCCACGCGTCCGCGCCCGGGTGGGCGCGCTCCACGTACCAGGGCAGCGGCTCCTGCCCCTCCCGGGTCGTGACCATGCTGCGCGCGCCGCCCCGGTCCACCCCCACGGTGAGGGCCGCGAGCGCGCCGAGGGCCGCGTCGGCGTACCGCGTGTCGCCGGTGGCGGCGTCGGCATGGGCCATCACCAGCGCCACCCGAGCCTGGGCCATGCCGGACGCGCCGGGGCGGATCGTCAGCGGCTCGCCCGGCACGTCGTAGTACTCCCAGGCCAGGAAGCGCCGCGTCCCGGCGCGGCGCGGCACGCCCATCGGCAGGAGCACGTCCGCCAGACCGGCGGCGGGGACGTCGGCGTTGAGGTCGCGCCATCGCCCCGTGGTGGCGACCGGGTTGACCGCGAAGCCCTGGCCGGGCCGGTAGGTGAGGATCACCCCGTCGGGGTCGCGCAGCAGCACCCGCCGCGCGGGCGCACCGCGGCGCGCGTACCACCAGGCGTTGGCGCGCAGCGCCCGGGCGATGGTGGCCCGGCGCGCCACCCCGGCGGCGGTGGCGTCCCGGGCGGCGGGGGCGTACTCGGCCCCGAGCGCCAGCAGCCGCCGGATGTCCGCCGCGGCGGTCGATCCTGGCGCGGCGCGCTCCAGCGCGCCCGCCAGCGCCCGCCGCGCCGGGTCGCTCCCCGTCGGCAGCTCCCCGGCCGGGATCCGGACCCCCTGCGGCGGCGGTGGCGCGGGCGCGGTGGCCGAGGCGGGAGGGGAGGGGGGCGCCGGAGGACCGGGAGCCGGCTCCTCCGGGGCGGGGTCGGGGCGGGGCTCCGGCGGCGCCGGCGCGGCGGGGGGCTCGGGCTCGACGTCAGGTGCAGGCGGGTCGGGGGCCGGGGCGGGGTCGGGCTCGACCACAGGTGGAGGCGCATCCGGTGCCGGAGCTGCGCCGGGCGCCGGAGGTGCCGGAGGTGCCGGAGGCGGCAGTGCCTCCTCGGGGCCGGCGGCGGGGGCGGCGGCCGCGGCGGGGGGCGGGGCACCGCTCCCGCCGCTCAGGAGGGCGGTCGCGGCGAAGCCCGCGATGGCGCCCGCCACGGCCACGGCCGCGACGGCGAGGGCTTGCCGGGCCGGGCTCACCCCCTCGTCCTACCACGAGGGGGTGAGCCCGCCACCGCGGGGTCAGGCCTCGGTGCGGGCCGGCACCGGGGTGCCGTCGCCGTCGTTCGGCGTCGTCGGAGGCTCGATGGTGAACCGCGGCAGCACGCGGTCGAGCCAGCGCGGGATGTACCACATGCGCTCGTCCATCAGGTGCATCACCGCCGGGACGATCACGAGGCGCACCACGAAGGCGTCGATCAGGATCGCCATGCCGAGCGCGAGCCCGAACTCCTTGATCAGCCGGTCCTCGCCGAGGAGGAAGGACAGGAAGACGACCGCCATGATCAGCGCCGCCGCGACGACCACCCGGCCGATCGCCGCGATCCCGCGGGTGATCGCCGGGCGGGCCCCGGCGCCGTGCACGTACTCCTCGCGGATGCGGCTGACGAGGAAGACCTCGTAGTCCATCGAGAGGCCGAACAGGATCGCGAACACGATCACCGGCAGGAACGACTCGATCGGCCCGGTGCGGTCGAGCCCGATGAGGCCGTTGAGCCAGCCCCACTGGAAGACCGCGATCAGGATGCCGAAGCTGGCGAACGCCGACATCAGCGTCGTGATCGACGCCTTGATCGCCACAACGATCGAGCGGAAGGCCATCGACAGCAGCACGAAGGTGATGCCGATGACCGTGAGCAGGAACAGCGGCAGCCGCTCGTAGATGCGCTCGGCGATGTCGTCGAACGCCGCGGTCTGGCCGCCGATGTAGACCGCCGCGTCGGCATCGCCGAGGATCCCGGGCACCACGTCGTCGCGGAGGTCCCGCACCAGCTCCTGGGTCTCCACGGACTGCGGGGAGGTGGTCGGGAACACGGTGACGATGGCCGTGTCGCCCGCATCGTTGACGATCGGGTCGGCGACCGAGGCGACCCCGGGGACCTCCCGCAGGGCGACGGCCACGCGGTCGGCGGTGCCCGGCGCCCCACCCTGGTCGATCGTGACGAGCAGCGGCCCGTTGAAACCGGCGCCGAAGCCCTCGGCCAGCAGGTCGTAGGCCTGGCGCGAGGTCGAGTCCGGCGGGTTCGAGCCGGCGTCGGCCGAGCCGAGCTGCACCCCGAAGACCGGCAGCATCAGCACCACGAGGGCGAGCACGGCGCCGAGCAGGCACGCCTTGGCGTTGCGCACCACGAAGCGGCCCCAGCGGGCGACCAGGGTGCGCTCGAGCGCCGCGGGCGAGTCGTCGGGCGGCTTCATGAAGGGCAGGCGGCCCTTGTCGATGCGGTGGCCCAGCAGGCTGAGGATCGCCGGCAGGAGCGTGATGGCGGCGGCAACGGCGGTGACCACCGTGATCGCGGCGCCAAGGCCGAGCTTGGTGATGAAGTCGAGGCCGATGACGGCGAGCGCCGAGATCGAGATCGCGACCGTGAGGCCCGCGAAGACCACGGCGCGCCCCGCGGTGGCCGCCGCCGCCGCGGCGGCGTCCTCCGGCGACAGCCGGTCGTGGAGCCCCTGCCGGAAGCGGGTGACGATGAACAGGGCGTAGTCGATGCCGACGCCGAGGCCGATCATCGTCGCGAGGACCGGGGTGATGGTGTTGAAGTTCGTCACCGCCGCGGCGAGCGTCAGCAGCGACAGGCCGAGTCCGACGGAGAGCAGCGCCAGCACGATCGGCAGGCCGGCCGCGACCGCGCTGCCGAGCATCACCAGCAGGATCACGATCGCCGCGAGCAGGCCGAGCAGCTCGCTGGTGCCGGTCGCGGGGGGCTCCGAGTTCTGGATGACGGGGCCGGTGAACTGGATCTCGACGCCCGACCCGTCGACCGCCGCGAGCGCCTCCTCCTTCAGGAGGTCGACGTCCTCGAGCGGCACGTCGAAGGACGCCTCCGCGAACTGGACGTCGGCGAAGGCGATGCGCCCGTCCTCGCTGAGCCGGCCGCCGGTGCCCGCGAACGGGTCGCCCACGTCCTGCACGCCCGGCACCTCGCCCGCCGACGCGAGGGCCGCGTCCACGGCCGACTGCGCGGCGCCCCGGTCGAGGCGGCCCTCGTCGACCGCGAAGACCATCTGGGCGGCGTCGCCGGAGCGCTGCTGGAAGCGCTCCTCGAGCAGGTCGGTCGCGCGCTGCGCGTCCGAGTTCGGGATGGTGAACTCGTCGACGAGCGTCCCGCCGACCGTCGCGCTTGCCGTGGCGATGCCGACGGCCAGCAGCACCCAGATCCCGATGGTGGCCCAGCGGTGGCGGGCGCAGAGCCGCGCCAGTCCCGCGAGGAACCCCTCGTGGCGGTGGTCGAGCTCCCGATGTTCGGACACGGCACTCCTCGGGTCGGCGCGGTGGGCACGGGGCGATCGGCGGACGCCCGGACCGCGGGATCGTGCCAACGCCCGCGCGCGGACGGGCTAACGGACGGTCAAGCGTCGGTGAACGCCGGGCAACCCCGGGCCCACCGCGGGAGGCTCAGAGCCCGGACCAGCCCCGGTAGGTCTCGTCGGGCCACGGGCTGGGGGCGGATCCCGTGGGCGGGGCGGGGGACGGCGTGCCCGGCGGGGCGGGCGGCGCGGTCGGCGGTGTCGGGACGGGCATCGGGACCTCCGGACCGGGTCCATCGGGGTTCGGGTGGCACGCTACCCACCCCGGCGGACGGACGCCCCGCCGGTTCGGCGGATTTGCCGCAGCGCCGGCCGCGCCGCTCACGGATGCCCCGGGCGCCGGGCTCTGCGGATGCTGCCGGCCGGGGAGGACGCGTATGGAGACGACGGGCAGGGCGGTCCCCGCGCCGGGCGCCGCCGCGGCGGGGCGGGAGGTGATCGTCGTGGCCAACGCCAACGCCAGCGGCGCGGGGCGCCACGGCGGGCCCGACGCCGTCGCCGCGGCGGTCGCGGCCCTCGGCGCCCGCGTGCGCGTGCTGCGCACCCGGCACCCGCGGGAGATGGCCCCGATCTGGGCCCCCGCGCCCGGACGGCTCGTGATGCTGCTCGGGGGTGACGGGACGCTCCACAGCGCGGTCAACCTCCCGGGAATCCCGCCGGAGGTGGCCCTGCTGCCGGCGGGGCGGGCCAACAACGTCGCCCGCTGCCTCGGCGTGCCGGCCGACCCGGTGGCGGCCGCGCGCGCCGCCCTCTCCGGCGTGTCCGTCGGCCTCGACCTGATCGAGTGCCGGCCGGCCGTGGGGCGCGTCCTGGCGGTCGAGGGGGTCAGCGTGGGCTTCCTCGCGCTGGCCCGTGCCCGGTACCACTCGTCGAACTCGGCGGACGTGCCGGCCGCGGTCGCCGCGGCCGTGGAGGCCCTCGTGAGGTTCCACCCGTTCGAGGTCCGCCTCCGGGAGCACGGCGCGCGGGAGGTCGTCCACATCGGCCAGCTCTTCGTCGCGAACATGCCCTGCTTCGGAACCCGCCTGCGCGTCGCGCCGCACGCGGACCCCCGCGACGGGTTGCTCGACGTCGTCGCGATCGACCTCGCGGGCCGGCGCTCGGTGCCGGGGATGCTGGTCCGCCTGCGCCGCGGCACCCACCTCGGCCACGGCACGGTGCGCGAGTGGCGCTCGGGGGGGCTGACGATCGAGACGCGCGGCCGATCGCCGGTCATGGCCGACACGTGCGACCTCGGGACGGGGCCGGTCGAGGTGCGCGTGCTGCCCGCCGCCGTGCGCGTCGTCGTCCCCGCCACGGGATGCGGCTGACCGCCCGGGTCCCGCGCGCGATGGCGGCGGGGCTCGTGGCCTTCAGCGCGGCCGCGGTCGCCGCCGGCATCGGCCGGGCGGCTGTGACCGCCTACCTGCCGGTCGCCCTCGAGCGCATCCGCGACGCGCCGGGCCTGATCGGCCTGGTGATGCTGGTCAACGTCGCGGCCGGCTTCGTCACGCCCCTGTGGGTCGGGATCTGGAGCGACCGGCTGCGTGCGCGCGGACACGGCCGCACATTCCCCTTCATCCTCGGCGGCAGCATCGTCGCGGCGGGTGGTCTCGCCGCCGTGGCCGCCGGAACCGGCACCGGCTACCTGGCCCTGGCCGCCGCCGCCCTCGTCGCCTACGTCGGCCTCAACGCCGTGACCACGGCGCACCGGGCCCTCATCCCCGAGACGTACGGGGAGGACGTCCGGGCGGCCGCCACCGGCGCCGAGGAGGTGGCGATGCTGCTCGGGACGACGATCGGCGTCGCGATGGGCGGCGTCCTGGTCGAGTGGCGCATCTGGGCGCCCTTCGCGGCGGCCGCCACCCTCGTGCCGCTGCTGGCGGCGCCGACGGTGCGGTGGATGCGCGGGCGCGAGCGCGCCGGGGAGCCGGTCGCCGGGGGCGGGGGGAGGGCGCCCCTGAGGTACTACCTCGCGGTGGCCACGCGCCCCGGCGTCGCGCGCCTGCTGCTCGCGCAGGGGCTCTGGGTGCTCGGCTACGCGGCGCTGCCGGCGTTCTTCGTCCTCTACGCGACCAAGCAGCTCGACCTGCGCCCCGCCGCGGCCGGGGGCATGCTGGTGGTCTTCGGCGCCGTGAGCGGCGGCGCGATGCTGCTCGCGGGCCTCGAGGCCCGGCCCGAGCGACAGGCGCCCCTGCTCGCGGTGGGGGTGGTGCTGATGGGGGGCGGCCTGCTCGCCATGACGCCGGCCGGCGACGCCCCGGCCGCCGCGCCGGGGATGCTGCTCGCGGCGACCGGGTACGGCCTGCTGTCGGCGCTCGGCTTCCCGGTGATGTCCCGCTACATCCCGCCGGGGGAGTCCGGCGCGTACACCGCCGTCTACTTCAGCGTCCGCTCCGTCGGCGGCGCGCTGGCGCTGCCCCTGGCCGGGGGCGTGATCGCGGCGACCGGCGCCTACCGCTCGCTGGTCGCCTTCGGGGGCGTGGTGACGCTCCTCGCGCTGGTGCCCCTGGCACCCCTCGCCGGCATGCGGGTGTCGCTGCGGGGTCTCACGCCGCCCCCGCGCCGGGCGGTGCGGTCGGGCGCCGTCCTCGCGGCGATCACCCTGGCGACCGTGGCCGCGGCGCTGCTCGTCGCGGAGACGCCGCTGTCGCGCGCGGACCACGCGCTCTACCGGCTCCTGAACCCGAGCCCGTTCCCGGAGGGCGCGCTCAACGCGCTGCTCGTGGCGCCCGACGTCCACAACTACGCCCTCGTCGCGGCGGGCGCGTGGCTGGCCGCCCTCGTCTGGAGGCCGGGGCGCGCGACCCGCACCCTCGTCGCGGTCGTCGCGTCGGGCCTCGTCGCGTTCCTCCTGGTGCGGGCCATCTGGCTCGTCTGGGAGCGTCCGCGGCCCGAGGAGGTCCTGGGCGCCGACGCCGTCGTCGGCGCCCACGAGTGGGCGCCCTATCCGTCCTTCCCGTCCGGCCACGCCGCGGTGTGGCTCGCGATGGCGCTCGCGGTGGCCGCCGTCTTCCCCCGGACCCGCCTGCCGCTCGGCGCGCTGGTCGCCGTCGTGGCCCTGACACGGGTCACGGCCGGCGCGCACTTCCCGTCCGACGTCCTCGGGGCACTCGTGATCGGCTGGGCCTCGGCCCGCGCCGTGGCCGCGCTGATGCCGCCCCCCGGCCGGCCCGACGGGCTGTCAGGGGGTGATGACGAACGTGCGCCCGACGAGGCGCCTGCCCTCCCAGTCCATCCCGCGCAGCGTGACCCGGAGCCGTGAGCCGTCATCCTCGACGCTCAGCACCCCGTACTGACCGCCCCCCGGGAAGACCCCGTCGCTGTAGGGGCCGCCCTTGAGCTCGCCGTGGCGGTCGAGCGCGGCGCCGTGCAGCAGCGGCACGGCGGCCCGCCCGGTGCCCGAGTAGTCCGAGTTCATCCCGTCGTCCAGGGCGACCTGGTGGGCGTCGCCCGCGAGGATGACGGCGCTCACGCCGGTGCGGGCGATCATCCGGGAGAGGCGGGCCCGCTCGTCAGCGTAGCCGGCCCAGTCGTCGGCGCCCGGTGAGGGCGCGCTGATCCACGGCACCGAGCTCACCAGGACCAGGAGCCGGCCGGCCGCGCGCGCCCGGCGCATCTGCGCCTCCACCCAGCGGCGCTGGCCGGGCCCCAGCATCGACTTGGCGGGACCGTCCGGCGCGGCCGCCGGGCTGCGCACCGAGCGGAGGTCCATCATCACGACGCGCGCGCGCCCGATGGTGAACGCCTGCTGGATCGGTCCGGCCGCCGCGCCCCCGGGGAGCGGCCCATGCGGGACGTTCTCGCGGTAGGACGCCCATGCGGCGTCGCGGCTCGGCGAGTCGGCGCCGGAGTTGTTCGGCCCGTAGTCGTGGTCGTCCCACATGTAGGCGGTCGGCGCCTGGAGGTGCAGGGCCTGCTGCGCCGCCCGGGTCAGCGCGAGGTCGTACTCGTCGCGGAAGAGGTCGATGTCGTCCTCCGCGATGTCGGCGTAGAACATGTCCCCGAGCACCAGGTAGAGGTCGGGATCCTCGCGCCGGATCGCGTCGAAGACGGCCCCGTTCGAGCCGCGGCGCGCGCACCCCCCGAACGCGATCGTGAACGACGCCGGTCCCGCCGGCATCGTCCGCAGGAGGCCCGCCCGGACGCGGTCGAGTGCGCCGTCGACCTCGACCGCGTAGTGGTAGGTGCGCGCCGGGCGCAGCCCGGTCACGGCGAACGAGCGCACGGCGCCGTCGCGCCCGACGGCGTCCGCCGCGATGCGCCGCGTGCCGACCGCGAGGCCGGGGTCGTCGGCGACCACCAGCACGGCGTCGGCGGAGGGGTCGCGCAGCCGCGCCGTGACCCGGGCGCCGTCCGGCGCCGGCGCCCCCGACCAGACCCACATGACCGGGCTCGCCGGGAAGAACGCGCTCGAGCCGGGGTGCGTCGGGCCGAACAGGTACTCGTTGACCCGGTATGCGGCGACCCCCGCGACCACCAGGACCACCGCGACGCCGCAGGCCGCGACCGCCGCGGCGACCGGCCGCCCCGAGAGCCCGTACGCCATCAGGAGCACGCCGGGGACCATCAGCGCCACGAAGGGCACGAACGCGGCGAGGGGCGCGAGCTCGAAGGCCGCGAACACCCCGATCCCGGCGGCGGCCAGGACGATCACCGCGCCGCCCGCAACCGGCAACCACCGGGCCAGGATCACACCGACCGCCGTGAGGGCGAGCAGCCCGATCTGGATCCGGGTCTGGAGCGCGCCCGCGATCAGGTCGCCCTCAGGGCCCTGCGGCACGCCGACCGTGAGCGCGAGCAGCGCGAAGGCCGCCAGCGCGATGGCGCTCCAGGCCAGGGCGACCCGTACGAGCGGCGAGGGCGGCAGGTGCATCGTCACTGACGGTCGCAGGTGACGGGCCCGTGATCACCAGCGCCGGCCCGGATGCACCCTGCGGGGATCCCCCCGCTCCGCGCACGGGAACTGATGTTATGTCGCATGGGCCAGACGGATGCCCTTGGTGAGCCCTCCCCCCGCATCGTCCCGGTGCCCGGGAACCGGGCGGCGGCGCCCGTGTCCGCCGGCCGTGAGAGGGTCGCCGGCGATGCGGCAGGACGCAGCCACCGCCGTCGCGCCGGACGATCGCCGGCGGGCGCCGCGGATCGCCATGGACGCCGACGTGACGCTCACCGGCGCCGGCGCGCGGACGCCGGCACGCTGCGTCAACGCATCCGAGCGCGGGCTCCTGGTCCAGGCCGTCGACATCGCGTGGATCGCCGAGGACGCCGCGGTCCGGGTGCGCCTGGAGCTGGAGGAGGGCGCGCACGAGATCCCCGTCGAGGTCGTGCGCGTCGAGGCCGAGCGCCGGTGGGTGGCGCTGCGCTTCACGGGCCCGCCCCAGCGCGCGCGCACCGGCCCGCGGCGCCGGGTGCGCAGGAGCCGCGCCGCTCCCCGGGCCGCGCGCCCGTTCGCCGAGGTCCGCGCCGAGCTGCGCTCCCTGTCGGCGCTCGTCTACGAGCAGGCGCTCATGGACGCCTCCGCGGCGCCGGTCGACTCGCTGCTCGAGTGGGCCGACCGGCTCGCCGGCGAGTTCGGCGTGGACGGCGTCGGTCGCCCGGCCGACAACCGGCTGCTCCTCCACGTGATGGTGCGCCTCTCGCAGGACGCGGACCGGGCTGCCGCCGGCCGACCCTGACGTGCTGCTGGAGAGCCTGCCCGTCGGCCATCGCCTGTCCCCCCGCGGCGACACCGTCCTCGCGGCGGCGCGACGGCGCGACGCGGACACCCCCCGGTAGCCTGCCGCGATGCGACTGACCCTGCTGCGCCACGCGACCCTCGTCCTCGAGACCGGCGGCCACCGGCTGATCGTGGATCCCATGCTCGACCCCGCCGCGGCGCGCGCGCCGGTGCGCGGCACCCCGCAGGAGCGCCCGAACCCCCTCGTGCCCCTCCCCCTCGCCCCCGACGAGGCGGTCGCGGGCGTCGACGCGGTGCTGCTGACCCACACCCACGTCGACCACCTCGACGCGCTCGGCGTCAGCGCCCTCCTGCCCCTCGGCGTCCCGTGGTTCTGCCAGCCGGGCGACCTCGGCGACCTGGGCGAGATCGGGATCCCCGGCCTGCGGCCGGTGCCGGACGCCGAGCCGCTCGTCTGGGAGGGGCTGACGATCCACCGCACGGGCGGGCGCCACGGGCGCGAGCCGGAGGCCGTCCAGGCGCTCGGCCCGGTCAGCGGCTTCGTGGTCGCCGCGCCCGGCGAGCCGACGGTCTACATCGCCGGCGACACGGTCTGGTGCCCCGAGGTGGAGCAGGCGCTCGCGGCGCACTCCCCCGAGGTCGTCGTGGTGAACGCCGGCGGGGCGCGCTTCCTCCACGGGGGGACGATCACGATGGAGGCCGACGACGTGATCGCGGTCTGCACCGCGGCGCCCGGGGCCCGGGTGGTGGCCGTCCACATGGAGGCGGTCAATCACTGCCTGGAGCTGCGGGCCGAGCTGGCCGGGCGCGTGCGCGACGCCGGGCTCGCCGACCGCGTGGCGATCCCCGCCGACGGAGAGGTCGCGTTCGGGGACTGAGCCCGGATCCGGCGCATCTCGCGGCGCGGACGGGTCCGCCGCTTCTGCGAGGATCCCTGCGGTGGCCTCCCGTCGTCCACGCCTCTCCCGCGACGCCGTCCTGTCGGCCGCGCTGCTCGTGATCGACGAGGCGGGTCTCGAGGCCTGCACCATGCGCGCCGTTGCGGCGGAGCTCGGCGTCGAGGCGATGTCCCTCTACTGGCACGTCCCGGGCAAGGACGCGCTGCTCGACGGGGTCGTCGAGCGCGTGCTGGCGGAGGTCGCCGAGGAGCACGAGCCGGCGGACGACTGGCGGGCGGGCCTCGCCGGCTTCGCGACGACCTTCCGCGAGGTGATCCTGCGCCACCCGGGTGTGGCGCCGCTGCTCGCGTCGCGCCCGGTGGGCGCCTATGCGACGGCGTCCCGGCTCGCCGAGGAGGGCGTCGGGCGCCTCGAGGCCGCCGGCTTCGACCGCTCGACCGCCATCGACGCCGCGCGCTCGGTGGCCCGCTACGTGGTGGGGTTCACGCTCGCCGAGGCCGCCCGCACCGTCGCCGAGCCGCCCCCGGCCACCTCGCCCATGATGGGCGAGCTGCTCGGCCGGGTCGCCCATGACGACCCGGCCGCGCTGTTCCGCTTCGGCCTCGAGATGATGCTCGACGGCCTCGCCACCCGCCTGCCGGCCTAGTCGGGCAGCACCCGGCTCCCGAGGCCGTGCGGCATGACCGCCTCGTGGAGACCGAAGAGCTCCTCGTCGTACGGGGCCGCGCCGACCGTCGCCGACGTGCCGCCGTCCACCACGAGCACCGAGCCGGTCATGTAGCTGGAGGCGTCGGAGGCGAGCAGCAGCAGTGGCCCGACGAGCTCCTCCGGGCGCCCGGCGCGGCCGAGCGCGGCCTGGGAGTCGATGCGCGCCCGGAAGGGCGGCGCGGCGAGCACGAGCTCGGTCATCTCGCTCGGGAACCAGCCGGGCGCCAGGGCGTTGACCCGCACCCCGCGGTCGCCCCAGCTCGCGGCGAGCTGCTGGGTGATGTTGACGAGGGCGGCCTTCGACGCCTGGTAGGCCGGCGGGAAGTTCGGCACGCCGGCGAGGCCGGTGTACGAGGACACGACGACGATCGACCCGCGGCCCCGCGCGAGCATGTGCCGGCCGACCGACTGCACGGTGTTCCACGTGCCGACGAGGTTGACGGCCACGGACTGGGCGAAGAGCTCGGTGGGGATCCGCTCCGGCATGCTGAACCCGTCGGGCACGGCGCCGGCGTTGGCCACGAGGACGTCCACCCCGCCGAACTCGGCGACGGCGGCCTCGAGCGCGGCCTCGACCTGGGCGGGGTCGGTGACGTCGCACGCCACGGGCAGCGCGCGCCGTCCGGTCGCCCGGATGCGCTCGGCCACCTCCTCCAGCCGGTCGACGCGCCGTGCGGCGAGGACGACGTCGGCGCCCGCCGCGGCGAGGCCCTCGGCGAAGGTCACGCCCAGCCCGGACGAGGCGCCGGTGACGAGGGCCACGCGGCCGGTGAGGTCGAACGGCGAAGCGGACATCTCCACCCCCAGGATCGGTTTACGCTGTAAACCTTACAGCGTAAGAGAACCCGGCGGGAGGGACCCGCCCCCGTCAGCCGTTGCGCAGGCCCCGGGTGTCCACGACCTCGAAGTCGCTCCCCGTGATGCGGTGCAGGCCGCGGAGGTCGTCGTCGTCCCAGCCCCGGTGGGGCGCGCCCGTGACGTACCAGGGCGACCCGTTGTCGGCCAGGATCATCCCGTAGCGCTTGAGGGCCGTGAGCAGGACGCGCGCCTGGGGCCCGTGGCCGTCGAGGGGCACCGAGCGCTTGAGCCGCACGCGCAGCCCCATCGGGGGCAGTCCCGGATCGGCGCTGCGCGACGCGAAGTGGCGGGCCGGGTACACGTACGCCGGCCGGGTGCGCTCCGCCGTGAAGCGCGGGGCGTGGTCGATGGACCCGCGGGCCACCTCGTCGTAGCGGGCGAGGCCGGGGAGGATCGGCAGCCCGGCGGCGTCGGCGCTGGTCCACCCCGCGGGGCGGAGCGCGTTGGAGCGCAGGTCGAAGACGGCCCCCGACCCCGCGCGCCAGCCCCCCGAGGGCGTGCGCGCGGCGGCGAACAGCTCGTAGAGCCGGCACGAGTCGCGGTCGAGCATCAGCACGTGGCGGTCGGAGCCGCGCTCGATGCGGGGCCGCGCCGGGATGGGGTAGCGCACCCGGTCCGACTCCCCGGCGTACTCGAACCGCACCGCGCGCCGCGGCGTCGAGCTCCCGACCACGTTGATCGGGATGCCGTAGCCGCCGGCGTCGCTGAAGTCGGGGTGCAGGTGGTCGCCGAGGCCGATCCCGCGGATCAGGCGCGCCGAGTCGGGGTGGCGCGGCAGTGCGTCGACGGGCGCGTTCCAGACGTTGTCGGCCGGCAGCACGGGGCACCCGGGCGCGCCGGGCAGGGGTGCCGCGGTCGCGACGGTCGCCCCGCCCAGTGCGACGGCCAGCGCGGCGAGGAGCGTGAGGGGTCTGCGCATGCGGTGAGTATCGTCGCCGGCGCCCGTGTGGCACGGCGGCGCCGATGCCGATGTCATCGGCATCGAGACGCGCATCCCCTCCCCCTCCCCCCTCCTCTGGCGCTCCCTGGCTGCCGCGGCGGCGTGCGCCGCGCTCGGCGTCCTGGCCTACGGGCGCGGCGAGCGGGTGCCGCTGCTCGGGTGGATCGACCTCGCCGTCCACGAGTTCGGCCACGTGGCGACCATGTGGCTGCCCGACCTCGTCTCGGCGATGTCGGGCTCGATCGCCCAGGTGCTCCTGCCCCTGCTGGTGGCCGCGCACTTCGCGTGGCGGCGCGAGGCGCTGTCGGCCCTTGTCTGCGTCGCGTGGGCGGGCACGTCGGCCCGCGACGCGAGCGTGTACGTCGCCGACGCGCCGCACGAGGCCCTGCCGCTGATCGGCGGCTACCACGACTGGGCCTTCGTCCTCGGTCCCGAGGGGTTCGACGCGCTCGGGGCCGCGGGCGGGATCGCCGCGGTCGTCTCGGGGGCGGGGCTGCTGATGGTCGCCGCCGCCGTCGCCGGGTGCCTGGCGATGCCCGTGCTGCGCACGCGGTCCGGCACGGCGCGCCCGGAGGCCGCGCTCCCGGAGTAGGCTCCGTCCCGTGCGAATGCGGTTCGGAGTGTTCCTCGCCCCGTTCCACGAGCCGGGCGAGAACCCGACCCTGGCCCTGGAGCGCGACCTCGAGCTGATCGTCCGGCTGGACGAGCTCGGCTACGACGAGGCGTGGGTCGGCGAGCACCACAGCACCGGCTGGGAGACGATCGCCTCGCCGGAGCTCTTCCTCGCCGTGGCCGCCGAGCGCACGCGCCACATCCGCCTCGGCACCGGGGTGGTCAGCCTCCCCTACCACCACCCCCTGATGGTGGCCGACCGGATCGTGCTGCTCGACCACCTGACGCGCGGGCGCATCAACTTCGGCGTCGGCCCCGGGGGGCACCTCACCGACGCCCGCATGCTCGGCATCGACCCGGGCGACCTGCGCCCGCGGATGGCCGAGGCGCTCGACGTGATCGTGCGGCTGTTCACGCGCACCGAGCCGCTCACGGTGAACAGCGAGTGGTTCTCGCTCACGGACGCGGTGCTGCAGCTGCGCCCCTACCAGCAGCCGTACCCGCCGATCGCGGTGACGAGCATGGAGTCCCCCGCGGGCATGGTGCTCGCGGGGCGCCACGGCGCCGGGGTGCTCTCGCTGACCGTCGCCAAGGGGCCGCGCGGGCCGATCGACCTGGCGGCGCAGTGGCGGGTCGCCGAGGAGGAGGCCGAGCGCGCCGGCACGACGGTCGACCGCTCGGAGTGGCGCCTGTCCCTCCCCGTGCACCTGGCCGAGACCCGCCGCGAGGCGCTCGACGACGCCCGTCGCGGGGCCGCCGCCTACCTGATCGACTACGCCGAGGGCGTCACGGGCCGCCCGCGCCCGGTCCCCGGGCCCCGCGACATGATCGTCGAGCAGATGGTCGAGGCGGGCAACTGGGTGGTCGGCACCCCCGACGACGCCGTCGCGGCGATCGAGCGGCTGATCGAGCGCTCGGGCGGCTTCGGCGGCCTGATGTGCTGGGCCAACGAGTGGGCGCCCCGCGAGAAAGTCCACCGCAGCTACGAGCTGCTCGCCCGGCACGTGATGCCGCGCTTCCAGGGCTCGCTGACGGGGATCGAGGCCTCGAACCGGGTCGCGCGCGAGCGGGCGGCGATCACCGGCGAGCAGCGGTCGGCCGCGGTCGAGAAGGCCCAGCGCGCCTACGAGGGCGGCCGGGAGGCCTCCTCGACCTGATCGCGGGGGTCGATCGGCTGACCGGGCGGCACGCTCGCGATCCGCCGGTAGAGCCGGATGCCGCGCTCCTCGTAGATCAGCGCCCACTTCTCGTCCTGCTGGAGGAGCTTGGAGCGCGGGCGGATGCCGAGCGGGATGGTCGGCCGCAGCGTCGGCCGGTCCTCCGCGATCGCCTGCGCGCGCTTGCCGTCGGACACGAGCGCCCAGTTCGCGTCGCGCAGCACCGGGAAGAGGTGGATGCGCCGGCGGTCGGACAGGTGCGAGCCGGCGTCGTTGGTCGCCGAGACCGGCTCCCCGGGGGGGATCAGGTCGACGGCGCCCTGGATCGCGCGGGCGTCCTCGGTGATCGTGAACGCGTGCAGCGGGCTGCCGCCCCATCCCCCGGGCACCCAGCCCCAGAGCGGCAGCGGCCCCTGCCAGACGCCCGGGAGGATGATCGCGCCGACCATCAGGCCCGCGACCAGACCCGTGCGCGAGGCGAGGCGCCCGAGGGGGTCCTCGGGCGGCCGGGCGCGCAACCGGGAGAGCCCGAGCAGGCTGGCCGCCACCAGCGGCGGCACAAGCAGGACGGCGTAGTGGTACTGGAAGCTCTGCGCCGGCCCCCAGGAGGCGAAGAGGTTGATCAGCAGCTGGGGCAGCGCGACGGCCGCGAGCAGCGGGGCGGCGAGCGGCAGCAGCAGCAGCGGCAGCAGGAGCATGAGCACGTAGGTCACCCGGCCCGGGGTGACGAGCAGCGCGACGGCCTCCCACGGGCGCGTGAGCACGGTCATCAGCATGTCCGTCGGGCCGTCGCCGAGGCGTGAGTAGCGGTTGATGTGCGGGTTCCCGCCCTCGATCGCGAAGTGGGGCATGATCAGCCCGATCGCGATGGCCACCCAGGCGACGGACGCCACCCCGAGGACCACGGCGGCCCGCCTGCGGTCCGGGTGCCGGAGCCAGAGCCACACGGCCAGCGCCGCCAGCAGCAGGCCGACCTGCTCCTGCGTGACCAGGGCCAGGGCGGCGCAGACGCCGAGCACCACCCACCGTGCCTCCTCCGCCGCCCAGATGCACCACAGCAGCAGCGGCGCCGCCAGCGTCACCGGGTGGAAGTCGAACAGGGTGGCGCTCTGGAGCGCGGGGAACAGCAGGTACACCGCCGCCCCGGCGACGGCCAGGCGGGGATCGTCCAGCCAGCGGCGGCCCAGCCAGTAGGCCGGGAGCGCCCCCAGGGAGACGATCACCGCCTGGGCGACGAGCAGCGCCTCCGGGCTCGACCAGACCGTCCAGAGGGGCACGAAGAGCACCAGGATCAGGTCGACGTGGGCCCCGAGGCGGTTGAACTGGATCCCCGAGACGTCGGTCGTCTCGAGGAAGCGCCCCTCGGAGGTGCTCCAGACGGCCTGCACCATGTTCCCGAGGTCGAAGCGACCCGTCGAGAAGCCGCGGTAGCGCAGCACGGAGAGCCAGGAGAAGACGGCCGCCCACAGCGCCGTCATGCCCCAGACGACGAGGAGTGCCGTGTCGGGGCGCCGCCGGCGCGCCGGCGGGATGTCGGGTTCCACGGGCGGGGCGGGGCGCTCGTGAGCACCAGTGTCCTCCCGCGGATCGACCGTCGTTGCCACGCGCCCCCTCGCCGCCCCGCCCGGGGCCATCGCTCCGGGCGGGACTGTAGCGAGCGACGCAGGTGTTACAGACCCCCGAGGACGCGGTTGTACTCGACGCGCCAGGCCGTCGCCTCGGCGCCGACCCGGTAGGCGCCGGGCCCGTTGGCGAGCAGTGTCGCGCCGGCGGGAGTCGAGGCCGCGAGGTTCCACTGGCAGGTCATCGGGGCGCCGCATCCCGCAGGGGCGCCCGCGGGGCCGGCCCCGGCCGCCGAGAAGAGCAGGTGCATGCGCCCGGTGTCGGCGCCGAACCGCTTCGCGTAGCCGGACATCGCGGCCGGCACCGTCCGCCACTCCCGCGCGCTCATGGGCTGGATGCCCCCGGCGGCCGGGCGGTACATCTCGACCCACACCCCGCCGGCGCGGGCGAGGGCGGGCATGACGCCGCGCCAGGTGGCCCGGTGCGGCTTGCCGTCGTTGCCGAGGTGGCGGTGCGGGCCGCGCCCCGCGGCGATCGAGGTGCTGAAGGCCGGGGCGATGTAGAGGTGCACGCGGTCGGCGTAGCTGCCGCCGCCGGGGTACGGGCGGCTGGCGAGTATCTCCATCGCGGTCGACAGCCGCGCGCCCGGGCTGCCCGGGTCGACGACGGGCAGCGGGGCCGCGCCGCGCCGCGCGATGCGCCAGCCCTTGCGCGTCACGACGAGCCGGTGGGTCGAGGCGACGCGGATGCGCTTGCCGCGCACCGACTGCCACGAATAGGTGATCCGGACCCGCCCGTCGTTGAACGCGTTGCCGATCTCGTCGATGCCGACCAGGCCCGAGGAGTTCGGGATCTCGGGATCGTCGATCTCCTCCTGGATCCGGTCCGCCATCGCCTCGGGCGCGAGGTCGTCGATCTCCGACGCCGAGACCTTCGCCATGCGGAACCGCGCGTCGCGGCCGGCGGGGTCGAAGACGCCCCCGGCGCCCGGGTCCTGCCGGACGGCGCCGCGGTCGCCACCGATCGGCGCGCCGGGGCCGGAGGGGTCGGTGATGGCGCGGACGGCGTCCTGGTCGTCGTAGAGGATCGACATCGGGGCGGCGGAGGCCGCGGCCGGCAGCGCCGCGGCGGCGGCGAGGCAGAGGACGGCGACGGGCACGGCGGGACGGCGACGACGCAACGCGGGGAGCCTCCTCGGGACAGGGTCTCCCCCCTGTCATCGGCGGCGGGCCCCCGATCGGCGACCCCCCCGGGTTCCGGCGGACCCGGGGCGGCGGCGGATGCCCGGCTGCCACCGCCCGCCCGTCCCTAGGATCGCCACATGGCCCGCAGCTCCGTCCTCGAGCGATCCGTCCGGATCGCGGTGCCGGTGGAGGACGCCTTCGCCTTCCACCTGGACACGCGCAACGCGGCGCTGATCTCCCCCCGGTCGATGCGCGTCCTCGGCGTCGAGGGCACCTTCCCGGTCGTCGCCGGCAGCCGCGTCGTGATGCGCCTGCGCCCGGCCGGCTCGCCGGTGGCGATGAGCTGGCGGGTGCGGATCGAGGAGGTGGAGGCGCCGGTCCGGATCGTCGACGTGGCCGAGCGCTCCCCCTTCGCGTCCTGGCGCCACGAGCACCTGTTCCGGAGCGTGGGCGACGGCGCCTGCGAGATGACCGACCGCCTCGGGTACCGCCTCCCCGGCGGCCCGGCGGGGCGCCTGGCCGACCGCCTGCTCGTGCGGCGCCAGCTCGAGCGGGCGTTCGCCGAGCGGCACCGCCTCACGCGGGAGGTCCTCGAGGGCGCCGCACGCGACCGCGCGGGCGCGTGAGCGCGCCCACGACCCTCGTCTGGTTCCGGAGGGACCTACGGGTCGCGGACCACCCCGGCCTCCGCGCCGCGGCCGACGCGGGGCCGACGGTGTGCCTGTTCGTCCTCGACACCGCCCTCCTGCGCCGCCGCCACCACCGTGCGCCTCCGCGCCTGCGGTTCCTGCGGGCCGGGCTGGAGGCCCTCGACGCGGAGCTGCGCCGGCGCGGCTCGCGCCTGGTGGTGCGCCACGGCGCGCCGTCGCGGGTCGTGGCGGAGGTGGCCGCCGAGGCCGGGGCGACCCGGGTCACCTGGATCCGGGAGATCTCCCCCTTCGGCCGGGCCCGCGACGCGCGCGTGCGGCGCGCGCTGGAGCGCGATCGCGTCGAGGTCGTCGAGACCGGGGGCGACCTGGTGGCCGAGCTCGGCGACCTCGAGGGCTCCTCGGGCGCCGGGTACCTGGTCTTCACCCCCTTCCACCGCGCGTGGCGGGAGGTCCCGCTGCCGGAGCACGTGCCGGCGCCGTCGCGGATCCGCGGCCCGCGCCTCGGCGGCGACGACCTCGGCGCGCTGCCCGACGGCGACCCCCCGCTCGAGGCCGGCCCGGCGGCGGCCCGGCGGCGGCTCGTGGCGTTCATCCGCGACGGCGACGCCGACCGCTACCCGGACGTGCGCGACGCGCTCGCCGAGGACGCCACCTCGCACCTGTCCGCGTACCTGCGCCTCGGGATGTGCACGCCGGCCCAGGTCGGCCGCGCCCTCGGCCTGCCGGGGCCGCTGAGCGCGGGGCGCGAGGCGTTCTGGCGCCAGATCGCGTGGCGCGAGTTCTACCACCACCACCTCGCCCGGCATCCGGAGGTGGCGCGGATCTCCCTGAACCCCTCGCTGCGGGGCGTCGAGTGGGACGACGACCCGGAGGACCTGGGTGCGTGGGCCCGCGGCGAGACCGGCGTGCCGATCGTCGACGCCGGCATGCGCCAGCTGGCGTCGACCGGCTGGATCCACAACCGCGCCCGGATGATCGTCGCCTCCTTCCTCGTGAAGGACCTCCTCGTCGACTGGCGCCGCGGCGAGACCGTCTTCATGCAGGGCCTCGTCGACGGCGACCCGGCGAACAACAACGGCGGCTGGCAGTGGACGGCGGGGACGGGGACGGACGCCGCGCCGTACTTCCGCGTCCTCAACCCCGTGCGCCAGGCGCACCGCTTCGACCCCGACGGGGCCTACGTGCGCCGCTGGGTCCCGGAGCTGCGCGACGTCCCCGGCGCCCGCATCCACGAGCCCTGGCGGATGACCGACGAGGAGCAGCGCGGCGCCGGGTGCCGCCTCGGGGACGACTACCCGGCGCCGCGGGTGGACCACCGCGAGCGGCGTGAGCTCATGCTCGAGCGCTACAGGCGGTCCCGGGAGGCGGCCGGCTGACCACCGCCGGCCGCGGTCAGGCGGCCACGGCCTCCGCGTCGAGGAGGCGGACCATGTCGAGCACCACCACGAGGCGCCCGTCGAGCTTGCCGACGGCCTCGACGACCGAGGAGTCGTCGGTGCCGGGTGGGGCGGGCTCGCAGGCCCCCGAGGGCAGGGTGAGCACCTCGCGCACCTCGTCCACCACGACGCCGACCGTGAGCTCCCGCAGCGACACGATGACGATCTTGGCCTCGGCCGGGCGCCCGCCGCCGACGCCGAACCGGCGCCGCAGGTCCACCACGGGGATGATCCGCCCGCGCAGGTTGATCACGCCCTCCACGTCCGGGGAGCTGCCGGGGATGCTGCGGGGCGTCGTGTGGCGGATGATCTCCTGGACGAGCGTGATCGGCACGCCGTACTCCTCGTCCCCGAGGCTGAAGACCACCAGCCGCCGGCCCTCGTCCATCGCCGCGTCCATGCTCACCGTGGTCCCCGTGGTCGGAGTGTGCGTCGCCATCACCAGTGCCATCGGCGCGTGGGCGCCATGGGGTTAGCCGCCGTGTGGGGGCTGATAGGGTGCCCCCGAGAACCAGGGGAGCTGCCGTCCGGCGGCTGAGAGGAGGCGACCGCCTCGACCCTCGAACCTGATCCGGGTAATGCCGGCGAAGGGAGATGGACTCCGATGCCGGAGATCGCGCTCATCGAGCGCATCGCGCGACGCACCACCGTCCGACCGGGGACCGCCCTCGGCATCGGCGACGACGCCGCCCTGGTGAGCCTGGGCGACCCGGCGGTCGTGACCCACGACATGCTCGTGGAGGACGTCCACTTCCGGCGCGCGACGACGTCGTGGCGCGACCTCGGCGCCAAGGCGCTCGCGGTCAACGTCTCGGACATCGCCGCGATGGGCGCCGCGCCGGTCGCCGCCCTGGTCGGGCTCGGGCTGCCGGGAGACGTCGACGACGACGCGGTCGCCGAGCTCTACGCCGGGATCGAGGAGCTCGCCGGACGGTTCGGCGTCACCGTCGCCGGCGGGGACGTGACCGCGGCGCCGGTGCTGGTGCTCGGCGTGACGGCCCTGGGGCGCCCCCTGGAGGGGGTCGCGCCGCTGCGCCGCTCCGGCGGCCGCCCGGGCGACCTCCTCTGCGTCACCGGCCGGCTCGGCGCCGCCGGCGCCGGGCTGCTGCTGCTCGAGCGGCCGGACCTGCTGCCGGACCTCCCCGCGCGCGGAGCCCTCGTCGCCGCGCACCGGCGCCCGGAGCCGCGGGTGGCCGAGGGGTGGGCGCTGGCGCGCGGTGGCGCCCGGGCCCTCATGGACGTCTCGGACGGCCTCGCGCTCGATACGCGCCGCCTTGCGCTGGCGAGCGGCGTCCGGGCCCGCATCGACCTCGCCGCCCTCCCCCTCGCCGACGGCGTCGCCGAGGTGGCCCGCGCCGCGGGCCGGGACCCCGCGACCTTCGCGCTGACGGCGGGGGAGGACTACGGGCTGCTCGCGGCCGTCCCGCCCGCGCGGCTCGACGCGCTGCGCGCCGCCCTCGGCGGGGCGCTGCACGTCGTGGGCGCTCTTGCCGAGGGCGACCCGGGCATCGGGATCGCCGGACCCGACGGCCCCGTCGAGCCGCCCGCGCGCCTGGGCTGGGAGCACGGTGCCTGAGCCGGCCCCCGCACCCGCGGTGACGGCGGCCGGCGTGCGCCTGGCCCTCGGCGGCCTGCCGGTGCTCGACGGCATCGACCTGACCGTCGCCCCCGGCGAGATGGTGGCGCTCGTGGGCCCGTCCGGCTGCGGCAAGAGCACCCTCCTGGCGGTCCTCGCGGGCCTGGTGACGCCGGACGAGGGCGAGGTCCTGCTCGACGGCCGCCCGGCCGCGGACCGCCTCGGCGCGCTGACGCTGATGCCGCAGCACGACGCGCTGCTGCCCTGGCGGACCCTTCTCGCCAACGTCGCGCTCGCGCCCGAGCTGGCCGGCGCGCCGCGGGCCGAGGCCGAGCGCCGGGCGGCCCGGACGCTCCTGCGCTTCGGCCTCAACGGCTTCGAGGACCACTACCCCCATGCGCTCTCGGGGGGCATGCGCCAGCGGGGTGCCCTCGCCCGCACGCTGCTGTCGGGGGCCCGGGCGTGGCTCCTGGACGAGCCCTTCGGCGCGCTCGACGCCCTCACGCGTGCCGACCTGCAGGCCGTGCTCGCGGCGGCGTGGGCGCAGGAGCGGCCGAGCGCCCTGCTCGTCACGCACGACCTCGACGAGGCCCTCCTGCTCGCCGACCGCGTGCTCGTGTGTGGTCCGCGACCCGCCCGCATCGTGGGCGAGGTGGTGGTCGACCGGGCCCGGCCGCGCGATGCCGACGACCGGGCGCTGCCCGAGGTCGCGGCGCTGCGCGCCGAGCTGATGGACGCCCTGCGCGCCGCGGGGGCGGTCCGCTGAGCACCGCCGACCGCATCCCCGTGGCCGTGGCCGGGGCGTCGGCCGCGAGCCGCCCGCGCGGCCGCGGCCGGGCGCGCCTGCCGCTCCTGCTGCTGCCGCTCGCGGGGCTGCTCCTGTGGCAGGTCGTGATCTGGGTCTGGGCGCCGCGCGACTGGCTCCTGCCCTCGCCGGCGCAGGTCGCCGAGGTGCTCTGGGACGATCGCGCGCGCCTGTGGTTCCACGCCCAGGCCACGATCGCCGAGGCCGCCCTCGGCTTCGCGCTCGCCGCGGTGCTGGGCTTCGCGCTCGCGGTGCTGATCGTGGCCTCCCCCTACGCCGACCGCGCCCTCTACCCGTGGGTGGTGGCGAGCCAGGCGATCCCCGTCCTCGCCGTCGCGCCCCTCGTGGCCGTGTGGCTGGACTACGGGACGGCGCAGGTGATGGTCGCCTTCGTCATCGCGTTCTTCCCGGTCGTCGTGACCGGCGTCGACGGCCTGCGCGCCGTCGACCCCGCCCTGGCCGCGGCCGTCCGCACGCTGGGCGCCTCCCGGGCGCGGGCCTTCTGGGGCGTCCGCGTGCCCGCGGCCCTCCCCACGCTCTTCTCGGGCCTGCGCATGGCCGCCGTCTTCGCCGTGACCGGCGCGGTGGTCGCCGAGTACGTCGGCGCCGACCGCGGTCTCGGATACCTGTCCGAGTTCTCGACGGCCGAGTTCAACACCGCCCGCAGCTTCGCCGCGATCGCGTTGCTCGCCCTGATCGGCATCGGCTTCTTCGCCCTCGTCGGCCTCGCCGAGCGCATCGCCCTCCCCCACCGACGCCACCCCTCCCGCCCGACATGGAGACGCCGATGACCCGCCGCACCCTCCTGCCCCTGGCCGCCGTCCTCGCCGCGTGCGCCGCGCTCGTCGCCGGCTGCGGCGGGGACGACGACGGCGAGCCCGCCGCCGGGTCCGAGCCGGTCACGCTGATCCTCGACTGGTTCCCGAACGTGGATCACGCGGGGATCTACGGCGCCGTCGAGGAGGGCTACTTCGCCGACGAGGGCCTCGACGTCTCGCCCGAGGTGCCGAGCGACCCCACCGCCGCCCTCAAGCAGGTGGGTGCGGGCCGGGCGCCCTTCGCGATCTCGTACGCGCCCGAGGTGCTGCTCGCCCGATCGCAGGGCGTCCCGGTCGTCGCCGTGGGGGCGGTCATCACCCACCCCCTCAACAGCGTGATCGCCCGCACGGACCGCGGCATCGACGGTCCCGAGGACCTCGAGGGCAAGACGGTCGGCGCGGCCGGGGTGCCGTCGGACCGGCCCCTGCTCGACGCCGTCGTGCGGTCGTCGGGCGGGGATCCGGCCCAGGTCCGCGTGCGGAACATCGGCTACACGCTCTCCCCCGCCCTCGCGGCCGGCCGCGTCGACGCGGTGATCGGCGCCTACTGGAACGTCGAGCAGGTCGAGCTGGAGGAGCAGGGCGTGGACGTCCGGGCGTTCCGCCTGGAGGAGCACGGGGTGCCCGACTACGACGAGCTGGTCGTCGTGACGAGCGACGAGGTCGCGCGCGAGCGCCCGGAGCTGGTCCGCGCGTTCCTGGCGGGCCTGCGCCGCGGCCAGGACTGGGCCGCCACCGACCAGGGGGCCGCCGTCGAGCACCTGGTCGCCGCCAACGAGGACCTCGACGCCGGGATCGTGGCGCGGCAGCTGCGCCTGACCGCGCCCCTCCTGTCCCCGGCCGACGGGCCCACCCTGGGCGTGGACCCCGCGGAGTGGGCCGCGTTCGCCGACTGGATGCGCGAGAACGGGCTGCTCACCGAGCCGGTCGACGTCGGGGCCGTGGTCACGGACGAGTTCCTGCCCGAGGAGGACTGAGGGGCCGGGCGGGACCGCGGGGCGCCGGGCCGCACCCGGCGCCCCGCGCCCGACCCGGACCTCACCAGGTGCAGCCGGGGCCGCACGTCCGCGTGACCGCGGGCGTCGCCGTGAGGTCCTTCACGATCGCGTAGGCGACGCCCGACTCGGCGACGGTGGTGAGGGTGTAGCCGGAGGCGCTGACGCCGCTGACGGTGATGGAGTCGGCCGCGGCCTGCGCGCCGGCGGCGGTCGTCCAGGTGACGGCCGGCTCGGCTGCGGCGAGGTCCGCGGTCGTGATCGAGGCATAGCCCTCGGGCTCGACGGCGGCCGTCTCGTAGGCCGTGGCGCCCATGCGCAGCAGCGACTGCGCCGACGCGCCGGTGGCCGTGTCGCGTGTCCCGAGGAACGACGGGATCGCGATCGCCGCGAGCAGCCCCAGCATGATCATCGCCACCAGCAGCTCGACGAAGGTGAACCCTCCCCGCCGGTCGCCGCCCCGCCCTCCGTGGATCGTCGCGATCGCCCGCATCGTGCCCTCCCGTCCGTGGTGACGCCTCCCGTCATCACCGACGGTAGGCCGCGCGCCGCGGACGGGTGCTGGCCCGTGGGAGGGTGCCGGCCCCGCCGGTCGACCAGGGCCGGGACCCGTCGTCGAGCCGGTGGCCTCCCCGGGCTCAGTCGGGCGGGGCGGCCCCGGCCGGATGGAGACGGCGGGCGGTCGGGCGGGGCCCGAAGAGCTCGCGCAGGTCGTCCGCCTCGAGGGCCTCCGCCTGGAGGAGCCGGCGGGCCGAGGCGTGCAGGAGGTCGATGTTCTCCTCCAGGATCGCGTGCGCGTCGGCGAACGCCCGGTCGAGCAGCTCCCGCGCGGCCTCCTCCTGCCGCTCGGCGGCCTGGGCGCCATCCGCCCCGGGCAGGCCGGTGGCGAGGCTCGCCGCCGTCGTGGGCGCCCCCATGGCCAACTCGCCGACCATCCGGCGGGCGAGGGTCGCCGCGCGCTGCATGTCGTCGGCGGCGCCGCTGGTGAACTCGCCGAAGACCAGCTCCTCGGCCGCCCGCCCGGCCATCATCATCGTCATCCGCTCGACGCACTCCCCGCGGGTCGCGAGGAACCGGTCCTCGGTGGGCAGGGCGATCGTCACGCCGAGCGCCTGCCCCTGGGGGATCACGGTGACGCGCTCGACGGGGTCGCAGCGGGGCGACAGGTGCCCGACGAGCGCGTGCCCCATCTCGTGGTACGCGACCAGCAGGCGCTCCTCCTCGTCGAGGAGGCGGCTGCGCCGCTCCGGCCCGCCCACCAGCCGCAGCAGCGCGCGGCGGAAGTGCGGGAGCGAGATCTCGGGGGTGCCGGCGCGCGCGGCCTCGAACGACGCCTCGTTGCAGAGGGCCGCCAGGTCGGCGCCGGCCATGCCCACGGTGAAGGCGGCGATCGCGTCGGCGCTCGTCCCCGGCGAGAGCGGCCGGCCGCGCAGGTGGACGTCCAGGATCTCCCGGCGCGCCTCGCGGCCGGGGAGCCCCACGGCGATCTTCCGGTCGAAGCGCCCCGATCGCACGAGGGCCGGATCGAGTGCGTCCAGGCGGTTGGTCGACGCGAGCACCACGACCGGGCGCGCGGGGTCGTTGGCGAAGCCGTCCATCTCGGAGAGGAGCTGGTCGAGCGTCTGCTCGCGCTCCCCCGAGGAGGCGTGACCCGTGCGGCGCGCGCCGACCGCGTCGATCTCGTCGATGTAGACGACCGCCGGCGCCGCCTTGCGGGCCGCGGCGAACAGGGCGCGCACGCGCTTGGAGCCCAGCCCGGAGTAGACCTCGACGAACTCGGACGCCGAGGCGCTGAAGAAGGGCACCCCCGCCTCGCCGGCGACGGCGCGCGCCAGGAGCGTCTTCCCGGTGCCGGGCGGGCCGTGGAGGATGATCCCCTTGGGCAGCTCGGCGCCCACCGCCTCGTAGCGCGCGGGCTCGCGCAGGACGTCCGAGATCTCGCTCACCTCGTCGCGGATCTCGTCGATCCCGGCGACGTCCGCGAACGTGGTGGTCGAGCGGACGGCCTTCACCTGGTGTGAGAAGCGGGCCCCGCCCGCCATGCGCAGGGCCATCGCCGACACGATCACGAGGCCGGCCAGGAGGATCAGCGGGCCCCAGGTCTGGACGAACCCCTCGATGTCGAACCCGCCGCCCTCGTCGGGCAGGGGCGCCTCCGCGGGGTCCGCCGGCGGCGTGACCACCCTCAGGGGGACGTCCCCGGCCTGCGCGGCGGTGATCACGGTCTCGGTCAGGCCGCTCGGCAGGGGCGTCGAGCGGTCGGTCCCGCCGACGACGACCACGAGGGTCGTGGCGCCCGGCCCGCCGGTGAGCCGGGCGGACTGGGCGTCCCCGGACTCGAGCAGCTCGAGGGCCCGCGACAGCGGTATCGGCGCCGGATCGTCGGCCGCGCCCACCACGGGTACCGCCGCCACGAGGACCACCACGGCCGCCGCCGCCGCCCATACGCGCTTCCGCACGATCGCTCCCTTCGGATCCGTCCGATCGCGATCCAGTAGAGCGCGGGGCGCCCGGCCGCGGAACCGACGCTCGGACGGTGCGCGGGACCCCCCGAACGGGGGAGGCCGGTACCATCGCCGTGTGATCATCGACCGCGCCGAGTTCGAGCGCCTCGTGGGCGAGGCGATGGACGAGATCCCCGAGCCGTTCGCGTCGGCCCTCGACGAGGTGGCGGTCGTTGTCGAGGACCGCGCCCCCGCGCACATGGGCGACCTGTACGGGCTCTACACCGGCGTCCCGCTCACCGAGGGCGTCGTCCCGGCGGGGATGCTCCCGCCCCGGATCGACGTCTACATTCACCCGCTGGTCGACCACGTGCGCTCCGACGAGGAGCTCGTCGAGCAGGTGCGGATCACCGTGCTCCACGAGCTCGGACACCACCTGGGCTTCGACGAGGACCAGCTCGCGGACCTGGGCTATGCCTGACGGCGACGCGGTCCTCGCGGCGATCCACGGCCGCCGCAGCGTCGGGCGGGTGAGCCCGGAGCCCCTCGGGCGCGCCGCGGTGGAGGAACTCCTGGAGGCCGCCGTGGCGGCGCCGAACCACCAGCTCACCGCGCCGTGGCGGTTCATCGTGCTGGCCGGGGAGGCCCGGGACGAGGTCGGGACCGCTCACGCCCGGGCGGTGGCGCGGCTGCGCCCGGACGCGGGCGCGGAGGCGCTGGCCAAGGAGGCCGGCCGGCTGCGGCGGGCACCCGTCGTGATCGCCGCGGCGGTGTCGCCCGGCGAGGACCCGGTGCAGGCGCGGGAGGATCGCGACGCGGTGGCCGCCGCCGTCGAGAACCTGCTGCTCGCGGCCCACGCCCGGGGGCTCGCCGCGATGTGGCGCACCGGGGCGATGGCGGACGAGCCCGAGGTGCGCGAGGCGCTCGGCCTGGCGGGCCGCGAGGCGATCGTCGGCTTCGTCTACCTCGGGAGGCCCCTCGCTCCGGCCGACGGCCGCGGGCCCGCGCGCCGCCCCGCGGCCGACTTCACCACCTGGCGCGGATGGTGAGCCGGAGGTAGCGTTGGCGGCCCGTCCGGAAGGAGGCGCGATGGCGACGACGGTGGCTCAGCAGGTCGTCGAGCGTGTCGAGACCCTCATGCGCGACGGCGCGGCGCGCACGCGCGCCCAGGCGATCCGGCAGGTGGCCGAGGAGATGGACCGCTCGGAGTCGGCGACCTCGTCCGCCTACTACTCCGGCCGCCGCGCGGCCACCGCGGCCGCCGCCGCGGCCCCGGCGCGCGGCGCGCGCCGCAGCCACCCCGCGGGGGCGGCGGGCGACCACACCCGGCTCTACGGTGAGATGCTCCCGCTGGTCGAGGCGGGCGCCACAATCGAGCAGGCCGCGCGGCGCTTCGGGGACGAGGACGAGGCCGACGACATCGCCGCGGGCTTCACCCGCTGGCTGCTGACCGAGCGCGAGCGGACGGCGGCCGCGGAGGACGCGGAGCTGGCCGAGGCGCGGCGGAGCGTCGCCGCCCTCCAGGCCGAGGTGCGGGGGCTGCGCCGGGAGCTCGAGCGGGTGCGCCGCGGGCTCGGCCGCGTCCGCGTGATCGCCGACGACCTCCTGGAGGACGCCGGCGACTGACCGCCGCGCGCCACGGGCCCCCGGGGGCCCGTGGCGGGTCGCGTCAGGCCGGGCGCTCCGGGGCGTTCTCGAGGCCGGAGATGGAGAGGCTTGCCTCGCCCCCGTACCGCTTGTTGAGGTTGATGATGATCGCGGTCATCCCCTCGAGGATGAGGGCGTTCGCGAGGGGGCCGGCGTCGAGCGCGCGGGTGCCCGGGATGGCGCCGGTCAGCTCGATGACCTTCTCGCGGGCCTCCCTCGACTTGCCGCACACCAGCACGTCGGCGTCGAGATGGTGCTGTGCCTGCAGCCCGGCGGCGGGCAGGTTGTTGTAGGCGACCACGACCTTCGCCTCGGGCGCGAGGTCCTGGATCCGGTGCGCGCAGGAGGCGGCGCCGAGCGCCTCGCCCTGCTCGGCGATGGCGCCGCTCTTGCCGAACTTCAGGGCGTTCACGACGGAGATGACGACCTTGCCGGCCAGCGCGTCGGCCATCGGCGGGATCGTGCCCTCGATGCCCTCCCAGGGGATCGACACGACGGCCAGGTCGCCGGCCTCGGCGGCGGCGACGTTCTCGAGCGGCGTGAACGTCCCGGACGGGAGCGCCTCCGCCAGCGTCGCGGCGGCCTGGTCGGCCCGCTCCTGGCTGCGCGAGCCCACGACGATCTCGTGGCCCGCGGCAGCGAAGTTGATGGCGAGGCCGCGACCGAGGTCGCCCGTGCCGCCGAAGATCGCGATCTTCATCAGGTCCTGTCCCCCCTCTGGGTGTCATCGCCGACCCGCCTCCGGGCCGCGTCGAGCGTGTTGGCCAGCAGGTACGCGATGGTCATCGGCCCGACGCCGCCCGGGACCGGTGTGAGCCAGCCGGCGACCTCCGCCGCCTCGTCGCCCGCCACGTCCCCGCGCAACCCGGCGTCGGTCCTGTTGATCCCGACGTCGATCACCGCCGCCCCCGGCTTGATCCAGTCCCCGCGGATCATCTCCGGGCGACCGACAGCCGCCACGAGGATATCCGCCGTGCGGCACAGCGCGGGGAGATCCCGCGTGCGCGAGTGCGCGACGGTCACCGTCGCGCTGCGCGCCGTGAGCAGGAGGGCCATCGGCTTGCCGACGATCAGGCTGCGGCCCACGACGACCGCGTTCGCGCCCTCGATCGGCACGCCGGCCCGGTCGAGCAGCCACATCACGCCCGCCGGGGTGCACGGCAGCGCCCCGGGCTCGCCGCGCACCAGGCGGCCGAGGTTGATCGGCGCGAAGCCGTCCACGTCCTTGTCGGGGTGGATGCGGTTGGCGATCAGGACCTCGGAGAGCTGGTCCGGAACCGGCAGCTGCACCAGCATCCCGTCGACCGCGTCGTCGGCGTTGAGCTCGTCGATCAGCGCGTCGAGCTCGGCCTGCGTCGTCCCGGCCGGCAGCACCACCCGGCGCGAGACCATCCCGGCCTCCTCGGCCGCCCGCGCCTTGCCGGCCTGGTACAGCTCGGAGGCGGGGTCGTCCCCCACCTGGATGCCCACGAGCCCGGGCGCGCGCCCGTGCCGCGCGCGGAACTCGGCCGCGCCCTCGGCGACCGTGGCGCGCAGCTCCGCCGCCGCGGCCTTGCCGTCGATGATCGTCGCCGCCATCAGACCACCTTCCTCATCGGCGCAGCGCCGGCCATCAGCCGCCGCTCCGCACCATCCTGCGCGAAGCGCACGCGCACCAGGTCACCACCGCCCTCGATCCCGGTCACGACGCCCTCCCCGAAGGTGGCGTGCAGGACCGAGTCGCCCGTCGCCAGCGAGGGGCGTCCGCCCGGGGCGCGCGCGCCGCCGGCCCTCGCCGCCTCGCTCCAGCTCCCGGCGAACCGCGGCCGCGCGCGGCGACCGCCCTCGGGCTCGGAGAGCGCGTCGGCCGGCAGCTCCGCGAGGAAGCGCGAGGGCAGCCGGTAGTCGCGGCCGCCGTGCATCGCGCGGCTCTCCGCGTGGGTCAGCGTCAGGTGGCGCCGGGCGCGGGTGAGGCCGACGTAGAAGAGGCGGCGCTCCTCCTCCAGCGCCTCCGGCGTGTCCGAGCGCGCGTGCGGGAACAGGCCCTCCTCCAGGCCCGTGATCACGACGGTCTCGAACTCCAGCCCCTTGGCGTTGTGGATCGTCATCAGCGTCACGGCGCCGCTGGTCTCGTCGACGAGGTCGGCGTCGGCCTGCAGGGCCACGCCCTCCAGGAAGCCCGCGAGCCCGGCCTCGGGGTCGGACGCCTCGTGCTCGGCCGCCACGCGGACCATCTCCTCGAGGTTCTCCAGGCGCCCCTGCGCCTCGAAGGTCCCCTCGGCGCGCAGGGACTCCCGCAGGCCCGAGCGCTCCAGCACCTCCTCGAGGATGCGGTCGAGGGCGACGCCGGCCTCGGCCTGGAGGCGGATGTCGGCGATCAGGGAGCCGGTCGCCGCCACCGCGCCGCGCTGGGCGGGCTGCAGGCCCTGCACCTCCACGCTGCGCAGCAGGCCGTCGGTGACCGGCACGGCGTGGGCCTGGGCGAACGCCTCGAGCTTGGCGACGCAGCCGGGGCCGAGGCCGCGCTTGGGCGCCCCGAGCATGCGCGCCATGCTCACGCCGTCGGAGGGGTTCGCCGCCGCGCGCAGGTAGGCGAGCAGGTCGCGCACCTCGGCCCGCTCGTAGAAGCGCGGACCGCCCACCACGACGTACGGCACGCGCCGCCGCACGAGCTGGTCCTCGATTGCGCGGCTCTGGGCGTTGGTGCGGTAGAAGACCGCGACGTCCGAGAGGCCGTCCCCCCGGGCGGTCGCCCGGTCGATCTCCGCGGCGACGACGCGCGCCTCCTCGTGCTCGTCGCGGCACGCCACCACCGAGATCGGCTCGCCGTCGCCGAGGTCGGTCCAGAGGCGCTTGGGGTGCCGGTGCGGGTTGCGCTCGACGACCGCGTTGGCCGCCCGCAGGATCGTGCCGGTGGAGCGGTAGTTCTGCTCCAGGGCGACGACGTGGGCGTCCGGGTAGTCGCGCTCGAAGTCGAGGATGTTGCGCACGTCGGCGCCGCGCCAGCTGTAGATCCCCTGGTCGTCGTCGCCCACGGCCACCACGTTGCGCTGCGGCTCGGCGAGGGCCCGCACCAGGCGGTACTGGGCGTGGTTGGTGTCCTGGTACTCGTCCACCAGGACGTGCTGGAAGCGGGACTGCCAGCGGGCCCGGACGGCGGCGTCGCCCTCCATCAGCTGGGCGGTCACCATCAGCAGGTCGTCGAAGTCCATCGCCCCGTTGGCCCGCAGCGCGTCGGCGTAGCGCGCGTACACGCGGGCGACCTGCTCGTCGGCGAACGAGCCCGCGTCCTGCGCCATCTGCTCGGGCCCCTGGAGCAGGGACTTGGCGTCGGAGATGCGCGCCTGCACCGCCCGCGGCGGGGTGCGCTTGGGGTCGATGTCCTCCTCGACCAGGCAGCGGCGGATGAGCCGGAGCTGATCGTCGCCGTCGTAGATCGAGAAGTCGCGCGCGTAGCCGGCGGCCGGCGCCTCCCGGCGGAGGATGCGGACGCAGGCCGAGTGGAAGGTCGAGGCCCAGATCGCCCGGGCCCGCGGGCCGACGAGGGCGCCGATGCGCTCCCGCATCTCCCCCGCCGCCTTGTTGGTGAAGGTGATCGCCAGGATCGCCTCGGGTGGGACCCCCTCGTCGATCAGGCGGGCGACCCGGTGCGTGAGGACGCGCGTCTTGCCGCTGCCCGCGCCGGCGAGCACGAGCAACGGCCCGTCGCCGTGGAGGACGGCCTCGCGCTGCGGAGGATTGAGGCCGGCGAGCGGGTCGGACACCACCCGGATGCTACCCGAGGTTGCCGACGGCCCCGGCGGGGAACAGACCCGTCCATGGACGACCCGGCGATCGCCCTGCACCGCCCCGAGGTCCGGCTCCTCGAGGGCCGCACGGCCGTGGTGAGCGGCGCGACCTCGGGGATCGGCGCCGCCGTCGTGCGCGAGCTGGCGGCGCACGGCGCCGGGGTGGCCATCGGGTACCGCAGCGATCCGGAGACGGCGATCCGGGTGGCGGACGCGCTGGTGGCCCTCGGTCGCCCGGCGGTGCCCGTGCGGATGGACGTGGCGGACGATTCCGAGGTGACGCGCGCCTTCGCCGAGGCCCGCGACGCCCTCGGCGCCGTCGACCTCGTCGTCGCGAACGCGGGGCGGGAGGCCGAGCGGCCGCTCGTCGAGATGACCCTCGCCGACTGGGACGACGTGATCGGGACCAACCTCACCGGCACGTTCCTGTGCTGCCGGGAGGGCGCGCGCCACATGCTGGAGCACGGCCGGGGCGGGACGATCGTGGGCATCACGAGCGTCCACGACCGCATGCCGTGGCGGAACTTCAGCCACTATGCGGCGTCGAAGGGCGGGCAGCGGCTCTTCCTGGAGTCGATCGCGAAGGAGCTGGCCCCCTCCGGGGTGCGCGTCGTGGCCGTCGCCCCGGGCGCGGTCGCGACGCCGATCAACGAGGAGATGCTCGCCGACGACACCGCCCGCGCCGCGGTCGAGGCCCAGATCCCCGCCGGCCGCATCGGCCGGCCCCCGGAGATCGCCCGCGCCGTCGCGTGGATCGCCTCGGACCAGGCGTCCTACGTGACCGGCGCCACCCTGGTCGTCGACGGCGGGATGACGCTCTTCCCGCCGGGCGCCGGCTGAGCCTGGATCCCGGCTGAGGGGCGCGCCGGCCACCGGACCGTGCAATATTTGTGGCCTCAAACAGAGCCACCACGACGGAGGAGGTCCCGATGGGGATGGACTTCAAGAGCTGGAACGCGCAGGTGATGGAGGAGTTCCGCGCCAACGGCGGGAAGGTCGAGCAGTTCGGCGACGCGCCGCTCGTCATCCTGCACACGACGGGCGCGAAGTCCGGCGCACCGCGCGAGAATCCGCTGATGTACCTGCCCAAGGGCGACGACACGGTGATCTTCGCCTCGCGCGGCGGCGAGCCGCTGCACCCGGACTGGTACCACAACATCAAGGCCAACCCGGACGTCGAGCTGGAGTTCGGCGACCGCCGCGTGCCGGCGAGGGCCACCGAGGTCACGGGCGAGGAGCGGGACCGCCTCTACGCCGAGCAGGCGACCCTCTACCCCCAGTTCGCCGAGTACGAGAAGAAGACGACGCGCCGCATCCCGGTCGTGGTCGTCAGCCCGACCGCCTGAGGCCGCCGGGGCCCGGCCGGCGTCGGCCCACCCCGACGCCGGCCGCCGCCGCCCTCAGATGCCGGCGCCCCGGTTCAGGCCGAGGATCGAGGAGATCTCCTCCTGCGCGCTCGGCAGGCAGTCCTCGTCGGGGTGCGGCGTCAGCTCCCTGCCGGCACGGATGTCGGCGAGGTCCTTCTCGAGCTCGGTGACCCGCCGCACCAGGCACGCCATCGCCTCGGCCACCGGGTCGGGCAGGCGGGTGTGCTCGATGTCGGGGTGGTGGATGTCGCGCACCCGCTGGCCGTCGACCACGACGGCGCGGCCCGGGTTGCCCACGACCGTCGAGTTGGCGGGGACGTCCTTGATGACGATCGCGCCGGCGCCCACCTTGGCCCCCTCGCCCAGCTCGACGGGGCCGAGGACGCTGGCCCCCGTGCCGACGGTCACGCCGTCGCGCAGCGTCGGGTGGCGCTTGCCGACGTCCTTGCCGGTGCCGCCGAGCGTCACCCCCTGGTAGAGGGTCACGTCCTCGCCGATCTCGGTGGTCTCGCCGATCACCACGCCCATGCCGTGGTCGATGAAGAAGCCCGGGCCGATCGTCGCGCCCGGATGGATCTCGATGCCCGTGAGGAAGCGCGAGGCCTGGCTCACGACCCGCGCGGGGGTCCGCAGGCCCCGGCGGTAGAGCGCGTTGGCCCCGCGGTGCATCCACACGGCGTGGAGGCCCGGGTAGCAGAGGAGGATCTCGGTGAGGCTGGTCGCCGCGGGGTCGCGCTCCCGCGCGACCTCGATGTCGCGGCGCAGGGAGCGCACCGCGCCGGACAGCAGCCCCTTCGGCAGGCGCCGTGGCATGGCGGTTAGTATAGGAGCCCCCCGCGAGGAGGCGCCCCCGCTGGCCCGTCGGCGACTCAAGCTGACCTTTCCCGAGCAGCTCATCCAGGAGCCGATCGTCTACACGCTCGGCAAGCGCTTCGACGTGGTCACGAACATCCGCCGCGCCGACGTGCGGGAGACCACGGGGTGGATCGTCATGGAGGTGACGGGCACCGAGCAGCGGCTCGACGAGGCCCGCCGCCACCTGGAGGGGCTCGGCGTGCGCGTCGACGACCTGGAGGCGTACCTCGAGTAGCGTCGCCGTGACCGGGGCCTCCTGCCAGGCCGGCCCCTCGCCGACCGCGCGCGCCCTGCGGCTCGAGGGGCTGCGCGCCGACGGCCCCGAGGCCCTGCGCGCGCTGCTCGGCGAGCTGGGCGATCCGCCGTGGGACGTGGAGGTCGGGAGCGGGGAGCCGATCGGCGCCTGGCTCGCGGCCGAGGGGTTCGAGCCCTACGCCCAGGTGGTGGTCATGGCGCGGCCCGTCGAGGGCCTCCCCCGCCCCCCGTTCGTGCCCGGCGTCAGCGTCGAGCCGTACCGCAACACATGGTCGGAGGCGTTCACCGCGGCCGAGGCGATGGCGATGGAGGGGCTCGCCGCCTTCCAGGAGATGGGCCAGCCGACCGGCTACGAGGAGGCCGAGGGCTTCGACGCGTTCGCGATCGTCCGGGACGAGCGCGACATGCTCGGCTTCGCGCAGGCCATGGTCCCCGAGGGCTGGATCAACTGGATGGGCGTGGTGCCGCAGGCGCGGCGCAAGGGCCTCGGCCACATGCTGATCGCCGACCTCGCCCGCCAGGTGCGCGAGGCCCGCGGCACCCACCTCGCGGCGCTGGTCGAGCAGGGCACGCCGGGACAGGCCTTCCTGTCGGCCCTCGGCTTCCGCGAGCGCGGGGGCCCGCGCACGCTGATGATCCGCCGCGCCTGACGCGCCCCCTCAGGGGTAGAGGTCGGGCACGAAGGTCTGGTCGGACATGGGCGGGCGCACGTAGGCCCTGCCGTCCTGCCGGGGCGGCAGCGCGAGCGGCGCGGGCGTGAGGTCCTCGTAGGGGACCTGGGTGAGCAGGTGCGCGATGCAGTTGAGCCGGGCGCGCCGCTTGTCGTCGGCCTCGACGACGTACCAGGGGGCCTGCTTGGTGTCCGTGTGGGCGAACATGGCGTCCTTCGCCACCGAGTAGTCGATCCACCGCTCGCGCGACTGGAGGTCCATCGGGCTGAGCTTCCACCGCTTGGTGGGGTCGTCGATGCGGTCCTGGAAGCGCCGCTCCTGCTCGGCGTCGCTCACCGAGAACCAGTACTTGACCAGGAGGATCCCGGAGCGGATCAGCATCCGCTCGAAGTCGGGGCAGCTGCGGAGGAACTCGCGGTACTCCTCCTCGGTGCAGAAGCCCATGACCCGCTCGACGCCGGCGCGGTTGTACCAGGAGCGGTCGAACAGGACCATCTCGCCCGCCGAGGGCAGCTCGGCGACGTAGCGCTGGAAGTACCACTGGGAGCGCTCGCGCTCGGTGGGCGCCGGCAGCGCGACGACGCGGCAGATGCGGGGCGAGAGGGACTCGGTGATGCGCTTGATCGCGCCGCCCTTGCCGGCGGCGTCGCGGCCCTCGAAGATCACCAGCACCCGCAGGCCCGCGTGCTTGACCCACTCGTGCATCTTCACGAGCTCCACCTGGAGGCGGGCGAGTTCCGTCTCGTAGAGCGTCCGCGGCAGCCGCCGGCGCGGCGCGGGAGACCCGTCCCGTCGGCCCTTCGCCCCGCGTGTGCCCATCGTCGTCCTCCCGCCTCGTGGCGGGCGACCGCTATCCCTCGTCGAAGAGCGGGGTCGTGAGGTAGCGCTCACCCGTGTCGCAGAGGAACGTGACGATCGTGGTGCCGGCGTTCTCCGGCCGTCCGGCCAACTGGAGGGCCGCCCAGACGTTCGCCCCGGCGCTGATGCCGACGAGGATCCCCTCCTCGCGCGCCAGGCGGCGCGAGACGGCGAAGGCGTCGTCGGCGGTGCAGGTCACGACCTCGTCGTAGACCCCGGTGTCGAGCACGCCGGGCACGAAGCCGGCCCCGATCCCCTGGATCTTGTGCGGCCCCGGCGCCCCGCCCGAGAGCACCGGCGAGTCGGCGGGCTCGACGGCCACGGCGCGGAAGCCCGGGCGGCGCTCGCGCAGCACCTGCGCGACGCCGGTGATCGAGCCGCCGGTGCCGACGCCGGCCACCAGGATGTCGACCCGCCCGTCGGTGTCCGCCCAGATCTCCTCGGCGGTGGTGCGCCGGTGGATCTCGGGGTTGGCCGCGTTCTGGAACTGCTGGGGCACGAAGGCGCCCTCGGTGGTGGAGGCGATCTCCTCGGCGCGGGCGATCGCCCCGCGCATGCCCTCGGCGCCCGGGGTGAGCACCAGCTCGGCGCCGTAGGCGCGCAGCAGGGTGCGCCGCTCGAGGCTCATCGTCTCGGGCATCGTGAGGATGCAGCGGTAGCCCTTGGCGGCGGCCACGAAGGCCAGGGCGATGCCGGTGTTGCCCGAGGTGGGCTCCACGATCACGCTGCCAGGGCGCAGGCGCCCGTCGGCCTCGGCGGCCTCGATCATCGCCAGGCCGATGCGGTCCTTGACCGAGCCGGCCGGGTTCATCGACTCGAGCTTGCCGAGGATGGTCGCGCCGGACCCCTCGCCGATGCGCCCCAGGCGCACGAGCGGGGTGCGCCCGATCAGGTCGGTGATGGACTCCGCGATGGGCACGGCGGCGAGCCTACCACCCGCTCCCCGGCTCAGACCGCGACGCCCGCGGCGAGCGCGGCGAGGTCGGCCTGGGGGCGGGCGCCCAGATGGGAGATCACCTCGGCCGCGGCGAGCGATCCGAGGGCCGCGCACTCGGCGAGCGGCCTGTTGCGGGCGATGCCGTGCAGGAAGCCCGCGGCGTACAGGTCGCCGGCGCCGGTCGTGTCGACGAGTGTCGCCACCGGGTGCGCCGGCACCTCCACCGTGTCGTCGGCGGTGACCACCATCGAGCCCCGCTCGGAGCGCGTGACGACCACGATCTCCGAGCGCCCGCGCACGGCGGCGACGGCCTGCGAGAGGTCGCGGGTGTCGGTGAGGGCGAAGATCTCCTCCTCGTTGGCGAACAGGAGGTCGACCTGGTCCTCGACGAGCGCGCGGAACTCCTCGAGGTGCCGGTGGACGCAGAAGGAGTCGGAGAGCGTCAGCGACACCCGCCGCCCGGCGGCGTGCGCAGCGGCCATGGCGACGCGGAACGCGTCCTTCGCCCGCGGCTTGTCCCAGAGGTAGCCCTCGAGGTAGGTGGTCGCCGACGCGGCGACGAGGTCGGTGTCGATGTCCTCCGGTCCCAGCTCGGTGGCGGCGCCGAGGTACGTCGACATCGTGCGGTGGGCGTCGGGCGTGACGAGGATCAGGCTGCGTGCCGTGGGCGGCCCGTCGGTGGCGACGGGGGTCGCGAAGTGGACGCCGGCCGCCCGGATGTCGTGGGCGAAGACCGTTCCGAGGATGTCGTCGCGGATCTTGCCGACGTACGCCACGCTGCTGCCGAAGGAGGCGGCCCCGACCATGCTGTTGGCCGCGGCGCCGCCCGACACCTCGACGGCCGGCCCCATGCGCTCGTAGAGGCTCGCCGACTGGGCGACCTCGATGAGGTTCATGGAGCCCTTGACGAGCCCCTCCGCCTCGAGGAAGGCGTCCTCGCAGTGGGCGAGCACGTCAACGATCGCGTTGCCGATGCCGAGGACGTCGAAGCGCGTCGGGGCGCTGGCGGTCGTCATCCCTCTCCTCCGGTCGGGGGCCGCCGGGCAGCCTAGCGTGCAACACCGGCGTTACGGCCGGGTGAAGTACCCACGGGACTCTCCACATGCTGGGGAGACGCGCCCCGGTCCCTACGATTGGGGCGTGAGCGCCGACCCGCCCCCGCCGCCCCCGCCGCCCCCTCCGCCCCCGCGCCCGGCGTCGGGCCCCGCGCCCTTCCGGCCGCCCCCGCCGGCCGACCGGCAGCCGCTGGAGGAGTTCTTCGTCGACGTCCGCGGGCCGCTCGACCGGACCACCGCCGACGGATGGTGGTGGCGACTGATGGCGGAGTTCCGCACCCGCGTGCCCTTCCGCACCACCGTCGCCCTGGGCGAGGTGACGACGATCGACCGGGCGGGCGTGGACGTCCTGCTCTCGCTCGCCGGCGCCCAGGCCGAGCGCGGGCGGCCGGTGTGGTTCGCCGAGCCGCCGGCCGAGGCGCGCGAGGCCCTGCTCGCCGCGGGCCTCGGCCACGCCATCCTCGACCCCCGGGACCTCTCGGGCGGCTGAGCGGACCCCGGCCGTGCCGTCAGGCGTACGTGGGGGACGAGGGCGCCGGACGGCCGGGGGAGGCCGGGACGACGCCGCAGTCCACGACGTCGCGGAACGAGCCCTTCGCCGGGTAGATGTCGACGATGTCGACCCGCTTGTCCCGTGGTCCCGGGCGGTTCCTGATGAGCGTGAACGTGACGTGGGCCCGCCAGTTGCGCCGGTAGCTCGCGCCCCAGGTGGTCCGGTCGCCGATGGTGGTCACGACGTCGTACTGCGGGTTGCCGATCGAGATCCACGTCGTCTGCGTCGAATGGACGTCGCTCGCCCGCCAGCGCCCCGTCCCGATCAGCCGGTCCCAGCGGATCTCCTTCGTGACCATGTAGCGCCCCGGGCCGTGGATGGCGGCGACGTCGGCGAAGGTGGCCGTGATCTGGATGCCGGCCTGCGTGGTCTCGCAGTTCTTCCACTTGCCGCGCGTCTGGAAGGTGCCCGAGAGCGCCGGGCCGGCGGTCGCCAGTCCGATCGTGGTCACCACCAGGGCGAGCGCGGCACCGCGGACGGTCCGTCTCGCGACCACCGGTGTGCCTCGCCGGTGCCGTGCCGAGCGCGTCATGTGCGTCCCCCGTCCCTGCGGCGCCGCCGCGTCGTCGACCGGTGCGCCGGCGCCTGCGCGGCCCGGCGCCCGGCAGCATCCGCGACCGTGACCACCGGGAGCACTCCCCATCCCGCCAGAGCGCCCCCTGGACCGACGGAGGGTCCCCTCAGATGTGGAACATCGGCGCGTCCTGGAGGCGCGCCTCGCGCTCGACCATGTCGGCGATGGTCAGCCCGGAGAGCAGGTCCGAGAGCGCGACCCGGGCCTGCGCCCAGACGAACTCGCTGCCGTACGGCTCCTCGCCACCGCCCGGCGGGGTGATGCGGCCGTCGACCGTCTCGACCACCTCGAGGATTGTCACGTCCGAGGGGGGCCGCTGGAACGAGTAGCCGCCCTTCACCCCGCGCTGGCTCTGCAGGACCCCCGCGCGGCGGAGGCCGGCGAAGAGCTGCTCCAGGAAGTGGAGCGGGATGCCCCGCGCCTCGGCGACCTCGAGGATCGGGGTCGGGCCCGACGAGCCGCGCTGGGCGAGCTCGGTGAGCGCGAGGACGGCGGAGCGGCTCTTCTCGGTGATCGTGATCAGCGCAACTCCCGAAAAACCGGTGACACTTCGGGAGTTTAGACCATCGCCGTCCTCCGGCCGGGCGGGGGCGCCCCGCCGCCCGCTCAGTCGTCGCTCAGGAGCAGGTTGACGTAGTCCTCGCGGGTGATGGTCGGCGCGTGTGGCGAGCCCTGGGCCGTGCGGCGCTTGTAGAGCAGCTCGAAGGAGTCGATCCACGAGTCGAGGTCGCCGACCATGAACTCGTAGACGCACTCGTCGGTGTGGATGAGCATCCGCGGGCGCTTGCCGCCGGGGGCCAGGCCGCCCGGCGAGTGCGGCCAGCGCTCGATCTCGGTGATGGCGTCGAGCGGGATCTCGCGGCGCCGTGCACGGAGCACCGTGTCGAGGATCGTGGGCAGGAACACCAGGCGGTCGTCGGTGATGACCAGCTTGCCGTGGCGCGAGAGCCAGCCGTTCTGCAGGTCGGCGCCACCCTCCTTCAGGGTCCTCTCGCCCGGCCGCAGCTTGTCGGCGTTCGGGCCCCGGGGGAGCCGGCGGTTCGCCGCCATCAGCGGGCGTCCCCTGTCAGGCGAAGCGCTGCCGGTTCTCCCATATCTGACGACGCTCCTTCAACGAGGCCACCCAGTCGTCCAGGCCGTTCGGGAAGACGAAGTCGTAGTCGCGCGACAGCGTGCGGAGCCGCATGCGTGGCGCGACCCCCCCGGGCAGGACGTCGCCATCCCGGACAGGAAGGCGCTCGACGGCCGTGATCTGGGCGAAGTCTATCCGCACCGGCCGCGCGAGGAGCAGGCGCTCCATGGGGCTCGGGAGGAACGACAGGTGGTCCTCGTGGAGGTGCAGCAGGCCCCCGCGGGCGAGCCAGCCGTTGTTGAGCGACGCGATCGTGCGCCGGTAGACGCCGGGCTCCAGCTCGCGCGGCCCGTCGCGCGCGATGATGAACTGCGCGTCCCAGCGGTCGGGGTCGAAGTCGTCCGGCCGGTTGACGTCGGGCACGGGGTGCTCCACCGGGAGGGTCTGACAGGGCGTCGGGGCGACCGTATCACCGGTGCCGTCCGAGGCGCGCGTTAGCGTGCGATGGCGATCAGGTGGATTCCGCCATCGGGGTTCCGTTGGATTCGTACGACGCCTGGCTCGCAGACTTCCGGACGCGACTCGCCCAGCACGACGCGGGCGTCGCCGCTCTGGCGCGTGATCTGGCCTCGCGGACCCCGTGGACGGTCCTCGCGCGCGACGCGGAGGACTTCTCGGCACCGCCGCCGATGGCGGGCGCGCCGGCCGACGTCCACTGCGAGCGCGGCGCCGAGCGCCGGCCCATCTGCTTCGAGGTGGAGCTCCCGGAGACGCTGGTGCGGCGGGCGACCGTCGCCCGCCTGCGTGCGCTGGTCAAGACCGGCATCGAGCCGCGGGTGGTGCTCGTGGGCGCGTCCGAGCGGCACGAGCGCGACATCGCCCAGGCACGCCGGTTGCTGCAGTGCGCGGGGCTGCCGATGGACGTGGCGGCGATCGCCCCCGTCGAGGAGACGATCACCGGGGCCGACTGGTAGGGGGTCCGATCGGGGACCACGGGCCGTTCCCTTCCCCCTCGGCCCGCGATCCCCGCCCGGAAACGGCGAGGGCGCCGATCGGACGGCGCCCTCGCACACCCCTCCCCTGCCCGGGGGTCAGTCCAGGAAGGGGATGACCAGGAGGGCCACGATGTTGGCCACCTTGATCATCGGGTTGACGGCCGGGCCGGCGGTGTCCTTGTAGGGGTCGCCGACCGTGTCGCCGGTCACCGCGGCCTTGTGGGCGATGGAGCCCTTACCGCCGTGGTGGCCGTCCTCGATCATCTTCTTGGCGTTGTCCCAGGCGCCACCGCCCGAGGTCATCGAGATCGCGACGAAGATGCCGGTCACGATCACGCCGAGCAGCAGGCCGCCGAGCATCTCGCGGCCGTTGTTCACGCCGAAGATGAACGCGGTCACGATCGGGAAGACGATCGGGATGGCGGCCGGCAGCAGCATCTCGCGCTGCGCGGAGGCCGTCACGATGCGGACGCAGCGGGCGTAGTCCGGCCGCTCCGTGCCCTCCATGATCCCGGGGTGCTCGCGGAACTGGCGACGCACCTCCTCGACCACCTGGCCGCCGGCCTTCCCCACCGCCTCCATCGAGTACGCGGCGAAGAGGAACGGCATCATGCCGCCGATGAACAGCCCGATCACGATGAACGGGTTGACGAGCGAGAAGTCCACCACGGTGCCCGGGTCGATGACCGCCCCGAGCTCCTCCACGTAGGACACGAACAGCACGACGGCCGCGAGGCCGGCGGAGCCGATGGCGTAGCCCTTGGTGACGGCCTTGGTGGTGTTGCCGACGGCGTCGAGCGGGTCGGTGACCGCGCGGACGCTCTCGGGCAGCTCGGCCATCTCGGCGATGCCGCCCGCATTGTCGGTGATCGGGCCGAAGGCGTCGAGCGCCACGACCACGCCGGCCATCGAGAGCATCGCCATCACGGCGACGCCGATGCCGTAGAACCCGCCGAGCTCGTAGGAGCCGGCGATCGCCAGGCCGATCACGACGATCGGGGCGGCGGTGGCCTTCAGGCCGACCGCGAGGCCCGCGATGATGTTGGTCGCGTCGCCCGTCTCGGACGCCTTGGCGATCTTCTTGACCGGCGGCCACATGGTGCCGGTGAAGTACTCGGTGATCCCCACCAGCGCGATCGTCACGCCGATGCCGATGACCGCGCACCAGAAGTAGTCGATCCACTCGCCCGCGCCCGGCACGACCTCGGCCCCGTCCATCAGCCAGTAGGTCACGGGCAGGAAGCCCAGGATGGCCAGCACGGCGGCGACGCCGAGGCCGGTGTAGAGGGCCCCGGTGACGGAGCCGTTCGGGCCGACGCGCACGAACCAGGTGCCGATGATCGACGCGATGATCGACACGCCCCCGAGGGCGAGCGGGTAGATCAGCGCGTTCGAGAAGTCGGCGAGGAACAGCGAGCCGAGGAACATGACCGCGACGGTGGTGACCGCGTAGGTCTCGAACAGGTCGGCGGCCATGCCGGCGCAGTCGCCGACGTTGTCGCCCACGTTGTCCGCGATGACGGCCGGGTTGCGCGGGTCGTCCTCCGGGATGCCCGCCTCGACCTTGCCGACCAGGTCGGCGCCGACGTCGGCGCCCTTGGTGAAGATGCCGCCGCCCAGCCGGGCGAAGACGCTGATGAGGCTCGAGCCGAAGGCCAGGCCCACGAGCGGCAGGACGTCGTCGCCCGTCTCGCCGAGGATGAGGAAGTAGCCGGCCACCGAGAGGAGGCCGAGGCCGACGACGAGCAGGCCGGTGACGGCGCCGCCCTTGAAGGCCACGCCGAGGGCCGGCGAGAGGCCGCCCTTGGCCGCCTCGGCCGTGCGCACGTTGGTGCGCACCGAGACGTTCATGCCGATGAAGCCGGCGGCCGCGGAGGCCACGGCGCCGATCAGGAAGCCGATCGCGGCCTTCCAGCCGAGCAGCGACGAATCGACGGCCTCGCCGAGGAAGCCGATGATGACGAAGAGGACGGCGGCGACACCGGCGATGATCGTGTACTGCCGCGTCAGGTACGCCTGTGCACCCTCCTGGACGGCGGAGGCGATCTCGCGCATCCGCTCGTCGCCGGTGGGCTTCTTGAGCAGGTAGAACGTGAGCCCGATGCCGTAGGCGACGGCCACCAGGCCGAGCACCACGGCGAGCCAGGTTGTGTTGTCCGACAGGAAGTCGGCCAAGTCGCTCCCTCCGAGATCGGGATGAGACGAGCGCACCGCAGTGCCCGATCTGGGGCAGAGCGCTCCGGGTCACAATCCGCACAGCCTCCCCCGAGGCCGCGCGGCCAGCGGGGTTTTCTACCACACGGACCCGGACGGCGTCAGCCGGAGGAGCCCCCCCGCGGGGTTCCCGGGGGCACCCACAGCCGCGACGCCGGATCGGGCGCGGGCGGGGGCTGCGGCGGGGGCGGCGCCGCCGCGGGTCCGGGCGGGGGCGGCGCCTCGCCCTCGGGGGGCGCCGCCGCGGGCGCGTCGCCCTGGACCGCCTGCACGTAGGTCATGCGCAGCGCGGCCAGCGGCTCGAGGAAGGGCTCGACGTGGTCGCGCCCGAGCTCCCGGTCGGCGACCTCCATCAGCGCGCCGAGCGCCTCGATCGCCTGCTTGGCCTCCCGAGGGTCGGCGGCCTCGGCGCCGGCCGGCCCCATGCCCAGGCGGATCGCCGCCATGTCGACGAAGGTGGCCATGGTCTGCATCAGCACGTCCCGGACCGGGGTGCGCGCCAGGCGCTCGGCGAACGCGGCGGCGAACTCCTCGGGCGTGGGCTCGCGGCCCTCCTCGGCCGGCCCGCTCATGCGACCGCCGCCGGCGAGGCGAGGACCTCGTGCGCCGAGCGGCGCGTGCGCTCGACGATCTCGGCCTGCAGGGCGCGCGCGTCACCGCCGAGGGCCGCGAGGCGCGCCTCCTGGCGCATCGCGCCGTTGCCGTCGGCGAGCATCCGTCGCACGCCGTCCAGGTATGGGGTCAGGCCGAGCGCCTCGTGGCGGTCGGCCGTCCAGTCGAGCAGCTCCGCCACCGCCTCGGTGGTCGGTCGCACGGTCCCGCGGTCGAGGTCGATCAACCCGCCCTCCAGTCCGTGGCGCTGGGCGCGCCAGAGGTTCTCGCCGATCAGCCCGGTGGGATGGGCCGGCAGCGGCCGCCCCGCGTCGTGGTCGCGCAGGAAGCCCGCCACGCAGGCCACCGAGAGCGCGGCCACCGCCAGCGCGTCGGCCATCTCGGTCTGCCCGTCGCAGATCCGGATCTCGACGGTGCCGAAGCTGTGGTGGGGCCGCACGCTCCACCAGATCTGGGTGCTCTCCACGATGGAGCCGGTGCGCTCCAGCAGGCCGACGAAGTCGGCGTACTCGTCCCACGTGCGGTACGGGTCGGGGACGCCGCAGCGCGGAAAGCTCTTCGTGAAGACCTGCGTGCGGGTCGAGTGCAGCCGCGTCGCGCGGCCCCCGAAGACCGCGCTGTTCGCCGACAGCGCGAGGAGCTCCGGCAGCACGCTGCGCATGGCCGTCGAGACCGCGACGGCGCGGTCGGCGCCCCGGACGCCCACGTGGACGTGCACGGACCAGGTGTTGTTGGTCCAGGCGATGTACCCGAGCTCCTCCTCCACCCGGCGGTAGTGCGGGGTGTCGATGATCCGCTGCTCGGTCCAGGGGCTGAACGGGTGGACGCCCGCGATGCCGAGGGCGATCCCCACGCGGTCGGCGAGCGCCAGGGTCGCGAGGCGCCCCTCCACGAGCTCGCGCGCGGCCGAGGGGAAGCCGGTGTGCCGCCCGGTGCGGAACTCGATCTCGCTGGCGATGAGCTCGCCGGCCAGGTGCGGGCGCAGCGAGTCGCCGGCCGCCGCCATCAGGTCGTCGAAGCGGTTGGTCAGCGCCAGCGACGAGGGGTCGAGGAGCTGGTACTCCTCCTCGAGGCCGACCGTCAGGTCGGTGGAGTCCTCGAAGCGCTCGCGGGCGCCGGCGAGGATGCGGTCGAGGCCGTCGAGGTCTCCCATCCGGTGGCGAGCATAGCAACGGCCCCCCCGGCCCCCGCCCGGGCGCCGGCGCCGTCCCGCCCGCCGGTCAGGACAGGTAGAAGTAGAGCGCGTACAGCAGCTCGACGGCCGGGCTGGAGGTGTGCACCGTGACGTCCGACGGCACGGTGAGCAGCGCGTCGGAGTAGTTGAAGATGATCTTCACGCCGGCGGCGACGAGGTCGTCCGCCACCTCCTGGGCCGCCGATCCCGGCACCGCGAGCACGCCCACCATGATCCCGTCGCTGCTCACGACCTCCTGGAGGTCGCGGTAGTGGCGCACCGGCATGTCGCCGACCATGGTCCCGACGCGCTCGGGGTCGACGTCGAAGATCGCGGAGATGCGGAAGCCGTGGTCGGCGAAGACGCCCGAGGTGGCGATCGCCTGCCCGAGGTTGCCGGCGCCGAAGAGCCCGATCGTGTGCTCGCCCGAGGTCCGGAGGATCTTCCGGATCTGCTCGATGAGCGAGTCGATGTCGTAGCCGACGCCCCGCTTGCCGAACTTGCCGAAGCCGGAGAGGTCGCGGCGGATCTGCGTCGGGTTGACGTTGGTGTACTCCGAGATGGCCTGTGAGGAGATGCTGCTCTTCCCCATCTTCTTGGCCTGGGTCAGCACCTGCAGGTAGCGGGAGAGCCGGGCGGCGACACCCAGGGTGAGGCGGTCAGTGGCCACGGTTCCGGACCCCGGCGGAGCGACTTTGTGACATTGTGGTCAATGTATGCTCGCGCGGAGGCGTCCGCAAGGGCGGCCCGCCGCGAATCACCCCCTCGGGTGACCCGCGCCGGCCGTCAGGCGAGCCGGAAGGGCGCGCTGACCCGCCGCAGGATCGTCCCGTCGGGCCCCGTGGCCGAGACGCGGAGCCGGTAGCGGCCGGCGGGCACCTCGAGGCCCGAGGCGAGGCGACGCGCCACGATGAACCGATAGGAGCCCGCGGGCCACGACCCGTCCTGCTCGGCGCCCGCGACCGGCAGGGGCGAGCCTCCGCCGGCGGGGACCAGCGACAGCCGCACGCCGCTCACCCGCGCGCTGCGCAGGCGCGCGCCGTCGCGGCGCAGCACCCCGAGGCGCACACGGATCTCGGCCAGGCCGCCGTCGGCCCGGACCTCGGGGACGCCGAGCGCGTCGGGGGCGCCGCCCGCCGGCCGCAGCGCCAGCACGGGGGCCCGGGCCAGCGGGTTCCCCTCGCCGTCCCGCACCACGAGCCGCCCCTCGCCGCCGCTCGGCAGCGTCAGCACCAGGCGGGCCGGGCTCCCCGGGCCCACCGCGACGCCGTCGGCGAGGAGCGTCTCCCCGCCCCCTCCGGCCAGGAGCACCCGGTAGGGGCCGCCCCCGCCCGCGAGGTCGCTGATGGTGATCTCGGCCGAGGGGGCGCCGCCCCGGGTGGTCGTGGTCACGATCGCCGGCTCGATCCGCAGGGCCCCGCCGACCGGCAGGGCCGCCACGCCCGCGCCCTGCCGGGCGAGCGAGACGCCGCGCAGCGGGCGCGCCGCCTGCACCATCAGCGAGCGCACGGCGCGCGGTCCCAGCTCCGGGCGGTCGATGCGGGCGCGCAGCGCGATCGCGGCGACCTCGGCCGCCGCGGCGCTCGTCCCGGTGAGCGGGGCCGTGAGGGGGCCCCCGTCCGGGCCGCGGCCGGGCCACGGGGCCGGCCGGTCGACCGCCGGGCCCACGAGGTCGGGCTTCTGGCGCCCGTCGATCGTCGGACCCCACGACGAGAACGAGGCGACGGTGGGCGCGGTCGGCCGCGCGGGGTCCTCGACGATCCGCACGCGCAGGCCGTCCGCCGCACCGACGAGCCGGGCGAGCGCGGCCCCCTGCGAGGGGCCGAGCCCCGCCACGGGCAGCGACATGCCGGAATCGCCCGGGATGGCGGGGAAGCCCGCCCCGCCGTCCTCGTCCCAGAGGGCCACCGCCGCGGCGCCGGCCTCCGCGGCGCGGGCGGCGGTCTCGGCCACCGGCGCGTCGCCGCGCGCCAGCACGACGAGCGCCCCGGCCACCCGGCTCGTGCCGTCGGTGCCGCGGAAGTCCTCGGGCGCGCCACCCTGCGACACCCCGGCGTCGTCGCGCAGCACCACCACCGGGAGGCCGCCCGGGGCCGGTGCCGCGCCCATCAGCGGAAGGGGGCCCAGCCGGGCCCCGGCCGGGCCGAGCCGGGCGTCCAGGTGGGCGGTGCGCGGGGTCCGCCCGGCGGACGTGCCGCCCACCGCGAGGACCGTCGGGCCGGCGGCGGGGCCGCCCACGGTGCCCGGCCGGGCGAAGCTCGGGCCGTCGTTGCCGGCGGGCGCCACGACGAGCGCCCCGGCCCGGTCGGCGCCCTCGAGGGCCTGCGCCAGCGGGTCGGCCCCCGCCCCCTCGAAGCCGGCGGCGAGACCGAGCAGGATCACCTCGGCGGTGTCGGCGGGGTCGCCGTCCCCGTCCGGGTCGACGGCATGCTCGAGGGCCGCGATCACGCGGTCGGTGCGGGCGAGCGGACGCAGGCGCCCGCCCACGGCCTCGCGCGCGACGACGCGGTAGGCCAGCAGGCGCGGGTGGTCGGCCGGCCCCAGGCCGTCGAGGGCCGCCGAGCCCAGCACGATGCCGGCCATCTGCGTCCCGTGGGCCTCGGCGGCGGGGGCCGCGGGGTCCGCGCTCGGGTCGGCGTCGCCGTCGACGAGGTCGGCGCCGCCGATGATCGGGAACGTCGGTCCGATGCCGCCGCCGAGGGCCGGGTGCGCGGCGTCGACGCCGGCGTCGATCAGCGCGATGTGCGCGGGGCCGTCGGGGGAGGCGCCGGCCGGCGCCGGCGGCCGGGCGCCGGGGGCGTCCGGGGCCGCCGGGACGGGCGCCGGCGGGTCGCCGGCCGCCTGCGCGGGCGCGAGGAACGACACCGGCACGACGGCCGTCACCTCGGGGAGCGCGGCGAGCGCCTCGAGCCGCCCGGCGGGCAGGCGGACGCCGATCGCGTTGACGACGACGCGGTAGCGGAAGGTCACGGTGGCGCCGAGGTCCTCGAGGACGGGCACCAGCGCGTCCTGGTCCGCGCTGACCGCGGCCGCCGCGGCGCGCCGGTCGGCGGGGTCGGCGGCGACCGCCGGCGGCCCGTCCAGCAGCAGGATCACCGACTCGGTGTCGCCGGGCGTGGGCAGGGCCGGGGCGCGGAAGGCCTCGAGCGTCCCGCGCCACGCCTGGGCGGCGTCGAGGGCGGCCACGCGCGCCTCGTCAGCCGGGGCCCCCGGCAGCGCGGGGGCCGGCGCCTGGGCGCCCGCCACGGCCGGCGTGCCGAGCGCCGCGAGGGCGGCGGCGAGCAGGGCGCCGCGCCGGCGTGCCTCGCGCACGCTCATGCCGCGATCCCCCCGGGGGGCGCCGAGGCGACGGCGTCGAGGGCGAGGTAGTCCGGCCAGGGGACCGCGTCCGTGAACTGGGCGGCGGCCCCGATCATGGCGGCGTTGTCCGTGCAGAGGGCGCGGTCGGGGACCGCGAGGCGCAGCCCGGCGGCGTCGGCCCCCTCGGCCACCAGCTCCCGCAGCCGCCCGTTGGCGGCGACCCCGCCGCCGAGGGCCACGGCCGGGACCCCGGCGTCGCGGGCCGCCGCGATCAGGCGGTCGGCGAGCGGGCGCACGACGGCCTCCTGATAGGAGGCGGCCAGGTCGGCCCGCTCGGCCTCGCCCAGCTCCCCGTCCGCGCGCTCGCGCACCGCGTAGAGCAGGGCCGTCTTGACGCCGGCGTACGAGAAGTCGCGCACCCCGGCGCCGCGCAGGGCGACCGGGAAGGCGTGGGCGGTGCGCGAGCCCGTGGCGGCGAGCCGCTCCAGGGCCGGGCCGCCCGGGTACGGCAGGCCGAGCAGGCGGGCGCCCTTGTCGATCGCCTCGCCCGCCGCGTCGTCGATCGTCTGGCCGAGCAGGCGCGGATGCCGCAGGTCCTCGACGAGGTCGAGGCGGGTGTGCCCGCCGGACGCCACGAGGCTCACGAAGGGCGGGTCGAGCGCCACCGGGTCCAGCCAGCACGCGGCGATGTGCCCGTGCAGGTGGTCGACCATCACGAGCGGCTTGCCGGCGGCGTAGGCGAGCGCCTTGGCGGTCGCGACGCCGATCAGGAGGGCGCCGATCAGCCCGGGGCGCTGCGTGACCGCCACCGCCCGGACGTCGCGCAGGCCGAGCCCCGCCTGCTCGAGGGCGGCGTCGACGACGCCGTTGACCGTGCCGAGGTGGTGGCGGGCGGCGACCTCGGGCACCACGCCGCCGTAGGGCGCGTGCAGCTCCGCCTGTGAGGCGACGACGTTCGACAGGATGCGCCGCCCGGCGACGACGGCCGCCGCCGTCTCGTCGCACGAGGTCTCGATGGCGAGGATGGGATCGGTCACCGCGCGTCCTCCGGGCCGCCGCCGCGCCACATGATGATTGCGTCCTCGCCGTTGTCCGAGTAGTAGCCCGGGCGGATGCCGTGCTCCAGGAAGCCCTTGCGCTTGTAGAGCCCGATGGCGCGCGCGTTGGAGACCCGCACCTCGAGCGTGTAGCCCAGGTGCGGCCGCCCCCCGGCGCGCTCGATCAGGGTGTCGATCAGGCGCCCGCCGATGCCCTGCCCCCAGTGCGCCTCGCGGACCACGACGTTGAGGATGTGCCAGACGTCGGCGTACCGCGAGACCATGATGTAGCCGAGGACGTCGCCCCCGCGGTCGGCCACCAGGTCGATCGTGCCGGGCCGCCCGAGCTCGGCGAGGAACATCGCGCGCGTCCACGGCGTCGCCGAGCTGGCGGACTCGATCGCGACGACCTGCGGCACGTCGCCGCGGCGCATCTCGCGGACCTTGACGGCCGGGGGTGCCGGTGTCCGCCGTCCCCGGGGCAGGCGTCAGCCCCCCGCGGACGCGAGGGCGGCGCGCCGGTTGACCTCGGCGTCGGGCAGTCGCGCGTAGACCGGGCGCGCGGGCAGGCCGGCGCCCTCGCGCACCCGCGCCACCAGCGCCGCGGCGGCCACCCGGTGCCGGGCGGAGCCCGCGGGCGGCGCGGTGAACGGCTCCCCCGTCAGGGCGTCGCCCGCCGCCGCGAGGCCCTCGCCGCCGACCACGACCGGCCCACCGAGGGCGCGCAGCGCGTCCGCGAGCGCTCCGGGTGCGATCGCCACCGGGGCGATCAGCTCCTCCAGGCCGCCGGGGCCCACCCGGTAGGCGGCCGCGAACAGCTCCCGGCGGCGCGCGTCGAGCACGGGCGCGACGACCCCCCCGTCCGGTGCCCCCTCGGCGAGCCCCAGGGCGAGGGCCTCGAGCGACGACGCGCCGGTCACCGGGACCCCGAGCGCCTGACCGAGGCCGAGCGCCGTGGCCAGGCCGATGCGCAGGCCGGTGAAGCCGCCGGGGCCGACCCCCACGACGATCTCCTCGATCCCCTCGGCGCCGGTGCCCGCGGCGCGCAGCAGGCCGTGGGCGGCCTCCAGCACGCGCCGGCCGGAGCCGGGCTCGGGCGCCAGCCAGAGCTCGGCGACGGTCCGGTCACCGCGGACGAGCGCCAGGCTCGGGCTCGCCGTGGAGGTGTCGAGCGCGAAGGTCGGCAAGCTGATGGCCGAGATGCTCATGGTCATGGGCGTCCCGGGCGCTCAACAGTACCAGCCGGCGGTCGCCGCCCCCGTGTCGCAGCTCCACCTCGAAGCGGGCGGGCGGCAGCGCCTCCAGGATGGCGTCGGGCCACTCGACGAAGGCGATCGCCTCGCCGGCCACGGCGTCGGCGAGCAGCTCGGCCTCCTCGGCGTCGGGGCCCGCGAGGCGGTAGGCGTCCATGTGGGCCAGCTCGACCCCCCGCCCGGCGTAGCGCTGGGCGACCGTGAAGGTCGGGCTGGTGACGGGGCCCTCGACGCCGAGCGCGCCCGCGACGGCCCGCACCAGCGTGGTCTTGCCGGCACCCAGCTCGCCCCGCAGCAGCACCAGGTCGCCCGGGGCCAGGACGTCCGCGAGGAGCTCGCCCAGCGCGGCCGTGTCGGCCGGGCCCGCGCTCTCCCAGGTGAGCGGCTCGGGGTCCGGGCTCAAAAGAGGCCGAGCTGCTCGTCGGCGGGGGCGGGCGTCACGGCCGGGGGCGGCGGGGCGGCGGCCGGCGGTGCGGTCGCCTGCGGTCGCGGCCCGGCCGCCCCGGCGGTCGCGTCCGGCGGCGTCGCCGCGAGCAGCTCGGGGATGCGCGCGAAGTCGGCCTCGAGGGTCGCGAGCATCGCCCGGGTGTAGAGGGCCGCGGCCGGGTGGAAGAGCGGGTAGAGCAGCACGGGCCGCCCGCCCAGCTCGATGGGGAGCTCGTGGCCGTGCACCCGCGAGATGCCGTCCGGGCGGCCGGACAGCAGCTTGGTCGCGAAGTTGCCGAGGGTGCAGACGAGCCGCGGCCGGACGAGGGCGACCTGCCGGAACAGGTGGGGCTCGCAGGTGCGGATCTCGGCGGGCGCGGGGTCGCGGTTGCCCGGGGGGCGGCACTTGAGGACGTTGGCGACGAACACGTCGTCGCGGGTGAGGCCGATGCCCTCCAGCAGCGTGGTCAGCAGCTTGCCGGACGCGCCGACGAACGGGATGCCCTGGACGTCCTCGTGGTACCCGGGCGCCTCGCCCACGAACATCACGTCGGCGTCCGGGTCGCCGCTGCCCACCACCACCTGCGTGCGCGTCTCCGACAGCGCGCAGCGCGTGCAGACGGCCACCTCCTCGCGGTGGTACCGCTCCAGCTCGGCGATGCGGTCGGCGGTGTCCGGCACGGGCCCCCAGGGTAGCGCCGGCCCCGGCCGGAGCCCCCTCCGGCGGCGCTTGTGGCGGCGTACGGGGCGGCGGTACACTCGCCGGGCCGTCAGCGCACAGCCCGGCATCCCGCACGAGCGGGAGCTGGAGCCGAGGCGCCAGGTGGTCCGGCCCCGCCGTGTGCGGGCCGCGCCTCCGGGTGCCGTGGCGTCGGCCGAGCATGCCCTCTCCCGGAACCCTCTCCCCCCCTCCGACACCCCCCGTCGCCCCCGCCGTCGTCCGCACGGTGGGCGATCTCCGGGACGCCGTGGCGGCGCTGCGCGCGACCGGGCGGCCGGTGGCCGTCGTGCCCACCATGGGCGCGTTCCACGAGGGGCACCTTGAGCTGATGCGGATCGCCGGGCGCGACGGGCACGCCGTCGTCGTGACGCTCTTCGTCAACCCGACCCAGTTCGCGCCGTCCGAGGACCTGTCGCGGTACCCGCGCGACGAGGCGCGCGACCTCGCGCTGGCCGCCGGCGCCGGGGTGGAGCTGGTGTTCGCGCCCGACGCGGCCGAGATGTACCCCGATGGCTTCGGCACGACGATCACGGTCGCGGGTCCCAGCGCCGGCCTCGAGGGCGCGGCGCGCCCGGAGCACTTCGGCGGCGTCGCCACGGTGGTCGCGAAGCTCCTCATCGCCGTGCGCGCCGACCGCGCCGTCTTCGGCCGCAAGGACGCCCAGCAGGTGGCCGTCGTCCGCCGGCTGATGACCGACCTGCACCTCGACGACACGGAGCTGGTCGTGGGGCCGATCATCCGCGAGGCGGACGGCCTGGCGATGAGCAGCCGCAACGCCTACCTCGGCACCGAGGACCGGGCCGCCGCGACCACCCTGCGGCGCGGCCTGGCCGCCGCCGAGGCGCTGGCCGCCGAGGGCGAGCGCGACGCGCGCCGCCTGGCCGCCGCCGCCGCCGCGGTGATCGCCGCCGAGCCCCGGTGCGCGCTCGAGTACGCCGAGGTCGTGCACCCCGACACCTTCGACCCCCTGTCCCGACTGGAGGGCCCGGCCCTCCTCTGCGTGGCCGCGCGCGTCGGACCCGCGCGACTGATCGACAACGTCCCGCTCCCACCCACCCCCGGAGGGCCCACGTGACGCCTCGTTCCCGAACGATGCTGAAGAGCAAGATCCACCGCGCGACCGTCACCGACGCCGACCTCAACTACGTCGGAAGCATCACCGTCGACACCGACCTGCTCGATGCCGCGGACATCCGCCCCTACGAGCACGTCTGCGTGCTCAACATCAACACCGGCGCCCGGTTCGAGACCTACGCCATCGAGGGCCCGCGGGGCGGCGGCGACATCTGCCTCAACGGCGCCGCGGCGCGCCTCGCGCAGCCGGGCGACCTGGTCATCGTGCTGACCTACGCGCAGTACGACGAGGAGGAGCTCGAGGGCTACGAGCCGGTCGTCGTGCACGTGGACGGGCGGAACCGCCGGGTCGACGTCGACGCCCCCGGCACGGTCACCGTCCCCGTGATGTGGGAGAAGCGATGAGCACGGGCCTCACGGCCGACCAGCTCCGGGCGCGCAAGGGTGGTGCGCGCCTCGTGATGCTGACGGCCTACGACTACCCCACGGCCCTCGCACTGGACGGCGCCGGCCTCGACCTGCTGCTCGTGGGAGACAGCCTCGCCGAGGTGGAGCTGGGCTACGACAGCACCCGCGCCGCGAGCCTCGAGATGATGGCCCACCACGTGCGCGCCGTCGCGAACGGGGCGACGGGAACGCACATCGTGGGCGATCTCCCCGCCGGCAGCTACCGCACCCCGGAGCAGGCCGTGGCGAGCGCGCGGGTGCTCGCGGGGGCGGGCGCGGACTCGGTCAAGCTGGAGGGCGGCCTCGCCGAGCAGGTGGCGGCGATCGTGTCGGCGGGGATCCCCGTGATGGGCCACGTCGGCCTCCTCCCCCAGACCGCCGCGGTCTACCGGCGCGAGGGCACGAGCCCCGGGGAGGCCGACCGGATCGCTGCGGAGGCGCGCGCCCTCGAGGCCGCAGGGTGCTACGCGATCGTCATCGAGGCGGTCCCCGCCGAGCTGGCCGAGCGGATCACCCGCGAGGTCGGGGTGCCGACGATCGGCATCGCCGCGGGGGTCGAGTGCGACGGGCAGGTGCTCGTGGTCGCCGACCTGATCGGCGCCCTCCCCCACACGCCCCGGTTCGTCAAGCCGCGCGCCGACGTCTTCGGCACGGTGGCGACGGCCGCGCGCGAGTTCGCCGCCGAGGTCCGCGGCGCCGTCCGCCAGGAGCGCCGGGCGGTGTGAGCCGCCCGATGGCCGACGGGGAGCGCCGGGGCTCCCCGTCGGCCGGGACGCGGACCGGCAGGCGGGCGACGCCGGCGCGGCGGCCGGGGGCGCACGCCCCGGCCGCCGGTCCCTCCGCGCTAGGCCTTGCTGCCGGCCGCGATCTTGCGGAGGTCGAGCGCCTCGTCGAGGACCGACTCCTCCACCCCGTGCTCGCGGGCCACCTCGCGCAGCGCGCGCCCGGAGGCGGTCGCCTCCTTCACGATGGCGGCGCCCTTGTCGTAGCCGATGTAGGGGTTGAGCGCGGTCGCCACCTGGAGGTTGCCCTCGGCGAGCTCCTCGAGCCGCGGCAGGTTGGGCTCGATGCCGGCGATGCACTTGTCGGCGAACAGGTGCGACGTGGTCGTGAGCAGGTGGATCGACCCGAGCAGGTTGCGCGCCAGCAGCGGGATGCGCACGTTCAGCTCGAAGTTGCCCTGCATGCCCCCGATGGTGATGGCGGTGTCGTTGCCGATCACCTGGGCGGCCACCTGGAGGACGACCTCCGGGATGACCGGGTTGACCTTGCCCGGCATGATCGACGAGCCCTTCTGGAGCTCGGGCAGGAAGAGCTCCGCGAGGCCGGCGCGCGGCCCGCTGCCCATGATCGCGATGTCGTTGGCGATCTTGGTCAGCGAGACGGCGACGACCTTGAGGGCGCCGGACATCTCGACGAGGCCGTCGCGCGCGCCCTGGGCCTCGAAGCCGTCGGCGGGGCCGGAGATGGGGAGGCCGGTCTCGGCGACCAGCAGCACCCGCACGCGCTCGGCGAACTCGGGGTGGGTGTTGAGGCCGGTGCCGGCGGCGGTGCCGCCGAGGGGGAGCTGGCCGAGGCGGCTGACCGCGTCGGCCACGCGGGAGCGGCCCTGGCGGATCTGGGCGGCGTACCCCGCGAACTCCTGGCCCAGGGTGACCGGGACGGCGTCCATCAGGTGGGTGCGCCCGGTCTTGACGATGTCCTTCCACGCCTCGGCCTTGGCGCCGAGGGCGTCGGCAAGGTGGTCGAGCGCGGGTAGCAGCCGCTCCACGACCTCCTGCACCGCCGCGGCGTGCACGGCCGAGGGGAACACGTCGTTGGAGCTCTGGCCCATGTTGACGTGGTCGTTGCGGTGCACCGGGTCGCCGGCGAGGTTCGCGATCACCTCGTTGGCGTTCATGTTCGACGAGGTGCCCGAGCCGGTCTGGAAGACGTCGACCGGGAACTGGTCGTCGTGCTCGCCGCGCGCGACGGCGTCGGCGGCCTCGGCGATGCGTCGCGCGAGCTCCGTGTCGAGAAGGCCCAGCTCGCCGTTGACGCGCGCGGCGGCCCCCTTGATCCGGCCCAGCCAGTGGATCACCGGCAGCGGCACCCGCTCGCCGGACACCGGGAAGTTCTCGACCGCCTTGGCCGTCTCCCCGCCCCAGAGCTCCGCCACGTGCTTCCCCCCTGATCGGTTTCGGTGCGACGCCCGATCCTACAGCCGCGCGTCGCGCGCGCGGGCCCCCGCACGTCCCGGTCCGGGGGGCCGGTCGGCTCCCGCGCCGCGCCCCTCCCCCGCGTGGAACGCCGCGAGGCGGCCGGACTCCTCGGCGAGCGCGTCGCGGTCGGCCCGCCCGAGGCGGATCCAGGGCTCGAGCGCGATGCGTCCCCCCTCGTGCCGCCATGTTCCCGCCACGGTGCCGTCCACCAGGATCGTGGGCAGCGAGTGCGGGTTGCGGCTGGTGAAGATCCGTGGCCGGTCCTCCTCGCGGAGGATCCCCGCGTGCCGGCAGTGGACCAGGAGGGCGGCGTCCCAGGTGGGCAGCAGGCGCGGCGGCGCCGGCGTCCCGGGGTCGGGCAGCGGGGCGCGCGGCAGGTCGACCAGGTCGCGGCCCTCCTCGTCGCGCAGGCGCCGCAGGTCCATGCCCGCAAGGGCCGGCGCCACGTCGGCGACCGTGACGCCGGCCCAGTTCGCGATCTCCGCCGCGGTCGCGGGGCCGAAGGCGGCCAGCCGCCGGCGCGCCAGGTGCGCGACCGCCCCCTGCGGGGTCAGGCCGGCGGGCGGCGGGCCGAGCCAGTCCGCGGCGGCGCCGTAGAGATCGGCGCGACGGCGCTCCCAGGTGCCCGACGGGGGCACCCGGACGAGCGGCGTCCAGAGGCCGACGCCCGAGGCGCGCTCGCGGCCGAGGAGGTCCTCCATCGCGCGCCGGTCGACCGGGCCGCGCTCGAGGACGGGTGCGAGCCGCTCGGCGGCCTCCCGCATGGCGCCCTCGCCGACGCCGGGGTGCTGGCGCAGCCACAGGGTGCGCAGGCGCGCGGCGCCGGCCAGGGCGAAGGGCCAGTGGTCGCCGGGCGTGACGACGTGGATGGTGCCGCGCAGCAGCGTCGCCTGCACCAGGCGGCGGCGCTCCAGCGCCCGGGTCACCGCGTCGCGGTCCAGGCCCTCCACCCGGCTCCAGAGGCCCACGTAGGTCGAGGGCGCGTACTGCGCCTGCACCCCGCCGATCCGCTCGACCACCCGCGTGAGCGGCGCACGCGAGCGCTCGAGCAGCGACTGCCGGGCGAGGGCCGCCCGGTTGAGCGCGCGGCGGGAGAGCGTGCGCGGGGGCATCGCGGGGGTCAGCCGGCCCCCGAGAGCTCCCGCGCCCGGGTGAGCAGCCGCTCGAACTCCTGGAGCCGCGCGGCGGCCTCGTCGTAGTCGCCGGCCGACCAGGCCGCACGGTACGCGTCGTAGGCCTCGCCGGCGCGGCGGACCAGCTCGCGCACGTCGTCGGGCAGCGGGGCGGGGCCGTCGCCACCGCTGTCACCGCCACCGCCGCCGACCTGGGCCGACAGCGCCCGCTCGAGCGCCTCCGGGAAGGACGCGCCGGAGTAGATCCGCCCGTCGCCCAGCGAGACGACCACCTGCCACAGGGTCGGCAGGCTGTCGGCCGAGGTGTCGAGGTAGAGCGGCTGCACGTACAGCAGGCCCTCGCCGATCGGGACGACGATCGTGTTGCCGCGCAGCACCTGGTCGCGGCGCAGGCCGATCTGGGCCGACAGCTCCGAGTCGCGCGCCACGCTGGCCACGAACGTGTCGACCGAGTCGAGCGCGTCCTCGGCCACGTCGAAGCGCAGCAGCCGCAGCTGCCCGAACCGGTCGGGGTCGCTCTCGGCGGTGAGCCACGCGGAGAAGGCGATGCCGCGCCCCTCGGTCGCCGGCTTGAAGTAGCGGAGCAGCAGGAAGCGCTCCTCCGACTCGCCGGGCAGCACGGCGTAGCTGTAGCGCGCGGGCGACACGATCCGCCGGCCCTCGGTGCCGCGGCCGGTGGTCTCGACCGTCGGCGCCCACGCGTCATCGTTGGCGAAGAAGCGGTCGACGTCGGTCACGTGGAAGCGCTGGAGCGCCGCCGCCTGGTAGTCGAACTGCCGCTCGCCGTAGCGCAGGTGGGCGGCGATCGGCGCGGGCATCTCCGAGCGGTCGGTGAACAGCTCGGGGTAGACGCCCCGCCAGGTCGCGATGATCGGGTCCTCCTCGTCCATGACGTAGAGCGTCGTCTCGCCGGAGTAGGCGTCCATCACGGCGGTGACGGCGTGGCGCTGGTACGAGGCGCCGTCGAACTGCGCGGCGTACGGGTAGCGGTCGGTGCGGGTGTAGGCGTTCTGCATGACGTACATCCGCCCGCCCTCGGCGACGAAGTACGGGTCGGGGTCGATGGTCAGGAACGGGGTGAGCCGCTGGAGCCGCGCCGTGAGGTCGCGGTGCAGGAGCAGCTTCGCGTCGCTGGTCTCCACCCGCGAGAGGGCGTTCCAGAGCTGGCGGCCGCCGCCCACGTACGGCAGGCCGCCGAGCTCGAGCACCAGGGCGAGCCGGTTGTCCTCGACGTCGATCCCGGCGCCCTCCCAGGTGGCGGGGGGCTCGTCGGTGAACCCGTCGGGCTGGTCGGTGTTGACGATCGCGAAGGGCATGTCGCGCTGGGCGCCGTGGTAGATCTCGGGCCGCTCGAGCGCGGGCGTCAGCCCGCGGGTGGGCAGGCCGCCGACGATGAAGGCCGGGCGGCCGGAGTCGTCGATGCGGTTGACCGGCGCCATCGCGACGCCGCGCCCGTGGGTGAACGAGAAATGGCGCCGCTGGAAGTCGGCGATCGCGGGGTAGTCGACCTCGCGCCCGAACACGAACAGCATCTGCGGCTTCCCGTCGCGGATGTAGCGGTCGACGTCGGCGTCCTGGCAGGTGTAGTAGCGGTTCAGCGCCTGCAGGCGGCGGCACGCGGCGAGGCCGGCCTCCAGGTCGAGGAAGCGCAGCGAGCCGACCGAGGCGGGCGCCGCCTCGATCGCGTCGCGCGACACGCCCCCGCGCCGGTAGGTGGCGCGGGTGGCCTCGATCTCGTCGAGGCCCGCGGCGGCGCGCGTCGACTCCAGGGTGGCGGTGATGTTCTCCCGCTCCACCTGGAGGGTCGAGCCGCGCAGGCCGACGGCGTCGTAGATCGCGGTGCCGATGGGCGCCAGGATCAGCAGCAGCACCGACAGCGCGGCGGCGGCGGCGCCGAACCCCCAGACGGGGATGCGGAACGGGGCCTCGTTGCCCCGCAGGGCGGTGGCCGCCTGCTGGTTGATCGCCTGGGAGATGGCGCCCGAGGGGCGCGCGGCCAGGGCCAGGGGGATCAGGGGCAGCGCGAGCACGAGCCACCAGGGCGTCGCGAAGACGACCAGCGCCGCCACCACGAGGCCGAGCAGCGCCACGCCGGCCCGGACGAGCGTGCTGGTGCGCGTGCCGGAGAGCCGGCGGCGGACGACGGGGAGCGCCAGCGCCGCCACCCCCAGCCCCATCAGCCCGATGACGACCGCGGCCACGGTGGTCGTGGGGATCGCCACGTCGCGCACCGCGCGCCCGGCGCCGGCGATCAGCTCCTCGCCGGTGTGCACCATGGCGTAGCGGCGGAACCAGACCAGGACGGCCAGGGCGAGCAGGGCCAGCCCGCCGTAGACGGCGGCCAGGGTCCCGGCACGGGCGAGCAGGCGCTCGGAGACGCCGAGCGGCCCCTCCACCGCGATGGCGAAGACGGTCACGCCCGCGAGCGCGAGCAGCGCGACGACGAGGCTCCCGAGCGCGAGGCCGGCGAGGTCGGCGACGACAGGCGCCGTGAAGACGAAGAAGCTCACGTCCCGGCCGAAGACCGGGTCCTCCCGTCCGAATGACACCGCCTCGCCCGCCGCGAGGATGGCGTCGCGCTGGCCGACCAGCGACGGGACGAGCACGAGCGCCGCCACGACGAACACCGCGCCGCCCGCGATCCAGCCGATGCGCCGCACCGGCAGCAGGCCGACGCGGCGCCCGAGGACCAGGCCGATCGGCAGCGCCAGGGCCGCCGCGCCCAGCAGCCCGGCCACCCCGAGCAGCACGGACTCGCTGAGCAGCGTCGAGTAGGCGCCGCCCATGCCGAGGCTGTCGTAGAACGCCGACGTGATCGTGATGTGCGCCCACAGGCGCAGCACCAGGTAGGCGACCACGAGCGCGGCCACCAGCACGACGGCGGCGGGCGCCAGCCAGCCGGCGCCGGGCCGCGGGCGGCGCGGGTCCGGCCTTCGGGGGAACGGGGTGACGTCGGCCACGGGTGACTCCTCCTCTCCTGAGGCGGACGCGCCCCGTCGTCCAGAGTAGCCGAGAGGCCCGGCGCCGCCGCCCGTGTCAGGCGTCCTCAGGCCGCGGCGATCATCACCACGCCCGCCAGGGCCAGCGCCGCGCCCACCGCCTGGAGGCGGCTGAGGCGCTCGCCGAGGACGGCCCCGGCCAGCGCGACCGTGACGACCGGATAGAGGGAGCCGAGCACGGCGACGACGCTCACGAGCCCGCGCGTCGTGCCCGCCGCGAAGAGCAGGTTGGCCCCGGCGTCGAGCACCCCGGCCAGCACCACGACGCCGAGCAGCCGGCCGCGCAGCATCCCGGTCGCCGTCCCGATGAGGAGCACCGCCGCGACCGCGAGGGGGGCCGACCCCACCCGCGCCGAGGCGAGCGCCCAGACCGCGCCCGCGCCGTCGGAGGCCTCCCCGAGCAGCGCGAAGAACGCGCCGAAGCCGACCGCCGCCACCAGGGCGAGGCCCACCCCCCGCCGCGACGCCGGCCCCGGCGCCCGGGCCGCGAGGGCGGCCCCGGCCAGCGCGACCGCCATCCCGGCGAGGGCGAGGGCGCCCGGGTCGCGCCCCCGGGCCAGGTCGACGGCCAGCGGCACCAGGGCGCCGAGCGCGCTCAGCGGCGCGACGATGCTGATGCTCCCCACCGCCATGCCGCGGTAGAAGGCCACCAGCCCGGCGACGCCGCTCAGGCCGGCGAGCGCCCCGAGCAGGAGGTCCCCGGGCGCGGGCGCGTCGGGGCGCAGGACGACGAGCAGGGCGAGCGCCAGGACCAGCCCGACCGCCTGCGACAGGGCGACGACCGCCAGCGCGGGCGCGCGCCGGCTCGCGATGCCGCCCAGGAAGTCGGCGAGGCCCCAGGAGGCGCTCGAGGCGAGGCCGAGGAGAACGGCCAGCATGGCGGGCCGCTCCCGGCCGGGTCAGCCCCGGCCGTGGGGCCGGGTGAGATCCAGCTCGGGGCCCCGCGGGACGATGCCCGTCGGGTTGATGCTGTCGTGGGTCAGGTAGTAGTGCCGCTTGATGTGGTCGAGGTCGACCGTCTCGGCCACCCCGGGCACCTGGTACAGCTCGCGCAGGTAGGGCCAGAGGAAGACGTGGTCGACGATCCGGCGCAGGTTGCACTTGAAGTGCAGGACGTAGACGGCGTCGAAGCGCACGAGCGTCGTGAACAGCCGCCAGTCGGCCTCGGTGATGCTGTCGCCGGCCAGGTAGCGCTGATCCCCCAGCCGCCGGTCGAGCTCGGCGAGGGTGGCGAACAGGTCGTCGAAGGCCTCCTCGTAGGCCTCCTGCGTCGTCGCGAAGCCCGCGCGGTAGACGCCGTTGTTGACCGTCCGGTAGACGAGGTCGTTGACCGCGTCGATCTCCTCCCGCAGGTCGGCCGGGTAGAGGTCGACCGCCGGGTCGCCCCACTCGTCCCACTCGCTGTTGAGCATCCGGATGACGTCGGCCGACTCGTTGTTCACGATCCGGCCGGTCTCGCGGTCCCACAGCACCGGCACGGTCACCCGCCCGCTCCAGGCGGGGTCCGAGGCCGCGTAGGCCTCGGCCAGGAAGGAGAACCCGTTGACCGGGTCGGGGCCATGGCCGCGCCCGGGCCGGAACGCCCAGCCGCGCTCGTCGCGGACCGGGTCGACGACCGACATCGAGATCACGTCCTCGAGCCCCTTCAGGCGGCGCACGATGATCGAGCGGTGCGCCCAGGGGCACGCGAGGGAGACGTAGAGGTGGTAGCGACCGGGCTCGGCCCGGAAGCCCGAGGAGCCGTCGGCCGTGACCCGGTCGCGGAAGCGGCTCGCCTGGCGGACGAAGCGCCCGCCCTCGTCGGTCTCGGCGCCGAACTGGGCCCGCGCGCGCGGGTCCCTGCTCATCCGCCCCCCGTGGCCGCGAGGGCCGGCGCCCCCAGGAGCACCGGCCGCAGGAACTCGCCGGTGTGCGACCCCGGCGTCGCTGCGACCTCCTCGGGCGTGCCCGCCGCGACGAGGGCGCCGCCGCCCGAGCCGCCCTCGGGGCCGAGGTCGATGACGTGGTCGGCGCACTTCACGACGTCGAGGTTGTGCTCGATCACCACGACGGTGTTGCCCTGGTCGACCAGGCGCTGGAGCACCTCGAGCAGCTTCTCGATGTCCGCGAAGTGGAGGCCGGTCGTCGGCTCGTCGAGCACGTACATCGTGCGCCCGGTCGCCACCTTGGAGAGCTCGGTGGCGAGCTTGACGCGCTGCGCCTCGCCGCCCGACAGCGTGGTCGCGGGCTGGCCCAGCCGCACGTAGTCGAGCCCCACGTCGTGGAGCGTCTGCAGGCGCCGGTGGATGCGCGGCACGGCGGCGAACGCCTCCACCCCCTCCTCCACGCTGAGCTCGAGCACCTCGTGGATCGTGCGGCCGCCGTAGCGCACCGCGAGCGTCTCGCGGTTGTAGCGCCGGCCGCCGCAGACCTCGCAGGGCACGTAGACGTCCGGCAGGAAGTGCATCTCGATGGTGATCGTGCCGTCGCCCTTGCAGGCCTCGCACCGGCCGCCCTTGACGTTGAACGAGAACCGGCCCGGCCCGTAGCCGCGCGAGCGCGCCTCGGGCGTCATCGAGAAGAGCTGGCGGATGTGGTCGAACAGGCCGGTGTACGTCGCCGGATTGCTGCGCGGCGTGCGACCGATCGGCGACTGGTCGATGGCGATGACCTTGTCGAAGTGGTCGAGGCCCTCGATGGCGTCGTGGGCGCCGGGACGTCGCGGGCGGCGCCCGAGCCGGCCCGCGAGAGAGGTGAGGAGGACGTCGTTGACCAGGGTGCTCTTCCCCGAGCCGCTGACCCCGGTGACGCAGGTGAGGGCGCCCACCGGGAAGCCCACGTCGATGCCCCGCAGGTTGTTCTCGCGCGCGCCGCGCACCGTCAGCCAGCCCCGGGCCTCGCGCCGGGCCGCGGGCACCGGGACGCCGCGCCGCCCCGACAGGAAGGCGCCCGTCACCGAGGCCGGCTCGGCCTCCAGGTCGGCCACCGAGCCCTGGGCCACCACGCGCCCGCCGTGCTGCCCGGCGCCGGGGCCCATGTCGATGACGTGGCCGGCGCTCCGGATCATGTCCTCGTCGTGCTCCACCACGAGCACCGAGTTGCCCTGGTCGCGCAGGCGCTCGAGCGTGGTGATGAGCTTGCGGTTGTCGCGCTGGTGCAGCCCGATCGACGGCTCGTCGAGGATGTAGAGCACCCCCACGAGGCCGGAGCCGATCTGCGTCGCCAGGCGGATGCGCTGCGCCTCGCCGCCCGAGAGCGTCCCCGCGGCCCGGGCGAGGTCGAGGTACCCGACCCCGACGTCGTCGAGGAAGCGCAGCCGCTCGGCGATCTCCTGGATGATGCGCGCCCCGATGAATGCCTGGGTGTCCGACAGCTCGAGGCCCTCGAAGAAGGCCAGCGAGTCGGACACCGACAGCAGCGTGACCTCGTGGATGTTGCGGCCGGCCACCGTCACCGCCAGCGCCTCGGGCTTGAGGCGGGCGCCCCCGCAGGACGGGCACGGCCGCAGCGACATGAACTGCTCGACGCTGTCGCGGACGGCCATCGACATCGACGTCGTGTGCTGGCGCCGCAGCTGCGGGACGACGCCCTCGAACCAGCCCCAGCTCCCGCCCTTGCGCCGCGCCCCGAGGAACATGCGCTCGCGGCGCCGGGGGCCGTCGAGGATCAGCGTCCGGTGCTTCTCGGGCAGGCGGCGCCACGGCCGGTTCAGGTCGATGTCGTGCTCGCGGGCGATCGCGCCGAGCAGGAGGTCGTAGTAGTCGGTGGTGCGGTCGGTCCAGGGCAGCACCGCGCCCTCTGCGAGCGTGCGCTCGGGGTCGATCACCAGGTCCGGGTCGACCTCCTGGCGGAACCCCAGCCCGGTGCAGGTGGGGCACGCCCCGTGGGGCGAGTTGAAGGAGAACGTGCGCGGGGCGAGCTCGGGGAGCGAGGCCCCGTGCTCCGGGCAGGCGAACCTCTCGGAGTAGGTCCAGCTCTGCGGCGTCGCGCCGTCGCGGCGCACCTCCTCGATCCGCACGAGGCCGTCGGCGAGGGTGGTGGCCGTCTCGAGGCTGTCGGTGAGGCGGCGGCGCAGGTCGTCGCGCATCACGAGGCGGTCGACCACCACCTCGATCGTGTGGTTGTACTTGCGGTCGAGGGCCGGCACCTCGTCGATCGCGTGGACCGCCCCGTCGACCATCACGCGTGAGAAGCCCTCCGCGCGCACGCTCTCCAGCACGTCGCGGTGCTCCCCCTTGCGGCCCCGCACCAGGGGCGCGAGCACCATGAAGCGCGTGCCCTCGGGGAGCGCCAGGACGTGGTCGGCGATCTGCTCGACGGTCTGGCCGGTGATCGGGCGGCCGCAGATCGGGCAGTGCGGCTCGCCGACGCGGGCGAACAGCAGCCGCAGGTAGTCGTAGATCTCGGTGACGGTCGCCACCGTCGACCGCGGGTTGCGGCTGGTGGTCTTCTGGTCGATCGAGATCGCCGGCGAGAGGCCCTCGATGTGGTCGACGTCCGGCTTGTCCATCTGGCCGAGGAACTGCCGCGCGTAGGCCGACAGGCTCTCGACGTAGCGCCGCTGGCCCTCGGCGTAGAGCGTGTCGAAGGCGAGGCTCGACTTGCCGCTCCCCGACAGGCCGGTGATCACGACGAGGTCGTCGCGCGGGATGTCGACCGACACGTCGCGCAGGTTGTGCTCGCGCGCGCCCATGACGCGGATGGCGTCGGAGGGCGTGCGGCGGCGTGCGGGCATCGGGTGAGTGTAGTGCCGTGCCCGGCGGGTGCGCCCCCTCCCGAGGGCCCCTCCCGCGGGCCCAACCGCGTCCGCGGGCGTTGGCCCGTGGGACATACGACCCCGTCCCGGCTCGGCCTACCGTGGCGATGGTGCTATCACCCATCGAACGGGTACGGAGTCCCCGGCGTTACAGCCAGGCGGACCGCGCGCCGATGGGCGAGCACGCAGAGCCCCCGCGACGGCGGCCCCGATCCGGACCCATCCGCCGACGCCGACCATGAGGATCACGCCGGTGCTCCGACAGTCCCCGGGCCCGACCGGCCCGTCCACCGCTCTCCGCCGCGTGCTGCTGCTCGCCGCGCTCGCGCTCGCCCTTGTGGCCGGCGTCGCCGGCCCGGCCGCGGCGGCCGATCCCGTCCAGGTCCCCGCCACCGTCGTGGAGCCGCTCGGCGCCGTCGACGGCGCCGCCGTCGTGCCCTACCGCCAGCTGGTGGGCGCGGCCGACGCACGGAACCTGAACGCCGCGGTGGTGGACACGTCGAGCTACTGGGTCGCGGCGAGCGACCGCGAGGGGCGCGTGATCGCCGCCGAGATCCCCCGCCCGCAGGCGGGCCGCGACTTCGCGCAGGCCGAGGGGGCCGCCGACGCGCCCGCTGCCCTGCCGGGCGCCTTCGAGCTCGCCGCGCACCTGCGCGAGGACGGCGTGGCGGTGCTCGGGCCCGCCGAGGTCGCCGCCGAGGGCGGCTCCGGCATGAGCGGACTGATGCGCTTCCTCGTCATCCCGCTGGGGATCGGGATCCTCGCCGCCATCGTCATCGGCGGCATGCTGATGATCCGGGGACGCAACCCCAACGGCCGGGGCGCCGGCCGGGGCGGGGCGGCCGGCCACGGCAAGATCCGCAAGAACGCGCAGGTGGAGCCGCCGAAGGTCCGCTTCGGCGACGTCGCCGGCTGTGACGAGGCCGTCGAGGAGCTGACCGAGGTCGTCACCTTCCTGCGTGAGCCGCACCGGTTCCGCCGGGTGGGCGCGCGCATGCCGCGCGGCGTGATCCTGCACGGTCCTCCGGGGACCGGCAAGACGCTCCTCGCCAAGGCCGTCGCGGGCGAGGCCGGCGTGCCCTTCTTCGCGATCTCGGGGTCCGATTTCGTGGACACCTTCGTGGGCGTCGGCGCGTCCCGCGTCCGCGACCTGTTCGCGCAGGCGCGCAAGGACGAGAAGGGCGTCCCCAACCGCGGGGCGATCATCTTCTTCGACGAGATCGACGCCATCGGCCGCGCCCGCGGCCAGGGCATGTCGGGCGCCGACTCCGAGCGCGAGGGCACCCTCAACCAGCTCCTCGTCGAGCTCGACGGCTTCGGCGACCGCGACAAGGTCGTCGTCATCGCGGCGACCAACCGCCTCGACATGCTCGACGCCGCCCTCCTGCGGCCGGGCCGCTTCGACCGCCGGGTGCAGGTCGGCCTGCCGGCCGAGACCGGGCGCCTGTCGATCCTGCGCCTCCACTCGGCGGGCAAGCCGATCGCCGACCCCGCGTCGCTCGAGACGCTCGCCCGCGTGACCGCGGGCTTCGCCGGCGCCGACCTGGCCAACATGGTCAACGAGGCGGCCATCATGGCCGCGCGCGCCGGCCGCGACACCATCCTCCCCGAGGACCTCGAGGAGGGCATGCTGCGGGCCGTCGCCGGGCCGCAGCGCGCCGACCGCCGCATCGGCGACGGCGAGCTCGAGGTGATCGCCTGGCACGAGGCGGGCCACGCCCTGGCGGCCGAGCTCTGCCCCACCCACCAGAAGGCCCAGAAGGTCACGATCCTGGCCCGCGGCGACGCCGGCGGCCTCGCGCTGTACGGCAACCAGGACCGCTCCCTCACCTCCCAGCAGCACCTCCACGAGCGGATGGTCGTCGCGATGGCCGGCCGCGCCGCCGAGCAGATCCGTTTCGGCCACATCTCCTCCGGCGCCGCCAACGACCTGGAGCAGGTCAACCGGATGGCGCGCGAGGCGGTCGAGCGGCTGGGCTTCTCCGCCCGCGTCGGGCAGATCGTGTCGGCCGCGGGCCCGCACCAGATCCCGCTCTCGGGCGAGACTCGTCGCGCGATCGACGAGGAGATCGGCCGCATGGTCGATGCCGCCTACGCCGATGCCGTGGCGCTCCTGGAGGACCACCGCGAGGAGCTCGACGCCCTCGGCGCCGCGCTGCTCGAGCGCGAGCAGGTCGACCGGGGCGAGATCGAGGAGCTGCTCGACGGCATCCGCGGCGGGGGGCGGCGCCTGCCGGCCCGCGCCGACGTCCTCCCCACCTCCCGGGAGCCGGTGGTCGTCACCACGGCCCCCATCCCGCAGCCGCGGGCGGTGGCGGCGGCCGCCGAGCCGGGCGACCCCCCTCCGGCGCCCCGTCGCCGGGTGCCGTCGCTGGGGTCGCTGCCCCGCGGCCGACGCGTGCGCGGCGGCATCGAGGCCGCGGCCGCGACGGTCTACGCCGTCACGCTGCCCCGGATCGGCCGGCGCCGGCGCAAGCGCGCGGGGATCGCCTAGCTGTAGTCACCCGCAGCGTTGTTGACGGATCCGGGTTGACGTAGGGAGGACCCCCG